>WNGR01003396.1_pt1 | contig 17584 bp, 18 predicted proteins | sample 5407581 | NCBI WGS metagenome assembly WNGR01 (sample SAMN13153383, study PRJNA577476) | soil metagenome | isolation source: 80 cm soil or saprolite under Garry oak tree replicate 2 | place: USA:California | collected 2016-06-15 | reverse complement strand
TATTTGATTTTGATGCCAGCTGACCTGTCTCCAACGAACGCAGACTCGATGTCATGCTCAGGTCGCGAGGTGATGAGCACACGGAAATTTGACGGCAGTTTAGAGAGGGCTTTAGGAAGAAACGTGTGTAAGCCGTTTTCGCCAGTTACATCCCCACTCTCGTCCAAGGCATCGATTACGACAAGAATAGGACCGACGATGTGCAGATCCTTAAGCGGTTCCAGGATGAGGGATTGAAAAAGCGTGGGATAGTCACGAGTACGGAGTCGAAGAGAAGAGTTGTCCCTAATGACCCTTCCAAGTGCGGCTCTGAATGATGGATAGCGGTCGGAGAGATCGCGAGCAAGAGTTGTAAAGAGGTGGTAAGCCTCGCCTTCGGATCGCTCCTTCCGCAAAAAGATAAAGGATGACGTAAGACGGTGCATTTTATCGAAGCGACGTGCGATTTCATGCGCAATGGATGACTTCCCTGTGCCTGCCTGCCCGAAAAGAACGAGAGTACGCTCGGAGTCGGGGTTGTGCACCCAATTAACAATGAAGTCCAAGAAGGCCAAGCGCGTTCCCGGAAGACAGCCTTTCTCGGGTGTGAAGCGGGGGCCTTTCCCATGTGGGATTTCTCTGATTTCTGCATCGAGTTCTATGACGATTATCAGATCGAATACCCCACAAACCCACAAGTCATCAGGGCTACGTACCGGCGTCTGAAACTTGGCTTGACACCCACTGAAGCTGAGTAGATATCCCGTCTACCTTGGCCAAGACCTTGGCTGAAAGTATTCCCACGCCGTCCAGAATTTGGAAGGCAGTTATCTCCGTGGTGATGGTAGCCTGGTCTAGGAAAGCCCTTCGATGTTCGACAAGGGCGGCGGACAAGTCCTCAATATCTTTGGCAACTCCTCCGCCCATATTCTTCAACGTCCGCTTCCCTAAAAATCACACGTTTACACCAGTCAATAGAGAAGATGAAGACAACATACAAAACTGTGACTCCTTTGCATACGATTGGATAAAGTCACTGCAACTACAGACATCCCGCAGCATCATAGTCAGTATTTCGGCCTGCTTGGAGTCGGGCTTGATGGATTTCAAAGTATCTTCGTGGTGCGCGAAATCAAACGCGTCGTGCATGGCTTCAAGTAGGGTTATGACATTGTCGTCACGTTCACACTGTTCTAGAAGTATCTGGCACCCGAATAAACATGGAATAAGTGGTCCCTTCCGACAATAACGCTAACAAATGCACCTCGGGGATGGCTGAAACCAAGCCATATGCCATCTTTGCAAACGGGTGGAGCTGAGAGCGAAAGTCGGCTCAGTAGAGGAGAGGCAGAATAGATATTGCGCTCACCTCCGCAATTGGGCTTACAGTGTCCATTACCCACTTGATTCTACTAACAGCCCCTTTCCATGTATTCTTTCGGTCAATTGGCTTCTTAGCTTCATCGGCGCGGCGGTGAGCGATCAGAGCCCTCTCGGTAGGCGACATCTCTGCTTGGCCATCTGGTATAGGAGTGCCAGTCTCGACGGGAAGGTGATCCGACGAGGGTAAAAGAGGTTCTGTGACGGTGGACCGAATGGGTCCCCCGGAGTCTGGGACGATGGAGGGTTTAGTAGATCCTTCAGCGGGGGAGTCGTCTTCTTTGGTCGGTATTTCGGGGTTGTTGTTAGGAAAGATTGGAGAGGCCACGTTCGATGACACAGTGATCGTTAAGTGGAGTGTGACCGGCTGCCTCGAATTTTCAGTTTCGTCATCGCCATTACTGAGTACAACAGAAACATCTACGCGCGAGATGTTCAGTCAGTTGAACGAACGGGAAATCTAAACAAAGACGGACCACTTTCGGACGCGGCAGGTAACGGCATCTCAAGTCTTCCGATAACGACATCGCGGTGTGCGAACCGCTTCTCATAAAGACACAGTATAAGATGCGAAGACCGTCGTGTAGAACTGAACCGAACTTTAAGCCGAAAAATAATATCGAAAAAGGAAAGTCCTACAAGGCACCGAGCCTCTGGTTCCAGTGCACCGTCTGCCCATCAACCTGAACGCTTTTCGTCTTCATTGTCACAGGATTGGTTACAGTGACAAAGAACAGCCTCTTCCGGCCAAACGGTCTCTTGACATGGGGAATATTGTGCGCTTGGAGGACTAACAAAGAGAATAAACAGTTATCAATCAACGAGTTAGGATTTAAGTACATACCGGTCACCTCAACACGTAGCTGGGATAGGCTTCCCTGCGATTCGGTGATTTGAGTGCTGTCAAACAACGGTTCTTGAGTGGGCATCGCTACATAAAAAGAAGGGACCGACGCACCCTCTTCCTGTGTTTTGCGATGCTGAGGCGCCCGGGCTGAAGCGGTAGGTCACTATCAAGGAAGCCATGGGTCAAAGACCATCTACGCACGAATTCGGGGACATTTTCCCGTACTCCACGTCTTGTGCAGCGGCCATACTGGATAGAAGAGTGTTTTGGGGATTGGAGTGATTGCGGCTAGAGTGAGCGTGCGGTTCGAGCGTCTAGGTGACCGCGCGCTATCCGCATGTAGTGTTGTCGCGAGTCATACTAGTCCACACCGGTGTCAACTTGGATCAAACTTTGGCAACCCCAAACGATGTAATAACTACAACATCAACCCTCTATATCCGAAGTTACCAAAATTGTATCGGTCTCGCCTCCACTTGCTTCTACAAGCCCTTTCGACTTCAGGTCCGACGATGCGGCCCTGTCACATAGACTCGCCGAACTATCAGGTGGTCTCGGTGATTCATGCCCGGGCTTCGCCCGAGCACGCTGGACGAGTCTTTCAAACTCGGCCTTGTTCGCCCGCTGGGTATGGGGGTATATCATGCTTGAGCATAGCAAGCACGCAGAGAAAGGGGGCACGCACTCGGTACTCGGTAATGTCGATCTTCAAAGGGTCTTTTCTCGACACCCGCCGATCTTCCTCCCAACGCCGCATCTCGAGTCGGAGCTCAGCCAGTCGCTTGCGTAGCGCAGGACTTCGGTCGAGGTTTGCGTTGTGCAGTGCAATCCATCTAAAGAACATCGTGAAGTTATGCTCGTAGGAAAGGCAAATAAATCGTGCTGACCGCTCGTGGCGCGAAATGAGCTGGGAGCGGTCGCCAGCAGCGGAGAGGTCTTGGGCGGCGAGAAGATCACGGATTTGTTTGTCTTTTAGGACGGTATACGAAGCTTTGGGGAGCGGGGTCATAGTCTCTACTTCTGCCTCGAGCTTTTCCCTGGTGAAGAACGCCTCGCATTAGGGCCACTGCAGAGAGAGTAGTGGATGTGTTGTTGTACTCACTTGTCCTTTCCGCTTCTTTTACCATCGAGAAGCTTCGACCATGCATCCTTCTGCCCCGGCTTACTTGAAGACGCATTTGTGCCACCCGATGAGATCGAGTAGTGTTTACAACCGGTGTCCAAATGATCGTTTATCTTCGCCATAGGAACACACCTTCCACAGACGGGGCACTCAACGCTACCTGTAGAGTTGCCTTGTTGTCCAATTGAATGAGCCCACAAACCTCAGATGCAGAGACAAGCAACCTTACTCGCCAGTGATTGCGTATTGGAGTAGGTGTCTTGCCCCACATCATCGTCGGGTGTGTTGGTGTCGTGGCGATCACGTCCTCGGGATATGCCAGGAAATTCTGGCCTGCGTGACTGTTTCCGGGGTGAGACTGAATCCAAGAGGACCGGTGCGTTAGGTTTATGCCTCTTTGCCGGCGGCGACGGTTCCGACGCTGTTATTCGCAGATCTATGGTCTCATCGATCATTCCAAGCACGAAACGTCTGCGAACGGTGGTACGCATCAAACAACACATGGATGGCTACCATGTAAAACCAGAGAACGTGCCTTGCGTCTTTCCATGCTGTAACAGCCTCTTCCATTGCTGGGTTGACCCTGAAACTACTGATGGCAGCTTCTTTCCAACATGTGGGACACGCTGGCTTCTCACTGAGTTGGTTGCGTGCACACTATAAGAGGACCGGTGGTGAGGAGCGTTGAGGCAGCAATGGTCACGCGTACTAGCGAGCAGAAGCAGTGTCCGCAAGTGAGGACGACAGGTGCTTCGTAGAGCTCCTGGCAGATCTTACAACGTAGTGCGTTGTCAAGTGCTCTAAGACCTGGCGCTGTGGATGATGGTGGAAAATCTGTGGGGTCTTGTACGTCTGTGCTATAAAGTAGTTCTTTGGGGTCGTTCTTCCACATAGTATTGCGCTGGTAGCACAACTCGCTAATAAGTTATTTGTTGAATGGTTGGCTGTGGGTCCAAGTCGCGTAATCAAATGATCGCGTCGTGCCCTTAACAATAACGTGACATACACGTGACGGTGGCGCGAACAAGACCCGAGTAGCCGCACAGTGTGCCCTTATCATGCCCTCTGCTCTCGCTTCCATCGTCGCCTTTTATGATTACGCATTTCAGCCAGTCTCGGCACTTGCGTGGGTAGGCGACCCTATCTCCATTCTAGATATCGCAGCAGCTTTCCGTCTTGCCTTGATTCTTCGTCAAGTGCGTGAACTATTTCATAACGAACACCTCGCGAAGACGTCTTCTGCGCCTAGACAGGCGAAGAATGGGCAAGATGAGAAGAACATAGCTCAAGCAGACCAACCAGAGCAGCGGGGCCGTGTTCGCGACCTTGCGACGAATTTTATTATGGTTTTCGGTGGCGAGGCAGTCGTCGGTGCGTCGGTGCTGTCATATCCACTGAATTGAATTTGAATTTAAATCTGTACCGTCCATAGCACCTTGGCTCGGCCTGCAACCATCTTTTTTCGTCTCCGGCGGTTACCCTTTCCTCTTCCTAGGCATAGGCGCACTCGTCGATTCACTGCCTACTGTCCCGGAGTTGTCATTGTTTACCGAGTTGCCGTTGGCGATCCTTGATGGTTTCACCCGCGCAACTTTCTTATGCAACTTCGTTCCGCCAATGATCACGACCCACGCTTCCCTTGCAGTCTCAAACTCCCCATACACACTGCTGTTGACTGCGTTCGTACGTCCTAAACACCAGTTCGGTTTTTCGAATCGCTAATCGGAGATAGATCGCTGCTAATGCCGGTCCCTTCATTGTTAACGTTCTTTCCCTTCTACGTCCCACACCAATGACTTTGACGACCCCGCCCGAGTTACTGCCTTACGGTTGGACCGCGACGGACTTATGGATTGCGCCCCTTGTAACTGGCTTGTATGCCACCCTAACGCATGCCCAGCCGTTTTTCGCTCAACTCCACGCCCTCCTATTCTCGTTTTTCTCCCCTCTTGGGCTTGCCCCGCTTTCATCCCCGTCTTTGAAGTCCAATGGCTCTGTCATAGAAGGCGCGGTCGCTCCGCTCGATGCCAACGACGCTCGTGCTGTATGCGTTCTTGTCCTCTCCGCATTGTTCAGCCTACGCGCTGTGCGCTCGTTTGGCTTAGGAACTGCTCAACCCGAGCCCGCTCGTGCGGCATTTGTGACGAGCGTGCCGATGTCAATGATCAGTACCAGCGAGGGCGAACAGCTCGAGAAGGAACTAGCCGCTCGGGTTGCCGGTGCTGGGAAGGAAGGGTACACTAGAACACCCCCCTCAAGTCGTGAGTTCCTTCCGTCTTCCCTGCTTCGCGGAGATTTTGACTGCTTCCTAAGAACTGAGGAGGACCAAGGGATTCTAGTGTAGTGATATCACGTCCGTAGCCTTGCACCAGCATGGTGGAATTAGGCGCTTTCCCGTAGCTTCCTATCACCGTAGGGTGCGCCGAGCATCCTACGAAGATTTCTTGTCATCTAGAGCCCTTTATGGACTAGCGACTGAGTGTAAAGTAATGCGAAAGCTAGATACGAGACCCGCATCCGGACGGGCTATTCCCTCTCCACATCCGATCTGCCACAGGGACAGAATATAACGTGGAGCCTACAGCATCTATCAGAGTCCCGACACTTTAACACATTGACCTCAAGGCCTCAAGTTTTACCCCAGTCACCAATAACTGAGCTTTGAGCTTGAGCACGTGGTCGGGGCGGTCTGTGTGCCTGTGGCTGTACCTCGTCCTTTGTTTCTACTTGCTTTGTTGAGACATTTGTGGAGGTGCTTAGTCCGATGTGGCTTGCTAACTCTTTTGTTGCTCACGCTTGTGGATCGCCCCTTGTGGCGGGCTGGCCCTTCTGTCAACCACTGACGACCATATAAAATTCTCGATGATCCTCATCAGAGCCCAGTTTCTTCTTTCTGTATCACCCTATCAATTCTCTTGACATGTCGGACGTCAATACGGTACGTTCGTATTCTTTATACAGACGCTGGAAACTCAACGTTATCCAGGTCTCTCCTGCAAACACCCTCGTTGGCAGTGCCAATGAGCGTGCCCAAGACGCCCCTAGTAGATCATGGTGCCGCCTCGTGCTCACCATCAACTTTTGGTCGAGCCGCTTCCTAGCACCTCGCCGGCAGGAGGACCACCCGATCGACGATCGAATCAACGAGATCCCGATTTTTGCGAGCCTGCGCAGACTGCTCCAGATGGACACAAAATATGCTTTTAGAGACGCGAACAGTCCGCCATACACTGAGTCGTCGTCATCACCTTGGTGTCACAACAGGTACAAATGCGCCGAGATTGTATGTTACACGTCTGTTGTTTTCGGCTTGGCTCCTGACATTGACAACGATGTCAACAACCAGCGCCGTCCCGAATCGTCTGAAGACGACGTTCTACGAGTCAAAATGTACGAGTCCTTCACCCAAGTGACCATCTTCCTCCCCGACGACTTCCACGGCGTCGTACAGCGCCTCGGGCACTCGGGCAGAAGCATCTCGTGCTCGCGCGCGGCCCTGTATCTCAAGGAATCCAACAACCTCCGCTTCACCGGCGCGGCGGACGGGACGGAAGATCAGGTCCTCGTGCGCACCGAAAAGATACTGCACGTTTGCGTCGCGGGCTACGACCCTCTGGTCGCTCGCACCGGTCGCATCCGGCGCAATTCTCATTAGAGCCAGGCGCGCTCCACTTTAGTAACCTAGTCTCGCCCACTGCATCTTTCGCGTGTGTGCCTGCAGTGTTCGTTCCTTGAATGAGGCACGTTGTCTCGCTTTCTGGCGGGGCGGGTTGTTTAGTGTTATTTTATAAGTTTAATAATATAATATTCTTCTTTGGGAGGGGTGTCCACTGCAATTTAGAGTGCAATACCGTTCTTCACGCGACCCTCAATGCCAAGCAACTGCCTCGACTTGATTTCGTTGGGAGACAAGATAATTATTGCTTCTCTCCCGGCTATTCTGGTGTAGGCGAGGACTTGGCTGTGTGGGTTACTGGGAGATTCGCCGGGTTTTCCGTACTCCTTTTGTTATCAAGTGGCGAGCGGCTCAGCTGGTACTGTAGCGGAGTTGATTCATCTTGGATTGACCTGCAAGTTCCCGACTCGCAACGCAGGGCCCATCCACATCCACAATTCTTTGTCTAGCGAAGATCTGTTCCGTGGGGTGGTAATCTGCTCGGGCATCGTGTCGCAGCCGCAACCTTGCCTTCCACCCGCGGCCACTGTTAAGGGCATTCTCTCTCGACATCAGTTGTAACCATGGTGCTCTCGGTGGGATCTTTCCCCGGAAGTCACCATTCACCTGGCGTATCGCCTGTAATTTCTCCAGAGACCCTCCCCTAGGAGATCTTCCTTTCCTGGCAAGTTCCCAGACGGAAAACGTCAGGCAGGGGCCATCATGCCGGGCTGAAGCCTTGCCTAAAGTATCTATATTTCCGGATAACTCTTGAAGTACCCCTTTAGGCAACCAGGGGGCTGCAGTTTCGTGTCCGGTGTCCACGGGAGGAAGGAAGACCGCGGCCACAAAGGCGCGCCATCATAACGCATACTGATCTGTGGCCCATCTGTGACGCTTCGTCCCGGGGTCCAAGCGGCTTTCCGTGGTCCTGCGTGGTCCTGGCCATGGGCAGGTCCACCCACCCAGTTATGGTCGCAACGCGACACATACGCAGAAATCCGTGTGAGAATCTCTCTCGCCTCCCCACCTTCATTTACAACCTCCGAACTAATCCCTCCGCCTTCCTATTACTGGAGTCGTAGAGCCGATCGTGATGTGTCTAAGTTGAGTTGTGTGTGTAAGTCGGGTCTTCGTTCGGCGCGACTATGGCCATTCAGATGTGAGTATCATAGGGTCTGTGGCCACTCGTCGTGCTGCGCCTAATCAATTCGCGCGTGACGACGAAGGCGAGATTGTTATCCACTCGACTCTCACAGTCATATGTAGTCCATGTCGTGGTTGACGATCGATCCTATCGTGGCTTGTCTTCGGCTTCCCTCGCGGGTTCCCTTCTTCACGCGATCCGCCCTCACTTAACTTAACCCAGCGTCGAGCCAGGCTCCTTCTTTGTTTCCAGATCGATCATAGGCCCACCGAACTCACCACCCAGTCTGTGCTGCTTCCTCGATGGGGATGGCCTAGGCGCCACAAGAAGCAGTTCTTAGCCTTCCTCGTGCGTTTCTACGTTCACCGCCTTTGCGCATCGGTTGGTCGGGAAGGTTGGGAAGCACCCATGGAAACCTACTGCCGTTTATTCTCTCGATTCTTTCCCTCATACTGGGTGCTCCCCATCTCCTATCAACGAAACGTAAACTAGTACATCGGCAGAGTGACGGGGATTCGACGCTCGACACAGGTGCGAGCACCCGAGATCCAATCTGCGTTGCCCTCTTGTGACATAACGGGAGCAAATGGGCATTTACTGGGTAGAAGAAAGTCGTCAGCAGTACTCCCTTGTAAGGAGGGGGTGGTGATGATGGACCGATCCGGTGGTTGGTGGTATCGCTTGGCGGCGTCTCCATTGAGTGCAATTGTTCGCCACTCGGAGCATTCTCCTTCCCTAGATGTCTCGGACTCTAAAACCGAGTATGGCACTCGCTTTAGCCGGGTTCAACTTCATATCACACTCGACACGATAAGGAACACGATGGCCATGAATAGGTAGTTGTCCCTACACCTAAGGCGAACCGCCGCATCCGAAACACTGGCTTTCGCATAACACCTCTAGTAGGCTACCCGAATGGCACCTTGGTACTCCCTGTCTCGTAAGAACATGCGTCTTCATCGGGTTATTGGTGCTACGCGGAAAGTGGCGCGCCACTTTCTGGCTACAAGCGGATTCTTCAGAAGGGCTAGACGAGTTTCTGGGGCTAAAAATTGTCCTGTGAAGATGGCTTGGCTCGAATCTCCAGGGCAATGGAGTTGACCCATCACCCAACACCCCAATACTGCAATTTCCGTGAACGATGGCAAGGAAGCACGCTCACAGGCGGTTGTTATCCACCATGTGAAGCGCGCGAGCCTTCCACCGTACAACCACTGGTGCCCAAATGGAGATTCGGGGGACGCAAGGAGACGCGAGGCTCAGCAATAGCAGTTCCCTTAGAATTTCCGATTCCCTGGTAAGTTACCTACACTCGCAGACTGGCGCTCGGGCTAAAATTTATGGGGACCTGGCACTGGCAGCTTCCAAAGGAGAACAATAACCGCATTAAGGTCCCAATCGGTATTGGGCTTGGGAGGGACATTGTAGAGCCTTGCAAGGTAAATAAATAAATACTCGCTGCTAGGGGAACAAATACAAAATAAGTACCCGTTGTTCAACGCAGCAGGGTAGGTCTGCTAGTGGAGTCGCTAAGTAGCTGTAAGGGAGTGAACGGGACTGCCGTCCGAGTCACAACACCGAGCCTGAAAGCTGTTGGACCCAGCACAGCGAATGATCGAGCAAAAACTGCACAGGCCGGGTGCGTTAGAAAAGCGGATCATAATGGCCATTTCACTTGCCGACCAAGTGCCAGGTAACCGGGCACGAATTGAGACAATGCCGCTCACCGCCAAACATTACACCATTACTGTACCGCGTGCTCGTAGAATGAACGTGCAGTAATGATGTGACTTAGGAGCCATGGGGCCGGCAAATTCCGTGGAGGAAAGCCCGGTGAGTTCGGGCGCCGTCTGGCACCGGACCAGAAAAGCTTTTTCCAAGGGTTTTTCCGCAGACTGGGATCCTTGCTGAGATCACAGGGAGTGGCTGCAAGCCACCAGATGAAATGTGCCAACAAAAAGAACGCGAGAAGCTCGAGCGGGCGGCGGCCTAGTGTGTAGGGCGTTGTGTTGTGCGAAGGAAATACAAGGGGCTTCGCCGGGCCGAGGATGAGACGAACGAACGGCTGCCTTGCCTCGACTTGAGTTGCCTATTTTGGAAGTGGATCCGAAGGAAGACGTTTTGTTGTTCTCAAGTACAAGGAGGCCCTTAAAGGGCCCCCGGTCCCAGTTTTATAGGACCGGGCATGCTCTCTACCTTCGCACCTCCTCCTCCCGCCACACTGGACCTCTTCTCCCACCGTTTTGTTCGACTATTTGGTCTCATGTTCCGCTCAGCTGTGAGTCCGCATTCTGTGAGTAGCGCTCGCTCGCTCGCACGATACCACCTATTAACAACCGACCAGTCTTCCTCACTTTCTTCCACTGAGGATTCTCCGAAGCATGTACGTATTTATTCCCGTTTTCACACCGCACGTCTTGACCTTCTCTTACAGTTCGGAAGCCTCTGCACTGGCACCCACAAGATTCATTATCGACCACAGCACCAGTGGGACTTTACAACGGATGCTGATGACCGTCCCGTCGATCTCTCCCTCGTTCTTCCGCACTACCGTGCCCGTAGCCAACCCACGGGACACCAGATGAGCATGTACGTTCATAGTAGTGGAGAAATCAAGTCTACGATTGTAAGTGGCGCTAATCAAGGCTAATGGCGTCACCGCTAACACACACACTATCTATTCAGTGCCGTCAGTCCTCTCGCACGCCCTTCTTCCTGTCCGTAGATTCTTCGGGTACCGCACCCGTTACGCTCTACCTTCCATCGGATTTCTGCGGAAGAATCTACCTCTCTTCGTCGTCGAATGTCTCTCTCTCGGCGGGCTTCACGAACCACATCCTCCCACACGTCCGGTTCTCGCTGCTTTCTAACTCGCAGTACAAGAGCGCAGGCGAGCACGACGAGACTGGTTCCGATGAGGTCGAGATTCAGGCGGCCGGCCGTGTCACACTCCGGATGTGGGACGTCGTAGAGGGCACAGCAGAGAAAGTTGCACGTGAAACTTTGCGCAAGTTTTGCCGTCGCGTTGCCAGCTCGAAGAACTTACGAGCAGAGCAGCGAGCCCAACAGGCTATCGACTGGGATTTTCTCCTCGATGACTGATTTATACGTTTTCTCTTTCTGCTTCGTGCCGTCTCAATATTTCATTAATGGCGCTCCTCCTGCTTCGGGATGGCCTTTCTGTGGCATCTTTCGTTCTTGCATTTTTCTTCTTCACATAATGCTCATTCAAACCTTCATTTGTAGCAGCACTCCTACTCACCAAACTGTATCATCATCTCATCCGCCCCCATCATGTATCCCTCCCCTTCCCTCGCTGATATTACGGGATCTTGGTCCCACACATGTTCATGTTGTCTCCGGTTAGACAGTTACATCCATATACATACCCTTATTTTATGATCAAACACGTTACGCGGTCTGTCATAATAGAATATGCGAATCTATATATAACCTTTTCGTGATACGTCATACAGAGTAAAAGTTTAAGCAACATGGATACAGAATTGCGACAGTTAGCGACGTCCTGCATTCTCAAGACATGTCTCCAACACATCCACCAGAGCTGGGTTCTCGAGCGCTGCAGCGACGCGCTCCTTGTCATTTAGCTGCTTGTTAACTGTGCAGGCAATTTTTTTTGATCAGCACTATAGACGCATACAACCAACAACGAAACCACAAACCTGCGTGCTCACTCTGATGCGAACCAGGTTTGACCCGAATATCGACTTTAAAGCGGGTCGGCAGCGTGCGAAGAAGGCGAACGCGAATAGACAGTCCAATAAGGGTGGACATGCCGCAGTGCGGGACGGTCGGGGTGAACTCCACAAGTACGTGGTTAGGGGTCACTGTGACCTGCGGGGCAGAGACGACGGCTAGCTGTTCCAGTGTCATCGAGCGGTGCTCTGGGTCGCTGATGGAGCGTATCAGATCTTTAATGAGGGAGAGCATTCAATTCTGAATCAAGACGACATATAGAAAAGATCGCACCAAAGATTTCGTCTGCGTCAATCGGCTCTGGTTCGCCATCCGATTCGTAGGCACTGGAATCGTCATCCCCATCTAATAGCCATAGAGAAAGTCGGGCTTGAGCCGCTCTTCTACGGGCTATCGGCTGTGTGGTCGCGACGATGGTCGGGTTGGGATTGAAGATTTGGGAATCCATGACGGGCCGGTGGCCCCGCAGTGGCTGATTGGATTTGACGGCTCGCGTGCGCTTTCAGGTTGAAACTCACGAGACACGCGCTGTCTCGCTTTCTCAACATACTCGAGTTACTGACTTGCCATCTTATACGTATACGCCCCAAAAGCGCTGGAATGCCGCCCAAGGTAACCATCATATACGACTGACCCAATTTGACGCGACACTGACGCGCCCCGCGCCGCCTCTGCCCAAAGAGGAAACGTGCTGCACCCGACGCTGAGGCAGCCGTATCGAGGTCCACACGAAGTTCTACACGCAACGCAAAAAAGGATGGGCTCAAGCGTAAGTACGCGTAACCCCTCGACCGTGTCCTTCAGGGATGTCATCTTCAATAGCGGGTACCGCCTTGAACTCCTCCGCAAGGTGGGTCGGTAGCCCCTTTCCAGATGAACCTCATTCACCTGGAGATGTTTGGCAGGCCAGATATCTCTGATGAAGACGAAGTAGACGTGTTTCCTCGTCGCGTCCTACCCCGGTCCGCTAACCCTACCACCACACCATCTCAGGGACTCTCGGCACCCCCGAACAAGACATCCAAAACCGGCGACACTTCCAAGCCCAAGGGCACAAAGGAAAAGGCTGTAAGGTGGGCCCCTGTTTCACGAGGTTCTAACGTTACGGATCACAAACTGTGAGCTTCCCCTTGTGATCCACATACGTTCTCTAATATGTGGCGCTCAGGACTGTGGGCTTATCATGACAGAAAACCTCGAGGAAGGAAGTCTCAAGGAGAACTGTACGCCTTACTTGGTCTTTTCTCAGTCCTTTGATGACCATTTCTGCGGCAGGAATGATGACGTAAGCGATGCCCTCCTCTTCGAGTAGGCGTCTAACGGCACCGGACTTCCGAGGGCAGGGACCCGCTGGTCGTAAAAGGTATATCTACTCGCGTGCGGTCTTTTCCTGTTGCTCTTTCGTACCGCCACGAACTCGTCGCGTTGCCTCCTTCTTTCCCTTTCCCATCATCTCCGCGCTGGCAGCCCATACCCGTTGTTCCGTGACGCAATTTTTCGGTCGTCACGTCGCCAGATGCATTTCCGCTCCCTGCTATGCTGTGCAAGTGGAGACAGCTTTGCTGATGCCGTGCCCCCAAACAGCAGTGCAAAGAAAGGCCCGTCAGAGGCTGCGGTTGGTCCTTCCCTGACTGCATCGCCACATCGCTGATCTTAGCGCGCGCTTAGAAATTAGAAGTGTACTCAGAACAGCGGGCTGAGGCGCTGTTTTTCCAATTTGTTGATGAAGATAGCCCGGACGTCATTGGCGCTGAAGGATTCGAGCGATTATGTAACGAAGCACAGGTGCCTCTCGACGGTGCTTTGCCGTTATTACTCTCATGGCAGCTCGATTCGCACGAAATGGGTAAGATCTCAAAGGAAGAATGGATGAAAGCCACCGCCGTATTGCGGTGAGTGACTCTCTGCACACGTAGTCACCCGTTTCTGACAGGTTATAACTTAGGGTATCATCATTGGCGTCACTCGCGATAGTTTTGAACGATCTGAATGAACTGCTCGTGTTGGGAAAACGGGCAGCACGCCCCACTAATTCACATGTGAAGTCGCAAAGGGGCGCAGCATACAACCCGATGCGCTACGAGAGTTACGTCGCGGATTCCCAGATGGCCTTCTCATCCTTCTACAACTTCTGCTTCGCCCTCGCCAAGCCTGAGTAAGTTAAGCTCTTGCCCTTTCTGAGTATGAGGTTTACACGAACTTCGAAGGGGCTCGAGAAATATCGACATGGAAACCGCATGCGCGCTCTGGTCAGTTGTATTAGCTCCACAATTCCCACTTATCACAGAGGTTACCGAGTTTATCAACGTGGGTAGTAGGGCACGCGCATATTATCGTTCACTGACATATCATGTATCTCGCAGACCACTGGAACATACAAGGGAGTAAACAAAGACTTGTGGAGCATGGTGCGTGCTCGTCTACTGCTGTTGCGCCAAATACACGCATACCACAATGCCATGTACAGATGCTTGAGTTCTGCCGGGACACCCAGCCTGATCTGTCGAACTTTGAAGCTGATGGGGTTAGTCACATCAGTCGCCTCTGAATCATCGCCCCCTAAAGAGTCGTTGTACATTGCAGGCATGGCCGACCATCATTGATGATTTTGTGAGGTGGAAGAATGCTCGGGCCGACGACCGGCAAGCGGAAGCTGCGGATGGTGATTCCGAGTCCTAGAAAACCTCCTTTTACGCCTGTTGCGCAACGTTTTACACATCGGTTTTGTTCTGTTTCACTCTTACGCATGTCAGACAATCCTTAATCCTTGATTACTCCATTTCATATTCATTTGCCCCTTTTGCACTGGTTACACCTTTCGGGCTTTCACTTCGGGGACTTCGGTTAGGACATGTCGCTGGTGCATGCAGAGAACACATTTCTTACGCTGGGCTCATTCTGGTAACAGCTGACGCTAACTCTGACGCTGACCGGGCACACACGTCCCTAACACGGCGATCGCGAGGTTTACCGTTGTAGAACTGGGCACACCGTAACAAGGCAGAGTCTCCTGTGTGGAGGCCATATGCTGTTGCACGGCCATGGGTCACCAACTGGTTCCGACTCCTCTGCCAGAACGACAGCCCCTAATACGTGGCCGCAGTGCCATGGATATCGTTGTCACCACACAACCAACAACTCTGACCGAGAACTCCGAGTAGGGTTCGGACCTCGAGAACACAACGCATCAACCCATGGCTTTCACTACATTACCTGTGTACACGGCTCGGAAGCGGGCAAGCCCCGTCCCTTGGGCGGCCTCTGCACTCGCTTGAGAGAATAAATGTGTGTACCTGGCCATGCGTCCCATGCGTCACTCAGGGGGGTGTGCCTTGCGCGAAAGCGTCTCCTGTTACCGACTTGTCGTTCCGCGGCCCAAAAAAATCCTGACATGACGTGCCATTACCGACGCGTACAAGTACTGGAGGGCCCGGCGACCTAATGTCTCAGATGCCGACCCTTTCCCGATCTCAGAGGGCAATGATCGCTCCACGATGAATGAGATGTTAAAAAAAGTTTTTCCGAACCTTGTGGCCCTGTCAGTGGGACCGCCGCCTTGTGATAGCGCCGCAATTGTGTGGAGCATCGGTGCGCCATTCGAAGGGTCAAGTGAAGAGCTGGACAAGCTGGTACTTAGTCGGCGTTTCGAGTGGCCAGTGATTCGTCATTCATGGAAATTGTACTACGGTGGTAAGTACGGAGATACGTACTTACTGTAAGGTACTCCAATGTCGTCTTGGCACTACGTACTAGGTACAAATGGGCTATCGATCGAGGGGTGGTCATCGGTCATCGATCATCGTTACAAGAACCAGCGCGATGCCACTAACGACCCGGCAAGGGCGGTGATAGCAACCCCGACGAGTGGGATACGTAGATCACGGATCACGGCTAGCCAAAAGAGCATGGTCTTTCTGAGGCTAATATGTTTGTACGGGACCTCGTCAATCAGTGGAGTATTTTTCAACAGGGGGTCTCATGAAATTACCTCAAAGTGCGGCGAACGCGATTGTCCAACATCTCGTATACGCCTGAGCGTAAGACTTCCTTCTTGAGGAGGAGGACCGGTCCGTCGTCGGGGAGTACCCAGGGGCATCCACTCGTAGCAGGGTCTGGGTCCGTTGCGGCGCGAAACACGGCACCCGCGATGCGCTCAACGGGCGTCCGAGGCACCCCTGCGAGGAACACCTTCAGCTTCCAGTCGATAATGTTGGTATCTGTCGGCGTGGCGGTATTACGAAGAGAAAGGAGTAAAGATGTCGGGGGAACGACCTAAGTACCTGCGAACCACGGGTGAATGCATGCCGTGCGGATATTTTCGCCTGCTACGATGGGGTCCAGAGAGCGCATGAGACCCAACACGGCGTGTTTAGACGCGGTGTATTGTTGCGCGCTGAAAAAACCGACCCACGAAGCTGCGGAGAGCGATAAAATTTAGCATGACTATTGCGACACCAAAAAGACAGATAGAGGGCCCATCTTACCGACGGATCCGATCATGACGAGTGATTTCCACGCATCTGCAGTGCGGTTGTGCTTCATGTAGTACATCCCGAGGTGGACGGCTAAAAAACACGCAGAGGTCTTACTATGTGTATTTTTGTAAGGAACGAGAGAGAGACTCCTTACTGTAGAATAAACCGATCAGGTTCACTTCCAGAGTCAACAACTTTGGTGCGACGGGCTTGCCGTCGACAAACTGTAGGTTGCCATGGCACACCTCTGTGTTTTCAAGGATCCCGGCGTTGGGGATCTACCACGCACGCGAAAGGTTAAGACTCCGGCTGGACAGAAAGAATAATTTTTCTGCTCACCACGATGTCGACGGCACCAAATTCTGCGATCGCAAGATCGAACAATGCGACTTGATCCTCCCACTTCACGACGTTACACCCGATAAAGGACGCCGTTCTGTGTGGCAAGGATCAGCTCGTCGCCGAACGGGTTTCTCCAATTCAAAAACCGAAAGCCATTGCAGCTCCGAGTCAACGTACCCGCCCTCTTTCTTGATGGCGTTGGCGACGGTCTCCGCACCGACCGCGTCCAAGTCTCCGATCACGACTTTGGCCCTATATCAACCCCAAGCACTCAGTAACTTACGCGAAAGATCACTTCGACGCAAAAAGGCTCGCTCGCTCACCCATGTCTCGCAAAAGTCAGCGCGGTCTCCTTCCCAATCCCGCTCGCAGCACCTGGATAGAGTGCATGATATATCAACCGCTTGTAGGTCCACTCGCTATACTTGCTGCGAGTCCTGACGCACCAGTGATGACCACGACCTTGCCTCTGACGCGCTCGGCGCGGTAAGCTGGTTATTGAAGTAACCGGTGGTAGGAAAGCCAGCGTGTGAAATCCCCGCATGTATTCCGGTTCTTTCGCCCTTTGAGTGGACAGCTGCGAATACAGTAGTTTGACAGAACTCAAAGATGGGCGAGCCTTGTAATTGCTTCCATTTTGAGGCATTGGACTTCCAGCTTGGACTTCCAGCCAGCCAAGAGCGGTCATGATCCCCGAGCCCCGATAGCGTCTGATTTTTCCTCCCCCTGGTGGGACGTGGCGTTTGACTCCGCGTGGTGGGTGATGTGGGATGAAAGTGACTTTACCACCTCTCGCGCCCAGTGAAGTTCGCTTGAACCCGACAAGTACGGGACAATTTGAATGAGCATTGGCAGTGACCCAGTGTTGGACAGTCGTTGACTGAAAGTCAGAAGTCAGGTCATGCACATGTATGTCAAC
>WNGR01012117.1_pt1 | contig 17588 bp, 21 predicted proteins | sample 5407581 | NCBI WGS metagenome assembly WNGR01 (sample SAMN13153383, study PRJNA577476) | soil metagenome | isolation source: 80 cm soil or saprolite under Garry oak tree replicate 2 | place: USA:California | collected 2016-06-15 | reverse complement strand
AGTAGATCAGCTTCGGGTCGACCGGCTCGCCGCGCTTGAGCTTTTGCAACAGCTCGACCGGACCGAAGCGCATGCCCTTGTTCTCGACATAGACGGTCGCACCGTCATCGGTCTCGAAGGCGTATTTGGCCTCCAGGTCGATCAGCTCGTTGGGGCGGATGGTCTGGAAGTCGGCGCCGAATGGCAGCACCTTGCCGGTGATCGCACCCTTCACCTCGCCGCCGATGATCGGAATGATGCGACGGACGCCAATGCCGGTCTCGCCGGCGGTGATGACCTCGCCGATTTTTGCGGTGATGGTGAAGACGTATTTGGTTTCGAGGGTGGGGGTCATGGGTCACCTCGTGCTGAGTGCGATGATCGACGGTTTCTCCTCGCCTCTCCCCGCTTGCGGGGAGAGGCCGCATCGCATCAAAGATGCGATGCGGGTGAGGGGGAGTCTCCGCGAGTCCAACTGTAACCGCCTTCGCGGAGAGCCCCCCTCACCCCAACCTCTCCCCGCAAGCGGGGCGAGGGGGACGAACCGCCGTCGCGGCGGCAGCGCACGCTCACATGTTCAATGCGCCATCATCCGCGTCGGCAGCCACGTCGCAAGCAGCGGGAACGCGATCAGGATCACCAGCCGTACCAGGTCCGTCGCCACAAACGGAATCACGCCCTTGAAGATGGTGGAGAACGAAACGTCCTTCACCACGCTCTTGATGACGAAGACGTTCATGCCGACCGGCGGATGGATTAGGCCGAGCTCGACGGTCATCACGATGATGACGCCGAACCAGATCGGGTCAAATCCGAGATGCGTGATGACGGGGAAGATGATCGGCACGGTCAGGATGATCATCGCCATGGCGTCCATCAGGCAGCCGAGCACGAGATACATCATCATGATCAGCGCCAGCACCCCGTAGGGGCCGAGGCCGAGGCCGGTCAAAAACTCCGTCACCTTCTGCGGGGTCTGCGTCACCGTGAGGAAATAGCCGAAGATCAGCGCGCCGATCAGCACGGTGAAGACGGCGGCCGCGGTGCGCGTTGCTTGCAATAGCGACGCAAAAATCTTCTCGCGGTCGAGCCGTCCCGTGACGACGCCGATAATGAACGCGCCGGTGGCGCCGACGCCGCCGGCTTCGGTCGGCGTGAAGCGCGGCAGGAAGGGCAGGCCGTAGAGGCCACCGATGACGAACACGAACAGCAGAACCGGCGCGCAGATGTCCTTCAATCCGGCAAAGCGCTCGCGCCACGGCAGCACTTTACCCTTGGGCAAAAAGTCGGGCCGGAAATAGCCGATCAGGAAGATCGTGATCATGTACATCGTCATCGCCAGCAGGCCCGGGATGATGCCGGCGATGAAGAGCTTCCCGATGTCCTGCTCGGTGATGATGCCGTAGACCGCGAGCACCGTGGAGGGCGGCAGCATCGCGCCGAGCGTGCCGCCGGCGGCGATCACGCCGGTGGCAAAGGACTGCGGATAGCCGAAGCGGCGCATCTCGGGGTAGGCGACCGCGGAGAAGGTCGCGGCGGTCGCAACCGACGAGCCGCAGATCGCGGCGAAGCCGCCGCAGGCGCCGACGGTGGCAATGCCGAGGCCGCCGCGCAAATGCCCGACAAAGCCGTTGGCGGCGCGGAACAGCTCGCGGCTCATGCCGGAATTGCTGACAAAGGAGCCCATCAGCAAAAACATCGGGATGACGCCAAAGGTGTAGTCGGTGACCGTGCGCATCGAGGTCTGACCGACCAGCTTCAGCGCTGGCGTGGCGCCGACGAGATAGGTGAAGCCGGAGACGCCGACAAGGCCCATGGCCATGCCGACGGGCACGCGCAGCAGCATCAGTGCGAACAGGGAAACGAAGCCGAGAACGGCGACGGCATCGGTGCTCATGATTACTCCGTCGCCTTCAGCTTGGGGTCGTGCATTTCTTCGGGATGGAAGATCAGCCGGTAAGTGCGGATCGCGATCAGCAGCACGGCCGAGACGTCGCCGATCCAGGCGATTGCGAAGAACGGCCAGGTCGGCATGTGCATGTCAAAGGTCTGGACGTTGTCATTGTAGGTGCCGCGCACCTTGTCGAACAGCGTCCAGGTCTGCACCGTGACGACGAATAGCAGCACCATCGTTGCGAACACGTCGATCCAGCGCTGGTAGCGCGGCCCGACATTGGCCCAGATCAGGTCGACCGTGATGTGGGTTCCGCGATAGGAGGTCGCGGCGATGCCCCAGAAAATCAGAATGCCGAGCAGCATGCGGCCGATGTCGAAAGAGTCGGGGATCGCATAGTTCAGCGTGTTGCGCAGCAGCACCGACAGAAAGATGTCGAGCGCGACGATGCCGACGAAGCCGGCCGCGATCCATTCGATCGCATCGATAAAGCGATCCATCCAGGCGCGCTTCATGGGAGTTTCCCGTGGTGTGCTGTCATTGGTTTGGTCTCGCTGTTGCCGCGGACTTCACCTCGCCCCGCTTGCGGGGAGAGGTCGAATTCGAGCGCGGCTCGAATTCGGGTGAGGGGGACTCTCCGCGAATCGAGCTGTCACCAACTTTGTGGAGGCAGCCCCTCACCCCAACCCTCTCCCCGTAAGGACGGGGAGAGGGGGAGGAAGAACTGCCCGCAGCTGGGCGTCACTCCGCCAGCGCGTTGTACTTTTTCAGCGAAGCCTTCAAATCCACCAGTGCCGCATCCGGATCGGCGCCGGCCTTCTTGGCACCATCACCCCAGGTCTTGACCAGCGGCTCGGCGGCTTTCTTCCAGGCGGCGGTCTGGTCCGGTGTCAGCCTGTAGACCTCGTGGCCCTCTTCCGCCTTGACCTTGTCAATGCCGGCGTCCTCGAACTTGCCCCAGTGCTCGCCGACCACGCCGGCCATCTCGATCGTGCAGTTCTTGTCGATCGCGGCCTTCTGCTTGTCGGACATCGCATTGTACTTGTCCTTGTTGATCACGAACACGAAGGTCGTGGTGTAGAGCGGCGCCTCCATGTGGTACTTCGTGACCTTGTCGATGCCGAACAGCACCAGCGAGCCCCAGGGGAAGGTGACGCCGTCGGCGACGCCGCGCTCGATGATGTCGCGCACTTCGGGCGCGGACGACTGCACGTTGGTGCCGCCGAGCGAGGTGACGAAGTTCGCCATGGTGGCGTGGGCGGGACGGATCTTCAGGCCCTTCACGTCCTCCGGCATCACGATCTTCTTGGTGCGGGAGTGGAAGGAGGAGGGCGAGTGGACGAAGGCGAGACAATATTTGACGTCCTTCATCTCCTTCTCGGCATATTTGCGATACCAGGCGTCCAGTCCCATCGAGCCGCCCTTGGCGTCGGAGATCAGGAACGGCAATTCGCCGGCGCCGATGATCGGGAAACGGCCAGGCTGGTAACCGGGATTGACATAGGTGACATCGGCGATGCCGTCGCGCGCCATGTCGTAATGATCGAAGGCCTTGCCGAGCTGCTGGGCCGGAAACACCTTGCCCTTGATGGTGCCGCCGGAATCCCTCTCTACAGCCGCGGCCCAGTCTTCCAGCGACTTTTGCAGCGGATGCGAGGCCGGGACCCAGTGCGAGATCTTGAGATCGAAGGTCTTGTCCTGCGCGAACGCAGGCGTCACGCTTGCTGCCAGCAGCAACGCCAGACAGGCTTTTCTCATCACGCGTCTCTCCCTCTTTTCGACGGCGGGCTTCAATGGCCCGGCCTCATTAATTAACATGTTATCTAATTGGACGGCGGGTTCAAGCCGGAACTGGCGCGTCATCTACGTCAGCCATGTTGCATGGATTTGTCGCTGCTCGGGCGACCAGCCTCCCCTTTTGCCCAACCGTTATATGATATAATTATCGTGCGCGAACCGACGCGACCAGCGCGTCCGCGCCGCACCCTACAAGATCGGGAGGAGCAAGTATTGCGGACAAAAGTCGCAATCATCGGAGCCGGGCCGGCAGGATTGTTGCTTGGGCAACTGCTGCACAAATACGGCATCGACAACGTCATTCTGGAGCGACAGAGCCCGGATTACGTGCTCGGGCGCATCCGCGCCGGCCTGCTCGAGGAGGGAACCGTCGCGCTGCTCAACCAGGTCGGCGCCGGTGCACGGGCGCATGCTGAAGGCCTCCTGCATGAGGGCATCGAGCTCGCCTTTTCCGGCCGCCGTCATCGCATCGACATGAAGGCCGCGACCGGCAAGACGGTCATGATCTACGGCCAGACCGAGGTCACGCTCGACCTGATGAATGCGCGAACAGCTGCCGGCCTCATCACGGTCTACGAAGCCAAGGACGCACAGCCGCATGATTTCGACGGTGGTCACCCGCGCGTAACCTGGGTCAAGGACGGCGTCACCCACGAGATCGATTGCGACTTCATCGCCGGTTGCGACGGCTTTCACGGCATCAGCCGCGTCAGCGTCCCGGCGACGGCGATCGAGGAGTTCGAGCGGATCTATCCGTTCGGCTGGCTCGGCATTTTGTCCGATACGCCGCCGGTTAGCCACGAACTGATCTATTCCAACCACGCCCGCGGCTTTGCGCTCTGCACCATGCGCTCGGCCAAGCGCAGCCGGCATTACGTGCAGTGCTCACTCGACGACCATGTCGACCAGTGGCCGGACGACCGCTTCTGGGACGAGCTGAAACGGCGGCTCGACCAGGAGGCGGCCGACAGCCTCGTCACGGGCCCCTCGATCGAGAAGAGCATTGCGCCGTTACGCAGCTTCGTCGCCGAGCCGATGCGCTTCGGCAAGATGTTCCTGTGCGGCGATGCCGCCCATATCGTGCCTCCGACCGGCGCGAAGGGTCTGAACCTCGCCGCGAGCGACGCGCATTACCTCGCCAGCGCTTTGCGCGAATTCTACGACGAAAAATCCAGCGCCGGGATCGATGCCTATTCCACCACGGCCTTGGCGCGGGTCTGGAAGGCTGTGCGCTTCTCCTGGTGGATGACCTCGATGCTGCACAAATTCCCCGACACGGGCACCATCGGCGCGCGCATCCAGCTCGCCGAGCTCGACTACGTCACGCAGTCGCAGGCCGCGATGACGTCGCTGTCGGAGAATTATGTGGGGCTGCCGTTTTAGGATAGTCGCTGTCATGCCCCGCGAGAGCGGGGCATCCAGCACGCCGCGGCCTCTCCGTATCACGTCACCGTCTCTGGAATACTGGATCACCCGCTTTCGCGGGTGATGACATTTTTCGTGAGGCAACGGCGGAGACAGTTTCAAACACTCGCGCAAATTCCGTTTAAAACTTTGTAGGCGGTGAAACTGTCATCCACATCGCGTTCAATGGCGGCAACCTCACCCGCGACGCGAGACAGTTATGACCGACACCGACATTCCCGAAGGCTTCGAGCTGCATCTCCGCGAGAGCCCGCTGACCGAGCCGTGGAAGCCGCTCTACGCGAAGACAACTGACAAGGCCGTCATCATTGGTCTGCGGCTGGCAAGGCCGCACACCAACGGCCGTGGCCTGATCCACGGCGGCCTCATCGCCGCGCTCGCCGACAATGCCATGGGCTATAGCTGCGCGCAGGCCACGAGCTGGACCACATCGTTCGTGACGATCTCGCTATCGGTTGATTTCGTCGGCTCCGCCGAGATTGGCCAGTGGCTCGCGGTCGAAAGCGACGTCATCAGGACCGGCAGCACGATCTGCTTCGCGCAGTGCCTGGCGAAGGCCGACGATGTGGTGATCGCGCGCGCCAGCGGGACCTTTCGCGTGGTGCCGAAGAAGGGGTGAATTCCCTTGTCCTGGACGCGGTGCGGCGCGAAGTGCCGCTCCGCAGAGCCGGGACCCACAGCCTTCTGGGCCCCGGCTCCGCGCAGCAACGCTATGCGTTGCTGCGCGTCCGGGGCACGAAAATCACCCAAACCTCCAATCCGTCGTCTCCACCACGAGATCGATGAACGCGCGCACCTTGGCCGAGAGCAGGCGCGAGGTCGGGTAGACGATGTGGATCGGCAGCGCCGGCTGCTCGTATTTTGCCAACACGATTTTCAGCCGCCCGCGCTTCAAGCCCTCGGCGGCCTGATAGGCCAGCACGCGCGTCACGCCGCCGTCCGCCTCGGCATATTGCAGGGCGGCGTCGGCGCTGTTGCTGATGAAGCGGGGAGACGGCGTCACCTCGACGTCGTGGCCGTCGCGCAGGAAGCGCCACGCGATCGAAGGGCCGAACAGGATGGTCTGATGCTCCAGCAGCTCTTCCGGCGCCTTCGGCTCGCCATGGCGCTTCAGATAGCCCGGCGTAGCCACGACGATCCGCCGCATCTCGCCGACCTGGCGCGCGACCAGCGAGGAATCGGCGAGATGGCCGATCCGCACCGCGGCGTCGACGGCATCTTCCACGAGATTGACAAGGTTGTCCGATAGCCGCAATTCGCAGGCGACCTCGGGATAACGCTTGAGATAGGCGGTCATGACCGGCCCGACATGCAGTCGGCCGAAGCCGACCGGCGCCGACGCCACCAGCCGGCCGCTCGGCCGGTTGCGCTCGTCCCGCGCGGAGCCGTCGGCCTCTTCGACATCGGCGAGGATACGCCGGGCGCGTTCGAGATAGCGCGTGCCGACGTCGGTCAGTGTCACCTGCCGCGTGGTCCGCTGCAACAGCCGCGCGCCGAGATGTTCTTCCAGCGCCGCGATCAGCCGCGTCACCGCCGAAGGCGACAGCCGCAGCTTGCGCGCCGCCGGCGCAAAGCCGCGCAGATCGGCGACGGTGACGAAGACATGCATGGCTTCGAGGCGGTCCATGGCCATTATTGCATATATCGCAATGATGAAGTGTCAAGCGGCATGATTGTTTTGACCACTGAAAGGTCCATTTTGAGCGTCGAAAGACGCAGAGATGCGCCGGAATTTTCAGGAGATGTTCCGATGACAGCAGCGCGTGTTTATGCCAGCGATGTGGCCTTCACACCGGCCGTAAAGTCGATCCAGACCCGCAAGGGCTCGCGCGAGGCCTATGCCCGTGCCGAGCAGCACGGTTGGCGCACCGAGGTCGACGAGAAACTGGCTGGGTTCCTGGCCGATGCGAATAGCTTCTATTTCGCCTCTGCCTCGGCCGACGGCCAGCCCTATATCCAGCATCGCGGCGGCCCGAAGGGCTTTCTCAAGGTGCTGGACAAGCAGACGCTCGCCTTTGCCGACTATGCCGGCAACCAGCAATTCCTCTCCCAAGGCAATCTCTCGGAGAATCCCAAGGCCTACATCTTCATCATGGACTACGCCCATCGCCGCCGGGTGAAGATCTGGGGCGAGGCCCGTGTGGTCGAGGACGACGACGCGCTGACGGAGTCCCTGATGCCAAAGGGCTACCGGGCGCGGCCCGAGCAGGTGATCGTGTTCAAGATCGCCGCTTGGGACACCAACTGCCCGCAGCATATTCCGCAGAAATTCGACGCCGCGGATGTCGGGGCCGCCGTGGCGGCGCGAGATCAGCGCATTGCGGAGTTGGAAGCGGAGGTTGCGGCGCTGAAGGGGCGGGCGACGGGGGACGGAAGCTAATCGTCCACGTCGTCCTGCGTGCGGCCGAACAGGTGCACGATGCCCGGCGTCGCGATTGTCACGAACACGAAGCGCGAGAGGTGATGGGCGCCGACGAAGATCGGGTCGATGTGCAGCGTCAGCGCCAGCGCCAGCATCGCATCCATCGCGCCCGGCGCGAAGGCGACCACGACGTCGGAGAATTTTACCTGCGTGGTGAGTGCCACGATGCCGACGAAGATGGCGGAGACGGCGATGGCGACGGCAAACGAGCCCAGCGCCGCGTTGATGTGGCCGGCCAGCGTCTTGATCCGCATCCGGGCAAAGCGGCTGCCGATCAGCGCGCCGATGCCGACCAGCGCCACGCCGCGCACCCAGTTCGGCAGGCCGCCCTCGACCCAGCCAGCTCCGTGCAGCACGCTGGAGCCGATCATCGCGCCGAACATCCAGCTCGCCGGAAACTTGATCAGCCGCAGCAAAAGTGACGCCGCCAGCGAGGCGGCGACCAGCTCGAGAAGATCGAGCGGCGAGGCGATCGCCGCCGTCAGCGACGGTGCGACGGACGGCGCCACCCCCGCGATCGCCAGCACCATCGGCAGCGCCGCGGTGAGGATGATCACGCGCATGGTCTGCACCACCGCAATGCCCGGCAGGTCGGCGCCGCGCTCGACCGCCAGGATCGTGATCTGCGACAGCGCGCCGGGACTGCCGGCGAGGAAGGCCGAGGTGCGGTCCCAGCCGTGAACGCGCTGGAGGTAATAGCTCGAGCCGAAGGTCGAGCAGAACGTCGCCAGGGCCAATAGGCCGATGGTCAGCGGATAGGCGCTGACCTGCTGGATCAGATGGCGCGAAACGACGGAGCCCAGCGAAATGCCGAGCAGCACCAGCACGGTCTGGGTCAGGAGCGGCGGCACCGAGAGTTGGCGCCCGCCAGGCCGCCGGCCGCGCCGATGACAAGCGTCTCCGCCGTGCTCAAGAGCTTGGCGCGGCTTGGCCATTCGAACGGCAGGGAGGCGGTGATTTGCTTCACACCACCTTATTGCAAATCAGCGAGAGGCGCACAATTGCGGCCAGGTCATGCCGCAATGCGTGCGCCTCTCACCAAAGGCAAGGGGAGGATTGTGACGGATTTACTTCTTGTCGGCGGCAGGGGCGGCGGTGGTGCCGGCCTTCGCGGTCTTGATGCAGTCGGAGCGTCGGAGCGGAATTTCTTGCGCTCCTTGCCGTGCAGGCCCTTGGCGTCGGCCTGCTTGGAGCATTCGAGCGATTCGGCCGAGTGCTCCTTCGGCGCCTTCTTGTCGGTGGTGGCAGCAGCATCGGTCTTGGCAGCCGGCGCGGCGGTCTGCGCGAAGGCGGTGCCGGTGGCGAACAGGGAGGCGATCGCGACGACGGCGAGGCGAGAGGCGAGGGTCATGATGTTGCTCTTCTTGCGAGAATTGCGGAGGGGCGAGAACCTCGGCCCGCGTTGCTGAACGCGACATGAATAAGCTGAACGACGCGATCACTATATTTTTGGCCCGAACGCCATCACTTCCTTGTCGGAAGCCCCCGGCACGCTAGGATAGCAGTCCTCGTTTTGCTTCCCTGAGGGAGACCAAGGATGACGACTCAAACGAAATTATTGTGTGCGGTTGCGGTGTCGGGTTTTGCGGCGTTGATGGCGGCCGCACCGGCGCAGGCCCTGACCTCGCAGGAGTGCAGCGCGAAATATCAGGCCGCCAAGAAGGACGGCTCGCTCGGCACGACGAAGTGGAATGACTTCCGCAAGGCCCAGTGCGGTGCCGACGCAACGCCCGCCGCGGCACCGACGGCGGCTGCCCCGGCTGCGCCCCCGCCTCCTGCCGAGCCGAAGGCGGCTGCGAAGCCGCCTCCTGCCGAGCCGAAGGCGGCTGCGAAGAAGGAGGCGGCTCCCGCAGCCGCCCCGGCGCCGACGATGCCGACCATGCCGATGGGCAACGCCGTCTTCCCGAGCGCGGTCGATGCGAAATATGCCAAGGAGAGCGCCGGCAAGGCGCGCCTGCACACCTGCGTCGACCAGTACAATGCCAACAAGACGACCAACGGCAATGCCGGCCTGAAGTGGATCGAGAAGGGCGGCGGCTATTACAGCGAATGCAACAAGAAGCTGAAGGGCGCCGCCTGAGGCTTCGACGTGATGCGGTGGCCGGAGCAAAGCTCCGGCCATTTCGCTTAGTCCAATAGTTTCTCGGCCGATTTCGCAACGAGCTGTGACCGCTTGCGCGGGCCGCGCTCGACGAACAAGAGGCTCTGGCCGAAGATGAAGCAGTAGAACAGGAAGGCCTGCGCCTCGGCCTCCTCGGCCAAAAGCCCGGTGGCGCGATAGAGTTCGGCGACGTGCTTGAGCCGCGCCGCATCCACGCTTGCAACTGCGACCGCAGCGCTCTCGTCGATACGAGCCCATTGCCGGATGGCGAGTTCGATCGCCATGCCCTCCGGATTGAGCCGTTCGGAATAGAGCTGGATCAGCGCCTTCAGCCGCTCGCGCGGATTTTGTCCGTCGAGGCTTGTCTGCTGTGCGATGGCTTCCGCCCGGCCCTCGCGCCAGCGCGCCAGCATGACGTCAAGCAGCGCGGCGCGGTCGGCGAAGCGGCGGTAAAAGCCGCCCTTGGTGACGCCCAGCTTCTTGGCGAGCACCTCGACCCGCACCCCCTCGATCCCTGCGCGAGCCAGTTCGGTAAACCCGGCCTCGACCCAGACATCGCCCTTGCCGTCGCTCATGAAGGAAGCCTCACCGGTTCTTGATACGGTGCCGTATTGCTAACGCGTCCCGGCGTTGATACGCTACCGTATCAAAATCAAAAGGGCGGGAATTGTGATGGCTGCGTTCGAGCCGAAAAACCCGGGCTACCGCGCGGCGGCGATTGCCATGTTCGACGGCCAGCCGGCGATGCGCACGCTCGGCATCGTGATCGTCCGCCTTGGGCCGGGCGAGGTCGAGTTGGCAATGCTGCATTCGCCGGCCTTCACGCAGCAGAACGGTTTTGTCCATGCCGGCATCATCACCGCAGGGCTCGACAACGCCTGCGGCGTTGCTGCCTTCACCCTGATGCCGCGCGAGGCCGACATCCTCACCGTTGAGTTCAAGACCGCGCTGCTCGCGCCCGCTCGCGGCGGGCGTTTTGTGTTCAAGGCGGAGGTGATCAAGCCCGGCCGCACGCTGACCTTCTGCGAGGCCAAGGCCTTTGCCGAGCACGACGGCAAGACCACGCTGATCGCCACCATGACCGGCACGCTGATGGCAATGTTGCCTCGCGTAGCGGCCCACGCGTAGCGCGCCAATTGACAAGCCCTGCGGCGCATCCCTTGATGCGGCCGTCATGCTCGCAAGTCTCAGTCTCATCCTGCTCTGCCAATTGATTGGCGAGGCCGTAGCACGCGGTCTCGGCCTGCCGTTGCCGGGACCCGTGCTCGGCCTGCTCTTGCTCCTGATCCTGCTGCTCGCCCGCGATCGCTTTGTGCTGTTCGCACGCGGGCCGCTGCGAAACGATGGCGTGGAGACTGCAAGCAAGGGCCTGCTGGCTCATCTGTCGCTGCTATTCGTGCCCGCGGGCGTCGGCGTCGTGCAGAAGCTCGATCTGCTCGCATCCCACGGCATCGCGATCATCCTGGTGCTCGCGCTCTCGGTGGTCGTCACGCTGCTTGTGACCGTGCTGATCTTTCGCCTCGTCAGCCGCCTGTTGAGGCAGCAGGACGCGCAATGAAGGACAATCCGTTCTCGCTCTGGGTCTATCTCTCGCAGTCGCCGCTGCTCTGGCTGACGGTGACGCTTTTGGTCTATGCGACCACCGATGTGGTGTCGCTGGCGACGCGTCGCCATCCGCTTGCCAATCCCGTGCTGCATGCGATGTGGATCATCGGCGCGTTCCTGCTCGCGACCGGGACGTCCTACACCACCTATTTCGCCGGTGCACAGTTCGTGCACTTTCTGCTGGGGCCTGCCACCGTCGCGCTCGCCGTGCCGCTCTATGAGAACCGCAAGCGCGTCGTGTCCTCCATCGTGCCGATGCTGGTGGCGCTGGTCGCGGGCTCGGCCACGGCGGTGGTGTCGGTCGTGCTGCTGGCCGAACTCGCCGGCCTGCCGCGCGACGTGGTGCTGTCGCTGGCGCCGAAATCGGTCACGGCCGGCGTCGCCATGGGCATCAGCGAATCCCTGCACGCCGATCCCTCGCTGACCGCGGTTTCGGTCATTCTCACCGGCATCATGGGCGCGATCATCGTGACCCCGCTGATGAACCGCACCGGCATCACCGATTTCCGGGCCCGTGGTTTTGCCGCCGGCCTTGCCGCCCATGGCATCGGTACGGCCCGCGCCTTCCAGGTCGACGAGATCGCCGGCGTATTCTCCGGCATCGCCATGAGCCTGAACGCCTTGGTCACCTCGTTCCTGGTGCCGATTGCGGTGACGCTGCTGGTGCGATGACATCGCGGCCGCGACACTCTATATGATCCGTAACAATTCCCGGTTCTGAGCCGTATTTGTGGCGATGGGACCGAAACGGGACGAGATATGACTGGATTCAGGAACAAGGGTTTCAGGCCGACCCGGCGTGCGGCGCTGACGCTGATCGGGGCGGGCGCGTTGGCTGCCAGTGGAATCTCCTTCGCGCGCGCGGCTACCGATGATGACGAGGTGCTGACCGAAGCCAGGGTGCTGCGCGATCCCGACGTGCCCGTCGCCGGCAATCCCGACGGCAACATCAGCATTATCGAATGGTCCGATTATAACTGCCCCTATTGCCGCAAGCTTGAGCCCGAGCTGCGCCAGGTCATCCAGGACGACGGCAAGGTGAGGCTGGTGATGAAGGACTGGCCGATCCTGGGGCCGGTCTCGGTCACGGCCGCACGGATCGCGCTCGCGGCAAAATATCAAGACAAGTACCATCAGGCCCACGACGCCATGATGGGTGTGAGCTCGCGCCTGACCGAGCCGCGCATCAACGAACTTCTGGCCGCTGCCGGCGTCGACATGGACCGTCTGAAGGGCGATCTCACGGCGCACGCCAAGGGCATCGACGCCGTCCTCAAGCGCAACAACGACCAAGCCGAGGCCTTCGGCTTCCGCGGCACCCCGTCCTTCATCGTCGGCAAATATCGCGTGCCCGGCGTGCTCAGCATGGCCGAATTCGAGCAGGTCATCGCCGACGCCCGCAAGGCCAAGATGAACTGACGCGCGCGAAGCGCTGATCGCAGCCAGCACAAAGGCGCCGCCGCGGATCGCGACGGCGCCTTGTTCATTGGCGGGCAGATTACTTCGACGAAATCCGGACCCAGTCCTTGCGCGCGCGATCCTGCAACGCATTCCAGTCAGCCTTGGCGACATCCCAGTTCACGATGGTACGATTGGCAGTCGCAACCTCGCCATTGGCGACCGACGACGTTTGCATCGAGTCATAGACATACACGCCGCAGCCGAGCAGCAGCGCACCCAAAATCATTCCGAAAAAAGTCTGCATGGCGAACCTCCGGTGACGGGCAGATAACGTCGGCAGTGAATGACAGTTCCATTCGTCGCGCGTGTAGGGAATGGAGTTCTAGGCACAAATTCAGACCGGATCGGTCCTATGGTCATGGATTAGGCTGAGCAGATTCGCTATATTCAGACCGATGACAGCCAGCCTCTCCGAATGCCTGATCGACGAACTCGGCCGGAAATATCTCTGGTGGCGGCCGATCGATGGGCAGCCTTTCTCCGAAGATCGCGTCATCGCTCAGATCATGAATCTAGCAACGTATGATGACATCCTCCAGCTGGAAGCAACGATAGGGCGGGCGCGCCTAGTGAAAGTCATGCTTTACGCCGAGCCAGGTTGGTTCAGCGATCGTTCCTGGGAATTTTGGCGCGGGCGTCTCTCATTCGCTGTTGGTGTCACGATTCCGGAAAAGGCGCCGCGAAGGGCATTCGATGTCGCCGCGCTTTGAGCCGAAACTCTCGATCCTGCCTGCCGCTCAACGCGAAATCTGGCCGTCCCTCGTTCCCTCGCGCAGCTTGCAACTTGTCCTCTACGGCGGAACGGCCGTTGCGCTTCAACTCGGACATCGAGAGTCGCTCGATTTCGACTTCTTTTGCTCCGCTCCGTTGGACAAGGAAGAAGTCCGTGCGCAATTCGGCTTCGTCGACGGCGCCGCGATCCTTCAGGATGCGCCGAATACGTTGGTCGTTTCGGCCAGTATGCCGTCAGGCTCGGTGAAGGTTTCCTTTTTCGGGCGGATCGGGTTTGGTCGCGTCAATGACCCGACGCAGACCTCCGATGGCACGATGTTCGTGGCGTCGCTCGAGGACCTGCTGGCCACCAAACTCAAAGCGACGCTCGACCGTGCTGAGGCCAAGGACTATCGGGACATTGCCGAGATGATCTCCACGGGCGTGTCGTTACCACGCGGACTCGCGGCATTCAGAGGGATGTTCGGCGGCGAGCCCGCTCAGGTGCTGCGCGCAATAGGCTTTTTCGAGGATGGGGATCTTCGCAGCCTGAGCGCTACCGATCGTCAGGCTCTGCGTGAGGCCCGCGATCGCATTGGCGCGTTACCTGATGTGTCTCTGAAGCAGGGCCTATTGTGATGGTGCCTAGCCCCCATTCAGCCATTGCAGCAGCTCCGCGTTGATCTCGCGCGGATAGGTGTGGCTGAGATCGTCGATCTCGCGATAGGTGACGTCGGCGCCGGCGGCCGATAGCGCTGCCTGGGTCTGGCGCGCGGTCTGCACGGGAAACATCCAGTCGAGCTTGCCATGGGTGATGAAGATCGGCAGGCCCTGTAGGCGCGCAGCGTCCGCCATCTCCGCCATCAGCGGATGGAAGGTCGCTGAGACCGGTGCGAGATGGGTGAAAGGCGAGGCGCCGTCGAGGCCGCTGACGTAGCTGAAGGTGCCGCCGTCGCTCATGCCGGTCAGCAGCATGCGCGAGGCATCGATGGTCCAGCGGCTGCGCACGGTTTCGAGGATGCGCATGAGATTGGGCGTGTCGGTGTCGTCGCCCATCAGTGCCCAGGTCTGGCCGGTCGCGGTCGGCGCCACCAGGATCGCGCCAGAACTGCGGGCGTCGCGCAGCCAGCTCCACAGAAAGCCGCGGCCGTTGCCGCTGCCGCCATGCAGCGCCATCACCAGCGGCATCGCGCGATCCGGCGTGTAATATTCGGGCACATAGACCGAGAAGCCGCCGCGGCTGCCGGGCTCGTTGTGATCATGGAAGATGCCGGTGTGCTCGCTCGCGCCTGTCTCCAGTCGCGCCAACAAGTCCTCATCCTCGCGGCCGGCGGTGTTGAGGAAGAAGCTGCTCACCGGCGGAAACTGGGTCGACAGCGGATAGAGCGCCTCTAGCGCGCGGGGCACGTGGCGCAGCGTGCGGAAGACGGCGACGAGATCGCCGTTGCCTCGTTCGACCTCGCGCAGGCCGGCGAAGGCGGCGAGTGTTTCGTTGCAGGCGCCATCGAGCCGGTTGCGCAAGCCGGCAAATTGCTCCGGCCATTCGCGGATCGCGCCGCGCGCCGCTTGCAGCGCCTCGTCCGGCGCGCCGATCGCGTTCATCACAGAGGCGAAGGCCGGTGGATGCAGATGCCGTCCAAAGAAGCCGAGCGCCTCCAGCGCATTGAGCAATGGCGGCAGCACGGCCACGATGTCATCGACCACGGCCTCGGTCATTGCCGCTTCCTCTGCTTGGAATCAGTGCAGCTTCGGCGCCTTCAAAAGCTTGAAGCGATCGGTCGACGTCACCGTGACATCGAAGGTGACGCCCTCATGATGCACAGTGAGCGGCACGTCGACGCCGGCGGCGCCGAGCCCCCACATTTTCTGGTAGAAGGCCGTCTGGCTCGTGATCTTCTCGCCGTCCACAGCGAGGATGACGTCGCCGGTTTTGAGCTCGGCCCGGGCAGCGGGGCCGTTGGCAGAGATTCCGATCACCACGACGCGGTTGTCGATCTCGGTCGAATAGAGTCCGAGCCAGGGCCGTGCCGGCTTGTTGACGCGACCGAACTTGCGCAGATCGTCGAGGATCGGCTTCAACAGGTCGATCGGCACGATCATGTTGACGTGCTCTGCCTTGCCATCGCGCTCACGCTCGAGCTGGAGCGAGCCGATGCCGATCAGCTCGCCGCGCGCATTGATCAGTCCGGTGCCGCCCCAATTCGGGTGGGCGGGATGGGTGAACAAGGCTTCGTCGAGCAGATACTCCCAGTAGCCGGCGAATTCCTGCTTGGCCACGACCTGGCTCGCGACCGATCGCGTCCGGCCGCCGGCGCCGCCGACCACGACGCGATCGCCGATCCGGGTCTCCGCCGACGAGCCGAGCGGCAATGGTTCGATGTCGAGCCGGCCGAGCGCCTGCACCAGGCCGAAGCCGGTGACGGCATCGAAGCCGAGCACATGCCCTTCGACCACGCGGCCGTCGCCGAGATGCAGCCACACGGATTCCGCTTCGGTGATGAGATAGCCGATGGTGAGCACCAGCCCGTCATCGATCACGACGCCGTTGCCGGCGCGCTCGGTGCCGAGCGTCTCGGCGCTGAAAGCGTCCGGCGGGATAATGGCATGCAGGCCGACGACGGAGGCGAGCGCGCGGTCGAGATCGAAACCGTAGTCGCTCGCACGCGGCTGATTGGCCGGCGGCACTCTCCATTCGGTCAGAGCGGGCATGGAGTTCTCCTGATCTTTCTCTTGGCGCTTTGACGTACCTCTCGCGCGCGAGAAGCGCCGCGTGAAATCAAAGACAATCTATGCCGCAAACGCCTCTCTTTAAAGACCGCCATGCGTGGACCGGTCGGGAAATGCCGAAATTCTGGACCGACCGTGCCTTGTAGGTCTAGGTGTTCGCGTGAAAAGACATTGTCGGGTCCATGTGGCAAGCGTATCGTTCGTCATCTGTGGAACAACCCATGAGCGATGACAAGAATTTCGATCGATTGACTTTGGAAAATGCACTGGCCGAACTCGGCCGCAGGGCGTTCGCCGCGGGCCGCACTGTCGAAATCGTGGTTTACGGCGGCTCGGCCCTCCTGCTGACCTTGAACCGACAGATCAACACCGGGGACGTCGATGCGGTGTTCGAAGGAAACAGGGATTTCATCAAGAAGCTGGCAACCGAGATGGCTGAGGAGTTCGGGTGGGATGAAAACTGGTTAAACGACGGTGTGAAGGGGTGGCTGAGCAAAAGAGACGCTGATCCTGACGTGAAGGCTCTGTTTAAGACCTACCCCACCGAGGAACAGCCGGGCCTCCGCGTCTATACCGCAAGACCAGAATACTTGTTTGCCATGAAATGCCGGGCGATGCGGGTCGGCGGTGTCGAGACGAACTCGGACATTGACGACATCAAGCTGCTCGCCTGCGCGATAGGCATCAAGAACAGCCAGGACGCATTGACGCTGGTTGAGAAATTTTACCCGCAAAATATGCTTCAACCCAAGACCCGGCTGGGTCTCGAGGAGATCTTTTCGAATCTCGAGATTGACCCCGACAATGATCAAACGCCTTCTTCGTCGAGTGAGCCATGAGCCTGTTTGGCAAGAAGCCTGCAACGCTGAGTGAGGTCGTTCGTCGTGTAAGAGCTGGCGAGCAGCAGTTCGACCCGTCGCTTCGCGAATTTCTCGATTGGTTTTACATGAGCCCACACTTGCGTCAGCAGGCGATCGAAGAACGACCCGCTTCCATCGATGCCGTGCACGACGCTTATGCGGCGGCAGTCGCGGAGCACCTTGCGCGCGTTTACGGGTTGCAAATACCGGAATGGACCGAGATTCACGGCATCGGGCTTCGCGAACCGTTCTTCGCAGGCGGTCTACAATCTCTGAAGGGAGTGCTGGTTGCCGAGAGTCCGACGGCCTTTCGGCGACGCCTTCTGTTCGTAAGCAAAGACGCGCTGTCCAGGCCGAGAATGTAGTTTCGCCGCGGTTCGCGCGCGGCCAGTCGCCTTGGGCTGCGCCGTGAGCCCCTGCCGGGGCCGCATGGCTGGTGTCCCCGCCGCTGCTAGGCGGACCATGCCGAAGCTGCTAACCATTGCCGCTTCGTTTGACCAAGGGATCACGGATCGAAACATGGACAATCGCAGCGACATCTGGCGTGGCATCGACACGATCAAGGGACGTTTCATCGACCTCAGCGACAAGGTCTGGGGCATGCCC
>WNGR01003319.1_pt1 | contig 17589 bp, 20 predicted proteins | sample 5407581 | NCBI WGS metagenome assembly WNGR01 (sample SAMN13153383, study PRJNA577476) | soil metagenome | isolation source: 80 cm soil or saprolite under Garry oak tree replicate 2 | place: USA:California | collected 2016-06-15 | reverse complement strand
CCATCACTCACCTGCCTTGAGCAGGTGTAGGTGGTACCTCACACAAAGGGGGAGTTCCCATGCCCAAACGCTTAGCAGGGTATGACTATAGTCAACCCGGGTTCTATTTTGTCACTATTTGTACACAGCACCACCGCTTGATGTTTGGCACGATTGTCGATGACCAGGTGGCATTGAAAGGCCCAGGGCAGATTGCTCAGTCGGTGTGGGTCTCGCTGCCCAAACGGTTTGCGCACGTCAACCTGCATGAGTATGTCTTCATGCCCAACCATCTTCACGGCATCATTGAATTGACCGAGCTGGATCCGGCGCAGGCTAGCCCTAGAGCGGCCCTGTGGGAAATCATACGGGTGTTGAAGGCGGCAACCTCGTACCAGATACGTCGTTCTGAGGGCAAGCCGTGGTTTGCCTGGCAAGATGATTATTACGAGACGGTGATTCGCTCGGAGGCGGCTTTGCAGCAGATTCGCCAGTATATTCTCGAGAATCCGGCGCGTTGGAGCCAGGACAAGTTGTATAAGCGCTATGAATGACAAGGGAGGGCCAATAAATCGGCGCTGGGCACGGTGAACCGGCCCCTACGGCCTATCCGTTCCACTTGCACCACCCGCTCCCATTTGGTTGTTTGCCAACAAACAATTCATTCACCCATGACTCGCTCTGGTATTTTGATATAAGCTCAAGCAGTAGCTTTACTGGTGGTTTTTTCACTCATGACTTACCCTTCCAACTTTAGTGCCTTGCGCCTCTGTTCGCGTGCATCCCTTATAATGTTCTTGCTGGATATGCTATCAGCTTATCAGTTTACCTACCTTTTTACAAGAGGATTACCTCACTCACTTCCTGTTCTACCTGGCCTGATCTTCTGACGTATCGTTGGGTACATCCTCTAACAGGTCTCTCACACTCACCCCCAACGCTTTAGCCAGCTTTTCAAGGGTGTCCGTATTCGCTGTTTGGTACGGGTCTTTCCATAGCCGCTTCACCGTCTTAAATGACACGTCAGACTTTCTTGACAGGCTGGACATGTTGTAACCCTTCTCTTCCGCAATTTCCTTTATGCGCAGTCGTATCATGCTACCCCTTTTTGCTTGATACTATCATCCCTAGCTACTTGACGGAATGACGCACAATGGACTAAGCTTAAGATACTGAACCTTTATGCTTAATCCTATCATCAGAGAAGAGGAAACAACAAATGCGTTGGGCAGTTGAGTATGAGCTTCCAAGCGGTTCTGTTGGCTTGTGTCTCTTTTCAGCCGAAGACTTACACGCCGCTCAGATATATGTAGAGGAAATGAGAACTCAGTATGGCCACGATCACGTCTTCAATCTCAACGAACTGGCAAACAGTACAGGTATTGAGGAGCTTTACCGACTGTTCCCTAATACATTGAGGCTGAAATAAGTATGTAGTGTTAGTAACAGAGATATACCCATTGCAGTAGCGCACAAAAATAATGTGTTTTGAAGTTGTATTTCTGTTCCCCAGCAACTATACTGGGAGCAGAGATTAACGTGCTTTATGTGATGTGGGCCAAACAAACATGTTGAATGTGCTGCGCTTACGCCTACAAGGGATCGGCGACTGGCTTTCTGCTGTCGATCCAGGATTCATCCGCACACAGCTTGGCTTGCGTGCAGCGCTTGCCACGCTGACCACATGGCTGGTGATGCTCGTGATTTCCATCCCGTTGACAGGCGTGCCGGTACCGGCACTGGGTCTGTTCGGCGCCCTCATGTGCTTTCTCGCCTTTTTGGTCATCAACGACCCTCTTCCCGCCGACCGAAGAGTCACCACGCTGCTGGCGATTTTTCCCATCGCAGCTGCCATCACCCTGGCGAGTCTGCTTGCCGATTTGTTTTGGATCCGCATCATTACGCTGTTGGCGCTACTTTTCTTGAGCTTTTATCTCCGCCGTTACGGCTTGCGCGCGCTCGAACTCTCGCTGCTTGCCGTTTTGGGCTATTACTATGCGTCCTTGATTGGGGTGCGCCCGGACATGTTGGTTATTTTATTATTGGGCGTAGGTGTCGGATTGGCGAGCGCATTCATGTTTCAGTTTGTGATCCTTCCCGCCGACCCGCTGCGTTCGACGCGGCGCGCCATCGGCGTTTTTTATCGTCTTGTCGCGGAGACAATTGGAGAGACCGCGCGTGGTTTGGACGACAAGGTCAACTCGACCGGGTGGGACAAGCTCCTGCAGCGTCGGATGCGTCAAATTCACTACGCGCGTTATGTCATCGATAGTCAACTGGCCGCTGCCGCTGCTGCTTTGCCATTGCAGTGGACGATAGATCGGATCACTCGTCTACAGGTTGCGCTTTACAGCGCCGAACAAGGGCTTGGACTAATGGGAGAAGAGGCAAAGGCGCTGCGCGAAAAACTTGCCGAACTCCCCGACGACCTCGAGCGTTCGCTCATCCGCACATTGAACGCGCTACAAGATGCGGTGGCGAACCTCGCCAGTGCCGAGAGTGTGGCGGAACTGCACCGGCAAGCCGGGGAATTACAGGTGCGTGCCCGCGCGCGATTGGCGGATGGACAACAAGAAGGATGGGCTTATCCTGTCCTGCGACTCAGCGTCGGCGGAGTCGAGGTTTCACGTGCGGTGCAGCAAGCGCGCGCCCTGGACCCCAATGCGGGTTCTGCCGCAGCCGCAGCGCCGCAAGAGGGCGCGGCGGTGCTGGGCGGCAACCCGACGTCAAAAGCGCGTCCGACTCCGCCGCTGGTGGCTTTCTTCGGCTTGAAACTACATCCGACGACGGCATTAGGCATCCAGGCCGTAGTGGCGACGGCGCTGGCTATGAGCGTGGCAGTCCTGTTTGGCTCCGAGCATCCGAATTGGCTGTTTTGGTCGGCGTTTGGCATGGTCGTCGGCTCTACCGGCGAATCGCTGCGGCGGATGCCGCCCAAAATTATTGGCACGTTCGGCGGCGCTGTTGTGGGCGTGGCGCTGGCGTTCCTGTACCCAGACAATGTGTATTTTACTGCCGTCGTGGTTGGTGTATGCATCTTTATGGTGGTGGTCGTACGACCGACCTCCTATCCATGGATGGTCTTTTGGACGACGATGGCTTTCGCGCAGGTGTACACGAGCGGGCATCCCGTACGAGAGGTTCTGTTTGCGCGTCCGCTCAATACACTGATCGGCGCGGTGATCGCTGCGCTCACCGTCTATTTTGTCGTGCCCGTACGCGCCAGCGATCGTTTCAAGCGGGCGCTCGGTGCGTACCTCAAGACGGTGGATGCGTACCTCGCCCACTTCGCCGCGGCGCTCGCGGACAAACCAGACGCCGCGCAATTGTCAGCAGTCGAAATCCAGGTCTCGTCCGCATACGCCGCGCTGGAGCAACTCTTACCGTCGGTCGCGTACGAGTATAACGCGCTCACGCGTGTCAACAGCCCCTTGACCCAGCAGCAAACCGCGCTTGCTGCCATACAGCGCTCTATAAGAAAAATGGCTGAGCAGGTGATGGAAGGACTCGCGTCCCTTGAAAATCAAGAAGTAGCGAATCTGATTGCGGTGATTCAAACGCGGATTCATGAAAACCTGCAGTCACTCGTCACATTCCTCGCGGGCAATCAGAAGGGAACGCTTCGTTCACTGGCGGAGTTGCAGTCAGATGGGAACCCCCCAGGCGTGCTGGAACAAGTGCTGATTCAGGAGGATGAAACGGGCGTAGTCGGGGTGACAGGCAGGCGCGCCTTGTTTTATCTGACACGCCTGCAACAGACGATTATGCAGTTAGCGGTCGGGTTAGGCGCACGCATCCAGGAACCAGTCTCGGCGAGCGAAACAGCGATAACTGACGAAAACACTTCAAACAAGGAGGAATGACCGTTGCGTGTCACCTCAATAGTTATCCCACAGCGTAACAATCTCGCCTAGCGCAGCGTGCGCCCGCTCGTCATTGCTCGTTAACGTCTAGACTGCGTTGATCCAAAGGTGTTTATGGACTGCTTGACTTGCCCGTCTGGGTTGGAAGCGTGAGCAAGTTCACAAGAACCGGTCGACCAAGCGCTACAGCAAGTTGGTTTGCCAACTGGTGCAAGGGTTTCATTGCACCAGTACCTTCTACGGTTACATTCACGACTCGATTGTTGACGTTCACCATGTCAACTTGATAGGACGTGCCTTTCAGCCACTGCTGTACTTCCGCCGTAGCGTTATAGTTGTCCTCGGCGCGCATGATGCTTTGATATGCCGTCTGCGAGAGTGGAATGGTCACGAGCAGAATGCACACAACGAAAAGCATAAAGCCGCGGCGGCGAAACCGCGCTTGTTCCTGCGAGACCGCCGACCTTCCCAAGCCGAGAACCATGAAGACCACGCCGCCCACGAGAAGAATCGCGAGAAAGTTGGTCATAAAGAGGAGGAAGGCGCCCCTGGCTGCATCCAGTTGACCCTTCTGAAGCGAAATCCCGACAACGCACAGCGGAGGCACGAGCGAGATAGCTATTGCAACGCCGCCTATCGAGTCGGCGATTTCAGCGCGGGATGTAATGAAGGCACCGGCCGCGCCCGCCCCCAACGCGGTGAGGAGCGCGTAGAGTCCGGGGTTGATGCGCGAAGTAATCTCTCCATTGCTCGTAAAGGAGATCGTCACGTCGGGAACGACCCACGACAACAGGGAGGAGAAGATAATCACGGATACGATCCCGGCAACGGTGAGCGCGAAGGCGCGCAGGGCGCGTGGCAAGGAACCCATCACGACAGCGGAGGTAGTCGCCATCATTGGTCCCATCAATGGGGCAACGATCATGGCCCCAATCACCGTCGCGGTGGAATTGGAGAGAACCCCGTAGGTGGCGATGACGGTCGCAAACAAGAGCAAAGCGAAAAAATTCGTCAGACGGCGCGCCGTTTGCGGCCCTTCGATAAAGAGCTTGTCCTCGAATGTCGGCAGATAAGCTGGGTCGAATCCGAGTCTTGTGAAGAGAGTTGGTTGGGAGCTTGCTGACATGATGCCTCCAAAACGAAAATAAAATTCGGATGATATTCCTCCTATTGTTTTTTATTTTATCACGGCTTCTACTTCTCGTCCTTGAACTCGGCGTCAGTCAGAACCCCCGACTCATGCAATTGCCCGAGTTGCTTCAATGTAGTCTTGACTCATGGCAGAGGGCGCTGTAGCGGGCTGCTGGTGCTGTACAGGCCTACAAGAGCCGATTGATCGCCTCAAGCTTCGCCTTCAGTTCTGCATTCGTTTGTTCCTGCTCAAGCAGAAGTTGTCTGATCCCCTCGACCGTATGCTGTAGATCGAGCGGAGGAGCACTATCCTCTTTCTGCATCGTAGGGGACTGTAAAAAAACATTGGCCATGTAACCCGTGATCACACCGAACAGCCCGACTCCGATGGTCATCAGCAGTACTCCCACAATCCGGCCTGAATTCGTCACGGGGTATTTATCGCCGTAGCCAACCGTGGTCACCGTCACATATGCCCACCACAGCGCATCCGAAGCAGTTTTGATGTTGGCAGTTGGGTCATGGCCTTCGGTCACTAAGATAAAGATACCGGCAAACTCGAGGACGACAATCGTCAGGAAGAGGACGGTCAGCAGCGTGCTCTCGGCACGACTCCTGATAAAGGTCAGCCAGAGGTGCCGCATCCCAAGTCGACGCAACTTCCTATAAACATGCCACATCCGATACAGTCGCGCGAGCCGCAAGACAGGGAACGGCAGACTCCCAATGAAATCCAGCCAGCCTCCGCCTTCGATCAGATATCCCCCTTTGTTGGGTGCGCTGATGAGTCGACGAAAAAAGTCAAACAGAAATATCGGAGTAAGCCCCACATCGATGGTTACGACGAGGTTTTTGACATCCTGATCAATCGGGAGAAGCGCTATGAGCAGATTGACGATCGACAAAAGAGACAGCGTCAGGATGAATATCTCATAATTGGTTCTGAGGGGTTTTTGCTCGCCGGTTGTTGCCATGGCATTTCCTTTCTGATTGACCAATAATCGTTGCTGTCCGATGCGAACAGGCCTTGAGCACTACATAGCCTGGCTGTCTTGCTACTTTCAGTCTACACGCTTGGTGCAATAAACATGTTGAGAACGCACTCTATTGGAGGATGGCAAGGATTCGTGATTGAGAGGATCAATTTGGCCTGTCAACTCGCTTCTCTTTGTTCTACAGCCCTGGCTTGAGTAATTTTTGCCTCAAAACACCAATCACGAATCTTTGCTCTACCCTCTAGGGTAGGAAGGATTCATACCAATTTGCGTTCTGACTGAGCATAGTGTTCCGCGTTCGCATACATATCTTGCCATTCATATTTGTCCGTAAGAACGCAAATTGGTATCAGACGCCGGTTTGGGCTTGCACACGCCCTTCTTTGATGGCTGCAAGGAGGAGCGCATGGTCGCGTTCCATCTGGTCGGCATAGGCCTCGGCGAACGAGGCGATGGCCTGGTCGAACACATCACTGTTGCCCAGGTAGCCACTGATCTGTGCCGGGTCACTGGTGCGCGCGTGCGCTCGCGCCAGGGTGGCCCCGCATAACGCGACGTACCCCGAAAACAGCACCGGATCCATCGTCTCGACCTCCGCCGAGAATTTCATGTCACGCAACTGCCGCGCATAGTAGTCCCTGCCATTATAGGTAGACCAACCCAGGAAGATATCACTGGCTGCCTGCATCATGCGCTGTCCTATCACCACCCGCTGCCCATGGTTCTGATACGGACTCGCCCCCATGTACGGCTCAAGCACCGACGCTCCGGCTTCTTTGATCTGCATGAATAAGGGATCATCGCCCTCTGCTCCCCCTAAGAGCAGCACGATGGCACAGCGCGTACCCACACTTCCCACCCCCACAACTTTCTGCGCGACATCCAGCGAGCGGTAGCGAGAGATGATCATGCGACGCTCCTCCGGCAAGCTCGCCAGGTATTCTTTCACCAACGCTCTCCACTCTTTAGTATCCAGATTGTCCTTGTCGGTGTCCAGCGGGTCGTAGTGATAGATCAATGGCGGCTCATCCTTGATGCGATACTGGCCATTCACGGCCTCGGTCAGCTTCGGGAATGTTTCAATGCGGGTGCGTTTGCTTGCTCGTTCCGACGCGCGTAGCAGCGCTTTTTTTGACTCCTTGACACGTGCCATCGCGAGAATGGTCTCCACGTCGAGGTGGAAATACCAGACATCCAGGTGGTTCATCAGGGCAAACTGCTGCATACGCTCACGGTAGCTTTGCACGCACCTCAATACAGCCTGCCTGCTCTCCTGGGCACTGTAGCCATTCTGCCTGCCGGCCACGACCACGCTGGCCGCCAGGCGCTTCACATCCCATTCCCAGGAACCAGCGAGCGTCTCATCGAAATCGTTCACATCGAAGACCTGCTGGCGCTCCGGGGAGGCAAAGACGCCGAAGTTGCTCAGATGCGCATCACCGCAGATCTGCGCCTGGATGCCTGAGACGGGTGACTTGGCCAGGTCGCTTGCCATGATGTCTGCTGATCCGCGAAAGAACGCGAAAGGTGACAGCGACATGCGTCCATAACGAATAGACACCAGTTGCGGTATCCGCGTGCTGTTTGACTCTTCCAGAGTGCTGATCGGGTCGGGCCGCTCGGGGTCTGGTGCCCAGCTTGCATGGCTGGAACGGGGTGCCTTGCTACGCAGCGCCTTGCCGGCAGCATAGCGCTCAGCTCGTGTTGACAAACGCCGATCCCATTCACGAGTCTCTGGGGATGAAGTGGTTGTGGTAGTCATAAGACTCCTCCTCTTTCTGTTGTTGTGGACGGAAGTATACGAATCATTGTACATAGTATCAGGGCCTTTAGCAAATCCCAATGGCACCCATCAAGATTGAGACAGCAAGCCCTAATGTGCGCTCAAAACGAGTGCCAACAATCTCAGTCTTGATGGTCAAGGGTGAAAAATGCCTAACACCCTGATGAAGCGTTTCCTCTCATCATTGTTTACGCTAATCAGAATAGGCTCTCCCCCATTTTAAGTGAGTTCGCTTGCTTTGCGCTCGAAAAGCTGGAGACCTAGCACATGCATCTGTTACAATAGAGCGAGAGAGCCTGTTTCCAGTAAGGAGGGAGGGAGGGAGTCATGGATCTTCGATCAGTACAAAAACCATTCAAGGAAAAATATCGCAGCGACTCCGGTAGCGCACGGATAACACTCAAGGCACAAGGCGGCCAGACTGAGACCCCAATGGCATGCTCAGTCGATATCGGACGCGCACTGTATCAAGCAGAAGCCCACACAGGAGTGGGAGGAGCAGGCACTGCCGCTTGTTCAGGGGATCTTCTCCTGGGAGCTCTTGCCGCCTGTGCGCAGATCACTTGCCAGATGGTCGCTACAGCTATGGGGATACCAACGAACCGAATTGAAGTGAAGGTAGAAGGAGACCTGGATCTTCGGGGTACTCTGGGTATGTCAAAGGAGGTTCCCGTTGGTTTTGAGACGATCTACGTTCGCTTTGAGATAGATGCGCCTGAGGCAAGGGAGGAGCAAATACGTGCTTTGCGCGAGAAGACAGAACATTATTGCGTGGTGATGCAGACGCTGACCAAACCACCGAAACTAGAGGTGGACTGGTCTAAGTGACAGACAAGAGCAGTAACTTCCTCCTCTTATCCTGAGATTTGTTGGAGAAAATAAACAAGGCGTACAGGTGGTCTTTTAGAAGTCGCGTAACAACAAACCGCTCATCTTTTAATGATAGTTGATCAGATTCCATGCGGATATAAATTATATGGAAACTATCATCTATTCCACCTGTGGCAAATAATAGCGGAGCCTCATAAAGTACATTGGCGGTTTGTTCAGGCCAATCACGATAGGAAAGAGGTTGGTTAGCACGTTCATAATTGAGCTCGGACCAAAATAACTGTTTCAGTGGTTCTATGCTCTTTTGCCTGCTCAGGGCTTCGAGAAGTCTTTGTACATTTCCAGTCAGGTCCTTGGTAGCAGTAGCTTTACTGGTAGTTTTTTCACTCATGACTTACCCTTCCAACTCTAACTCTTTGCGGTTCTATTGGAGTAAATACTTATTTGTATCTGGTTACATAAACTACCTGGTAGTCGTTTTACCCTGTTCTACTTATCCGATTTTTCTAGGGTATCATCTGCTACACTCTCGATCAACTCCGAAGCATCAACTCCCAACGCCTTTGCCAGCTTGCCTAATGTCTCTGTCGTCACGATAGTAGTAGGCTGTCTGTAGATGCGTTGTAGTGTCTTGATATCAACATCGGCACTTCTCGACAGTTTTCCCTGACTTATGCCCTTCTCTTTGGCAATCTCTTTTACACGTAGCTTAACCGCCATGGATAACCCCTCAGCTTATAGTAAAAGCAGTGTATCTCTCTCCTATGGTTGACAACAGAGGGATAATAAACCTATGATTAAAAACATAGGAATATAAATCCACTGATTACAACACGAAAGAGGGACATCACATGCGTTGGGCAGTCGAGTATGAGCTACCAAGTGGCTCTATAGGTTTGTGTATCTTCTCAGCCGAAAACCTACAAGCCGCTCACGTTTTTGTGGATGAGATGCGTACTCGGTTTGGTCACGATCACGTCTTCAATCTGAACGAACTGGCAAACGGTACAGGTATTGAGGAGCTTTACCGACTGTTTCCTAGATTAGCAAGTATCGTCAATTGGGGAGAAATACCAAGAAAAAAGCGGGATATCGCCTATTCATCAGACCTTCTCACGAACTGAAGCAGACAAAAAGACATGAGTCATCCCGAATTTTAAGGATGAGCTAGCGAAAAGAAGCCTCCTGAGATAGACTTGAAGTAGTGAAAACGAAGTCAAGCGAACTCAGGAGGTAATCTTTATGCACGCACAGTATCTCATACAGCCAGAAACACCGCAAGTGCCGCCCTACGATGCGGAGCAGATGGCGCAAGGACTGGCAGAGCAGTTGGCGGTCTTTCTGTTCCCGTTGTTAGTGAGGCTGGATCGTCTGTTGGATAAACGACTGGTGCGCACTTTTCTGCAAACGATCCAGGTGATTCTCGCCTATCGAGATCGCATCGGCGGGTTGCTTTTAAGCGAATTGGGCGGTTACCTGCTGAGCCCGGCCAAGGCCCCAGCAGGAACCAAGCGGTTGAGTACCCTGGTGCATTCGCCCAAATGGACGGCCAAGATCGTTGAGGATGAACTGTGGCAGCGGGCTGATCACCAGGTGCAAAACTGGCAGGAGCAGGGCGAAGACGCATTGGCCATCTGGGATAGCAGTGAATGGGAGAAACCGGAAAGCGTAGCGTCGGAAGACTTGTGTGCGGTGCGCTCAAGCAAAGCCAAACGCCTGACCCATATCAAACCCGGCTACTACAATCCACCCAGTCGCCCCATCTTCGTGCCGGGGATGCATTGGCTGGCCGTCATCGTGGTGGGTCGCTCGGTTCAGCTTGGCCCTCCCCTGCTCGCCGCGATGCGCTGGTGGAGTAGTCGCGGAGCCAAGGCCTCCTTCAAACGCGATGAGGAAGGCAAACTGTTGGTGGAACGGCTGTTGGGGTGGGGGCAATCGGTGGTGCACATTTTCGATCAGGGCTTTGCCGGAGCGTTTTGGCTGGGCGTACTGCTGGCCTTTGCCTTGCGCTTCGTACTGCGCTGGCGCGGTGACTACCAGCTTGATGATGCCCAAGGCAATCGGCGCAAAGTCTGGCGTATCGCCTTCGGCAAACGCGGCTGGTCGGAGCGCACCGTCTGGGATAGTCGCCATGCCCGCTGGGTGCACGCCAGCGTGCTGGCGCTGCCGGTGACGCACCCCGACCATCGGGACACGCCCCTGTGGTTGGTGGTCTGCCGTAGCAAAGGACGCACCCCCTGGTATCTGTTGACCGCTGAGCCGATCACGACTGATGAAGACGCTTGGCGCGTCGTCTTTGCTTATGCGCGCCGATGGCAGATCGAACTCACCTGGCGTTTTGATAAAAGCGAACTGGCTTTCCAGAGTCCGCGTCTGTGGCGCGAGCAGGAACGAGCAAAGCTCTTGGCCATGGCGACATTGGCCTATGCTTTTCTCTTGTATCTGCTGGCGCCGCGCTATGAGCCGCTGCGGCTCTGGCTCTTGCGCACCTTCTGTCATCGTACTGGTTGGCACCTGCGCCGGGTCAAGGTCCCGCTCTACCGTCTGCGCTCTGCACTCAGCCGCTTGTGGCAACGCTATCCGCCCTGCTTTGCGGCCTTGGGCAAGCCGCGCCATGCCTTTTGCCTGGTATCCATCACCTAAGATGCCTTCCGGTTCAGACCCAGCGTGGGCCAACGAACCGGAGGCGGGATGAGCTCTTCTGGGCTGACCGACGGTTGGATGGCTTCGCCGCTCAGCCAAGGGGACCTCTTGCCCTCATGTCTCCACACCAGGACTTTTGCCTGGCCATCTCCTCTCCTTCCTGCTCCTCGCCTCCCTCCCTGTGGGCAAAGCGCTTCTGTTTTTGCCTCTTCCCTACGCAATGAAGGGATCAACCGCTTTCCCGCTGCGGCTGATCCCTTCTGCTCTTCTCTTCCTCCCCACCTTTGCCTCTCCTACCAAACTCTTCCCCAAAATTCGGGATGACTCATGTTGAGTGTTTCCTGCGGCACAATTATTTCAGTTCCTGAACCTGAATAGTCCAATCACCTGTTGCATATACATCCAGATACATAGAGCCGCCATACTGCTGTACTGCGCTGGTTCCAGTTGTAGGCGAGAGAGCTACAGGGCAATGTCCTGTGGCAACTGTCGGATTTTCGCTATTGCCGCTGAGAGTGCGGCCAGATTTGTCATAAGCAGTGATACCGACGGCGCCAGTAGCTGCATCTGATACTGTCGAATTCGTGCATGACCAGTTCAAGCGCCATCCCTTGCTTACGGTGAAGAATGGCGTTTTACCGTGTGTATGGCCAGTGAATGTATGCGTTGTTGTCCATTCTGGTGTAGGGGTGTTGATCGATGTCGGTGTTGCAGTAGCTGCTGTTGTGGGTGTGGACAGTGTAGCTATAGGTGTCGAATTGTTTGAGGTCGCTTTGCTATAAGCAGCGTTGGTAGCTATAATAAAAGCTACAATGACGATGGTCACAAACAGCCACATGGGCATACCAGCGATCCTACGTTTCCAGAATGACGGCTTCTTTGGTGGTGGCGGTTGCATTGGTGGTTGCTGTGGATAGGGTTGATTACCGGGGTACGGCTGTTGCGGTGGCTGTTGCCATGGTTCGTTGGTTGGTGGTTGATTCGACATAAGATAGTTCCTCCTAATCTTGGATAATTTGTAAGTAGAAAAAAGACTATTCAATATAGATAACTAAACTTTGCGTGGGAAGTAACACATATTCTAAGATATGCTTTCTCTGCTTTTTGGGCAAATTCCGCAACACGTTTTCACGCGACGCCATGCAAAATACAGCTGGTCTTCAAAATGATCGCGGAAGAAGTGGCGAAGGCTCAGGCGCGTTGGAGCGCCTGTTCGCGCCGCAGAACTCAGGCGTCTGTGCTGAGGTCCTCGCCCAAGGAGATCATGTTGCCCTCGGGATCGGTAATCACCGCTTTTCGGTAGAGCCCTGGCACTGTGTCGATCGCGGAGGTTTCAAGCCCTCGTTCCCCAAGCTCAGCAACGTGATCCCCCAGGTCGTCCACGAGGAGCGTGAGCAAGGCCTTGCCGGCGCGGTTGGCGTCACCGACCACGTAGATCCATCCTGTATCTGCTACCTGCCACATGGATTCGTTTTCCGTCACGATGACATCTGGGGACCGTCCGAAGAAGCGCTTGTACCACGCGAGCGCCGAGTCGTAGTCGGCCACGGCAATGCCAGCGAAGACATGGTTGATGGTCAATGCAGCCTCCTTTGCCATGTGTTGCGTCTCGATCTCTTGTAACGAGATGCGCATAAGCTGATAGGTCAATCGTACCCAGCTTGACGGAATCTTGCAAGGTTTTTGCCCATGTGGACTGACCCCTCTTTATCTGCGCATCATACGGCGAGGTGCCCAGTGGTGATCGTTCAGCGCTTCAGGCCATGTGGTGATACAAAATAGGAGTGTGTAGCGAATCAGGAAATGGTGCTCCTGTTGACGAGACCTCACTATGACGGTGAGGCCAAAAAGTCATTGTGCTACTGACATACTGTTGTCATTCGCATGGGGTAGACTATGGGGAGAAGAGAAACCGAGTGCCGCAGTTGGTGTGGCTGCTCAGCTTTGAAAGGAAGGAATACCCATGGCAAAGCTTCTCGGACCCGATTTTATCAGCTTGCAGGTGCGCAACCTCTCCGCCTCGCGTGCGTTCTACACGGAGCTGTTGGGCTTCACTGTCGATCCGCGCTTCAACACTCCCGATTTTGTCCTCTTCGATTCCAGCACGATCCCTTTTGCTCTCAGCGAGCCAAAAGTGAACCTGGATGAAGCACCGCAGCCGGGATGGGGTGTGACGCTCTGGATCGACTGCGATCATGTCAATGCGTTGCATGCCAAGATGGAAGCGAAAGGCGCCACCATCATCCAGCAACCCTACGATGGTCCGTTCGGGCGCACCTTCGTCTTTGCTGATCCCGATGGATACCGGATTACGGCCAATGAGAACCCCTGGGACCGCTTTCCTTTGGGCGGCAGGCACCAGCGCTAGGAGCATGGAAGGCACGGGCCGGATGCAGGGTCTGGAATGTGAGCGATCCATTTCAGACCCTGCATCCGGCCTGGGCCAATTTACAGGCGTGCCGACCCTAAGCACAGATCTGGAGCGGTATTGCCTGGAGCTTTTCGGGGAAACCAAAAAGCCCTGGAGAAAAGCAAGATACGAGAAGTTTTTTTCTTTTCAGCATGCTATAATGATCAAGTGACCAGCATGAGAACGCTTGTCCGCTGGTGCTTAAGCACCTCGGTGAATGCATGAAAGGATCATGAGACGCGAGTATACCCTCACGTTCAGTATTACAAGGAGCAAGTATGAGAAAACTCGTTGTTTCAGAGTGGGTGACGCTGGATGGCGTCCTTGACGCGGATAGCATGGACGTGTGGTTTAACCCTTATCACAGCGAGGAGCGGGCAGCGTACATCACAAAGACGGTCCATGGGGCGGATGCGCTTCTCCTTGGACGGGTGACTTATGAAATGTTGGCGTCTTATTGGCCCTACCAGAAGAATGATGACAATGGGCCTGCGAGCAAGCTTAACAGCGTGCCTAAGTATGTAGTTTCTTCAACTCTGAAAAAGGCAGAGTGGAAAAATTCAACAATTATCAATGAAAGTATCGTGGAAGAAATCGCTAAGTTGAAGCAGCAGCCCGGCAAGGAAATTCAAATAGAGGGCAGCCCTACCCTTGTCCAATCACTCATGCCAACTGGCCTTATTGATGAGTATAAGTTCCTCGTCCATCCCATTATCATGGGGAGCGGAAAGCGCTTTTTCAAAGAGGGGATGGATACGACCAGGTTGAAACTTGTCACAACTCAAACTTTCAACGTAGGAGTCGTTCTGCTCTGCTACCAGCCAGCACAAAATTAAACGAATCCTGTTCCCTGCTCATTTCAATCGTCCAGGAAGTCCCCCACGACGCGGTTAAATTCCTCCGGTTTCTCTCCTTGCGGCCAATGCCTGCACTCCTGCATGATGTACAGTGCTGCGTTTGGGATGAGCGTGTGGGCTCGCTGCGCATAGGCCAGAGGAGCGGCTGTATCTTGCGCGCCATGCACCATGAGTGTCGGGACCGTGATCTCGTGCAGCCTGCTGGTGAAATTGCTGCGCAGGCCGTTCCATAGGACTTCGCTTCTCTGAAAGGAGATAAATGCCTTTCCTGCCCTCGGTTCGCGCGCGGTCAGATAGACCCGGTCAACGAGTTCAGCGGAAAGACGCGCCGGGTTGTAGATGAGACCTGCTAGCAGACTCCACCGGATCATAGATCGGCTTCTGCTCATCAGCCACCAACTCAACTCGTCGAGGAAGGGGAGATGCACATAGAGGTAGGACAACGTATGTGCAGCGAGTTTGTCTTGAACGCCGTAGGTATCGACGGGAACCAGCTTCCCGACTCGCGCAGGAGCATAGAGCGTTAGGGCGAGCGCGATTGCGCCTCCCATCGAAATGCCGACCAGGCTGACCTTCCCCAGGTGCAGCGCGTCGAGCAGGTGCTCCACAAAATTGACATAGAAATCCATCGTGTACTGGATATCCGGCCTGTCACTCAGTCCATAGCCTGGCAGGTCGGGCGCGAAGACACGGTGATGGGTCGATAACGGCACGATGACCTCGCCCCAGGAAAGGGTCGCCGAGTCGATGCCTCCGCCATGAAGGAGGATAACCGGGGAACCGCTTTCTCCAGCAGTGAGGCAATGAATACGCATTCCATCGACGTCGAGCCAGATTTCTTGCACTTCTGTTTGCAGCATGGTATCTCTTCTCCTTTACCGTAAACCACTCAGCAATTGATCGAGAAACTCCCGCAGTGCCAGTTTTCCTTGTTAAAATAGATGCTCACAGCATATCATCGCACGATGGATTTCTCTATAGACTTTCGAAGAAGCTCAAGAGTCATATGCTATAAGCATATGATGGAACAAACTGCAAAAGAGACGATGAATATTTGTTTTCTCCAGGCTGCCAAAACGCATAAAACCGCTCTAAAAGCGGTTTTGCAATCTACATACCGTTGTTCTCAGCATGCTCTCCGGCACGCGATTTTTCTGTGTTGCTCTGTTTGCTTTTTTTCCTTTTCTTGGGTACACTCTGTGAGGGATTGACCACGATGGGCAGAGATCATTCAGCGAAGAGTCATCTCTCCCGTCACCAGACTACGAGCGAAGTCTCGTCTCCCGTCAGAGGACGGTACACCGAAACGGGCAAAGCCTTGCCAGACCATCTGCGTCGTCTGTGAGCCACGACTGCTCATACGATCTGCTTCAACGGGGAAAGAGAAAAAACGAGGGAAACTCCAGCGAGTCACGGCCGTGGCCACGACGTGCCCTGGGAAGCTCTTCTTGTCGTTTCTCGTGACGGCACGATGCGCTCCCTCCTTCACTTGAACTGTCACACGAGCTTTTTTTGGGGGGAGGGCCCTCCCCACCATATCACACCTCTGCCAACGACATGCGGGAGCATCGTGCGGATATGGCATGACTGCTCTCAGAGCATTGTTAGGAGAGGTACAGAAAATCCAGACGGAGCAATGGAAGAATCATGCTCGCGTGCAGATGCCTGCGAGCAAGACAAGGAGAACACTCATGACAAACAAGCAACTCAATGAGGTGGCCGAGACGCCAACCTTGTCCTTACAGGAAATGAGCCAGGCGGAACAGGCGGAAGTAGAGAACCTGATTGATCTGCTCTATACTCAGCGTCTTGTGACGAATGGGAGCGCGCTACTCGCGAGTCATGCGCAACGTACGCGTCGCACGACGCAAAGTCTGCAGGAGCGGTCAAGCGAGCAACCAGAGGCATCGGAGGCATCGGAGGCATTGGCAACACTGCTGAGTGTCTCTGTCGAGACCTCCCTGCGCTTCTTCTTCGCTCCGCTCTTCTTCATTCGTGAGAGAGCAGGGAAAACAGAGAGCGGAGACGGCAGAGGCCAGGAGCGGGAGATCGCCTCACAGAGGGAGTACTCCCTCATCCGCTGAGGGAGTACTGACGGAGGTAGTCCAAGCATCTCCATTGCGAGCAGGCTCGTGCATGCGAGTGGGTAACGTATCGAAGAGTCAAAAGGTGCAATTCATTGCAAGAAAGAGAAGGAAAAAACAGTGGCGAAAAATACAGTAAATGAGGCGACACAGCGTCTGACAACATCCGTTCAAGAGGCGAACCAGGCAATTGTCAAAAGTGCAACTGCGGTCCAGGAGCGGAATATGCAGTTCGCCCAGAGTACGCTGGAGAACGGCATTGAGGTCCTCAAAAGCTATGCCGAAGACACCCGGCATCTGACACAAGAGCTGGAGCAACCTCAGCAACTGCAAGAAGCCTTTCAGACGGTTGTAAACACGGCTCTTGCAGCCCAGGAGCGGAATGTGAAGTATGCTCAGAGCATTCTTCAGAACGGTTCCGACGTGCTCAAGGCACATGCAGAGGGCACGCGTGACCTGGTGCAAACCCTGTCAGAGCAGTCGCGCAAGCAGCAAGAAGCTTTCCAGGCACTGGTGAGTGGGTCCTTCAACGCGTACGTAGACTTCCTGACGGCCCCCTTTTCCTACTACCAGGAGACGTTAGATGCTGCCACATCGGCAGCGAGGCGAGGAGTAGAGTTCGCGCAAAATACCGCTCGAGAGGGCGTAGCAGCAGTGCAGAAGGCGACCCGCCAGACACAGCATGCTGCTGAGTCACAAACACAGTAAGAGAGCATCCCGTGAATTTGTCTGGGGTCGGTGCTTGCGCTCCGGCCCTTTTTTCTTTCTCGGGAACATCCTTTGCACGCAGGCCAGCACTGATACCCGCATCGCTTCCACCGATGATCACCAGTCTTGTGCTCATACCGACCCGCGCTCCTGGCTCGGTTGCACAAAGACATCTATGCGTGCGGCAATGGCATCGCGTACTCGTCGGAAGACGTCCAGGCGCTCCTCTTCAGAACGGTTCCGACGTGCTCAAGGCACATGCAGAGGGCACGCGTGACCTGGTGCAAACCCTGTCAGAGCAGTCG
>WNGR01003318.1_pt1 | contig 17589 bp, 15 predicted proteins | sample 5407581 | NCBI WGS metagenome assembly WNGR01 (sample SAMN13153383, study PRJNA577476) | soil metagenome | isolation source: 80 cm soil or saprolite under Garry oak tree replicate 2 | place: USA:California | collected 2016-06-15 | reverse complement strand
GCCTCGACATAGTTGGCGAAGGGCACATCGAGAGGCATGAAGATATGCGCCTCGATTCCCGCGGCAGCCGCGTAAGCCGCAAGCGCGCCCGCCGCATTTCCGGCAGAAGGGACCGCGAGCTTGTGCAAACCATAGCTCCGCGCCATGGTCACAGCAAGCGCCAGACCACGGGCCTTGAAGGTGCCGGTTGGATTGGCCCCTTCCTCTTTTACGAACACTCCGGGATAGCGCTTACTATGCAGCATCGGCGTCCAACCCTCGCCGAGCGTTACAGGCTGAACCTCCGGAAGCACGGAGCGATAACGCCACATTCCCGCCCACGCGGACGAAGCAGCGTCCTTTGCGATGACATCGCGCTCCGCGGCGCCGTGAAGGTGCGAAAGGTCATAGCGAACGTAAAGGGCGCCGGCGGGCTGGTCGACGCATTGTGTGCAAACGGTCTGGGGAGTTTGGGCGGAGATTCTGGCCTTGCAGCGGGAGCATTCCAGATAAGCAATTGGCGGCATAAGGGTCCGATGAATCAGAAATGATATTTCATATACTACAGGTCGAATTGGGAGCCCGGATGCGCGATTGAGTAGAATGCGAGAAGTGCTTATGCGATCGATGAAGAAGATAGACACTCCGCAAAACCTGACCGCGCTGGCATATGACAGCATTAAAAGCTACATATTGCGGGAAGATCTGGATGACGAGACCAGGTTGACGGAGCAGTCTCTCTCCAACCAGCTTGGCATCAGCAAGTCGCCTGTTCGTGAGGCGCTCAATAGTCTACACACCCAGGGGCTCATCCGAATTGAGTCTCGCCGGGGCGCCTATTTGCGCCGCTTTACGACGCAGGAAGTGAAGGACCTCTACGACCTCCGCGAAACCCTTGAGGTTTATGCCGTGGGCGTGGCGATCGTGACGCCTGAGCTGCTCGCTAACCTGCGGCGAAGCATCGAACACACCCGCAAGCTTCTCAAGGCGAATGACCGCATCGGACACATCGAGGAAGACACAAGGTTCCATGGCTTGATCGCGAGCGCGACGTGTAATGCTGAACTCGGACGAGTCCTGGCAAACATACAGAACCAGATTTGGCTCTGCCGGCGCAAGACCTACGACCTTTCCGCGTCGACCACTCCAAGTGCGCACAAGGCGATCCTCGAAGCGCTGGAGAGGGGAAGTCGAAAAGAGGCCCAGAGTGCGATGCGCAACCACATCGCTCTGGTGAAGGAACGTCTGATCGACTTCATGCAGGAGCGAAACGGAGCGCACGACAGGATCGTGCCAGCCGCGATCAAGGGGTCGAAGCGGCAGGGTTGATCGCCTCCTCGGCGACAAAGCAGTGAGCAGTTCTTCGCTGGCTCCTCAATGTCCTCGGTTTTTTGATGAACGAGAATATTTGTGGCGCGCGCGCCTGAATCTCTTTTCAACCCCGGACACTCATCGCATTCAAACCATGAGTCCCACGAGGGTTCCGGGACCTGGGTCGATCACTCCATCCGAATAGAACCGCATCTCTTCGCCCGTTCGTACACGACGATGGCTGTCAAGAAAAATGCATTTTGTGCATTTTTGTGATGAGTTACCGGATTGCGACGACCAAGTGTCCCGAAGTGCTGCTGCACAGCTTCAATCGGGGATGAGGTACGCCTTCATGATCAGATTTCGTTGATAACCTGCCTGTAATCCGCAAGTCTACGACGCACAGCTTCACACTTCCCGGGCGCAGCGATAAGCCGAAAAACGGTGGCATCGATCGCAGTTTATGGAGGGAATCATGATGGGAACCAGTCTCAAGTGGTCACGGCGTTTGTCCCCATGGTTGCTCATGCTTTGCGTGGTGGTTGATTTCCATCCCCGCATTGTTCATGCTTCCGTACCCAACTTGGCTGAGCTTCAGGCGAAGGCGGAACAGGGTTTTGTCAATCAGCAGATTCTGCTGGCGGAGGCTTACCTGATGGGCAACGGCGTGGCACAGGATCCGAAACTGGCGGCGCACTGGTATCAGAAGGCGGCTGAAAGCGGCAATCCCGAGGCAGAGAATCTGGTTGGCTATCTGTACGAGGCAGGTCTTGGCGTAAGGGCTGATGCGGCGCGCGCGCTTCACTGGTATCAGCTTGCCGCCTCCTCCGGTTCCTCCGATGCCATCCTCAACCTTGGAGTGCTGTATGTGTCCGGTGTGGGTGTCAAGAAGAATGAAGCCATAGCAGCACGATATTTCGAGGAGGCTGCTCGTAAGGGAAACGGCACCGGCGCGACCTATCTCGGCACGCTCTACTACGTTGGTGTTGGAGTGAAGCAGGACAAGGTCGCCGCCGAGCACTGGTATTCACTTGGCGAGAAGATGCATGATCCTATTTCAGCCTATGATCTTGGATTGCTCTACTCCTCCATTCCAGATCATGCACACGATTTTGCCAAAGCCGCGCGATTCCTGCGCCAGTCCGCGGACGCGAAATATCTGCCGGCAATGCATTCGCTGGCATTGCTCTTGATCCACCATTCGGAGCTGGCAAAGTCTCGGCAAGAAGCACAGGAATTGCTCGAGTTCGCCTCCAACGGAGGGTATTGGAAGTCCTCTGTCCTGCTGGGCGTGATTGAGCGGGACGGGGTGGGCGTACCGGCGGACAGCAAGGCCGCTTACTTCCATTTCAGGATTGCTATCCTGCAGGGCGGTGCGCCGGCTGAGAATCTCGTCGGCCACGACACGCGTAAACTGGCTACAACATTGGCCGAACAGACCCAGGCGCTCGATTCTGAAGCGACTCTGTGGTTCCAGCAGCATCCTCCGTCGCCTGCGTTCGTCAGCGTCAAGGGAAACAGAAAGTTCTTCTCAGAACCGACTCTTTCAGGTCCTGCGGGTGTATTGAATGCGAGCCTGCCGTCGCTGGATCCAGCTTCCTGAAGACCTTATCCTCGCGCGGGCGGAGGTCTAGAGACTCCAGCGCAGGCCACAGTTGGCACAGGCGCGTGGCGGCTCGGGTCCTTTCAGCGCAGTGCGGAAGTCGACGTATTTATCGCCGTTCCAGATGTCGCGGAGAGATTGCTGCGTCGCATCGCCGAGCGTAAAGCTGTCGTAGCCATGCATGGAGAACGGTGCGATGCAACAAGGCAGCGCGCGACCAGTCGCCGTAAAGTACATCAGCGTCCAGGGCCGCCGGCAGAGCGACCACGGCTGATCCTCGCGGCGCTGCTTGATGCTGGTTCCGGGCTCAGTTGCGCCTGACGCATTGAAGGCGACCCCAAGTGAACGGGCGAGTTCTTCGGCACGGCGGATGGTGTCTTCCTCCGCGGCGGTCGTCTTCTCAAAGAGCGCGCTCTCGGCGCGCGCGAGTCCCACGGCGTTGTCGTCGAAGAACACCAGACGCTGGAGATAGACCTCAGGCACGTCCATCTGGTGGGCCAGGCGGACGAATGCCTCAAGCTGTCCAATGGTCTCGCGCAGACCGGTGAGCCAGAGCGAAACTCGCGGCAGGCCGGATGCGCGTTCTCGCTGACGGCGGCGGAAGTTCGTAAGGTTCGTCACGATGCGGTCGAACATATCCCGGCCGCGCACCATCTGGAAGACGCTGCTTTCGGCGGCGTCGAGCGAGACGCGCAACTCGTCGAGGCCGCTGTCGAGAAGGCGCTCGCCATTAGCTTCCGTCAGCAGCGTTCCATTGGTGTTGAAGAGAACATAGATGCCGCGTTGCTTGAGATATGCAATGCGCTCGGGAAGGTCCTTGACCAGCATGGGCTCGCCGACGCCGTGCAGGACGACTCGCTTGACGCCTTCAAACTGACTGACAATGCTGGTGAACAACTCCCAGGACATGTCCGCTTCCGGCTCCAGTTGCTCATACGTGCGCGGACACGTTGTGCAGAGAAGATTGCAGCGGTTTGTCGTCTCGAGATAGAGACACACCGGCTCCGATTCGACGCGGGCGGCAAGCTCATCTTCTGGCTTCTCGAAGTAGCGCCGCATGGAGGCCGCCCCAGCCGGTTGAATGAGAGTTTCATTCATCGAACTCCTCCAAAGGAATGTATCGCGATATCAGTTGGATCCGCAGGGTCACAGTCCCGCGTACCAGTCGTATCCGAGCTTGGTCCAGTAGTCGTCCGGCTTCTCGTTGGTGTAGGCGATGAGACCGATCCGCTTGATTTGTTTATAGCCGTACTTGGTCGGCATGTGCAGCCGCAGCGGCGCACCGTGAAACTGCGTCAGCGGAGCGCCCATCATCTCCGTAACAAGAAGTGTTTGCGGATGGCGGCAAACATTCAGATCGTATCCGGTGTAGTAATCCCCGTCCGGTGTTTCCATATAGACGTACTTCGGCTCGCTGCCGTCGACGAGTTGTGGCGGATACGCCTCAACAAAGTCTGCCATGCGGACGCCTGCCCAATGCACAATCTCGCTCCAGCCTTCGATGCACTTGAACTGCGTCACCAGTTCGTGACGCGGAAGCGCCAGAATGTCGTCCATCGTCAACAAAAGTCCGGGCGTGCGCAGCATCAGCGTGCTGCGGCTCTCGCCGGCTTCCTCACGGCCGCGAGGCATGCGTTCCGCACGATCCTCCTGGGCCTTTGCCTCGCCCATCATCTCCGCCGGAGCCATCTTCTCGGCGGTCCTGGCGTTCGGATCGACTTTGGTGTCGTGCCCCTGGTCCTCGCGGCTGCCTTCTGTGGTGTATCTGTACTCCCAGGCTGTGACATCGTCTGCATAGCGTGGATGTCTGGCCTCCGCCTGCGTGCCGACCACCTGAAGCCGCCAGCTTTCCGGCGCCAACATGCGCTTTAGCCCGAAGACTCCGTTGACGCGAAGGTCGCGGGCCTCCCGCAGCGAATAAGTAGGCGCGAGCGCATGATCCCCGGTCAGACCCCGGGCGATTGCGGCATTCGCCTGGAATGCGCGGCGAAGTGGCTCGGGCTGCATTTCGATCCCGGGACCGTTCTCAATCCAACGATAAAAGCCATAGCCCGCTGCCGCTCCAATCGCGGCCACCACGAAGGAGCGACGGGTGTGATTCCGCGACTCAGCAAGAACCGCTTGATTCGCTGCTTGCTGGGCGGCGGCGAGGTCTGCCTCGGTTGCTTCGTCTTCCGGAGCTTGATTCTGCGGCTCGACAGGGTGTGTTACCGCCGGTTCACTCACTGCAGGCGCGCTGGCCGAAGCTGCGCCATCCACCGGCTCAGGCTGACCGGATGCCGCGTCCGTCTGGCCTGGCTGGTCCTCGGCGTTCCTGTCCGGATGATCGTGTGGCTCGTTCATCGCCAATCCCGCCGTTCCTGCTCCAGTGAAGGAGCGTCTACGCTCTGGATCTCCCTGCCGCTGACCATTGCGCGGAAGTTGTTCCATCCTGCCAGTACGACTTGCGCGACATGGACCACGAAGAATCCAAGGAAGCTCATGGTGAGCCAGAAGTGAAGCCAGCGCGCCATCTCGTAGCCGCCCAGCAATGTAGTCAGCCAGTGGGCCTGCGTCGGCTTATAAATGGCGAGGCCGGTCAGGAGCATGCCGGCGCCCATAAGAATGACGGAAGTATAGGCGATTCGTTGCGCGCCGTTGTATTTCTTCTGCTCGGGAAGTCCCTTGCGCAGATGCAGGTCGACCAGCGTCACCTGGATCGCGTCGCGCAGGCTGCGGCGTTCCGGGATGAGCAGACGCCACTCTCCCGAGAGCGCCAGAAAAAGCACATAGGCAATGCCGTTCAACGCGAATATCCACATGAAGAAGAAGTGGTAACCGAGCCCTTGCGTCACGTGGTAGGGCACATTCAGCCACTTGTAAAACCAGTCTGGAAACAGGCGAATCAGCGTCAGTTTGCCGAGTCCGATGCGATAGATCGCGTGCGGATGGCGATAGGCGTTATCCGAATCATTCCAGTAGATGAGGATGCCGCTCCAGATCATCGTGAACAGCACCGGAAAATTGATCCAGTGCATCCACCGGATCGCGAGCGGATGCTTTCGCTCCAGGCGAATGCTGGGGAGAGCGGCGGGATTTTCGGTCTCGGTTTGAGTCTGAGCTTGGGTCATTCGCTCCACCGCGGGCGAGCCTTGGGCTATTTCTGCCTGTTATCGTCGCACACCTTCAGGGATTTCTCGAACCCCGGCGAACATCCAGCGAATGAAAAATCTGGAAGTTGTCGCCTGCATCCAAATTTTCTTCCATTTTTCATATAGCCAACCGGCAAGTACAGAACGAAGGCTTCCAAGCTCACAGCTATATATTTGATTCTACGGCGCTTAATCTACAGTCCCTTCTATACAACTTTGGTATTACGCGTGCTTCTAGGCAGGTTACATTTTCTCCCTAAAGTTTTTGCTCTTCCATAGATTTTGAACCCGATCTAGAGGCCATTCTCTTTTTTTGGGACACGTTGAACTTATAACCGGGCGGCGCCAAGGAGATTCACGCATGAAGAAGTTGCTAACACTTGTAGTTCTATGTTTGTCGGTTCTGATCCCGTCGAAGGGATTGCGGGCGCAGGAGACAACCGCGGCGGTCCAGGGAACGGTCACCGATCCCACCGGTGCAGTAGTAGTTGGCGCTAAGGTGACGGTAACGGGCGACAAGCTCGCGAGCGCCTCGGCGGTCACTGACAGCCATGGTTTTTACCGGTTGAATGCGCTGCCCCCGGGTGTGTACACCCTGAGCGTTACCGGCGGCGGCATGTCGGCCACTGAGACGAACCTCAAGCTGCTGGCCGGGGATCTGCCGACCCTGAACATCGGGCTCAAGATCGGCACGGCGGCGACGGTCGTCGACGTCAGCTCATCCGTCGCGATGGTGGATGTGACGCAGAGCAAAGTGGAGACGACGATCAGCAGTGAGATCATCGCACTTATGCCGAAAGGTCGCTCGTTCCAGTCCGTTATCACCTTCGCTCCAGGAGCGCGCCAGGAACCGCTACAGAGTCTGGCCCCGGTGAACGGAACTAGCACCCCAAACGCGGCAGGGAACGCCAACATTGGCGGCAATGGCAGCCGCACCAATGGGTTCCAGATCGATGGCGCCAGCGATTCCGAGAACGTTTATCTGTCTGACGGAGTTAACATCAGCAACATCCAAGGTGGCGGCATTGGCTTTAATGTCCCGTTCGAATTTGTGCAAGACGTTCAGGTCAAGAGTTCCAGTTTTGAGGCAGAATTCGGCGGGGCGCTCGGCGGCGTTATCAACGTAATTCAGCAAAGGGGTACGTCCGGATGGCACGGATCCTTGTTTACCTACTATCGCTCCAGCGCCCTGAACGCCAACGATCAGTGCGCCGTCAATGCCACATGCTTCCTGCGTAGCGATCCGCTGAACCCTCAAAACAGTAGCGCCAGGCTTGGTGCTCTCGCGCAATACTACATTGCCAAGCAGGATCACTATCGCTACATCGACCCAGGATTCACTCTCGGCGGCCCGTTGTGGGCGGACAAGCTCTTTCTATTCACCAGCTACGCTCCCAGTTTCCAGCGGACACGGCGCGACGCTTTGTCGACTTTTGCGAGTAATGCAGGCCCCCACACCTACTACAACAGCTCCGACCAGCACTTCGGTTTTGTTCGGCTGGATGCGGCTCCTACCAGCAAGCTGCGCCTCTTTGCCAGTTGGCAAGACGCCTATCTTCGTATTGTAGGTCAATTGCCAACCCCGGACAGCAAGATTGCAGGGCAGCTAAACAGCAACTCATCGAGTAATCCTGCCGTCTTCCGTGAAGATAGCGGATTCGTCAACCCTGGCGCCATTTACTCTACCGGCGCCGACTACACCTTGACTTCGCGCACCTTGGTCTCGGCGCGTTATGGATACACCTTCAGCAACGTGCACAGCCTCGGTGCTGGCTCTGGACTACAGTACCTCTACAACGGTTCTGCAACCTCCGGCACTAAGGGGCTGGATGGAAGCACATTGCCAGCTGCATATCAGCAGCCATCCACATTTTCCAATATATCCGCTAACCAACCGCAGTCCTACAACACCTATACGCGAAAGCAGTTTGGAGTGGACCTGTCCCATATCCAGACCGGACTGTTTGGAACACACGCATTCAAAGGCGGGTATAGCTTCGTGCAACTGGCAAATAGTGTCAAGATCTTGTATGACTATGCCAATGTAACGCTCTACTACGGCCAGAACTACTCAGTGGGAACATCGCCGACGGCTTGCGATGCAATCAAGGCCGCGAACGCGGCAGCTTATGGGGCCACGAACCCGACCGGGGTGAAAGGCTGCACGGGCAACTACGGATACTTTATCGTCCATGATGGTACGGACGTTTTGGGCAAGGATTCGAGCAACAGCCATGGTCTTTACGTTCAGGATGACTGGACTGTGGGCAGAACGGGCCTGACGATTAATGCAGGCATTCGGTTCGACAAAGAGGCTCTTCCGCCTTACAGCAAGGGCGACCCTAGCATCTCATTTGGTTGGGGCAGCAAAATTGCGCCACGTATTGGAGGCGCATACGACCTTCTCCATAACGGCAAGCTGAAGCTCTTCGCGAGCTACGGACAGTTTTACGACATCCTCAAATTCTCTTTACCGCAAGGGTCATTTGGTGGCAATTACTGGCACGATTGCGTATACACCATTGATAACCCCAACTACAACCTGATTCTGCCGACAGCACCAGTCGGCCCCGATGGATTCCGACACTCCTGCCCTGTAAGTGGTCTAGCCCCAGGTGTTCCTGCGAACCCTGCAACCGATGTAACGGCTGCCGGTGGCGCGAATGGACGATTCATTGAGAACATCGACTATCGCGCCGTCAATAATAGCTCGGATGACCCGGGAGTCGATCCTAATATCAAGCCAATGAAGCAACACGAAACCGTCGCAGGAGCCGAGTGGGCCATGACCCCCTCGCTCACCTTCAGCACGCGGTACTCGCGCAAGCGGCTTGACAACACGATCGAAGATATCGGCTTGAACGATACCTATGGCTACTACATCGGGAATCCAGGCAGCGCATATGCCGACCTTCTGCATCGCGCAGTGCCGAATGTATACCGCAATGCGACGATAAACATTGGTCAAAGTCCGACCATCGCCGCCGCATACCTTAACCCTTCGGGCATTTGTTCACAATGCCCAGCTCAGCCCAAAGCAATACGGGAATATGACGGCCTCGAGTTCCGCGTCGACAAGCGTTCCTCGCGCTACTTCCTCACTGCCTTCTACACCTACAGCCGCCTCCGTGGAAACTATCCTGGGTTGACGAGCACCTTTATCAACGATGGAACGGGCGGGCGTCACAATCCGAACAATAACCGCTCGTTCGATATACCCACCATGCAGTTTACCGCAGCGGGCAAACCGTTTGGTGGGCCGCTGCCAACGGATCGTCCGCACTCAGTCTCGTTCTTTGGCGCCACAAATTACAAATGGTTTGGCGGCGAGACGAAATTGGGGATCTCGCAACAAATCGCGTCAGGTACACCAATCTCCACCTGTGTCAGTCTTGGGGGCTCTACGACCAGCGCATGCCAGTTTGTGGAGGATCAAGGCAGCTTCGTTAACTTCAGCCGATGCGCTTGCCCTGGGCCCACGAATGGAGACCTTGTATCAAGCGGTGTGACACACAACAAGCGTACGCCAATGTACAGTGAGACAGGCGCCAACCTGAATCACTATGTCCATGTCAGTAAAGAACATGAGAATCGCAAGATTGGGGCGGAGATTAACGTTAGCAATCTTCTCAATCAACATGCTGTCGTATCGGTGGTGGAATTGCCGACCACGACCGCAGCCACGATCGGCACGGCTACTACAAATAACCCGACGGGAACCGATTACAAAGCTTTGATGAGCGGTTTCAATTATGTCAATGTAGTAAACGGGACGAATGGAGATTCCGCAGCGTCACCGAAGATTTACAACCAGCAGTATGGCTTGCCAAACGGATTCCAGACTGCGCGTCAGGTTCGCTTCAAGGTGGCTTATATCTTCTAACCAGCCGATCGATTGACGGCTGCTCAACCAGGAGATGGCGCCCAATCGGGCGCCATCTCTTTTTAATCGTCACCGAGAATCAGCCGCCTTCTTCGGCCCCGGAAGCCCCCGTCGCGCTCCGTGATTTCAAGCACCCAACACATGTGATGGCGAGCACATCCACCCGTTATGCGTGCGGCGTAACTTCGCTGAAATTCACCGGTGAACCGCGCAGGGCGTGTTGCTGACTTCGACCCACGGCCCAGGCGCTGTCTCCGATGCATGCACGAACAGCGAGGCCGGCATGGAGCGAAACCTGGGGCAGACGATTTGGCAGTCAATGGAGCAGAAGGGCTACAGCCGCAGAGACTTTATGCAGTTCTGCGCCGCGGCCGCAACCGTAGCGGGATTCGGCAAGACTGGCGTGGCCCAGGTTGCCGCCGCCTTCGAGAAGAGGGAAAAGCCGGCCGTGGTGTGGCTCCACTTTCAGGAGTGCACCTGCTGCAGCGAGTCCTTCCTGCGGGCTTCGCACCCCATCGTCCTCGATGTGCTGCTGGATGTGCTCTCGCTCAATTACTCGGAGACGCTGCAGGCCGCAGCCGGATTCCAGGCGGAGAAGTGCCTCTCCGACACGATTCGCGACCACAAGGGCAAGTACATTGTCCTGGTTGAGGGCGCGGTGCCTACGGGCGCTGACGGCGTCTACTGCATGATCGGCGGCAAGACCGCGGAGTCGATCCTGCAGACCGTCGCCAAGGATGCGGCCGCGGTGGTGGCGTGGGGAAGTTGCGCCTCGAACGGATGCGTTCAGGCAGCCAAGCCGAACCCGACCGGAGCCACGCCGATCCACAAGCTGGTGGACAAGCCGGTGATCAATGTGCCGGGATGTCCGCCGATCGCCGACGTGATGATGGGCGTGGTGACGCATCTGCTGGTGCTGGGGCAGATTCCCGCGCTGGACAACCAGGGACGCCCCAAGGAGTTCTACGGGCGCCGCGTACACGACACCTGCTACCGGCGGCCGAACTACGATGCGGGCCTCTTCGTCGAGTCGTGGGACGACGAGAACGCGCGCAAGGGATTCTGCCTGTACAAGATGGGCTGCAAGGGGCCGGTGACCTACAACGCCTGTTCGGTGGTGAAGTGGAACGAGGGCACCAGCTATCCCATCCAGTCGGGCCATGGCTGCATTGGCTGCAGCGAGGCGGGGTTCTGGGACAACGGACCGCTCTATCAGCATCTTCCTGCAGTCGCCGGCTTCGGCATCGAGAGCACCGCGGACACGATCGGCGCGGGCGTCGGGCTTGTGACGTTGGCCGGGGTCGCGGCCCACGCAGTGGTGACCAACGTACGCAAGCGCAGCGTGATCGCGGAAGTACACGCAGAAGACCAGAAGGAGTCGTAAAGGCATGGCACGTATCGTCGTCGACCCGGTAACTCGCATTGAAGGCCATCTGCGCGTTGAGGCAGTGGTAGAAAACGGTGTCATCACCGACGCGTTCAGCGCCGGCACCATGGTTCGCGGGCTGGAAAAGATCCTGATCGGCCGCGATCCTCGCGACGCGTGGGCAATCGCGGAGCGCGTCTGCGGAGTCTGCACCACGGTTCACGCTCTAACCAGCGTGCGCGCGGTGGAGGATGCGCTGGGCATCGCTGTCCCGCCCACCGCCGAGCTGATCCGCAACATTATGATGACCACCCAGTATGTGCACGATCACGTGGTGCACTTCTATCATCTGCACGCGCTGGACTGGGTGGACGTGGTCAACGCGTTGAAGGCCGACCCCAAGAAGGCGGCGGAACTGGCGCAATCCTTCTCCAAGTGGGACAGGAATACGCCCGCCTACTTTTCCGAGGTGCAGGACAAGATCAAGGCCTTCGTCGCCAACGGGCTGGGCATCTTCGCAAACGGCTATTGGGGTCATCCGGAGTTCAAGCTGCCGCCCGAGGTGAATCTGATCGCGGTGGCGCATTATCTGGATGCGCTGGTGTGGCAGAAGGAGATCGTCAAGATCCACGCGGTGTTTGGCGGCAAGAATCCGCACCCGAACTATCTGGTGGGCGGAGTTCCCTGTTCGATCAACACGGATGAACCCGCGGCAATCAATTCCGAGCGGCTGAACCTGGTCTCTCGCCTGATCGATCAAGCGACTGAGTTCGTCAATGAGGTTTATATCCCCGATGTGCTCGCTGTCGCCTCGTTCTACAAGGACTGGTCGAAGTGGGGCGGCGGCCTGAAGAACTACCTCAGCTACGGCGAATTTCCGACGAAGGGTTATGGCGCTCCGGAGGCGTTCAAGTATCCGCGCGGCGTCGTGCTGGGCCGCGACATGAGCACGGTGCATCCCGTAAATCCGCGCGACTCGCAGGAGATCAAGGAATACATCGCGCACTCCTGGTACAGCTACGATGGCGGCAACAACGAGGGCATCCATCCGTGGGCCGGCGAGACGAACTTGAACTACACCGGGCCGAAGCCGCCGTTCGAGACGCTGGCCGGCTATGAGAAGTATTCATTCCTCAAGACTCCGCGCTGGAAGGAACAGGCGATGGAGGTGGGGCCGCTATCCCGGCTGATCGTTGCCTATGCGTCCGGTCACTCGGACGTGAAGGAACTGGTCGGCCAGACTCTGGGCAAGCTCAACGTGCCCGTCGACGCGCTCTTCTCCACACTGGGACGGACTGCGGCGCGCGCCCTGGATGCCGCGCTGGCGATGGGCTGGCTGAAGGAATTCTTCGATCAGTTGATGGAGCGGGTCAAGATTCACGAAGTCTCCACGTTCAATGGCGAACTTTGGGAACCGAAGACCTGGCCGGTGGATGCGGAAGGCGTTGGGCTTACCGAGGCTCCGCGCGGTGCGCTAGCGCACTACATCAAGATCCACAACAAGGCCATTGCAAATTATCAGCTTGTGGTGCCGACGACGTGGAACGGCTCACCGCGCGATGCCAAGGAGCAGCGCTCGTCTTTCGAAGAGGCGCTGATCGGCACGCCGGTGGCGAATATCAACGAACCTCTTGAAATCCTGCGCACCATTCATTCCTTTGACCCGTGCCTGGCCTGCGCCGTGCATTTGTACGATCCGCAGGGAAGGCACCTTCACAAAGTTTCCTTCGAGTGATCCCTATGAGCGCTCCAGATGTCGGAATTGGCGCAGGCAGTGTGACACCGGCTGCGGTTGAGCATCCAGTAGAGTACCGGCGAGTCTATGTATGGGAACTCCCGGTGCGCATCTATCACTGGATCAATGCGGTGTGCCTGGTGAGTCTATGCCTTACGGGCTATCTGATCGGTGCGCCGATTCGTGCCTTTTACGCGTCGGAGGCGTATCAGCAGTACTGGTTCGGCTGGGTGCGGTTTCTCCACTTCGCGTGCGCGTTTATCTACGTCTTCAACTTCGCGGCGCGCATTTACTGGGGATTTGTCGGCAACAAGTACTCGCACTGGAACACCTTCTTCCCACTGAAGCGGTGGCAGCGCCAGGAGATCGTTGACGTCATCAAAACGGACGTGCTGCAGACCAGGATGCACGGGCCTATTTCAACCGGTCACAACTCGCTGGCGGCTTTCATTTACTTCTTCACGTTCGTCGCCTTTGTTGCCCAGACCATCACAGGGTTTGCACTCTATTCCAGCATGAGCAATTCGTGGCTGCCTCGGATGTTTATCTGGATCGTCCCGCTCCTGGGCGGAGATGAGGGTGTGCGCTACTGGCACCACCTGTTCCTGTGGTTCTTCGTTTCTTTCATCATCATCCACGTATACCTTGCCTTCTATCATGACTACATCGAAGGGCGCGGAACCATCTCCTCCATCGTCGGTGGATGGAAGTTTGAGCGGGAGAAGAATGAAAAGTAGTCGATCAACGACGCTTGTCCTCGGAATAGGCAACATCCTCATGGGCGATGAGGGGGTCGGCGTGCATGTGGTCCGTGCCCTTGAGGATCGCGATCTCCCTGACGCCGTCGAATGTCTCGACGGCGGCACCGGTGGTTTTATTCTGCTGGACCCAATGCAGCAGGCAGATCACATTGTGATGATCGACGCGGCGGCAGATGGCAATCCGATCGGGACAGTCACTCGCACCGCGCCTCGCTTCTCGCGCGACTATCCGCCGACCATGACTGCTCACGACGTGGGCATCAAGGATCTGCTCGATCTGTTCTACATGCTGGACGGGGGCCGCGAGGTCGTACTCTACGCCATCACCATCGACCCGAATCAGCCCATTTCGATGAATCTCTCGCCGGAAATCCGCGAGGCCGCGAATGTGGCTGTCGAACGAATCGTGGCGGAACTTGCATCGCCGCAATGGCTGGATCAGGATGTGCACGACGATTTGCCTTGCCGAACCGCGGTCCTGGCCCAAACGTAAGCCCAGTCGCCTCATGCAAATAACCCGAAACGACAATGGGGTATCATCCTCGTGATGCCGCCGGCAGCAAAGTTCGAGAGGCTGTGGATCAACGCGCAGGAGTGGGGCCTGGGCTGGATGGACCGTCTTCAGGCACGGAGCGGCAGGAAGGCGACCGCGCCCCATTTGGCTACCGGACTCCGCGGTGAGCGCGCCGCGCTGTTCGAGCTCCGCCGACGTGGTTACGTCGTGGTGGCACGGCGTTGGACAAGCGCGAAAATGCGTGGCGACCTGGACCTGATCGCGTGGGATGGCGACTGCCTTTGCTTCGTTGAGGTGAAGACCCGGACGGCGCGCGACATGACTCCCGCCGAATCGGCCGTGGATGAAGCCAAACGTCAGACGCTTCGGGGTCTGGCGCGTGCCTATATGCGGGCATTTCCGGAACCGCAGCGAAGGACAATCCCCGTGCGCTTCGACGTTGTCTCGGTGTATGTGCTGGGCGGCGCGACCGAGTTCGAGTTATTCGAAGGTGCGTTCGGATTCCGCTGATGGCAGGGCTCGTCCGGCACTAAAACATCGTTTTCGGTGTCTAATTTAGCTGGACTATCGGAGGTCGACGGCAATGACGCTGCTGAATGCACCGCAATTCGATGAGCAGAAGGAAACCCGGCAACGCAACATCCTGGTGGGCTCGGGCGTCCTGCTTGTGGTACTGGTGTTGCTCACGGTTGGGGGATTCCTGCTCGGCCACGGGTGGCTATTCATGAACCTGCCGGTGGAGCACAAGGTGAATAACTTCCTGTCAGCGCTCCAGGCTGGCGATTACCCGAAGGCGTACGGAATCTTTTACAACGATCCGAGCTGGCAGCAGCACCCGGATAAGTACAAGGACTATCCGCTGCTGCGGTTCACAGAAGACTTTACGACCGAGAGCGAGTGGAAGGCACCGATCACCTCGTTCCATGTCGATTTCTCGAAGCGGGACGCTACGGGAACAGTAGTTGCCTCGACCATCAACGGGACAACCAATCTCACGCTGAAGTACCAGCGCTCCGATGGCACCCTGTCCTTCTTTCCCTATGTGTTGACGCGGGGGCTTTAAAGGACACCTCTGCGCTATACTTTCCTCATGAGCGTCGCCCTCGATTCCGCCACCGAGCAACGTATCCAGCGTGAGATCGCTCGCGGTCCTTATCGCGAGCCGGACGAACTCATCAACCGCGCACTCGACCTGCTTGAGTCTCAAGAGAGATGGCTGCTCAGCAACAAGGACGCGATCCACGAGCGGCTCACCGAAAGCATGGCAGAAACCGAGCGAGGCGAGGTCTACGCTCCCGAAGAAGTCCGCGCCCTGCTCCATGCGGATCGCAAAGTCCGAGCCAGCCGCGCTCAATGAGCGGTTACAAGCTAACCGCATCAGCCACAACCGACCTTCGCGAGATCATCGCTTATCTCGCCGAGCATGCGGGAGAGGACACCACGCTTCGCATCGAGGACGAGTTCTTTGCAAAGTTCGAGTCGCTGGCAGCTTATCCCGGGCAGGGACATAGTCGTGCAGACCTGACCCCGCTCCCGCTCCACTTCTTCACCCTCGATCCCTACCTGATCGTCTACCAGCGGGATCGGTCGCCCATCGTCATCCATGCGATCTTTCACGGTGCGCGCGATGTTAAACGCCATCTGAAACATCGCAGCGTCTAGTTTGCGGCGTCGCGCCGGATCGCCTGTAGTTCGGGCAGAATGTGGCCGAGTGACGCAGGCTTCGCATCGCCCGCGCCCAGCGCGAAGTAGGCGTCGCGAAATAGTTTAAAGAGCCGGTCATAGCGCGCAGCCTCGGCCGGCTCGGGTGAAAACGTCTTGAATGGCGGGCATAGCGCGTCCTGCGCTGCTTCGATCGACTTGAAGTCGCCGGCCGCCACGAACGCGAAGATGACCGAACCTAACGAAGTGACGTCGCCTTCCGGCACCAGCACGGGCTTCCGCAGGACGTTGGCATAAATCTGGTTCAGCCTCGCGTTCTTCTTGGGGATGCCTCCTCCGTTGATGACGCGGCGAATCGGCGCGCCATTCTCTTCCATGCGATTGAAGATGATGCGTGTATGCAGCGCGGAACCTTCGACGGCGGCGAAGAGCTCGTCGGCAGCGGTGTGGTGCAGGTTCCAGCCGAAGGTGACGCCCCCCAGCGCGGGGTTGACCAGAACCGTACGATCGCCATTGTCCCAGGTCAGGCGGAGCAGACCGGTTTGCCCAGCCTTCAAGTGCTCGCCTGCCTCCGATAACTCCGCGACTGTGGATCCAGCCCGCTTGGCGATGGCGGCGAAGACGTCGCCCACAGCCGACATGCCGGCCTCAATGCCGACGCGATCGGGATAGACCGAACCGGGGACGACTCCGCAGACCCCAGGCACCAGCGTCTGCTTATCGCTGAGACCGATGATGCACGTGGATGTGCCGATCACGTTGACCACGTCGCCGAGCCGGATGTTCGCGCCGATGGCGTCCCAATGCGCGTCGAACGCGCCGGTGGGGATGGGAATACCCGGGGACAGGCCGAGCGCCTCCGCCCATGTTGCGGAGAGTTGGCCAGCGATCTTGTCCGACGTGTTGTATCTGCCAGTAATCTTGTCGCGCACGCCGGCGAGGAGCGGATCGACCGCTGTCAGAAACTCCTCCGGCGGCAGGCCTCCCCAGCGCGGGTTCCACATCCACTTGTGGCCCATGGCGCAGATGCTGCGCGGAATCTCGTTGGGGTCGGTGATGCCGCACAGGGTCGCGGCAACCATGTCGCAGTGCTCCAGCGCCGTGACGAACTTCGGCCGCAGCTCTGGATTGTGGCGGAGCCAGTGCAGCAGCTTCGACCAGCCCCACTCCGACGAGTAGACACCGCCGCACCAGTCGATGCCCTCGAAGCCCGAGCCGCCGTGGAAGACGTGCGCGGCGCGTGTGATCTCAGCTGCCTCGCCGGCCGCACGATGATCGCACCAGAGGTAGTACTCGCCCAGCGGAACCAGGCCTTCGCCGACGACAATAACGCTCGATCCGGTCGTATCCAGCGCAATCGACTTGATCTCCTTGCCGTCGATGCCGCTGACGCGGACGGCCTCGTGCATGGCGCGGACAAGCGCGTTCATCTGGTCGTCGTGGCTCTGCGTTTTGAGGTGCGGGTCGGACGCGGAGCTGTGCAGCGGATATTCGGCGACAGCGGACCCCAGCTTGCCCCGCTCCTTGTCGAAGATGGAGATGCGCACGCTTAGCGTGCCAAAGTCGACCCCTGCCACTACACTCACGATGTTTTCTCCTGTTGCGATTCCAAGTGAAATCGCTGCCTCCGCATTCTAGCTGACC
>WNGR01006002.1_pt1 | contig 17594 bp, 22 predicted proteins | sample 5407581 | NCBI WGS metagenome assembly WNGR01 (sample SAMN13153383, study PRJNA577476) | soil metagenome | isolation source: 80 cm soil or saprolite under Garry oak tree replicate 2 | place: USA:California | collected 2016-06-15 | reverse complement strand
TGCTAGAGCGCGCGGTCCAGCAGGCCGTCGGCGCATTCGCCGGAAAGAGAATCAACAAGGTCATGACCGCCGCAGTCGACGGAGTACCCCTCGCCACACTCCTCGCCCAACGCCTAGGCAAGAGACTCATCATAGCAAAACAGAACCGTGAGATCGGAGTCCGAGAATTCATCGAAGAAGTCTACGTGATGCCCCCTGCGATAATGAAGAGCCTCTACGTGTCCAAGGACGCGTTCAAGAAAGGCGAAGGCATACTCATCGCCGACGACATCATAGACAGTGGAGAAACACAACGGGCAATGATCAAGGTCGCCTACAAGGCAAAGGCGGAAGTCATTGGAATTTACGCGCTTGTTGCGATCGGCGACACGTGGAAACAGCGCATAGAGTCGGTAGGCAACATTCCCGTCGAGATCGGGACGCAGCTCATAAAAAAAGAGATTAATGGGATACCCGCCTAACCCCTATCTTTCCGAGTAGAAAAAGTACAATCATCGGCGGGAAACCATCAAAACCCGCCCCGCCAGTGAACCGAGACTCTCCCCCAGCGGCGGACCCGCAACCCCCACATCCGTAACAATACCCGAGACCAGCTCCGGCGGCGTAATATCAAAGGCGGGATTCAGAGCCTCCACCCCCCTCGGCCCGAGACGCGCACCCTTGAAGTAGAGTACCTCCCGCTGGTCCCGCTCTTCGATCACGACCCTAGACGGGTCCGTCTTCAAGTCGAGAGTGGAGAGCGGCGCCGCGGCGTAGAAAGGGACCCCGTAGAACTTGGCCGACAAGGCAATCGGCAGGGTCCCAATCTTGTTCGTCACGTGACCAGTCTTGAGAATCCGATCAGCCCCTACGAGAACCTTGTCGACAACTCCCCTCGCCAACAACTGCGCGGCCGCGCTGTCACAGATGATCCTCACCGGAATTCCGTCATGCGCCAGCTCAAACGCCGTGAGTCTGGACCCTTGCAGCAGCGGACGCGTCTCCGTCGCGATCACGCTGATCTGCTTCCCATTTTCTACAGCGGCCCTCACCACGGCGAGCGCAGTCCCGTAGCCAACCGTCGCCAAGGCCCCGGCGTTGCAGTGAGTAAGAACCGTGTCTCCATCCTCCAAGAGCCGAGCGCCGTACTCGCCGATCTTCCTCGCAGACTCGAGCTCTCCCTTCAGAACAACCTCCGCCTCAGCTTCTAGACTGTCTTTTAGGGACGAGACGGTCTTGGCATGTGATGACGAGTTGAAGACGCGCTCGACAGCCCATCGAAGATTGACCCCCGTCGGCCGCGTCTGGATGAGAATATCGGCATACTTTCGAAGCTTCCTCCTCGCCTCGGCAAGGTCGTTGGTCCTAATTTTCTTGAGAGACAAGACGAGACCATAGGCTCCGACGACCCCGATCAATGGCGCTCCCCGAACCTTCATCGTCTTGATAGCATCACAAACCTCGTCCAGACTCCTCAACCGGACATAGGACAGCCTCGCCGGGAGGAGAGTCTGGTCCAACGCCTCCAGCACACCATTCCTCCACCTAACAGGCTCCAGACCCTTACCAGTCATCGCAACTCTGACACTAGTCCAGCTCCTTTCTATTTGAATGGTTTTATAGCCGCCCAGGCCCCCGTCCAACTTTCCGGGACCCTTGGAAACAAAAACCGAGCAGACACCAATCGTTGTCGAAGCGCTCGAGGCCTATCTGTCCAAGGGGGAAGTATTCCTCCGAGAACCGGGAAAGCTGATGGATCTTCGAGAGAAAGCGTTCGGCACGCTGACCGGCGAAAAGATCAGCCTCAACCCTTACGAGACCTTCTACCTCGTAGAGAAGAAGAGGATCAACGTCCTCGACGAGAAGACGAAACAGACAAGATCACTACAGCAGCTCGTGACCAAACTCTCCGTCGGAAAACCCGCGATATGGACAAAATATCTCGTCTACCGCGACCTCAGAGACCGGGGATACTTGGTCCGGGAAGGCGAGGCAGGCTACGACTTCGAAAGCTTCGGAAAAGGAGCCATGAGACGACTCGTCTCCATCGTCTTCGAAGGAGGAGAATCCACACTCGAAAAACTGGCAAGACTATCCGCGAAGGCGAACAAGGACGGAAAGGATCTAGTTCTAGCCGTCATCGACCGGCGCACCGACATAGTCTACTACACGCTGAATCCGGAAAACTTCCAAGGACAATAACCGGCACTGTGAAGGCGTTCGTCCTCGTCCGAGACACAATTCACTCTTCCGCGCGGAATGAAAGACATTGAGCCGGACGAGATGGTCCGGAGGATATGGCTCGCAGACAAGATACGACAGGTGCTCTGGGGCTACTCGTTCCAGCTTCTCGAACCGAGCCCAGTCGAGAACCTTGAGACCTTAGAGGCGAAGTCCGGCCCAGGAGTCCGCGAGGAGATCTACTGGTTCAAAGACAAAGCCGGCCGAAACCTGGGCCTACGGTTCGACCTGACCGTAGGCATGACACGGATGGTAGCAAACCGATTCGACCTGCCCGAACCGATAAAGATCGGCAGCATCGGTGGAGTCTGGCGATACGACGAGCCCCAGTTCGCCAGATACCGATACCACACCCAGTGGGACGCAGAAATCTACGGAGTAGCGGAACCGTCCGCCGACGCGGAGATCATCGCGATCGGCTCCGACATACTCGACAGCGTAGAACTGACAGAGCACGAGGTCCGGGTCAGCAACCGGAAACTTGTAGAGGGCTTCCTCCAAAGCATCGACGTTCGCTCTCAAGAGCAGCTCGAGAGAATGCTGCGCATCATCGACGGCATGAGCAAGAAAGGCCCCGAAGCGTCCGAAGCAGAACTGGGCCGCGCAGGACTATCCAAGGAGAAGGTCAAACGCGTCATAGGCTTCGCGGATATCTCGGGAAAGCCCAACGAGGTCCTCCCGAGTCTAGAGAAGAAGCTTCCCAAAAACGACATGATCAGTCTAGGGCTACGAGAGCTGACGGGAACCATAGAGAATGTAGACTCTCTCGGAAAGACATCCAAGGTCCAGATAGACCTCGGAATCGTCAGAGGAATAAGCTACTATGACGGGACCGTCTTCGAGGCCTACGACCAGGCCGGCGAAGACGTAGGCGCGGTCTTCGGCGGCGGACGGTTCGACAAGCTGTGCCGGATATATGGTAAGCGGGACATGCCCGCGACAGGCGTAGCAGGAGGCTTCGAACGACTCATGCTCTCACTGGAGAGGAAAGGACTCTTCCCAGACACAGACCAGAACTGCCAAGTCTTCGTCGTCATGGCCGGCACCGAAGTGAGAAAGGAGACGATAGAGGTTCTAAGACTACTCCGCGTGGATGGAGTCCGGGCGGACAGAGACCTGAAAGAACGACCATTGAGGAAACAGATGGAATACGCATCTTCCATCAGGGCGCGTCTCGTCGTTATTGTCGGACCGAGAGAGATCAAAGAAAACAAGGTCCGGCTCAGAGACATGAAGACGGGAGAGGAGAGAGATGTCGAGAAGAACAGAATCGCAGGAGAAGTAGCCAAGACCCTATCCTAAAGCTGGTCCGATATCTGATCCGGATCGTGCGCCTCTCTAGGCCAGAACAGTTCGCCGAGTCCGTACGGGTCCAGAAGAGCGCATGGGGACAAGACGTTTCTAGTACCATTCCAGCGCATCTGCTGATCGCTGCTCAACATCATGGAGGTCTGGTCCTCGGAGCCTACGATGGTCGTAGGATGGTCGGAGTCCTCTTCGGGATCACCGCCTTGGACAATGGCCGACAATACCATTACTCGCACATCACCGGCGTAGCTAGGAGCCACCAGTCGAAAGGAGTAGGATTCAGGCTCAAACTGGCCCAGCGAGAACTCATCATCAAGAGAAGACAGAGCCTAGTCAAGTGGACCTACGATCCACTCCAGGCTGGAAACGCCTACTTCAACATCCGAAAACTGGGCGCTACCTGTAACACATACCATAGAGACCTCTACGGCCCGCTCGATGATTCGCTCAATCGGGGAAGATTGACCGACCGTTTCGAGGCCGAATGGCACGTCAACAGCAAACGAGTAAGAGAAAGGATTAGAGGATCTGAACCTACCTCGCTCGCTGAATTATTCGCGGAAGGAGTTGAGCCAGTCAATAGGACTAAGAACACAAGCTACGGCCAGCGTCTCCCGGTATCTGCTAGACTCAGGCTCAAAGGTCCAAGGCTTCTCGTCGAGATACCGCGGAACATTACGAGAGTTAGAGATGTGAGCCTCAGCGCCGCCAATTCGTGGACGTTGCACGCTAGAAGGATCTTCGAGAACTATTTTGACAGAGGATTCTCGGTGACTGATGTGATCGTCGACAACGACGAGGACAGAATCTTCTACCTTCTCAACCGATCGACCATTCGAGAATCCGCAGAGTTCTCCGGGAAAGTTGAATCGTCACATCAGCATCTGCCGGGAATTGTGAAAACCGATCAGCCAACTCTCACAGTTACACAACGGGATTAAGCCCTCCCGTCCGCCTCAAGATGGCTGTTGGCAAATGTCTCTAACCAAGCAGGTTCTGATATCGGATACCGTGGTAGTTCACTACTCGGCAATGGGCAAGGTCAAGGCAGGTAAATTCTTCTGCGTCTGCGTACACTGTGATCATCGTCTTCAGAGCGAGTGTCTCGATAAGGGCTGCTGGTGTTGCGCGGCCCAAGTTCTGTCAGCGACTCGTTAGAGTATGTTCTGTGAGAGGCATCGAAGGACAACGAGGCACGATTATGATGACTAGAGAATAGAATCTTCACTAGCTAGACCCGCACTTGAGAAGGCGCTTTTCGGAAGTCTAGGATATTGTTAGGGTGTAGACTGGATGGATCTCGGCCCAGTCGTGGTGGTCCGTGTCCAAGACGTAGGGTCCGGTGACGGTGATATGGTCGTTGATGCTGGGTATTGTGATGCTGCTTGAGTAGTTCTGGCAGGCCGATACGGCATCGGACTGAGTTATTGGTAGTGCACAGATTATCTCGACCACGAGGTCACCGTACTGGTACTGGTCGTTCGCGGAGTTGGTGAGGCTGCTGTACTGAGAGTCAAGGGCTAGTCGTATGTGGTAGTCGCCGTCTGCCTCTTTCAAGACATTGTCTACAAATCCCGAGACTGTAGTGCATGACTTGATCACGTCCAGACGGTATGGATTGTAGACGTGAATCGATATCGAGTCCGGATCACTGCACTCAGATGTATCGCGAGAAGTGAGGTAGTAGGCCGCACCGACCACGACCAGTAGAGACACTACGACCAGCGCCATCACCGGAACAGTCTTTCTCAAGAACCACTCCCGTCCTACGAATAGGCCTAGTTACGGCATGAATAGGCTTACCGCTAAGGCGGCAAGTGCTTCCACAAGTGGGGAACAATCATGGGTGAACTCTGACATAGCAGCACGGAAAGCCTCGGAACCATAGCCAGACTATCAGACCAAACATTGCGAACATTAGCATCGGTGCCAAGACCCATTTCCACCTTAGCCAATCATGCGGCTCTGCATGGTCAGAGCTTGACATTAACAACATCATGACCAGTGTCACCCTCGAAAGATCTAAGTTTTGGAAAGAGATCGTGCTAATCCCCTAAGCATATAACCTACTCTTGCTACTCAGAGTAATAGAGCCCTGGACCAAGGTATCATCCTGCTTAAGGCTACGAAAGAGGAATTGTACTAAGGATGGAACATGCTGGATATTCGGAGCCCCAATCCCCCAGGGATCGCGCTCATTATTGCTGCAGTTTTCATGTGGTGGGGATTCGCGAACAACAGCCTCAGTGCAGTAACGGTCGGGGGCGTATTTGCCGCGGTAGGTATTGGACTCCAAGTCCTCTACCTACGTTACGGGTACGGCAGAACAGCGAACAGACGGAACAAAGTAGAGCCATAAAGATCTATCAGATTCATGCTTGAAAACTAGGCTAACAGAGCCTTGGCGGGAGTTCTGAAAGCGGTCAGCCCAACACCTCTGAGACGGTTCCCAATATTCGCGATCACTCCTGGCGCATCAGTGTCGAACTTGCAGACAAGGCATTGAACCAGCAGGGATAATGTCTCTATCTTGATAACGTCAAGCCCAAGATCTGCCTTCATAACGATCTTCTCTGCATAGTCTCTGTCCACTCCGACGGTGATTACCCGATCAAAGACAAGCCTCTTCCACTGCTGAAGCTGGTCCCGGGTCTGGTCGGCCAACTCGACCGTGATCTTCTCACCATCAAGATCAGTGACGATGACATCGACGGGAAAATAGTCCGCCAGACCATTCTCGTATATGATTTCCCTCGAAGATTTTCCGAGTCCGTCCGCGAGTTGAGCCCTCATTCTATGCAGTGCGTAGAGAGCATCCTTCTTCGTTGGTTCAAGAATCCCCACGTCAACGTAGACGCCGAAGCCTACCCGTCCAGAGCCTGTGATGAATCCCCGGAGAACATCCCAGCGCTCGATCTTCGAACGGTGAACAGGCGCTTCGCCATACTTTTGGACAAGGAGATTGAGGAAGGCCTCAGCATCATCGCCTCGAACTCGGACCTGTAGCCATTGTTGAGGTGCCGATATCTCCCACTCGACCTTTAGACCTCTAGCGTCTCTGGATAGAACATTCCATACTGGTCTCGGGCCACGTCTAAGAACAGTTTCCGGAATCTTTTCTGCCAGGGTGGCTGCATGCCAGCCCTCAGCCAAGACAGTTCTTCTCTAGATCAGAACCTTCCGTCAGCGAAGGCCACTGGACCCTCGGAGAGCTCCGACTCGAGCTTGCGCGAATGATCCTCAAGCATCTGTATCGTCCTAGTGTTGTCATCGCTCACCAGCTGCCCGTTACAGCCTCCGCACCTGAAGGCGGATTCCATCGCATCCTCGAAGGTAACCCGACTGTCAGGGCAGCCTTTGCAGATGAAGAAGCTATGACCCTTCTCAAACTCGAGCCGAGTCCTCAACTGTTCTAGAGCCTTCTTCTTGCGGCTCCGTACAAACGCGTCCAGCTGGTCCGGCTGGAGCTTCCAGTGATAGATGAACCAGCCAGTCTTCTCGTCCCTAGACCGTACACAGGTCACAAGAGCGTGGTCATAGAGCTTGTAGAGAACCTTCCGAGCAGTATTCAGCCGCACATTCGCCTGGGTAGCGATAACATCATCGGTAGTCGTCCCGGCCTGAGCGAGCGCCTTTACAACGTTAAGCGCTTCTTCTCCACCGAAGAAACTAGCAAGTCGAGCGAGATCGTCATGATGGTTCCCCATACCCCTATGATAACCCCGGACACCCTATAATGCACGCTTCTACGATTTAATGTATATCCCTAATGTCCCCTTCCCCAACGTTGGGAAGAACGTTCATCCTCCGGATAGGCCATCGGGTCTATAGAGATTCACGAGTAACAACGCACGTCTGCCTGACCGCCCGAGCACTCGGAGCAGATGGAGTGATAATAGCAGATCGAGAGGATAAGGTTGTGGAATCCACAATCCGAGACGTCACAGACAGATTCGGCGGGCCGTTCCAGGTCAAAACCGGGATACCGTGGAGAAAGGCAGTTCGAGACTGGAAAGCCTCTGGAGGCAAGATACTGCACCTTACCGCATATGGCGTTCCGCTGCCCAAGATTCTTCTAGAGATTCAGAATATGACATACGACATTCTCGTCATCGTCGGCTCGGAGAAGATGCCGGGAGAGGTCTTCAAGATCGCTGACTGGAACGTCTCCGTCACGAGCCAGCCCATGAGCGAAATAGCTGCCCTTGCCATCTTTCTCGACTGGTACACGAACCACCAAGAGTTCGACCGAGAGTTTCTAGATGCCCGGCTCAGAATCATACCATCAAGAAATGGAAAGGAGATACGACACGTCTCTGAGAAAGCTATAGCTTAGAGTACGCGGGCGATGATGCCTATGACGCCCGCTACGATTACGAGAATTGGCCCGTAGCTCCAGAGCGAGGATCCAGAATCAAACTCGTACGCCAGTACACCAACGATCACCATGATCACACTCCAGACCAACTGCGTCACCCTGCGAGAGATCACTGCAGCCACAATGCCCAGCGCGAGACGTGATATGGCGAAGAAGTAGATACCTGAGACGAGCACCACGAGTCCTCCGACTATGCCAATAATCTTCGCCGCTTCCAATGATGTCTGCATCAGCAAACCTCGCACGAACCATTTGCCGACTCGATTCAACCCAGACAACACCACCAGTCCTCACGCAGGTTCGCCGATATAATGCAAGGGAATTGATCAAAATCTGACTAGATTCTATTCTCGAAGCTAATGCAGCGCGTTGCGAAGGTTCAACACTGAACGCATTTTCTGATCAGCTCCTGGCTAAGAAATTCGACAAGATCTATCTGAGCTTGCAGGGAATTAACATCGTGAATTATTCTGCGCCGCGCTTCCTCAGTAGCTCGACGACACTGTCGTGGCCTCTCTCGCGAGCGAAGGTCAAAGGCGTCTTTCCTTCTCCATTTCTCGCGTTTGGATCAGCCCCGTTTTCAAGGAGAAGATTCACGAGTTCAACGTTCCCGACGAATGCTGCATGCATCAAGGGCGTAAATCCGCCCTCGTAATGATGATTGACGTTTGCACCTTTCTTGAGTAGTAGCTTCGCGACTTGGTTGTGATTCTGCGAAACGGCACCCGTTAGCGCTGTGTATCCCGTCTCGTTCTTTGCAGACGCGTCCAGGTCCGCTCCCTTATCGAGGAGATATTCGGCGGATTCTTTCTGGCCCAGATACGATGCGAGAGCCAGAGCTGTGAAGCCGTCTGGAGAATAGGACCTGACAAGGGACACGTCATGATCAACTAGAGTCTTCAGCTCGCCTAGGTTGCCCAGCGCAGCTGCTTCAAAGACATCGAGATCAGCCTTTCTAGACGCTATTTCTTGGGCTGCTTGCTTGTTTCCCCTGTAGAGGGCGAGGAACACAGCTGATACGTCGTCCTTGTCTCTAGCGTTGGCGAGTGATGGGTGTGCGTCGAGGAGTTGACGGATTCTTGGGCTTTTGTTCTTCTTGACCGCGTCAAGGAATTCGTCGGTTTGCATAGTTAGCATAGCTAACTATTAGTAATGCTAATATATAATTGTTTGGGAACATTCAGGTGATGAGCAAGCAGAGAATGTCAGAGGAGACCGCGAGGAAGCTTCACAGCGCGGCCCTCCACCTAATGCGCTATGTACGAACACAGGACACCGCTCTAGGAGTACCGCCTGCACAGATCTCAGCGCTATCTGTCGTCGTCTTCGGTGGCAAGAAGTCTCTCTCGGATCTTGCACAAGCCGAACAAGTCCGTCCTCCAACAATGAGTCGAATAGTCGACGCACTCGTCCGACAAGGTCTTGTCAAGAGAGAAGTTGACAAGAATGATAGACGCTCAGTAGTCATAACAGCTACAGACAAGGGAGAGAGAATGATGCATAAAGGCAGAAATCGTAGAGAGAAGAGGTTGCTCGAGCTGCTACGAGGGCTCTCGAAAGACGAGATTAAAGCCTTGGACAGGGCATCTGAGATTCTTGCACGGTCTCTAGCTACGACAGCTCACTAGATGAGCGGTTACTCGTTGGACCCTTCTTTATGCCTGACCACAGCAACATCGCCTAACGTGACTCCCGGTGAGGGAGACGGTCGACGTGGCGGAACGGGAATGTCAAGCTCCTCCCGTGGAACGAGCAGCCGGATTCTCAGAATGTGTTCCAGCTCCTTTGCAAGTCTCATCGTCGGCAGCATCTTGCCGATCTCAATCTTCTGGATCACCGTCACTTTCTCCTTGGCCTTGAAGGCGAGATCCTGCTGCGAGAGACCCCGCTTTGCTCTCGCCTCTTTGACTGCAGTCGGGTATTCCTCTATTAGATCGGACTCTTCAACCGCCTTCGGCAGCTTCTCGATCGGAGCATGCGTGTGTGACGGAGCTATCACGGGGCGAGCGGGCCTGTCTGGAAAACTGGGAAGCCGGGTTCCGAGACTTGAGCATTGCTGGCAGACGATCAGCCTAGCTCCTTCGACCAGGGACCTTGCGGGTTTGCCTACGATCTCGCGTCCACATATCTCACAGAACAAGGGTTCAGGATACCTCTAGGCGAGAACAATAGAAATAGGCTCCTAGGATGCTTATGTAGGTATCGGATTTAGAATGCCCCTCCAGCTTGTAACACCCAAGCTTCATGAGCTGAGAAGAATAAGGGTCGTGGCCAACTACCAGTTCGGCAGAGGCGCCTCGAAGGCCTTCCCCAAGACGATACGGATCACGCGCAGCCCTCACACGCACCGGATACGCCACATATTCCGCGACAATATACTCCTCGCAACATATCGTCCCAAGGATGGCCTCCTAGCTCTCGCGATAGCAGGCGGAGAGGCATTGTTGGGGATATTCAAACCACCAAGGCTTCGAGTTAGAGTAGTCCTGGGAGTAGAGGAGTTCATCAAGGCGGGCGGCAACGTTTTCTGCAAACACGTCCAAGAGGTCGATCCCGAGTTGCGTCCCGCTGAGGAAGTTCTGGTAGTCGATCACAAGGACAAACTGCTTGCTGTAGGTCGAAGCTTCTTCAACGCCGAAGAAATGCTGAGCTTCAAGGTCGGCGTCGGAGTAAAAGTCCGACATGGAGTAGAAGGCTGATAGGCTTAACAGTCAGCAACCGCGGGCGGAGAATGATCCATCATGCAGCGTAGGATCAACCCGCGAGAAGCGAACCGGATGATGCAGCGCATGGGCATGCAGGTCAAACAGATCGATGACGTGACACGGGTCGTGATCGAGTCAGGGTCGAAGAAGATAATCATAGATGAGCCTGAAGTAGCGATCGTCACGGTTCAAGGCCAGACAGTCTACCAAGTTGGCGGGGGAAGAACAAGAGAAGAGGGTCCAGCCAGTATAAGCTCAGAGGAAGACGCGAAGCTCGTGGCCGCACAGGCCGGAGTCTCCGCTGAAGAAGCGGCCAATGCGCTCCGACAATCTGGAGGAGACCTCGCCCAAGCGATCATACTCCTCAAACAGAAGAAACCGTCCTGAGAAACTTTCAACAGTTGACGATTCAGGCGACGCTCTGCTTCATTCTTCAAGACAACAAGGTTCTACTTCTCAAGAAGTCCAAGGGACTGTTTGGCCAAGGCAAGTGGAACGCGCCGGGCGGAAAGATGCTACCTGGAGAAGAGGCCGAGCAGTGCGTTGTTAGAGAGGTTCTCGAGGAGACACGGCTGGCGATTAAGGATCTGGAACATCCGGGCATTCTACACTTCTACAAGTACGGCAGACGTGAGAGCCCAGACTGGACGGTGCACATTTTTCTCTCACGGACCTTCGAGGGGACACCCGTCAGGGGCCGCGAAGGCCAGATCGGATGGTTCAATGTGGACAGTCTGCCTCTCGAAGAGATGTGGGAAGACGACCGATACTGGTCCCGTCTCGCGCTTGAGGGTAGAAGATTTGAAGGATGGTTCTACTACTCGGGTGACTTCGAGAAACTCGTCGACTACAGAATAGAGGAGGACCGACCTCTTGCCTCGGTCAAAGTTTGAAACCACTATCCCTCTGCTGGCCATGTTTTAAGACCGAGGCGGACGGGGTCTGTCTGCAGAAGCTTGAAGCTCATAGAGTGTGTCCCAAACTTCAGCGAAGGCCGGAGACAGGATGTTATCAGAGCGATCGCGGACGCGATCAAATCAACCCCGGCAGTTACACTGCTCGATCTCGAGTCTAACCCGGACCATAACCGGTCGGTGATAAGCTTCGTCGGTGAACCGGGACCAGTGAAGCAGGCGGCCTTGGCCGCGGCGGCAAAGGCTATCGAACTGATAGATCTGAACAAACACAAAGGAGAGCATCCTCGCATGGGCGCGGTCGACGTTGTGCCCTTCGTGCCTCTATCAGGCGCGACGATGGAGGATTGCGTCTCCCTAGCTAGGGATTTTGGCCGAGAGCTCGGAGCCGGCTATCGAGTTCCCGTATTCCTCTACGAAGAAGCGGCGACTGTTCCTGAGAGGAGGAATCTTGCGGATGTGAGGGCTGGAGAGTTTGAAGGACTCAAGGACCGGATTGGGAAGGACCCGTCGAAGAAGCCCGACTTTGGCCCAGAGATGATCCATCCAACCGCCGGAGCTACAGCTGTTGGCGCCCGAGAGGTTCTCATCGCCTACAATGTTGACCTTGGGACGAGCGATCTTGGGATAGCTAAGAGGATAGCTCACGAGCTCCGGTCCAAGGATGGGGGACTCGCGTACGTCAAGGCACTGGGTTTCGAGTTGAAGCAGAGGAGGATAGTCCAGGTCTCTATGAACATGACCGACTATCACAAGAGCCAGCTGTTCAAAGCCTACGAGCTCGTCAAACTCTTTGCCGAGAGATACGGGGTCCCGGTGGTCGGGAGCGAGATCGTGGGACTCACGCCGATGGATGCGCTAGTCGACTCGGCAGAATTCTATCTGAGGTTGGAGAATTTCAATCGCGACCAGATCTTGGAGAGGAGGCTCTTCGCTCCCAGCCCGTCAAGCCTCACCGACATGAGCCTCGGGACGTTCAGTGAGGAGGTAGCATCGAAGAAGGCTACTCCAGGAGGAGGCAGCGTCTCAGCCTACATGGGCGTGCTTGCGGCGGGACTGCTCTCCATGGTCAGCCGAATAACTCTGGGAAAGAAAGAACCGCCGAAAGCCGCAGATAGGCTTCAAGCAGCCTTGAAGACCGGCGAAGAGCTTCGTGCCAAGTTTCTGAAACTGGTGGTTGACGATGCTGAGTCTTTCAACGCGGTGATGAATGCGTTCAAGATTCCGAAGGAACAGCAGGAGACGCGAAGAAAAGCGATCCAGGAGGCGACTATGAAGGCCGCAGAGGTCCGCGCTGCCAACGCGTTGTCCGATGTTTCTACTTCTATTGCCGCCGCCCGAGCTGCCGGAGAGGGCGCTGCGAGCAACGTACTCATCAATCTAGAGATGCTTGATGACAAGCACTACGTAGAGAAGACAGCCAAACGGGTAGCGGAATTGAAGAATGAGGCTTCAATTCTAGAAAAGCAGGTCCGAGACACAGTAGCATCCCGACTGCAGAAAACGCCCTAAATGTCCAACTGGACCAGTCCTGTCATCTTGTCAGCCCAGACCATGAGCGGCGCGACGAGCATTGTCAGCTCTCTGCCCTCATGTGTGAGATGATACTCGACACGCGGCGGTATCTCAGAAAAGGCCTGGCGTTTGACGAGACCGCTGCGTTGCAGGTCCTTGAGAACATCGGTCAGCGTCTTTGCGCTTATCCCATCGAGATGCTGGATGAGCTGGTTGAAGCGTAGCGTGCCCTCTCCTTCCTTTTGTCTAACCATTCCGTAACCCAGTTACTCGCTGGGTACTTCCTGGGTTAAATACTTCACTTTGGTAACTGAGTTACAGAGGTGAAGCGAGAAGATGAGCTGTTGCTGCTGTGGATGTTGCGGACCCGGATGTTGCACAAGTGAGCACCCAACCGGCCAACCAGAAAAGAAGTGAACCGCGAGGAGGGAGCAATAGTTTTTTTCAATCCCTTCTTTTTCCATTGAGTGTGACACAAACTCATCGAGATGCGCTTCGCTACTTGTCGCATTCGCTCAGCGCTCCGATTATCGCAACACCTGTCTTCGTCGTATTAGCTCTGCTTGAATCGGCAACTATTCTTTCAGCGATTCTGTCCGTTGTCTTTGCTACGATAGTGCCCATAGTTGCGATCATAGGGTTTGCGAGGTCGCAAGGATTGGACTATGATATTCCCGAGAAACGTTCCCGTGCAAGACCCTTCGGGATCGCGATACTCAGCTACCTCGCAGGATTTGCAGTGCTCGTGATGATCAGAGCGCCCATTCTGCTCGGCGGTCTAATGCTGGCGTACTTCATCAATACATCCGCCTTTTTTCTGATAACACTCACTTGGAAGATAAGCGTCCACGCGGCGGGGATCACAGGGCCCCTCAGTTTCCTAGTGTTCAAGCTTGGTCCCGCATGGGGCCTTCTCTACTTACTTGTGATACCAGTGGGGCTGATCAGAGTTCGGCTGGGACAGCACACGTCGCTTCAAGTATTGGCGGGTGCAGTCCTGAGTGCCGGACTCACCTGGACCCAGATAATCTTCCTAGTTCCATTTATCTCCAACATGATTGCTATCTGATCGACCTGAAAATTGGGCTTGAAACCGTACTCCTGATCCCGGTCTCAGGCAAGGAGATGTAATCGCACCGCGATGCGATGATGTTAGGAGGGTGTACTAAGGGTCACGCGGAACTCTATCGACGTGCTGTTTTCGAAACTCTCAGGGAGACCAGGCGACTGTAAACTGGTTGATTGTTCCGCCTGTGTTTGAGGCTGTGTAGGTGAGGCAATAGATGTAGGCTCCTGCAGCACTAAAACTTACAGCTGTTCCCGAAACCAGTGGCGTAATGGTGGCGCCGCATCCGCTCCCGTCTGCAGCAATTCCTAGTTCGGCAGTGAGGATCCCAGAGCTCTTGACGATGGTGAATGTAGGTGTACTGCTCCCGTCACGGTTTACAGTAAAAGCAGCGACTGTGGAAGTTCCTGATACACAGTTGGCAATTAGCGTCCCGGTTCCCGCGGGGGGAGTGTTTTGGATATTGAGAGTTGCACAGTTCTGGTGGGTCGCGAAGGTTAACGTTGGCACGGTAACTGCTGGGAAAACCTGGGATACCGTTGCGTAGACTATAACGCTAACACTCGCGGAGATACAAGCGACGACCAAGAGAAGATAGACTCTTCGACTAAGTTTCATGATCCTAACAATGAGACCCTTGGCTCAATTAAACATACCTTAGCAGAGTGGGAAGACGGAAGCCCTTGGACATTCGATAGTCGAATGGATTGTCCATGGAACTCTTAAACGGAGCTGAGAACTGACAGAACCCACCGGGGTTCTATGGAGCATAATCGGCTGGGATCCACGGGACTGCAGGTATCTCGTATCTGCCTCGGTACAATGTCCTTCGGCAATTCCGAAGAGTGGATGATTGAGATCGATAAAGCAAGGCCGATAGTGAAGCGCGCTCTTGACCTTGGCGTGAATTTCTTCGACACGGCCAACGTGTATTCGGCCGGAGGGTCCGAGGAGATTGTCGGAGAACTCCTTAAGGATCATAGAGAGGATGTTGTGATCGCGACGAAGGTCAGACTCAGTACTGGTGAGGGACCGAACAAGGAGGGCCTCTCCAGATACCACATAATGGATCAAGTGAAGAAGTCTCTCAAGCGGCTCCAGACAGACAGGCTCGATCTCTATCAGATTCACCGCTGGGACTATTCCACCCCCATAGAAGAGACGCTTGTCACACTGAACGATCTAGTTCGGCAAGGAATGGTCAACTACATCGGCGCTTCGAGTATGTTTGCCTGGCAGTTCACGAAAGCACTCTACACAAGCGACCGATTGGGCATAGCCCGTTTCGTCTCCATGCAGAACCACTACAACCTCTGCTATCGAGAAGAAGAGCGAGAAATGATTCCTCTCTGCAAAGAGAGGAAAATTGGTCTACTGCCGTGGAGTCCCCTCGCGAGAGGCTTCCTCACCGGGAGATACAAGCGAGGAAAGGCGGCTGACAGTCCAAGATACCGGACTGACAAGTACTTTGCAGAGAGATTCTTCCAGCCAGAAGATTTTGATGTTGTCGAGAGAGTTGAAGAGGTTGCGAAGGAGAAGGGAGTAACTCCCTCCCAGATCGCCCTGGCTTGGCTTTTACACAAAGGCGTCTGTGCTCCGATAATTGGAGCCACAAGAGTCGACCACGTAGAGGAGGCGGTTAGCTCGCTCGACGTCAAGCTCTCAACGGATGATATGAAGAGGCTCGAAGAGAAGTACAAACCTCATCGAATAATCGGGCCCCTTCCAATACCGGAGACCAGTATCGACCAAATACACTATTATTGAATAATGGAGACTTCTTTCAAGGTCGCTACAATGTCCTGGACGAGACCCTGGAAGTCTTGGTATATCGCCGGGTTTTCAGCATAGCGTTCGAACATGAGATACAGCCCTTCCACAGCCGGATAATAGTTTGGGTTGGGTTTGATTCCCTTCTTCTCAACATTGGGAAAGACAGGCCTCGCCAGAAAATCTCTCACGCTGAAATAAGCCAGCAGATCGACAACCGTGTGAGCAATCTCAAGGTTGAGCTTGGCTTCTCTTAGAGCCTCGACGAGACTTCGTCTGGGAGTAATAAGCTCCGACAGTTCATGGGCAAGGAACTTCTTCTGAACCTCAATGTCTGGAAAGGGAGCGAAGCCTATGCAATCATTCCAGCCGAATCCACCATAGAGCGAGTCTATGAAGTGAACGCGAATCCTGTCCGTCGTCCACGGACGCTTTGCTAGCGAGGAGAGAAGTGTTAGTACCTGGTCGCTTATCGGGAACCATTCGGACTCAAACTTCTCCTTGTACGTCTCAAGGTGGGGTCTAGTCTCTCGCCAAATCTCCTCAAATCCAAAGTCTCGTCTTCGTCGGACATCCTGGAACAGATCCACGATTCCACTCTTTGTCGATAGTGCCTCAAGGCCTCCCAACGGGCTTCTCTTCATAAGACCGGTGGCGAACTCGTACCATTCAAGATCGGATGGGAAGGGCCTCAGCTTCTGAAGCTGTAGGCGAAGCTCCTCGTGTCGAAGGCGAGAATTCCGGCTCTCGTAGGTCTTGTTATCTAGGATTCCAGTCGCCAGTTCTGCAGGCATGAGCTCACGGTAGAGGACTGATATGTGGCAGAACTCGTTCACGGCCTTGCTGACAGCAAACTCGATGTTGGGTATCAAACCGGAACGACCTCGAATCCGACCTGCTCATCCAGTTCGGGTCCCACTTAGTCCGCACAGGACCCTGAAAGTACTACAATAATACACGCAATGGGTTCTGGTTTCGTTAGAGTGATATCTGGCTCTCAGTATCTACGCTCTAAATTCTCGAAGGTGAACGGGGTCCCAGCCTACGACTTCAGGGATATCGTGACGCCGGAGTAGCTTTCCTCCATGCTCTGCACGGAGACGCTGCATGATTTTCTTATGGACATACTCTGGCACGTCGCTCATAACTGAGGACCTGCGAGCCTCGAAACCTCTAATCTCCTCATCCGCGTTAACATCAGTCCAGTAATCACCCGCCGAAATTACAAATCTCGGACGAATCAGCTTGCGAAGCCCAAACTCTGCCTCATTGAACCGCTTCAAGGGATAGCCCATCTCGGCTCTGAGCTCCAGGTACCTCTGCCTAGCACTGTAACCCTCGGCATCGCCAGCTTCCGAGATCAATATGTTTCTCGTGACCCGACCCGCTTCATGAATGACCTTGACCCAGTTCTCCACCAAGTGCAGGACATGGATCATGATGGAACCGTCGAACGATTCGTCTCTAAAGGGCAAGTGATGAGCGTCAGCTTGAACCAGATTTCGTACGCCTTTTTCTCGGGCTTGAGCCATCATCGATAGTGAGACGTCGACTCCCAACACGGTGAATCCTGCGTCTTCGAAAAATTTGGCGAATCGTCCAGTCCCTGTTCCAACATCGAGAATGTTTCGACAATCCTTGAACGCGTTTCTCATAGCATCGAGAATGTTCTTCATCACGGGAGCCGGGACCCCGGCCCACCTGGTCGCATCATAGAT
>WNGR01004620.1_pt1 | contig 17596 bp, 12 predicted proteins | sample 5407581 | NCBI WGS metagenome assembly WNGR01 (sample SAMN13153383, study PRJNA577476) | soil metagenome | isolation source: 80 cm soil or saprolite under Garry oak tree replicate 2 | place: USA:California | collected 2016-06-15 | reverse complement strand
ATTCGTACCTTATCCCGGAACTTTCCGCCGAGCAGTCGATAAATCGGTACCTCTAGCCATTGTCCTAACACGTCCCACAGAGCGGCTTCGATTCCGCTGATAGCGTTATAGACAATGCCCGCTACCGAACCGGCCCCTGAGGTCGCAAGCTGCAGCTTGCGGAACAACCGACGCACATCACGGAAATCTTCTCCCAGAATCACAGGCTCCAGCGAGCGAAGAATGGAGGTCAGCCCGGGAGCGAAGAAACACTCACCCAGACCCTGGATTCCCTCGTCGGTTTCGATGCGCACGAAGGTCCAGTCGAAGTTGCCTTCTATCACTGCAGTTTTCAGGCGAACGATCTTCAATCTTCCTCTCAATTCTGCCGCTCAAGTCGGCAACTCTTCACGCCAGATTTGGTGCAACCCGAAAGCAAATAGGTTAGAGGGACCCCTCCACATTCTGTGCTCCACCATCTTCAGGGTATTGTGCTCGCTTCTCTTCTGGCGCTTGGCTCTAGTGCCCGCAAAGATGAAAGGAAAAAGGCGTGCAGAACACGCCTTTCGGTTGGGTTTCGTTATGCGGCTTCGGCTGTGACGGCGTCCTCATCTTGGAGCATGGAGCGGATCTGCTCGCGCAGTTCAGGCGTGTCCTGGTGGCCATGCACGGTCTTGGCGTGGAGCACAGCGAGATCGAGAACGTCATCTTCTGTGCCTGAAATGACAATGGAGCAGGGCTTCTCCGCTGGGAAACGGCGGCAATCGATGACTTTGCGGGTTTCGGCCATTGTGCCTCCTTTGAACCGCCCGGATTATAAGCTCACCCCGAAGCGGGCTTCAACCTTTATCAGGACGTTGGGTCGCGGATTTTTGCGTGTCCTCGTTACCCAAAAAGACTGACATGTCGGGGCTTTTTGGTTTAAGCGAGAACATGTCCCTTTGTGGTGTATATGAGTAGATCGGGCTGGCAGGAGGCTGCCATGCAGACCCCGATGCACTGGAGGACTGAACGAGGCCGCTGAGGACGGACACCTGCGGGGATATGGCCGTATTTCCTGAGTGGCAAGGAAAGGGGAGCGGGAGCGCTTCTGCAAGCTGTAGAAACAGAGCTTCGCAGCAAGCAATGCAAGCGCATCATCCCTGATACAACGGCCCCTCTGGGGAGGCGGTACGGTTCGATGAAAAGCACGGCTTTACGCCATCCGGTCGAAGTATCAGAGTGGTTTGTCATGCGGCTATGTGAAGCCGCTCTGATCATCCAAGAAACGCCATGATCTGTGGACACGTTAAGCTAGAAAGCCAGTGGCGCGGACGTTTGGAGTGCTCGAAGTTCTAATTGACGGCATAGTGATCCTCAAAGACGAAAAACTTCGGTGGCGATCTTGAAGCGCCGCAGTCCACCCAGCGGACTTCGGTCAATTCGCTCGGTTGGGACGGAAGTCGTGTCTCGGACCAGTGACGCTTCCCAGCCGATTCTCTCCCACCCCGTTACCGCGCTATCGCAGTGCCACAAAGTTCAGAATCTGCCCGAACACTGCTCCCAGGACGCTGTACTCTCCGTTGTAGTAGGTTCCGTATTGATAACGGCTGTAGTAGCCGTCCTCGTAACCGCGGCGGAAGCCTTCTCGGAAGTAGTAGTTGTACGCACCTTGGTCTTCGCAATAGCCGTCATACCCGTAGTTCGCGTCCTGGTAGGCATAGGAATCGCGGTAGTCGAAGTTCCAGCGATCTTCACGGTCGGCGACACCAGCGCGATAGCCTTCCCGATAGCCGTAGTTCACCGCCCGCCGCAGCAGGTCCGCACCGTACTGGTTGACCTCGTAGTACGACCCACCGCGGTAATAGCGATAAATCGGTGGCGAGTAGAAGTACGGGTCGGAGTAGTAGTCGTATCGGGCTTGCCGGATGCGGATCTCCTCCTGCCGCAGGTGTTCCAGATATTCTCTCTGGAAGCGGTACTGCGCCAAACGCCGCTGGCGCTGCAGTTGCTCCGTCTGCCACTGCAGACGCCGCTGCTGTTCCTCGAGGTTTCGACGATACTCGGCCACGCGTAGCTGCTGTCGCTGGATGAGTTGCGCCTGCCGCTCCTGGGAAAGCCGCTGCTGCTGCATTTGCTGTTGCCGGTCTCGTTCTAGTTGCGCCTGCCGCTGGTTCATCTCGATCTGCGTCTGCCGTTGTTGTGCGCGTTCCGGTTGTTGACGGCTCAGCTCCTGCTGGCGCTGGATAGAGAGGCGCTGCTCCTCCTGTTCTCGGCGGTTCAATTCCTGCTGACGCTCGTACTGCGCTCCCTGCCGATTCTGTTCAAGCTGCCGTTGCTGCCGCTCTGCGCGTTCCCGCTGCTCTCGGCTCAACTCCTGACGGCGTTGGTCGGAGACACGTTCTTGTTCGTATCGCTGGCGATTTAGTTCCTCCTGACGCTCTTGCTGCGCCGACTGCCGACTCTGTTCAAGCTGTCGTTGCGGTTGCTCTGCGCGTTCCCGCTGTTGCCTGTTCAGCTCCTGCTGGCGCTCCTGAGAAACACGCTCCTGTTGCTGCATCTGCCGTTGCCGGTTGACATCCTGCTGACGTTCCTGCCGCCAGCGGTTCTCTTCCATCTGCCGCTGCTGCTGTTCCTCTCGGTGCATTTGCCCGCGGTTTCGCTCCGCTTGCCGTGGTTCCTCGCCGCGGCTCGGCTGTGCCCGGTTCTGCGGCCTCTCGGGTCGCCCTCGATTCTCATCCTTTTGGTCTCGATCCTGTTTGCCGTTTGGTTGATCCTGCTGCGCATGGCCGGGAACACCCGCCGCAAGAAGCAAACTCATAATCGCAGTTCCCATAATTCCGATGCGCTTCATGTGGCCTCCAAACATTTGGATGCGTGAACGGCTCAGAGTCGAGCGTGGCTTGCGCAGGATTTTGCGAAAACTACAGCAGGGTTTAAGGCTGGCTTCAGGAAACGTGCGGCGATTAATGCGCGAACGCGAAGAGTGCGATTCGGGTGCGGTGGTTCGCCCTCAACTAAGATAGGCACTCTGTTACAATCCTCGCCCCGGAGGGGGAACAATGGACATCATCTCCCAATTGAAAGAAGAGAGGGCGAAGATTGCTGGGGCTTGAATGCGCTGGATACTGCTATCACGGCTCTAAGCGGATTAGATCGCAGAGGCGGATCACGCGGACCTCGCAGGATGGGCGCATCGGCGCGAGCGAAGATCTCTGCTGCACAGAAAGCACGCTGGGCAAAAGCAAAAGGCCACAAGGTTGTCCCGATCAAAGCCGGCAGCGACGTATCTCAGCAGCGGGATTAGCGAATATCAGAGCGGCGACGAAGGCACGATGGGCAAGGTGGAGGGCAGAGAAGAAATTTGAACACGGTCATTGCTGACATGGGCCAATACCCGATAGTGCCCAAGCTAATCTACCTCTTCGCGGTACTTGTCGGAATTTTCTTCGCTTGTCAAAAAGGGCATGCGCCGAGCGGACCGGTCGGAGACATCGTTGTCCGCAACGCCCGCGTCTACACCGTGGATGCACAACGCCCGTGGGCGCAAGCGGTAGCCATCAAAGATGACCGCATAGTCTGGGTAGGCGATGAGAAGGATGCGGAAGGGCACACCGGGCCGACTACCAATGTAATTGACGCGGGTGGCCGAATGCTGCTGCCCGGCTTCATTGACAGTCATTTCCACGTATTGCTGGGTGGAAACCCGGATGTGCTCCGCATTGAGAATGGAAACACCCTAGCGGAGATCCAGCGGCAGGTACACGAATTTGCAATGAAGCGTCCGGAGCTGAAGTGGATCGAGGTAGAAGGTTGGAATTATTCCGCTTTTCCGCGTGGGACGCTGCCTTCCGCTAAGGACCTGGCTGGCCTCACGGGCGGACGTCCGGCGTTCCTGGTTGCCTACGATTACCACACCATCTGGATGAACCGCGTGGCACTCCGGGAATTTGGGATTACACGGGCTACACGCAAGGTGATCTTCGCTGAGCATGTGGAAAAGAACCCTAAAACCGATGAGCCGACGGGAATCCTAACCGGGTTCGGCAGCACAGGACTTTCCCCAGATGCGGAGGCAGAGCTACGCAAGCACTTGCCGTCGCATACGCCCGAGGCGATTGCGCGTAACGTGCAGAACAATCTGGCAGCAGCGGTGCGGGCGGGGATCACAACCGTGGTCGATCCGCAGTCATATTTAGAAGATCTGGATATGTATGCGCGCCTGCGCCGTGAGGGCAAGCTGCCGACAAGGCTGCAAGTGGCGCTGTTTCACCGCCGCGGAACCGCGCAGGAAACGCTGCAGCAGTTTGAGCAGGCGCGGCAGAAGTATAACGACGACTGGCTGCGGGTTTCCGCGGTGAAGCTCTATATCGACGACGTGATCGAGCCGCACACGGCAGCGCTGCTGGAGCCGTATGCGGATCGCCCTGGAACCCGCGGGGAACTGGACTACCCGCCGGACGAGTTTAAAGAAGTCGTGGCGAGGCTGGATCGGATGAAGTTTCAGGTGTTCATTCATTCCATCGGCGACCGAGGGATCCGGACAGCGCTGGATGCGATCGAATATGCGGAAGAGCAAAATGGGCCGCGCGAGCGCCGGGATGAATTGATCCATATCGAGTGTCTGAATGAAAAAGACATTCCACGCTTCAAACAACTGGGCGTTGTCGCTTGCATGCAGCCTCGGCATTGCGCGCCCGACATCACGGGGCAGTGGGCCAAGGCGGTCGGCCCTGCACGCTGGAGGTATGCGTGGGCGTTCCGCAGCCTGCGTGATGCGGGGGCGGTGCTGGCCTTTTCTTCCGATTGGAATGTGGCAGAAATGGAGCCGCTGATCGGAATCTACACCGCGCTGACCCGCAAGGGACTCGACGGCAAACCAAAGGGTGGTTGGGTACCGGCGCAGACAATCGATCTGGAAACGGCGATTCGCGCGTACACGATCAACGGCGCATTCGCAAACTTCGTCGAGCAAAATCGGGGATCTATCACCCCCGGGAAATATGCCGACCTGGTCATGCTGTCCGATGATTTGTTCAAAATTCCAGCGGAGAAGATGAAGGACACAAATATTGTGTGGACGATGGTGGGAGGAAAAACCGTGTGGAGCAAACAGTAGGCAGATATTCTTCCTTTAGCGTGGTTTACCCGCCAACAACACGCAGTGGGGTTAGGCTTCTTGCGTGATAGGGACCATTGCTTACGATATTTCCTGGCGACCTGACTTGGAGTCCCAGCCGAAACGTGTTATCTCGCGCACCGTGACAAAGTGCCGAAATCAACCTGCCAAAACGCCATGATACAGTGAAGCTGTTGCTACCATATGAGGTAGATGGTTAGGCTGGCCGACGCGCCACCCTTCAAGGAGACGGCTGCGCGGTGGGAGGCCTATTTCGCGCTTTTTGTGTTGAGGCAGGTGCGCCCCTGAAAAAGCCGATATGTCTCCTATCACAGAACAGGCGGACCAATCGTTTCGAGTAATACGGTGAAACTACTACGGGACCGCTTCAGCGGTGATCGGAAGCCTCGATAATACTCTTCTGCCGCATGAGGGCCTCGACTTCTTCCACGGTGTAAGGCAGACCTCGGGAGAGTACCTCATAGCCGCCGTCGGTCACCAGAACCACGTCCTCGAGAAACACTGCAAAGTTCTGCTCTTTCGAATAGAGGACCGGCTCAATCGCAAACACCATTCCTGCTTGCAACGGCTCATCATCCCCCGGACCAGCCCCTAGCACGTTCATGTCTTGATAGTGGCCCAGAGATGAATGGCTCTCCAGTTCACGAACAAAATGCTCCAGCGCTGCCTTTGCGTAAGGCTCGTGGACCTCGTGTAATTCGTTGCGTGCGCAGGAGGCACAAATCTTCACCAAATCCCGTTGCGTGACGTCCGGCCGAATGCCCTGCTCTGCCTTTCGAAAGCATGGCAAGTAAGCTTCATAGAGTGTCTTCTGTTCGGGAGAAAACCTGCCCGACACCGGCGCAGTGCGACCCATATCACTGACGTAGTAGCCGATCTCCGCCCCAACGTCCAGGAATACTCCTTCACCTGCGTTCATCTGCCGGTCGAGGTGATAGTAATCGCTCCATAGGGGAAGGAGGTTTAGGAATGAATTGGGACCTGACATGATGTTGAAAGCGAAGGTTGGCGCTACGCTGCCCTGACGCACAAACACATATTCCATCACCGCAGCGATATCGTGATCGTAGAGACCGGGTCGAATCGCCTTTATGCCTTCGACCACTCCTTGCACCGCAATTTCGTTCGCGCGGCGAAGCAGGCGAATCTCTTCCGGCTGCTTGATCTTCTGCATGGCCAGGAGAACCGGATACAGACTCACTACTCTTTCGCCGGCAAAGACTTCAGCCAACTTGTGGGCAAACTGCGTTTCTTCAGTTACTGGTTCAGCCATGCCAGGCGGAAAGATGCCTGAAAGAGCCCCGGTCTTGCCGTAAAGCGTTCCAGCTTCCAGAAATGGCTCATAAAGAGCGTAGAGGACGGAATAATCTACCGAGCGTAACCAGACATCGTGGAGAAATTGAGCGGCGGGAAACGGGCCACTTACGTAGTCCAGCTTCTTCAGTTCCTGCAGTTCTCTCTCGCCTTTCCAATCACTGTACACCCTGACCTCTCTCCTCTTCGGGTCGATCAGCACGAATGAATCTGGGACTTCGATTCCCGTGAGGTAATAGAGGTTCTTCTCCTGTTTGAAATTGAAGTCGGCATAAGTCGAATCGAAAGTACGGAACTCACGCTTCCGATACCAGGAAAGCTCTCCCCGCAGCAGAATGAGCCCATCAGGGCAGTGGCGATAAAGTTCCTGCAAACGATTGCGATGAAACTCGGGTGACAGTTTCTCTGGCCGCGCCACCGCTCCGGAGACGCCCCGCAAAGCACCGAAAAGACATAGTACCGAGACAGCAAACCTCCACAGCCGCCAACGACGCACGCGCCCCTCCTCTCCTTGTCAGAAATGAAGTTTCAGAGCGAACTGGAGCTCGCGCGGGTCATTCGCGCTAAAGATCTCTCCGAAAGTCTGCGTCCCGAACTGCCGGTTCGGCAGGTCAAAATTTGGGCGGTTCAGCAGGTTGAACGATTCAGCGCGGAATTCCAGGTTCAGCCGCTCGGAAATAGGAGTGAATTTTGCCAACCCCAAATCGAGGGAAGCATATCCGGGACCAGTAATAACGCCTCTGGGGGCATTTCCGAATTGGCCAAGCGGCTGGAGTTGGAACGCATTCACATTGAACCATTCGTCCGGAGTCTTTGGCCCGGTATTGGGATCACCAGTCAGGTTGGGGCGGTCGCTGAATGCCCCAGTTTCACTCTGGTCGCCGGTCAGAAGCGGAGTCTCCGGCCGACCGGCCTGTGCCACTAGGATCGTATTTAGCTGCCAGCCACCCACCAACTTCTGGACGATCCCGCTGGCGTTTGAAGCCAGTGCTTTCCCGTTTCCGACAGGCAACTCATAGACGGCATTGAGGACCACTCGATGCTTGGTGTCGAAGGCCGATCGCCCTTTCTCAGCTGCAATATCTGCCGAGTTCTGTGGTGCGCCGCTGTGCTCATCCGAGAAGTTGGACAGCGACCCGCCTCCTGTGTCCAGTGACTTTGAGAATGTGTAGCTGCCGGAGAGTACGAGTCCGTGGGAGTAACGTTTCTCGGCACGCAAGATCATGCCGTGGTACCAGGAATCGAACGCGGGCTCAGCAATTTCCAGGTCGACGCCAAGGATGGGCCAGCGGGGTGTACCGCCGGGTGCCGGTTGATTTGGCAGAGTGGTGCCGTCAAGGTGAATGCCACGAGATCCAATGTACTCGGCTTCAAACATCAAACTCGATCCGAACTGTTTTTCGACGCTCAAGTTCCATTCCTGCAAATACGCGTCCGGGAAATCTTTCGTTGGTCCTTGCCCTAGGATGACGTTAGTAGCGGGATTGCCGAGAGAATTCGGCGCCGAAATCGGGGCTGTCGGATCAAAGTTCAGGAACAGCTCCAATCCGGTGAACGGAGGATTGAAACCCATGATGCCGAACCGGCCACCCAGGAGTCCGGTGTTGTAGAAGATTCCAAAACCGCCACGAAAGACAACCGAACTTGCCGGCGAATAGGAAAAGCCAATCCGGGGAGCGAGGTTGTTGTAGTCATTGTTGGTCAGTTGATCAGGGTACCTCAGCTCGGATGAGGTTGCGAACGGTACCCCAGGGAAGCGTGCGAAATCAGCGGCAGGGTTGGTGTGTCCAGGAGTTCCGGGGATCACAAACCCGCCAATCTCCGGAGCGAAGTTTGCCATCTTGCCATCGCGTTCCCGGAATCGCGAGTTGGTGTCGTAACGGATTCCCAGGTTCAGTGATAGCCGATTGGTTGCGCGCCAGTCGTCCTGGAAGTAAGCCCCTACCCGATAGCCAATGCCATGCAGGGTCGGGTTTCCCGTAAGGGCCGTTGCCACAGCGGGATAGCCCAGGAGGAAATCTGCGAACGGATTTCCCGTGAACACTCCCAGAAACTTGTACTGCCCAGCCGTGTTGAAGACGAACTCCGTCCGCACAAGCGACCGGGTGTAGCTGCCTCCGAGTTTCAGCGAGTGTTTCCCTACGTTGCGCACTAGGTCATCGACAAAAGAGAAGACATTGTTGGTGGTGAAAAGCTTGGTTGTGGCATCGCCTAGTGTGCTGAGGCCCGGAATCACCATGCTTGGGTAGCCCGCACCCAATGGGGGCGGGTTTGTACCCTGGAAGCCGAACTGACCCACAAAGTCCACGTTCGAGTTCGCAGACTTCTGCCCTGCGTCAAGGTAGTTGTATCCGAAGCGAAATTCGTTCAGGAAATTCGGGTTGAAGACGTGCGTGTATTGCAACGCCAGATTGCTGCTGCGCTGCGTAGTTAACTGCCCAAACCCAGGAGGAGGTAATGGGCTGCCCGAAGACAAGTCCACGGTGGCAGGATAGGGCTCAAGGTCATTCACTTTGGAGAATATGTAACGCCCGAATACCAGGTTGTTGCTGCTGAACGTGTGGTCGATCCGCGTAGTGAACTGATCCATGGATAGATCGCGGTCTCCAAATCCGGAGAAGTTCCGTCCCAGGCCTGGAGTGGTCGGGAGTGGGACATTGGCCAGAATAGCCTTTGCGAACGGCGCAATCATGGCGTCTGGGATCTGGTCATTCATGAACGGCTGCTGTGTCGCCGGGTTGATGATCGGCCCCATGCCCACGAAATTTCCGGTGCGCATATCTCTGGTTGGAAGGGCAGCGCCGAGGGTGATTCCTTTGAAGATTCTGCTGCCTTCGTAGTTACCGAAAATAAAAGTCTTATTGCGCTGTATCGGTCCATCCAAGCTCGCTCCAAATTGATTTTGACGGAACGGCGGCTTGATCGTACCGTCGAAGAAGTTCCTTGCGTCCAGTACGTCGTTCCGCAGGAATTCATACGCCGCGCCATGCCACACGTTGCTGCCCGATTTGGTCGAGATGTTAACCTGTGCGCCGCCGTGGCCGCCGAATTCTGCCGAATAGTTGCTCGTATGGACCTTGAATTCCTGAATTGCATCAATCGACGGAGAGACTGTGAGACGCTCATAGACTTCGTCGCGAATGGGTACGCCATCGAGCAGGAAAACGTTGTCTTCAAAGCGCGTGCCGTTTGCATTGGCCGACTGGCCGGAGAGTGCCAGGGGACTGCTCAGAGTGCCTTTGACCTCGGGCACTACCCCTGCGGTTAACAGGGCCAACTGAATGAACTGCCGCCCGTTTAGGGGCAGTTGTGTCACCCGCTGGTTCTCAATGACCTCACCCGATTCGGCGGTATCGGTGTCGAGCAGTGGCGCGTTTCCTTGGACCTCGATTTTTTCCGATACGCTCCCCACGCGCAGGACAAAATCTAGGCGGACGCGGCTGTTGATCTGGAGCTCAATCGAGGGGCGTTCCTCGGTCGTAAAGCCCGCATGCTCGACCCGAACGGAGTAATTTCCCACCGGCAACAGGTTGATGACGTAGTTGCCGCCGTCCCCGGAGAGCACAGATCGAGCCACGCCTGTCTGGAGGTTGGTTGCAGTGACCGATGCACCCAGCACCGCGGCGTTCGTAGCATCATTCACAGTGCCGAGGAATGTTCCGGTCGTTACCTGAGCGGCGACCGCGCTGGAGAAGGCACAAGTCGCAGCCAATACTATTAAACGTACGAAATGGCGATGTACTTTGAAGAGTGGCATGGGCCCCCGTGTGAGAACGTTGGGGCAGGATAGCGGAAACCGAGCAGACTTTATCCGCCCCACACGTGCGAAATTGAGCGAGGATTCTACTCCCAAGCGGGCAATGCTGTTAAGCAGAATCGTACCGCGACGGAGAACACGACTATCGTGTATCAACTCGTTCCGGGAACAGTTGCGTGGATTTTCTCAATCCGGTATCCATGCTGAAGGTCCATCAGCCGATCTCGCAGACGACCAAGTGTCTCTGCATTGCTACGGTGCCTTTTTTTTGCAGATCCTGGCTGACCAGATCGAGCACGGTGGCGAGAGTACCGAAGTAGTCGTTTTCTTCAATATGGAATTGTAGGCTTGCTTCTTCATTCATGCCCGAAGTATGACCCGGACAAGTTAAAAACTTTCTAAAATAAAGTTCAAATTTTGATAAAGCGAATTCAACGGCGCGAAGCCTCGGTAAGAGTAGCCAATTCCGCCAATCTGTCATAAAGCTCGCTCATTAAAAGTCTCACCCCCCCGGCGGTTACTCCTCGCCTTTAAGGACCGTTTACCCGCCGCAGACAAACTACTTATCCAGCAAACACCATGATCTGTGGATAGAATCAGTCTTGTACTTTTCAACATACTGCAAACCAGTTGGTAAAGTAGACAGTTCCCTGATCCGGCTTAGCAAATCGGGATACCCCTCTCTATGTTGAAAACAGTTTCCCCACCCATTGGAAAAGGTAGGTGCGCCCAATCCATTCTTATTTATCTTTTTTAACTCCGCCGCTTTCCGAAAACTCTCTTCCGCTTCTCGTGTTCTTCCAAGGCTCTGCAACAAAATTCCCAAGTTGTTGTACGCATCAAACGTCGGACTGATCGCGATGGCGTTTCGGAAAGCGGCAAGAGCCTCCTCGGCCTTTCCTTGTATCGCCAGAGCATTTCCCAAGTTGGTATAGGCATCGGTGGATTTCGGATTAATCTTGACGGCTTTCCAAAATGATGCGATGGCTTCTTCCATTTTGCCCTCTGTCGCGAGAGCGACCCCCAATCTGTTATAGGCTGGGGAATATTTAGGATCAATCACGACAGTTTTCTGGTACTCGGTGATAGACTCCTTGGTCCTCCCCTGTGCCGCGAGAGCAACCCCCAAGTTATAATGGCCTCGGCGTATTTCGGATTGATCGTAAGGGCTTTCTGGTAATTGGCGATAGAGTCCTCGGTCTTTCCCTGATTTACACGAGCAAGTCCTAGGCTGTTGTAGGCATCGGCAGCTTTCGGATCAATCGCGATGACTTTCTCGAATATTGCCGTGGCGTCTTCTGTTTTGCCCTGCAAGGCAAGAGCAGCTCCCAAATTGTAGTATGCATTACTATATTTGGCATCGATCGCGACAGCCTTTCTGTACGCAACGATAGCCTTCTCGATCTTGCCGTATGCGGTAAAGGCATTCCCCAAACTGTAATAGGCATATGCATCTTCGCGAGCCGGTCCTGCACCGTGCAAAATGTTTGGGTTTTCATCGACAGCTTTCCGGAATGCGCTGATGGCATCTGCCGTTTTGTCCTGTGCGGCCAGAACAGTTCCGAGACTGTTATAAGCTTGAGCAGATTTGGGATTTACTTCGAGAACCTTACGGAAAGCGAATACGGCCTCATCCATCTTGCCCCTTTTAGCAAGAAGAGCTCCCAAATTGTTATAGGCGTCAGCATATCCTGGATTAATGGCTATGGCTTGGCGGAAAGTCGCGCGCTAGTCCGAGATTCAAGGCAGGAAATGATTTGAAGACGTTGTCGTTGCGTGAGATGAGCCTGCAGGCTCCGCCTTCGATATGGGCGAGAGCCGTAAATCCGTCCCACTTAATCTCGAAGTACCAGTCCGGATGGTCGAACGGCTCCGTTTTGCGGTTAAGCGGCATCGGCTGGAAGCGAGATGACATCACTGAATTCATAATAATTGATCCGGGCGGCTCTCGGCTGTGGTACGCGGCCCGCTTTCGCGTGTTTGAACTATGCGAGCAAAATCCCTGCCCGATATATGGCGAATGGAAAGCGAAGTATGCTAGGCTTCATTGTGTGATTCTCCGAACGTGCAAAGTTTCAGTGACGGATATTCAGGACGTTGAGCACTCCGTCGAAGTCACCGCGGGGACCCTTTATGAAGCGGTTGCCACGGCTCTCGCTGCTTTACAACAGGATAACTGGGTGGGGGAGATCGGGCAGGGTCTTACAACAGTGACCGTCATTGTCCAGCAGCCGCCCGTAAGGCACGAGGTCAAGATGAAAGACTTCCTTTCATGGCTGGGGCGCCAAGGAGGATCTCCGGCAGAAATCATTGGTCACCACGACCGTTGGCAGAACCAAGACCGCTACCGCCAGCGCTCCGTTTACCGCGCGGTGCCGTGTCCCCGAAATCCAGCGCCGATGCTGCAGTACCTTTGTCATGATCGCGCTCCATTGTCAAACCATCCTATCCCTGCCGCGAAAAATATCAAGAGGTTTTCGGATCCTTTCTTTAAGGCACCCAGAAGCTGCCATGCGGTGTAGGTTTTGTTAGAACTTCTTAGAAACAATGGCACAAATTCTCTCATCATCGACAACCCAAAAGGGTTCGGGACAATGTGCAGCAATTAGCGATGTCAGCAGGAGGAGGGCAACTCTCACGCAATACCAGGCATTATAATGCTACACGAACTCCCAGCCTTGCGTTGTGAGCGTGGGTCAATTGACGTTATATCGCGGTTATACTCATTGACTCATGGACGGGTTCTGAGCGAAATCGCCTGTTTTCGACAACAATCCACTAAAATCCTTGGCCAGTAGTTTCGCCTTGCCATCCGACTCGAATCGAGCGCACCGTGAATCCGAAAATAGTTCTGATAGATTCACAGCAGTCCACGATTGATGATTTATCCACCGCCTTTCGGGTAGTGGAAGGAGTGAGTTTTGCGAAGGTTGATCGAGCGCTCTACTCGCTTCCTCCGCCGCCAGGGCTTGACGCAATATTTCTGATATTGCCCGCCGCAGAACGATGGGGTGCAATGCCCGCGCCTGGGCGATGTCTGGTGCTCCAGACCACTTCCGATGATCAACACAAGGGTATGCCACCCTATGTTGTTACCGGCGTCGTTATGCGGCCCGAGGATCCCCGAGGTCCTCTTCCCGAAACAAGACTGCTCATAATCTCCGCAATCGAAGCTGTTCGAGAGTTTAACGCTCGAAGCACAGAAAAGATAAACCGGCTGGGATTCTGGGCTAACAATCTTTTGATAGATGTGACCCCAGCGCAGTTGGCCCAGATATTTTGTGAAATACGCCAGGTCTAGCCTTGAAAATTATTCCCGACAAAAGGACGGGAGCTTCGCTGCGGAGCGAGAGGATTGTTGGTGAAACATCGCCACTGGCACTCATCGACCGGGTTCTGAGTGAAATCGCCTGGTTTCGCCAACTAGCGCAATATGACCGCGCCATGCAGGACAATATACCGAAGCCACGCCTGTTCTGAGGCGTTGTTCTACTACTTCCGGCTGGACGATCAAGTTCCCCGAGAATCGTCTGCTGCGGCTCATCGAGCGCCTACGCCTAAGCAAGCTAGCCGGTGATCGTTATTGACAAGTCAGTGTGGCGGTACCACTTACCGTGGCTGACGTGTTCTGCACTCCATTGTTCACAGTGAACTGTAGGTTTTCGGGGGCACTCGCGGTGACGGTGACGGTGCCAGGTGCGGAGCAAGTAGCTTCGCCTGTCGAGCCGATAGTCGCCGCGACAGTTCCGGTGCTTGTCGGCGAAGTCTTCCACGAAAGACCGTCTACTTGCGACAGTTCCCGACTCTTGCCGTTTGCGAAATTTCCGGTCGCGGTGTAGCCGACCTGGCCCTGAGGATTACTTGTAGTGGTGGCCGATTGAGGGCTGACCGTGATACTCGTCAAATTTGCGTGACCTGCGCCGCAGCCGACGAGAGCAACTACCGCCACCACGAGGAACAACAAGTACTTCATAGTGTGACTCCGCACGGTTTAAGATGCGCCGCATCTACTCTGGGTTGGTCTCTCTTGGCTCTTGGCGTTAAATCGCCTTCTCACTCACAACGGGGTTCTGAGTGCAATTGCCTGTTACGGTTCTGAGCGCAAACGCCTGTTCTCGACAGTTATCCTCAACGGTGGGATTATTGGGGCGAGGCGCTGCATGACACGGGAGAAGAAAACCGGGTGGCGACGTTCCGTGCTGCGCATTGGCACTGCGATGCAAGCGATCCTGTACGCAGTTCTGGTGACAGGAATAGTATGGCGGTTTAATCCGACTCTTCCCTACGGGGCGCTAGTCTTAATCTTTGTGGGCTTCTGTATCGCATTCTACTTCCTGTGGATTTGGGTCTTTGTCGAGCGTCCTGCCGAACTTGCCAAGAAACTGCCGATAAGCAGCAAGGAACTCCGCAGGAAAAGGCAAGAGTTTTACGATAACCTACCAAATGACTGCCCGTATGTTGGGGTGCAATCAGAAGATTGTTCTGAGTGAAATCGTCTGTGGCTGTTGAAAAACTTACTCTCTAGAAATCCGCAGAAATTAGATAGCGTCAGGATGCACTACAAACGATTCTCTCTGGTCGCCTAGACATTTTCTATCCCCCAAATTTGTCCTGATTTCTGAAATCTCGAGTTTTTCAACAGCCACGCCTGATAGCGTCAACTATGGTTCGCTGATCCTATTGCAGCTTCGCGTACTCCGCCTTGGCTTCCTTTAGGATGGGGATGTCGGAGTCGGCGTCTTTCCAGAGGGCGAGGAAATCCTGATACGCGGTACGGGCTTTGGCGGTGTCGCCGGACATTGCATAGGCACGACCCAGTTGCAGATGGCACAGAGCGCCGAGCGGGAAGTTGAGCACGATCCCGCGAGAGTCCCCAGCTGGAATTGTGGCGGCTTACCCAATTCGTAGGGAGCAGCAGCTTCCAGAAACACCAGAGCTTGGGTGGGATTGTTGGCATTCAGTTCGATGGCTGCCTTAATGGTTGGCAGCCAGTAGACCTTCAGCACCGTCTGCGATGGGTAGCTCTTCTGCAGTTCTTCGACAATCGCTTTGGCCCGGGCGGTTTCGCCGACTCGCGCTAGCGTCAAGGTAGCAAACATTTTCACATCCCGGCCCGGAGACAGCGTCACGGCTGCCGCGACATCCTGCTTCGCGGCTGCTGTGTTGCCGACCTCCGCCTCCCGCAAAGCAGCATTCACTTGCCACAATGCCGCTGTCTCCCTGGAGTCGTTACGGACGGCAGCATCCACCGCACGCCGGGAAAAGTCCCGCGCTTTCACAAGCCGACCGTAGTATGCCTCGGTGTCGGATTGGAACGAGAGCAGAATGTCTTCGCTTCCGGGCTTGCCTGCGGCCCAAACTAGTTGCCGCTCCATCTCCGCGGCATTGCCCTTGAGGAAGGCGAGTTGATAGATTCCCCAATGCAACGTATCACCTTCGAATTTGCCTAGGGTCTGCTCTATTGTTTTGTTGACGTCATCCAGACGGTTGAGTGCGAGGTAGTCGCCTGCGAGGTTGCCATAACCAACCATGGTCGGCTCCAGGCGCAAGCCATATTGGGTTTCGGTCACCGCCTTCTCGTACTGCCCAAGTTGGGCGTAAATGTCCCCCAAGTTGGTGGGGGGCACCAGGTCTTGTGGATAAGTCTTGGCCCATAACTCATAGACTTGGCTGGCCTGCTCCAACTCACCGGTTACGAATCCGTGGTACATGGAGGAGATGCGGTATTTTTCCCGTTCGCTGACTTGCTCGCGCAGAGCGTAGGCTTTCTTGATGTTTTCCGCAGCCAGACTGGCTTGTCCCAGATTTGCGTATGCGACTCCGATACTGGCATAGGCGGCGGCGAAATTCGGGTCGAGTTCGAGAGCACGTTTATAGAACGGAATCGCCTCGGCATTTCCCTTTGTGCGGAAGGTCGTTATGCCCATGCTGAAGGCTTTCAGTGCTTCTAACGACGCTGTCGTGGCCTCAACCGGAACGTCGAACTTCTGGATGGAAGCGAGTGATTCGCCAAGTTTGGCCCGCATTCTGGCCGCCGCCTGACCTAGTGCTTTCAGCACGTCTTGCTTGGTCGCAGCCTCTTCCTGTTCCTTGGCCAGCGTATCCCCAGTGTTGCAACTGACTCCATCCACACCAATCACATACTGACCACCCAAGTTTGAAATTGACCCCAATATGATTGCCTTGCTACCTGTGCGCACACAGAGTTCTCTGGCTACCTCCTGGGTGATACGGTCGCTGGGTCGGCGACCCATGAGGCGCAGGGTTTCACCTATCTTGCGGTCGGAAAGAATGTTGAGAAAGGGAGACTGTCCTAGTTGCACAGCCAGAGCCTGCTTCAGTGCGCCGTCAAAGACTGCATCTCCGGTCGTGTTGTCGAAGTCGGCCAGTACAATCGTGTCTTTTTCTGTCAGCGGCGTTGCCGGACGCAAGCGAAAGTAGAGAGCACCGCCAATCAGGGCGGCCACAATCAGCACGGCGGCGAGAACAAGAATTTTCGGGCGTCCGCTCTTTTGTTGCTCCGCTTTTATAGCCGGCACGGCAGCCGAAGCCGACTTCTGTTTACCGCTGGACGGTGGACGAGTCGTGCCGGAACTTTTGACTGCTTCCGCTTCTTCCGCATCCACCGCCACCGGCACGGCTGACCGGCTGGACTCCGTCTCGCGCTTCAGTCGCTTCACATCCGTGCGGATGTCCGAGGCGTGCTGGTAGCGCAAATCGCGGTCCTTTTCCAGCGCCTTGTTAATGATCTCTTCCAGCTTGGCCGGCAGGTCAGGGTTTAGACGCACCGGGGCGACCGGGCTCTTGTGCAAGATCGAATCAAACAGATTCGCCGTAGTGTCGCCGCGAAATGGCTGCTTGCCAGTTGCCATTTCGTACAAGACAGCGCCAAAGGAAAACAAATCCGTGCGGGCGTCCAGTTCTTTCCCCCGCGCCTGCTCCGGGGACATGTACGCCACCGTGCCAACTGCCGTACCCGGGCTCGTCAGGTCTTTTTTCCCAACTCCGGTTTGCGTGGCGTCGCCCGACGATACCGAAGCAGTCCCAGCGACCTTGGCCAGTCCAAAGTCGAGGATCTTGGCATGGCCACGTTCGGTCACGAAGATGTTTGCTGGTTTGATGTCGCGATGGACAATACCCTTGGCATGCGCCGCATCGAGGGCATCGGCTATTTCGATGGCCAGTGAGAGCAGCGTCTCCAGCTCCATCGGACGCTCGCCGATCATGTGCTTGAGCGTCTGACCATCCAGAAACTCCATGGCGATGAACGCCTGGCCGTCCTGCTCGCCGATGTCATGAATCGTGCAGATGCTAGGGTGATTCAGCGCAGATGCGGCCTTGGCCTCACGTCGAAACCGCTCCAGGGCCTGGCGATCCTGGGCCACGCCTTCCGGCAAGAACTTAAGGGCGACAAAGCGGTCCAGCCG
>WNGR01004207.1_pt1 | contig 17605 bp, 15 predicted proteins | sample 5407581 | NCBI WGS metagenome assembly WNGR01 (sample SAMN13153383, study PRJNA577476) | soil metagenome | isolation source: 80 cm soil or saprolite under Garry oak tree replicate 2 | place: USA:California | collected 2016-06-15 | reverse complement strand
CACATCCTGATATCGAAGAGTTCATCACAGTGAAGCGCACGGCAGGCAAGATTGAACATGCCAATCTCTCGGTCTGCATCTCCGATAAGTTCATGCAAGCCGTAAAAGATGATGCCGATTGGGATCTTACCTGGCAGGGTGAGGTCAAGAAGACGGTTCGTGCTCGCGATCTATGGGACCTCATTTGCAAGTCGGCATGGGAGTCAGCGGAGCCAGGGATGGTCTTTATAGACCGCTATAACAAAGAGTCGAATACCTGGTACTATGAGAATATTAGATGTGTGAATCCGTGTGTCACGGGAGATACTCTTGTTTCTACTGAGCATGGATATACGTATGCACGTGACTTGCAGATAGGCATGAAAGTTCGCACGCCAGCTGGCCTAAAGCCCATCGAAAAGATATATAACAATGGTCTTCAGCGCATCTATCGTGTGAATTTTTCCGATGGTGGCTATCTAGAAGGTACCGCCGATCACAAGCTTAAGGTCGTACGTGGCAAAAAGTATCAGTGGGTGCCCATCGCTGAGTTGACTGAGAGCGATAAGGTTCTGGTTTTGCCCAATGAAACCTTTGGGCCACGCCAGAGCCTTCAAACGGAAGCCATGGAGTATATCACCAAACGAGAGCTCAACGTTGCCAACTTTTACGATCGCAAGCTTGGCTTAATCGTTGGTACTGTGCTAGGCGATGGCACACTGCGTGAACTTTCAAACGGGAACAGCCATTCTTATCAATGCAAAGTAGCCTTTGGCGCTCATGAAGATGGCTGGTATGATACGTTCACGAATTTGATGACGGATATGAACATCCACACGCATCGCACGCTCGCCGAAAAAGAGTTTGTTGGTGAAGGCGGTGTTGCCGTCAAGCATGCATGCGTACGGCTAGAATGCTATAAATTGGCATCTTTGCTCCTACGCATTGGCATGGTACCCAATGTCAAGGCGCCGCAAAAGACCATTCCTGCTGCTTTCATGTGCATGGAAAAAGAATTCCTGGCTGGAATCCTTGATGGCCTCTTTTCGACGGATGGCAGCGTGCTCATGAAACAGGACAACCCGATGCTGCGCTTACATACATCATCATATGAATTGGCGCAACAGGTACGTTTGATTCTGCTTCAGTTCGGCATTCACGGACGCATCTATCGTGCAACCCGCGATGAGGATCTAGAGTACGATGGTCGCTCGATGTATGGCACGGGTGAGAAGTACGATATCATCGTTATGAATGAGGGTATTGCACGCTTTTATACAGAGATTGGTTTAAGTCACCCAGAGAAAGCAGCACGCCTGAAAGAGATCGCTGAAGATTGGCACTGCATCGGTGGCACGTGGACTGCATCGGTTGTCTCCGTTCAGGATACTGAGCGCGAGGAAGAGGTCTATGACCTCTACGAACCTGACACTCTCACCTGGGTCACGAATGGGTACTGCTCGCTGGATTGCGGAGAGCAAGGTCTGCCGCCTTGGGGCGTCTGTAACCTGGGAGCTCTCAACCTCTCTGCCTTTGTACAGGATGGGCATATAGATTGGGAGCGACTCGCGGAGACCAGTAAGGTAGCCATGCGCTTCCTGGATAATGTCATCGATGCCAACGAGTACTTCATTGAAGAGAATAAGGAGGCCCAGCTTGGCACGCGCCGAACAGGCTTGGGGACGATGGGGCTGGCCGACGCGCTGATCAAAATGGAGATTGCCTATGGGAGCGAGGCATCGGTGCCAGTGATCGAGCGCATTTATAGCACAATTCGTGACGCGGCTTATGAAGCATCCTCGGATATCGCAGCTGAGAAAGGTTCATTTCCCCACTTCGAGCGCGATAAATACATGCAGGGGCAATTCATCAAGCGGTTGCCAAAGGCAATACAGGCCAGGATCAAGCAGCAGGGCATCCGCAACGCGGTCTTGCTGACACAGGCACCGACGGGTACGACGAGCCTCTTTGCGGGAGTCAGTTCGGGCATCGAGCCGGTGTATGACTTCGCAATGGTACGGCGTGACCGCACCGGTGAGCACATCCTGTATCACCCACTGCTACAGGCATGGCGGGATCAGCACCCCAAAGAACAAACGCCGGACTACTTCGTTGCCTCCAACGATCTGACGCCAGAAGAGCACGTACGCGTGCAGGCAACGATTCAACGCTATACCGACTCCAGTATTAGCAAGACGGTCAATGCGCCCAACAGTCACACCGTTGAGCAGGTGCAAAAACTCTATCGCCTGGCCTACGAGACGGGCTGCAAAGGTGTCACCTACTACCGTGATGGTTCGCGTGATGCCGTTCTGACGCGTGTCGAGGATGAGAGGAAAGTGGAGCAGCAGCAGGCAGCGATGATAGAGCCTGTGACATCGATTCAAGATGGGGTCAAGCCGCGGCCGGCAGTGGTGCAGGGCTACACCCGACAGGTCAGTGCTCCCGAAGGGAAAATCAATGTCACGATCAACAGCGACGAGCATGGGCCATTGGAGGTATTCGTCAACGTCGGTAAAGCCGGCAGTGATATCGCTGCCCTTGCCGAAGCGCTGGGCCGCCTGATCTCGCTCAACCTGCGCGTGCTCAGCCCGCTTTCACAGACCGACCGTGCCCGTGAGATCGCCGATCAACTACGCGGCATCGGTGGCAGCCGCTCCGTGGGCTTTGGTATGCAGCAAGTACGTTCTCTGCCCGACGCCGTCGCCCGTGCCCTCGAGATGCACCTGGAGACATTGGAGTCCCAGCAGGAGGCAGACCCACCGAATGTGACAAATAGCAAGGACGCTAGCAACGATAGTGGAAGTGCCAATGGAGCACATGTTGAAGTTGCAGCGCCACTCAGTTTGAGCAATTTAAGTGTGACGGGTAATCTCTGTCCGAAGTGCGGGTGTAATACGATGGTCCACGAGGAGGGGTGTAGGAAGTGTTATAGTTGCGGGCATAGCGAGTGTTAAGTTCGGACTAAGTTTTGGAACCCGGGTGGTGTGTAGTAGGGCCTGGGAAGCGTCATGGCGAAAACACACATGTGTTTTCGCCATGACGTTAAATTCGGTAGGTACACACATTCAGTGAAATGTGTGTGTTGAAAGTAAAGATATGGACGAAATAAGCATACCGCTTCAGTTACCCCTGGATGAAGACGGTTTCCTAAGAAGGGAATGCCCTCACTGCGGGAGGCAGTTTAAGCAAAGGCCAGGTACACCTGACGAGACGCAGGCATCCCCAAAAGCATACTATTGCCCCTATTGTTACGCTTCGGCGGATGCAGGTGCATGGTATACAACACAACAGATAGAGTACATCCAGCAGCAGGCGATAGCAGAGGTTGTAGGTCCGCACCTGTACAGACTCCAGGAGCAGATAGAACAGGCCAGCCAAAACGGCCTGTTTCGTATAGAGCTGGACGCTCCTCTGCTGGTGGAGCCGGAGCCGCTGATGGAGTTCAATGACATGGTGCAGCTAGCGTTCCCCTGCCACGTAAGAGAGCCAATCAAGGTCGATGAACAGTGGGATCAGGACGTGGCTTGCGTGATGTGTGCTACCCGTTACCCAATGGATGAGGTCAGAACCATGTCAAGGGAAGAAGTAGGTGAAAAACTCTATATGGAGCAAGAAAAGAGGCCACATCCGAAAGTTTTTGTCAGCCACGCGAGCGAGGACAAAGACCGTTTTGTTCGTGCTTTTGCAACACAACTGCTCGAGAATGGTATCGAGGCATGGGTAGACGAATGGGAGATATACCCTGGCGATAGCCTTGTGCAGAAAATATATGATGCGGGCATTGGCACTGCAAAAGCCGTTCTTATCGTCCTCTCGCGCAATAGTGTTGATAAGCCTTGGGTAAAAGATGAGCTGGATGTAAGCGTCATAAGGAGGATCGAGGAAGGAATGCGGATCATTCCGATTGTGCTTGATGATTGTACGATACCGACAGCATTGAGAGCCACGCTGCATGTCAAGATTCCTGACCTGAACAACTTTGATGCACAACTGAGCCGCATCGTCGATACTCTCTATGGTCGTAGCAAGAAACCCGCTCTGGGTTCCGCCCCTACCTACATTCAGAATCCCATCGAGCAAATACCTGGCCTCAGCAGAATAGATAGCTTGTTACTCAAGATGGCGGGAGACAAAGCGATGGAGAAAGGCGATGTTTTCGGTATACAGACATCAGAGATGCTTAGCGAGGCTGCACAGCAGGATATATCGCCCTATCAATTCTACGAATCGCTGGCTGTACTCGGCGATACCCATTATCTTGAACTGACGCGTAGTTCATACACTGAGCCGAGCGATCCCAAGCTACGGGAAATGGTAAGAGGCGGAGTTCCATTCTTTTCTATTACTATAGATGGTTTTGAGAAGTACGCAAAGACCTATATCCCTAAATACCAGGCTATTGTCAGAGATGTACACTTTCAAATCGTCAATGAGGGCAAAAGTGACAGTGCCTCAATAGCTGAGGCTATCAAACAGCCTCCGATGCTGGTTGAGCACATTCTAGAACTCTTAGACCGACGTGGAGAAATTAGAATTCTACAAGAATTCAATGGGGGGATTACGACCTGCTTTATGAATCCTTCTCCGCGGCTGAGACGCCGCTTGGAGCAGTGGGATGCAGCGTCTGGGCATGGCCGTAGCTGAAGGTAGCCCATAGGTAGGAAGGAGGAGAAACGATGCCAAAGTTGACGAGTGTGGCAGTGTCGTTGAAACTGCCGTTTCTTGGCGACATTAATGGGACCTGGGAACCTGACGAGACAGAACAGCGAGCAGCCTGGGAGATGTACGTGGAATTGGTGACCCGCGTCTCACTGGTGGAGATGCAACCAGGTGAGGGTTTACTCCATGAGGCGTTAGTTTAGTTGTATACGCTCTTCGACAGCACACGTAAGATTCTGCGGGAGTACGGCCCGGCAGTTGCACGCCCGAAGGGTGAAGGACAGCTTTCGTTTGGTTACCTGGCGATAGGGATCATCAATTGTGTGATCCGCCCGCTGCTCACGAAGTGGCACCCCAGGCTCTTACACTATCAGAGTATGCAGACAGGTACGATTTCTTCAGTTCTGTACGAACAACAGTGGGAAGACAGCGATCGGCTCCGTCAAGAGCTGAATAACGTACATAGCATCCTCAGGCAGTACGCTGACCTGCTTGCTCAAACAGCAGAAGTGCCACCGTTAATACTCTAATCGCTCGTATTCTCATGAAAAGAAGGAGGTTGCCACAAACAGCTGACAACAACCAAGCGAATAAGTACTTGTCCTTCTCCCTGCTTATGAAGATTGTCTCCTGTTAGATGTCCCCTCTGCCAATCAAACTGATCGCGGTGGCGAAGATGGAGCATTATCTATTTATTTGGGCTCAATACCTCTGGCAGCGTAGTCTTTAATCAATTCTATGATCCGCTGGCTCAACTCAGGTGACGCGTAGCGCACAATTTCCTGCTGTATGCTGACGATAACCCCTCTGAGGCGTTCGTTTCCCTCTTTGAGTTCCGAAATCTCGGCCGCCAATTTGCGGCGGTCGCCCTCCCCTTCAGAAATGGCGTTTAGCTTCTTTGTAAGCTCTTCGATACGACCACGCAGTTTGGTGATCACCTCCGCCGCCTGCCCCAGCTCTGTGGGCTGCTCGCGGCTTAAAGCAACAGGGGATTTTTTCCTCGGCCTGGCTCTTCCTTCGTCCCGGAAATTTCGCACCTGTTGCGCCCTGTCCTTATAGTTATGCGTCATCGTATGGTACGAAATACCAGCCCGGCGCGCGAATTCAGAGACTGAAATACGCTCCTGAGAGTCCTGTATCCTCTGCCATTCTTCCTCAAGGCGGTCCCGAGTGGACCTACCACCAAGAACTAACTGGTTCGCCATTTTCCTACTCCTTTGATTCTAACCGGTTCCGTACCTGCTCTGCACTATCGGGAAAGTAAGCTAAGAGAATAGAGAAGTGGCGAAAGCCACACATCTCAGCAAATTCTGACACTGTTGGATAGAGATCTAATTCGCACACCTCCCTCCAGGCGGCCTGCACCGTCGGACCGTACGCGGTTTTATTATATTCTACGAGAGATGCATACTGATTAGAGTATTTCCTCATCAGCGTTGTGTAGGTTATACCGACTTTTTGGGCAACCTCGGTCGGTGTTATAAGTGTGGGCGAATTTTTAGCGTTCTCGATTGCCAGCCGAACTCGTTCGAATGTAGAAAGAATGGCTTTCCGCTCTCGGAAACGCTCAACCCATTCTTCGTGATGAACCTTCAGTGTTTGGAAATCCATCTCTGCTTCATGAGCAAATCGTACGAGCGTCCATTCCTTTTCTGAAGCAACCATTCGATTCCAGGCAGCCCCTAGCTTTGCAGAGACGACTTCAGCATTACGTTCGACTAAGCGCTCCGCCCAATGGCGGTAACGCGCGCGCATTGCATTTTCTGGTACCCCTGCTGCCGCAGCGAAGTGCTTGAGTATCCATACTTGATTACTTCTCTCGACCTCAGCGAAAGCCAGTGAGAGAGCTTCCTCCTCGCGCCTTACTTTGTCTTCTTGAGAATCGGCGAGTTGCGAGACCAGTTCAGGACAGAGACGGCGTATCGTCAGTGGCCCGAAATGGCATCGTTCAGAGAGCTGGATCAGAGACAGGGACTCCCCCACCTGCCTGGCACGCTCCCAGCACTCATAAACCCTCGCGATTCTCTCCTCCCGAGTACTACAACCCCAGATACCCGGCAGGCCAATATCTTTGTTGTGTTGTATCAGTTTCTCGATGATATCGGGACGCTGCTTACTCAACACTTTGATGTCAATGTGGACATACTTTGCAAATTCACGAGTCTTTTGACCAGTGTGAGTGTCGACTAACTCTTGCAAGTGTTGTTCTGCTGCCCTGCACGCCTGCTCAATCTGTATTACCTTGTTCTGCTCAATGAGTTTGCCTGGATACTCTGGATAGCTTAGGTAGAACTGCCTCTCTAAAATGCCGAAAAAGCCCGCGAATTCTTCAACCGTCATGGTTTTTCCCTGCGCACGCAACTCATCGAGTTTCGCCTCTATCATCTCCTGCAGCGGCACCGTGTGTCGTCTGTTATGCACTGATAAACGGTCACAAATTTCAGCATATTGATACAAGCCTCTTACATCGATTCCTAATCTTCGTGCAAAAGCAGAGGGCGTCAAGGGAATCCTTTTTTCCTCGAGATCTCGAAAGATTTCCTCGGCAAGGAGGAAAACATTCGCATCAATTTCTTTCGGGGGGTCCACATTGCGCTTCCGCTTAAAGGGCCCGTGCTCAGCATTTCTAACGGCTTTTCGGCGCCGCTCACGCAGCGTACGCTTTACCGGAAATTGAGACGATGACTTCTCGAGGGGCGGATCCTCTGGGATTAGCTGATCGCGAGTGCGAACTGGAGCTTCGCCATTCGCAGCCCGACGTTCAGCCTCTGATATTTCCCCCAGGACTTGGTCCAACCTCACCAGCCTTGCCTTCCACTGGCCAAGCCGCGGATGCCGCGGGTTGCTCATTTCGAGCGCTTCAATCTGTGAAACCAGAAGTGCACGATCATCTAGCAGCGCTTTTTTGCGCTCAGGCGTGTAGAGCGCGTAATCGCAGCCGTTACCCTGGGGGCCAATCCAGCAGGGATCTCCGCAGACACACGGTCCGCTTACGTCAGGAAGAATTCAATGACCGTAATGAGTTGGGTGCAGTATCATCCCTTGTTCTCGCCAGATAGCCACGTCACATGGATCGAGATTGTTCAGCACGACGAGCCGATTATCGATAAGCTGTACTGCTTTCCCCGACACCAACCGCTTTTCATGCATCTCCTGTATGCGTTGCACATCTTGTTCCTGGCCGTGAATATAGACACCGGTCATCGGGCTCAAACCGGCTATCGTGCGCCGATGTTGGAGATGATCCCCTACATCTACATACGAGGCTCCACCCATATACGCCTTGTATGCGAGCGTATGCCGCATCTGATGTGGATTGATGTGGTAATATTCGCCCTGAAATTTGATATTATAGCGGTGTATGAATCCAGGTCGAACAACAACTTCTTCCTCTGTTGTTTGCCCATTCAGCCAGACGTCAAATGTGTTGGCAGTTATCCCTCGTATACCAGCATAAGGCGAATCAGTGAGAAACAGGCCATCGCACACACCACCTTCTGCCAACGCGTCGGTCAGCACCCGAACTCGTTCTACCATAGTAAGGACGAGAGCAGCTGCCGGTTCAGTGATAAATATCTCCTCTTGCTCCAACCCGACTTTCGTATTGTCGAATAGCAACCAAACACCCTCTTCCTCTATTTCAGCTTGTTCAGCCGACGACGGTTCCCGGAGGCACTCCCGACTTAAAAGCAGAACTTCGGAAATACGCCGACCGCTAAAGAAGAGCAGAACCAGCACGGCCAGGTAGAGCTGGTGAGACCGCAGGTATTTCGCCTTCGATCTCTTGATTTTTGCATTCAGAAAGAGCTGATGCAGCCCCACGGCTTCCATAAGGGCCTCGCTTACTTCATCTGGTATCACCTGCTCTATCCCCTCGGTAAAAGTCCGCTTCTTATACTCATTCTTGGGAGCCGCCAGGATATTCGGACGAAAGTCAGCTGGTGCGCCATCGTACTGTTCCCGTAAAAACGTGGCAAATCGAGCAACAATCGCTAGCTGTTTACGTGCTGATGCAATTCCTGACTGGCGGAAATACTCTTCCACCTCGAATGCCTCGCAGCGCGTCAATTTCAACGGCGAGATATCAGCGCCGTGCCGCTCTTCCAGAAAGCGAAAGGTTTTTCTTAGCGCCGCCATTGAACCATGGGCCCATCCATTGCTAAGTCCCTTCACCAGGGTTTCAGCCAAATGAGGAAGAGGGCGTATCTAGACTGCAAGTGCATGGCTAGGGGTTTACGCCGCTCTCCTTTCCTACACACATCTGGACAGGAGGTTGTTTGCTACAGGAAGTAAGAACCAGGGGTTCCAGCAATTCCCTCTAAAACTGCCACTACTTGAACCCGATTGACATTCCTGCTTTTTTCTTGTATAGTTCCTTTATGGTTTTACTAAAACGTTTTGATAAAATCATACGAAGGACTCTAGCAGAGAGAAGATGCTATGTACGAACTGCTCGTGCTTGCCTTGCTGATGCATTGGCCATTGTATGCCTACCTGATCGCAGAGATCGCCAATCACATCCTCGGCCCTTGGGAGCGCATTAGCCGAGGAACGCTCTCGTCTCTGTTGACCAAATTAGAGCAGGCGGGATATATTGCCCCAGCCGATCCGGCACAGGTTCCTTTTTCCACCGACCGTCCCTCGCGCGTGTTTGCGATCACTCCGGCGGGACGGGAGCGTTTTTACCAACTCATGATGGATACCACCTCGAATCAGGGCACCTATCAACGACTTTTTCGTATCAAGGCGCTACACCTGGAGTACGTCTCGTCAGAAGATCAACTCTCCCTGGTAGATCATTATTTGAGCTACTGCCAGATGGGTTTGCGCTACCAGCAAGCCGAGGCGCAGGATTTTGTCACCAATCCGATCAAACACCGGTCTGTCAGCAGTTTTTATGGCACGGTCGCACAGGATGTGATGGCGTTGGTCAGCCAGCAGTGGCAACTCGAACTGGCCTGGGCAAAGCTTCTGCGCGAACGGATCATCGCCGCCCAGGTGCTTGAGAAGACAGAAACAACTGAGTGAAAGGAACGAATATGTCCACCAATCCTACCCTTCCTAAATGGCTCAAGTTTGCCAATCGCGCGATCATTGCCCTCAACCGCCTGGGCGTGAGTTTTGGCACCTGGTATATCCTTTCCATACCGGGCCGCAAGACCGGGAAGATGCGTAGTACTCCGGTATCCGTGCTGCACGTGAATGGTCAGCGTTATGTTATCACTGGCTTTGAGACGCACTGGGTCAAGAATGCACGGAAAGAGGGCCATGGCATGCTTGCACGCGGGCGCAAGAAAGAGCAGGTGGTTCTGGTAGAGCTCCCAGTCGAAGAACGTCCTCCTATCCTCCGTGAATTTCCTCGTCAGGTCCCGCACGGCGTCCCGTTCTTCGAAAAACTCCTCAACATCCCCGGCGATCCAGAAGCACTCGCAGCGGCAGCTCCGCGTTGTCCCGTCTTTCGCCTTGACTGTTTGCCGCGAAACGCACATCTATGAAACTGGGGACGACGTTGGCTGCCTCGCGATAACTCTTGAGCGTATCTAAATCCAGACGCATCGATGGCAAAAAGGCTTCCTTCCTCATGGAGAGTGCGAGAGGACGAGGCGCGCAGACTGGCGTGCTCCGAACAAGGAAGATCAACATTTTGAAAGAGTGAGGATCTCTCATGGAAGCATGCAAGCTGTATGTGGCGCGCGTACAAGTAGTAGAAGCAATGGAACAGGGACTTCCTTGGCATGAGGCAGCGAAGCAAGCTGGGCTTGCGATCAGCCAATCGACGGCCTATCGGCTGCGCCAGCGGATGCGGAAAGCGGGAGAGCAAGCGCTACGGGAAGGCAGACATGGGCATCCGAGCAAACTGCGGGGCCAGGTGCGCACATTTCGAGAAGAGGCCTGTCACCAAGCCCCCTCTATCTCGGGGTCAGCATATCGAAACCTGAAAAGTGTACGATAAGCAAGGGAGCATTTCCATCAAATGTATTCATTTGGCTTCTCAGGCGGATTGAGAGAAAAGCGCTTTAGCTTGAAAAGCACGCTCTCTCGTAAGATCCTCCAAAGAGCGTGTTTTAGTCTGTATGCTCATCAGGCTCTGCAAGCCACCTTATTCGCTTACCGTACACTTTTCAGGTTTCGATATGCTGACCCCTATCACTGAATCATCAAAATTGGCGAAGGGCCGACCTTGGTGACACCTATTGAAAGTTTCTCTTGCGATGAAAAGCTGGAGATGGGAGTGTGGACAGGGTTCTCATCCTGGTGTATCTTAGATGGCAGATGAGAAGCAGATGGTGCGATATGGCAAGCTTTGTGGTTACTCAAGAACAGCGAGTGGACCACTTGGGGGAAAGAACCTCATGCATCCAAGCATTCATGGACGGGAGGAACAATGAGAATGGATGTCTCTCAGATCAGGCCCTTGCGCTGGCTCGGTCGACTCGTGTTGGGGATCGTCGGCCTCTATCTGCTGACGCAGGTGTTCGGGCGGATCATGCGTCGCGTCCGTCCAGGGCTCACCCCACTCCGGGCGATCCCAGACCTGAATATGCCCTTGCGTTGGCAGTTCTTCGGCACCCCGGAGCAGATCTTGGATCGTGCTGGTATCATCCCCGGCATGCAGGTCCTGGAGATCGGGCCTGGACCAGGCTTCGTGACGGTTCCCTTGGCATGGCGTGTCTCTGCACTGGCAGGAGGCAGCGTGACGTGTGTCGAGATTCAGCCGGAGATGATCGCGAGGCTCAGTGAACGGCTCCAAACCGCTGCAGTGCCCAACGTGGAGGTGCTTCAGGGCGACGGACGACAGTTGCCTCTCCCAGAGAGCCACTTCGACGTGGTCTTGCTCATCGACGTGGTCGGCGAAACACCGAACGAGCTAGCGCTCTTCCGGGAGTGCGCCCGCGTCCTCAAACCAGGCGGGGTGCTGGCGGTGACTGAGCAATTGATGGATCCCGACTTCCGTCTTCCCAGGACCATGCGAAACCTGGCGAGCAAGGCCAACCTGCTGGACGCAGGCTCTATCGGGCGGCCATGGTGGACCTATACCGCGCGCTTTCGTAAGCCAACGTGAGAGCACAGGGACATTGACAGTCTGGGTAGGTCAATTCCAAATGAGCTACCAACGCCAGATAGATTGCATCACGTCACCTTGTCCTAACAAGTAGTATCTTCTGCCACACGCAAGTGCCACTCTGTGTATCAGGTGTGTTGATCAAGTATGAGTGCGAGCACCAGTAATCAACAAAGCGGCGAAGATGGCGTATGGAGCGAGCACGAACCACCGAAATCACGAGATAAGACGTGAATACCTTACTGATTCAGCGCGTCCTGGCAGAGCCGCACCAGTTCCAGCAGATGCGACGGGAGGACTTGCGAGCGCTGACGCCACTGATCTATAGCCATGTGACTCCGTATGGTCTGTTCCGCTTGGATCTCACTGAACGGATGAGGATTGAGGAAGAACAGTCCGCGTAAGGAAAGGAAGCATACTCTCAAGGGAAGGAAAAGGGGATGAGAGCAGCACGCTCATGGATTCGGGGTCATAACATTTTTTACCCCCATTTTCCCCGCTAAGCAGAAAGAAATTCGTGTAGCCGAGGCGCTCGAGCAGATACACGACGGCACGCCCGGTCTCTGGAAAGAGGGTATCATTGAAACAGGTGATGAAGAGTGAACCTTTCATCGAAACGTTCTCTTTCTCACTATCCATATCACGGCGGCACCGATGAGCAAGAGACCCGCGCTCGTCGCAACTGCCGCTGGTATGGCCAGTGGCGGTTGAGCGGCTTGTGTGACATATCCCGCTTCAGGATACTCTCTCACCGCTTCACTGCTCCCCTCGTGCAGGGCCATCTGGATGACCTGGGCCAGGTGCAATGCCTGGCGATCTGTCGTCTGGGCGATCTGCTCCTGGCAACTGAACCCGTTGGCAATAATCAGGGTACCCTTGGCGGCATTGCGAACGGCAGGGAGCAAGACCCGTTCGCCACACTTGATTGACACATCATAGTGGTCTTTCTCGAAGCCGAAGGCACCTGCCATGCCGCAACAACCCGAGTCGAGAATCTCGAAATCCAGGCCGAGCTTTTTGAGTACCGCTTCCTCGGCCCCCATGCCCATAATGGCCTTGTGGTGGCAGTGCCCATGCACCACTGCTTTGCGATGCAGCTGTGGCGCCTGGTAGTTCGGTACTTTCCTTTCGAGAAACTCACTGAGCAGGAAGACCTGTTTGCTGAGCCGTCGAGCATTCTCATCGTTGGGGAAGAAATTGAGCAGCTCATCACGGAAGACCGCCACACAACTTGGCTCCAGGCCGACGATGGGAATACCTTCTGTGATCTGCGGTTCCAGTGTTTCAAGAATCTGACGCAGCAGACGCTCGGCAGTAGTCAGCATGCCATGGTCATAGAGTGGCCGCCCGCAACAGAGGGATTGCTCAGGGACTTCGACCTGGTAGCCTGCTGCTTCGAGCACCTCCACTGCCGCTTTGGCTGTCTCTGGGTGCAGGTAGTTGTTGAAGGTGTCGGGCCACAGGATCACCCTGGGTTGGTCCTGATTGCGTGGACCTCGCTTGCGAAACCACTCCTTAAAGGTCTGGGGCGCGAAGACCGGCATCTGTCGCTCGGGGGCCACGCCTGCTATCAACCTGGCCACATCGCGCAGCAGTGGCGTCTGGGTGAAGAAATTCACCATGCCTGGCATACGGCAGGCAAGCCGGGACCACCAGTAGATCAAGCCCATGGCATAGGAACTCCTGGGGCGGAGTCGGCCTGAATAGTAATGGGAGAGAAATTCGGCCTTGTAGGTCGCCATGTCCACGTTGACAGGGCAGTCTCCCTTGCAGCCCTTACAGGCGAGGCACAGGTCCAGCGCCTCCTTCACCGACTCGCTGCGCCAGCCCTCTGTGAGGGGATCACCTTGCAGCATCTCGAAGAGCAAATGTGTTCGCCCACGCGTCGTATGTTCTTCTTCGCGGGTCACCATATAGCTGGGACACATCGTGCCCCCCTCCATCCTGCGGCATTTTCCAACACCGACGCAGCGCAAGGTCGCCGTGGCAAAACTGCCCTGATCGTCAGGAAACTTGAAATGTGTCGCGAGCTGAGGCGGATTATAGGCCGTACCCAGGCGCAGGTTCTGGTCGAGACGATAGGGGTCTACGACTTTCCCAGGATTCATCTTGCGGTCCGGGTCCCAGATCATCTTGAACTCACGGAATGCCTGGACCAGTTCCGGGCCGTACATTTTCGGCAGCAATTCCGCACGCGACTGCCCATCGCCATGCTCTCCCGAGATCGAACCTCCATATCCGACCACCAGGTCTGCGGCTTCCTCCATGAAGGAGCGGAACTTGCGAATCCCGTCGCGACTGGTCAGATCAAAGTTGATGCGCGTATGGACGCACCCCTGACCAAAGTGTCCATACAGCGCAGAGGTATAGCCGTAGCGTCCGAGCAGCTTAAAGAGGTCGCGAAGGTAGCCACCTAGCTTTGCTGGCGGCACGGCGGCGTCTTCCCAGCCTTCCCAGCCGAGCGGCTCACCAGGTACGAACACGGTAGCTCCCAGCGCAGCTTCGCGGACCAACCAGATCCTATGCGCTTCATGAGGATTCGCGAAGAGCTTCATCGACGGCGGTTGCGCCGTACGTTTCAACTCCTCCATCAGTGCGCGTGCCCGGTCATCGGCGTCCTGCTTCGTTTCACTGCCAAACTCGACCAGCAGCCAGCCTGCACCCTCCGGCAGCAGCACAATATTGTCCGACTGCAGGTGCTTCTTCCTCATGTTTTCGACAAGGTGGGCATCGAAGCCTTCCAGGCCGATGGGCTTGTGCGCCAGGATCTCTGGGACATGATCAGCAGCCATGTACGCATCGGGATAGCCGAGCACCAGCAGCGAGCGGGCGGGTGGACTATAGACCAGGCGCGTGGTCGCCTCCAACACCGTGACGCAGGTACCTTCCGTGCCGACCAGGGCCCGAGCAACATGAAATCCATTTTCTGGCAGCAACTGGTCCAGACTATAGCCCGAGACGCGACGTGGAATATTAGGGTACCGTGTGCGGATCAGGTCGGCATATTTGTCTCGCAGAGCTTTGAGCCGAGCATAAATCTCGCCACGTCGACCGCCCTCGCTGATGATCCGTTCGAGTTCCTCGTCCCTGGTCTTGCCGACACGCATGCGCAAGCCATCATACGCGAGGATCTCTAGTTCCTCGATGTTGTCGCTCGTCATACCTGCCATCACCGAGTGAACACCGCAGGAGTTATTCCCAATCATGCCCCCCAGGGTACATTGGGAATGCGTTGCGGGGTCTGGCCCAAACGTGAGATGATAGTGCTCCGCCGCATTGCGCAGGTGATCGAGAATCGTGCCCGGCTGCACCCGCGCCAGCTTTTTGTCCGGGTCGATCTCGAGAACGCTGTGCATGTATTTCGACAGATCGAGCACGACCGCGACGTTACAGCATTGTCCCGCAAGGCTTGTACCCCCGCCACGTGGGAGAAGAGGCACACCTGAGCCTCGGCAGGCCGCTACAGTCGCGATCACGTCTTCTACGTCCTTCGGCAGCACCACACCGATGGGCACTTGCCGATAATTGGAGCTATCCGTTGCGTAGAGGGCCCGGCTGCCCTCGTCGAAGCGCACTTCACCGCGGATCGTGCTGCGCAGTTCCTGCGCGAGCGTTTCGGCATCGAGGTTTGCGGGCCCCACTTCGCGAGTATGAGCCCTATCTTGCCAGGTACTCAGTACTCTAATTGCTCAGCAATAAGCTGCGCTAAATGCAGTACACGGACCCGCCGCCGACTTGCATCAACTCCTCCGCGAAGATGCATGAGGCAGCCGGGGTTGTCTGTAACAATCACCGTTGCGCCAGTGCTCACCGCATTCTTCAGTTTATTGTTCATCATGCGTTCCGACACATCACCGTGCTCAATCGAAGTCGAGCCTCCGAATCCACAACACACGTCTGATTGCGGCATCTCCCGCAACTCCAATCCCAACACGTCCTGGATGATATGCCGCGCCTCCTTTTTCTTCCTGGTTGAACCAAGGATTTCATTGCTCGTTACCTGGCACATGGATACGGGTCAAGTACGTCTCCTGGGACCAGGAAGGGACATTGGGAGCACCTGTCTGGTGCTCTTAAGTTGAGGCCGTGTCTATCAACTTTTATTGTACAACAGACACGTATCAACATCCCTTCCTGGTCGTGTCGAAGTCAAACAGCTACATTCCAACTGAGAGAACTCATGTCACCCATGAAGAAGTGCTCATACTCTATCAGTGTGGAATGATCCACGGAATCAGGTACTGCTGTGCCATCACCAATAATCCGAGCAAGACCGCCAGGAAGATGCTGTGCTTAAAGATTCGCGCTACAATCAAACCTTCCTTGCCAACCAGTGCACTCGTCGAGACCCCTGTCGTAACATTTTGCGGAGAGAGCATTTTGCCCATCACTCCACCGGAGGAGTTCGTAGCAGCCATCAATACCGGGCTGAGATGGAGCTGGTTCGCCGCTACCACTTGCAGGTTCCCGAAAAGCGCGTTGCTTGAGGTATCACTGCCACTCAGGAAAACGCCAATCCATCCCAGGAAGACCGCGAAAAAGGGATAGATCGCCCCCACTTTCGAAATGGCCAGGCCCAACGTGTAGGCCATACCAGAGTAGTTGAAGAGGTAGGCCAGACCTATGATGAGAACCACGGTCAGGATGGCGAAGCGCAGCTGTCTCCAGGTATCCGCCAGCGCCAGGGCAATCACTTTCGGGCTTGTGCCCGTCCCAACAAACACCAGCGAAGTCAGCGCTACAGCTAGCAAGATCGCCGTGCCTGTACCCAGCGGTTGGAAGTTGTAGAGGGCGGCATAGGGTTTGTTGTACAGGGTCAGGAAGATTTGATTGTGCAATCCTGGCCACTTTATACTCTGCTGCGCGACGGTGGCCACATTCAAGAAGGTCCACCCAATCACAACGGCACTCACCATCACCCACGGTGTCCATGCGAGTATAGCCTCACCGGCACTGGGCTTGCCGCCTTCAGCCGGTGCGTCCGACGACGCGGGGACAGGTACTGGGATACCCTCCTCACCAATAGCCGTAGAGCCTTCGCCGGTACTGCTCGACATCGCGTGGCTTCCAGACCTGGACGAACCCGATGACACAGAGAAGCGAAACGAGCGAAGCCAGCACATCTGGCAACTGTGGACCAAGGAAGTTGGAAACTGCAAACTGCGTCAGGGCAAATGAAACGCCCGCCACCAATGCAACCGGCCACGCCGTTCTCAAACTGCGGAAGCCAGTGAAGATGATGAGCGCATAGAAGGGCAGGACGAGGGCGAAGAAAGGCAGTTGGCGACCAACCATTGCTGATAGGGAAGCCACTGGCAAGTGGGTAACCGCGCCAAGGGTTGTGATGGGTGTTCCCAATGCGCCAAAGGCCACCGGCGCCGTATTAAAAATCAGCGTCAGCGTGATTGCTTCAAGTGCGGGGAAACCCAGAGCGATGAGCAGCGCACTGCCAATGGCAACAGGAGTGCCAAAGCCAGCAATGCCTTCCATGAGCGCACCGAAGCAGAAGCCAATCAAGATGAGGAGGATGCGTTTGTCCGCCGGGACGTTGTACACCATCCAGCGACGGAAGAGTTCAAATTTGCCAGAACGTACCGCGATGTTGTAGAGCCACATCGCATTCCAGACAATCCACATTACAGGAAGTATAGCAAAAATCATCCCATTCAACGTCGAGCTAGCTGCAAGTCCGACCGGCATCTGCCACACTCCAATGGCGATGATAAGGCCGATAACGAGTCCTGCGAGCGCCGCCTGCCAGGCAGGCCGCCGGAGGATGCCCAGCATTATGAGCACCACCGCGATCGGAATTAATCCGACGAGGAAGGAGAGGAACAGATTGCCCGCCACGGGCGAAAGGATCTGATGGAACATCCGTGTTTCCTCCTTAAACAGAAACAG
>WNGR01003614.1_pt1 | contig 17611 bp, 16 predicted proteins | sample 5407581 | NCBI WGS metagenome assembly WNGR01 (sample SAMN13153383, study PRJNA577476) | soil metagenome | isolation source: 80 cm soil or saprolite under Garry oak tree replicate 2 | place: USA:California | collected 2016-06-15 | reverse complement strand
AGGCCAAGGCGTCATACCAGTACGACCCGGCTGGGCAGCCCTACCACAGCTTCCGCGGCCTGCTGGAGCACCTGGCCACCCTGACCCGCAACCAGGTCCGGTACACCGGAACCCAGGTCACCGTCTCGATGCTCACCGAGCCGACCAGCACCCAGCGCCAGGCCTTCAACCTCCTCGGCGCCGCGATCCCGCTGACCTTGAAGTAGCCACAACACCGCCCGGCCAACTCAGTGAAACACCAGGTCAGGCCCGAAATCGCCTGCCGAACTGGCCGTAACTTCGGCCTAGACCAGCGGATGCGGCGGACCCAGGCCTGGGCGCCCGCCATTGACCGGGACTAGAAGCTCGGCTGGACCGTTGAGATGGTCAGGTCGTCGGCGTACCAGGAGTACACCCGGCCGGTGGAGTCATCGCCCAGCTGGAAGTTGCTGATCGGAACGGTGCCCAGATTCTGGCCCCCCACGACCGTACTCGAGCCGGTCGGAGTGCCGAACTGGACCGCGGTGCCGTCGAGCCATACCTGCATCGTCCCGGCCGTCTCGTTCACGGCGAAGGTCACCTCATGCCAGCCGCCGGGCGCAACCGTTGCATTTGCGAGATAGCTGGCCTTGGTGACGTTGTTGAGTACCTTGATCGTTCCGCTTGCGTTGAGGTATACCTGCGCCACCTGGTAGGCGGGGCCTGCTGGAGTGGCCTGGGTGCGCAGGCCAAACAGAGTCATGGCCGTCGATTGACTGGCTACCTTGACCCAGCCCTGGGCGTAGACGGTTGCCGACGATCCGGGCAGGTTCTGCAGCGCAAACGTCTGGCCGCCGGTGCTGGACAGCTGCGCGGCGTACGAGCCGGCGTGGACAACACCGGTCTGCACGGCCACCTGTCCGGTCACCGGGCTCCATCCTACGAGGGTTCCCGCCTCGAAACCGGTCGTGAGCAGCGGCGTGATCACGGTGTTCGAGGTGCCGGGCTGCGATGTCGCCCCGCCCTGGTCGACGGCTGTTACCGCGTAGCTGTAGGCGGTGCCCGGCTGAGCTGTGGAGTCCGGGAAGGACGTCGTCGAGCCCGGGACGCTCGTCAGCGGGGTTCCGTTCCGGGTGAGCTGGTAGCTGGCGATGGTGCCACCCGTCTCACTAGACGCACCCCAGGTCAGCTGGACCGACGTGGCGGAGGTAGCGGTGGCGGTGGGGTTTGACGGCGTGGAGGGGACGGGCGGCGTGAAGGTGTAGCTCTGGGTGTCGAACTCCTGGCCGGCCGCGTTGACCGGGTCGACCGTGACCGTGTTGCCGGAGACGGTGACCTTCAAGAAGTTGTTCACCTGGGCGTCGGAGGTTGGTGCTGTCGCGGTGCCGCATTTGGAGCCCCGGGCGGCGCTGTAGGACCAGCCGATGGCATAGGCGTCCCACGGCGAGCACCCTTTCCCCGCCACTGGCTGAACCACCCCTCCACCGCCGCCGGTGACGTAGCTGACAATCGTGTTCGGTCCCGCGGTGGTGTTGCGCTCGTAGTTGTGCGCGTGCCCGCTGAAGGCGATGCCCACCCCGTTCTGCGCCAGCAGCGGTTCGAGATCTTGCTGCAGATAGACGTCGCTGTCCTGGGTCGCGTTGTCGGACCGCAGGGGAAAGTGGAAGAAGGCAAGCTTAATGCCACCCGGGTGCGCCTGGAGGTCGCTGACCAGCCACTGGTACTCCCTGTCACCGGGCAGGAAATGGGCGTCCGCGTCAACCTGGTACATCTTGCAGTTCGTGGCGCCGGCGGTGTACGGGCAGGCCGAGCCGGCCGCGGTTCCCACGTTCGCGTCCGTCCAGGACCCGTCGAGGACATAGAACCTCACGTTGCCGGAGGAAAACGCGTACCAGTCAGACGGGTACGACGCCGTGCTGATCCCGTCCACCGATGAGTACTGTTCCATGGCATACGCCCCGCCGGCGCTTGACGCGGTCGCTGCTTCCGGCCACGTCGTGAGACCGTTGGAGTTCTGGCCATGGTTACCGTCCGCGGCGAACAGGGGGATTCCGCCGGTCAGCGGCCAGTAGCTCGGCCCGAAGATATCGCTGATCTCGGTCAGGTTCGGTGTGCCGACACTGGTGCCGGTCTCCTCAAGATCTCCGTAGTTGTAGTTGCCGCCGTCGTTGTAGGCGATGTCCCCGACCGCTATCGCGAACCGGGCTCCCGACGATCCGATGAGGCTGTCGATCGCCGCCTGGCTGGTGTTCACCGATGCCGGAGAGTTGGTACCGCGGTCGGACGTCTCACCGAAGTCACCGACCACGTCGAACGTGAGCGGCTTCGTCGAGCCGGTGTTAGCCGGGTCGAGGGTGGTGAAGGTGCCATCAGGCTGCGAAGCTGGCAGCAGGTCGGCGGCGGTCGCGCCGGAGCCGAACACCTCGAAACAGTAGGCGGTGCCTGGCGTGAGGCCGGTGACCGGAACGGAGGACTGGTAATCGTACCGGCCCGGGTAGGTGGTCGGCGGGTTGGGCGAGACCCGCACCTGGGTGACCATGCCTGAGGTCACCGGAATACTGCTCGCCGTGCAGTTGCCGGGCGGCCCGTAGTAGAGGGTGCCGTGGATGTCCGGATTGGTGGCCCAGGTCACGACGGCCGATGTTTGCGTCAGGTCCGTCACGTATGGTGCGCGGGCCAGCACAGAATTAAAGCCGCTGTAGGGCGTCGTCGAGACCGGGGACGGCCCACTCCCGTAACCCGATGCCCAGGCAGTAGCTGGCAGGGCCGCGGCCGCAAGCACCACCACTGCAGATAAGGCGCCCGGAAAAACAAGCGTGCGAACCCGCATGCCCCCACCCCCTCGGTCTCGCCCACTAGACGCGCAACCCCTGAACATGGTTTACAACCTCCCGATGAGACATTCAAGGGTGTGCCGGTACAGAAGGGTGTTCCGGGACAGGTTGTACGCTCCGCGCCCCTGGCAGGACGCTGCCGGGCCGAGCGTCAACACCCAGGCCCGCGAACGGGCATCCAGCAGCCGGCCCTGCGGCGATGCCGGAGCCGCCAAGCCGCGTCACATGCTGACAGGACGGCCCAAACGAGACCCCGCAACGGACGAGCTTGCTCACGCTCAACGACTAGCACCGCCCGGAGCACTGACCAAACGTACGCTCATCGGCTAAAACCGCCCGGTCGTGGAGGAGGGCCCGGCTCGTGTGGTGCCATTTCACGCGGGAAGCTCACGCCGGCTGTCTTCAAGTTTGCGGAAGATGTCGCTGTAGCTGCTGCCGCGCATGTCGGGGGGCACCGAGGTGACGAAGCGGTTCAGGACGTCTTGAGTGGAGACGTCGCCGCTTTCGATATGGGAGACCCGGGCGACCGAGACGCCCATCCGGGTGGCTACCTGCTCCTGGGTCATCCCGCGGCGCTTGCGCATCTCCGCCAGCCGCCAGCCGCGGGCGTCGTCCAGCATCGCGGCGACCGCCGCGCCGAACGCCTCCCGGCCGCCGGCAGTCTGGACCGCGCGCTCCAGGTGGCCGGAGTCCCGCCAGCGCGACACATCGCTCATCGGCCCATCTCCTTGTCTCGCTCGGCGAGGTAATCGGCATACAGCTGCTCAGCCTGCGGGATCGCCGTACGGCACCACCGTGACCACTGGCCGGACTTGTCACCGGCGACCAGCAGCACCACCGACCGCCACGGGTCGAATACCAGCAGGATCCGGACCTCGCTGCGCCCGGCCGACGGCGGCCGCAGTTCCTTCATATTGGCTATCCGCGACGCGGTCACCGTGTCCACCAGCGGACGCCCCTCGGCCGGGCCGTTGCGCTCCAGGACCAGGATGGCCTGATTGACCAGCCGGTGGCTCACCGGATCGGCGTCGGATAGATGCCGAGCATGCGGGTCTGACACTTCGGCCGCGGTGTCCACAGACCGGCTGGTACGTGTCCTGCTTGTCCACAGCAGCGGTCGTGAGCCGGCGGCTGGGGCTAGCCTTCGGCACGCTCAAGAACCGGAGGTGGTGAGGGTGAACCGTACGGTGGCACAGCGAGGCCGGGCAGCTGAGCGGGACGGTTCGGGTGACGGGCTGGCATCGCGGTGGCGGGCCGGGCAGTGACGGCCGCGGTGCCCGGGCCGGAACGCTTCGCGCGGATCGCGCTGAGCTTCGTGGCCGAGCCCGGTGACCTCGCGCTCGGCGCGCTGCTGGGAGCCTGCGGCCCGGCCGGGGCGTTCGCCGCGATCTGTGACGGCCGCCCTCCGCGCACGGCCGGGGAGTCTGGGCCTGGCGGCATCCCCGGGCTCGGCCGCGCGATCGAGCGGTGGGCCGCGCGGCTGGACCGGGTGCCGGCCGACTCCAGGCTGGCCGCCTGGGAGCGCGCGGGCATCCGGATCGTGTGCCCGGGCAACCCGGAGTGGCCGGCCCAGCTCGACGTGCTGGGCGATGCCCGCCCGCTGGTCTTGTGGCTGCGCGGCAACGCGGACCTGCGCTTCGCCTGCCTGCGCTCGGTGTCCGTGGTGGGAGCCCGCGCGGCGACCGGCTACGGCACGCACGTCGCCACCGAGATGGCGGCGGCACTCGCTGAGAGAGGCTTCGGCATCGTGTCAGGAGGTGCCTACGGCATCGACAGCAGCGCGCACCTCGGGGCGCTGGGCGCCGACGGGGTCACCGTCGCGGTGCTGGCCAGCGGGCTGAGCTACGGCTACCCCAAGGGCCATCACGAGCTGTTCGCCGCGATCGCGGGGCAGGGGGTCGTGGTCAGTGAATGGCCGCCGGACCGGGCTCCGACCAGGCCCGGATTCCTGGTCCGGAACCGGGTGATCGCCGCCCTGAGCTGCGGCACGGTCGTGGTGGAGGCCGCGCTGCGCAGCGGGGCGCTGAGCACCGCCCGGCATGCCCGCGACCTGTGCCGCCCGCTGATGGCCGTGCCCGGCCCGGTGACCTCCGAACTGTCCGCAGGCTGTCACGAGATCATCAGGGAATGGGGCGCCGTGTGCGTGACCCGGGCCCAGGACATCATCGAGCATGTCTCGCCGGTGGGGCAGGGGCTTGGCGCGCGGCCCCGCGGGCCTGCCCGCCCCAGGGACAGCCTGGACCCGGTGGCCACCGCTGTCCTCGAGGCCGTCCCGTCGCGCACCGGAAGCGGGCCAGCCGCGATCGCGGTCACGGCCGGAGTCGACCTGAACACGGCCATCCAGTGCCTGGGCGCGCTCGCCGCCGCCGGCTTCGTGGAGCGGTGCGTCCGGGGCTGGCGGGTGCGAAAGGACGCCTGACACGCGCGGTGCTGCGTGCCGCCGGGACGACGTGGCTGGACACTTAAGGCATGGACATCTCCGGCCGGGCTCCCCCTGAGCCAGCGCTGCCGGCCTGGGCTGCCGAGCGGCTGGCGGAGTTCGGGCGGCATCTGGCGGCGGAGCGCGGGCTGTCGCCGCACACGGTGCGCGCGTACCTGGGCGATGTCAGCGCCCTGCTCGAGCACGCCTGCCAGCACGGGCTGAATGACCTGGCCGGGCTGGACATCGGCGTCATCCGGGCCTGGCTCGCCGTCCAGCACGCCGGCGGGATGGCCCGCGCGACGCTGGCCCGCCGGGCCGCGGCCGCCCGGGCCTTCACCGCCTTCGGTCACGCGCGCGGCTGGCTGGACAGTGACCCCGGGCCGCTGCTCGGGACGCCCAAGGCCGCCCGCCACCTGCCGAACGTCCTGGGCCGGGAGCAGATGGAGGCGGTGTTCGCAGCAGCCGAATCCGTGCCGCAGCCGGCCGGGGAGCCGCACGCGGCCGCGCTGGCCTGGCGCGACACCGCGATCATGGAGCTCCTCTACGCGTCCGGCATCCGGGTCAGCGAGCTGTGCGGGCTCGATCTCGGCGACATCGACGACGGGCGCCGGACGGTGCGCGTCCTGGGCAAGGGCAGCAAGGAGCGGGTTGTCCCGGTCGGCCACCCCGCGGTCCGGGCCGTGCGGCAGTGGCGCGACGCGGGGCGCCCGGTGCTGGCCACCGAGCGGTCAGGGCCCGCGCTGTACCTGGGCGCGCGCGGCGGGCGCCTGGACCCGCGGACCGCACGCCGGGTCGTGCATGCGAGGATCGCAGCGGCCGGCTCCGTGCCTGACGCCGGACCGCACGGCCTGCGCCACTCCGCGGCCACGCACCTGCTCGAAGGGGGCGCGGATCTCCGCAGCGTGCAGGAGATTCTCGGCCACGTGTCGCTCGCGAGCACCCAGATCTACACCCATGTGTCGGTCGAGCGGCTGCTGTCTGCCTACCGCCAGGCGCACCCGCGGGCCTGAGACGGTGCCCCGCGCGGGGCCGGGCCACTCGCTGAGCCAGCCTCCGCCCGCCGCGGCCATGTAGACTACGCAAGGCCGTCATGGTCTGCGCTTAGCCGCGCGGCCCGACGGCACAAATTCGCGCGCCCGCTTGCCGCGCGGGATGCCGGGCTCCGGCTCCCGGCGGAACGCACCTCACCGGTCCGCGGGATGTCAGATCCTGCGGCGAGTGCGTTCGGGCGCCAGGCAACAACCGAGGCGCCCGGCCCGCGCGGCGGGGCGCACGAGAGGAAGGGACACCGGCATGGCACCGGTCGTCACCATGCGACAGCTGCTCGAGAGCGGCGTGCATTTCGGTCATCAGACCAGGCGCTGGAACCCGAAGATGAAGCGGTTCATCTTCACTGAGCGCAACGGCATCTACATCATCGACCTCCAGCAGTCGCTGGACTTCATCGATCGTGCGTACGAGTTCATCAAGGAGACCGTCGCGCACGGCGGCTCCGTCCTGTACGTGGGCACCAAGAAGCAGGCCCAGGAAGCCATCGCGGAGCAGGCCCGCAGGGTCGGGATGCCATTCGTGAACCAGCGCTGGCTCGGCGGCATGCTGACCAACTTCACCACGGTCTACAAGCGGCTGCAGCGGCTTAAGGAGCTGGAGGAGATCGACTTCGACGACGTGGCCGGCTCCGCCCTGACCAAGAAGGAACTGCTGCACCTGAAGCGCGAGCGGGACAAGCTGGAGCGGTCGCTGGGCGGTATCAGGGACATGGCCCGGGTGCCGAGCGCGCTCTGGGTCGTCGACACCAAGAAGGAGCACATCGCGGTCAGCGAGGCCCGCAAGCTGGGCATCCCGGTGATCGCGATCCTCGACACCAACTGCGACCCCGACGAGGTGACCTACCCGATCCCGGGTAACGATGACGCAATCCGCAGTGTTGCCCTCCTGACAAGGGTGGTGGCCGACGCCGTCGCGGACGGCCTGATCGCGCGGGCGGGTCAGGCGGTCGGCGAGGAGAAGCCCGCCGCCCCGGGCGACGGCGTACTCGGCGCCGAGGAGCCGCTCGCCGAGTGGGAGCGCGCACTGCTCGAGGGCAGGTCAGCGGACGGCGACGGTGCGGGTACCGCGACAGCCAACGGCGCGGCCGCCGCGAATGGCGCTGCGGACACCGCGCTAGCGGGGACGGAAGCGGCCGCGAACTCCGAACCTGCGGCAGATGCAGTGCCCGCGGATAGCGCTGCACCGGCGGACGACACCGGAGTGGAGGCCGCACTGCCCGGCGATTCAGACGCAGACCCTGCGGCCGAGGAGTCGGCCTGACCCGGCGCGCCGCTTCGGCGGCAAGCCGGGCTGGCCGATGCCCCACGAGATGCTGTCCATGGACGGACGGATACCGAGAGATGAGGACGTGACTGCTCAAGCGGCTGAAGCCGCTCGTTTCCCAGGTCTTGCTGATCTGGCCAGAGCCCAGCCCGGCCCTGGTTGCAACATTTGTGATTATATCGGCCGTCGTCTCCCGCTGCGGCGCGACACGCCGGCGCGATTCCCTGCGGCCTGAAGGCGGCAGGGCCCTTGCGGAGGTTCTGATGGATTACAGCGCGGCAGATGTAAAGCGGCTCCGGGAGCAGACGGGCGCGGGCATGCTCGATTGCCGGAACGCCCTGGTAGAGGCCGCGGACTACGAGGGTGCGGTGGAGATCCTGCGCGTCAAGGGCGCGAAGGACGTCAACAAGCGGGCCGAGCGGACCGCAGCGAACGGCCTGATCACGGCCCAGCTGGACGGCAACAGCTCCGGTGTGCTCCTCGAGCTCAACTGCGAGACCGACTTTGTCGCGAAGACCGAGCTGTTCCAGCAGGTCGCGGCCGACATCGCGAAGAAGGCCCTGGACGCGGAGGCCAGCGACCGGCTGGCCGTGCTCGGCCTCGAGGTCCGGCCCGGCCAGACGGCCCAGGAACTGATCGATGAGGCGGGCGCGTCGCTCAAGGAGAAGGTGGAGGTGGGCCGCTTCGCCCGGCTCGCGGGCGGCTACGTCACCAGCTACCTGCACAAGTCAGACCCCGGGCTGCCGCCGACGCTGGGCGTGCTGGTCCAGCTGGACTCGGCCTCGGCCGAGGTCGGGCAGGACATCGCGCACCAGATCGCCGCCATGCGCCCGCGGTACGTGACCCGCGATGAGGTTCCGGCCGACGTGGTGGCGAACGAGCGCCGGATCGCCGAGCAGATGACCCGCGACGAGGGCAAGCCCGAGCAGGCCATACCGAAGATCGTCGAGGGCCGGGTGAACGCATTCCTGAAGGACGTCGTGCTGGTCGAGCAGGCGTCCGTCCGGGATCAGAAGAAGGCGGTCAAGCAGCTGCTGGCCGAGCACGGGGCCAGCGTGCGGGCGTTTGCCCGGTTCCAGATCGGCCAGGCCGGCTGAGCCCAGCCAAAGCCCAGGTCCGGGCGGGCAGGCGGCCGCGACGAGGGACGAGGGGAGGGTGCGCGGCGTGCAGAACGGCAGCACCAGCCGGGACGGCGTAACGGCGGCCGCGGCGGACGGAGAAGCGCACCCTAGCTGGCACCGCGTGGTGCTGAAGCTCTCCGGCCAGGCGTTCGCCGGCGGCGAGCCGCTCGGGATCTCCCCGGACGCGGTGATTCACATCGCCAAGGAGGTCTCGGCGGCGGCCCGGGAGGGCATCCAGGTGGCCGCCGTGGTCGGCGGCGGCAACATGTTCCGCGGCGCTGTGCTCTCGCAGCGCGGCATCGACCGGGCCCGCGCCGACTACATGGGAATGCTCGGCACCGTGATCAACTGCCTGGCCCTCCAGGACGTGCTGGAGAAGCTGGGCGTGGAAACCCGGGTGCAGACCGCGATAACCATGGGGCAGGTCGCGGAACCCTACATACCGCGCCGGGCGATCCGGCACTTGGAGAAGGGCCGGGTCGTGATCTTCGGGGCGGGCCTCGGCGCGCCCTTCTTCTCGACCGACACCTGTGCCGCCCAGCGCGCGCTCGAGATCGGGGCCGAGGCGGTGCTCAAGGGCACCCAGGTCGACGGGGTCTACGACGCTGATCCGCGGGAGATGCCGGATGCGGTCCGGTTCCACCGGCTCGACTACGCTGAAGTACTCCGCCGGGAGCTGAGGTTCATGGACGCCACGGCGGTCAGCCTGTGCATGGACAATGACTTGCCTATCGTGGTCTTTGACCTGATGCGCGAAGGCAACGTAGTGCGAGCCGTACACGGTGAGAGGATCGGCACGCTGGTAAGCCGGTTCGCGCGCTGATGGCCCGGCGTGGCATGATTCCGGGGCCGGGCGCACCATGGGAACACACGGTGCGCAGACCTAAGCGCGTACCGGGACGCCTACCGAGGCACGGGAGCCGCAGTGATTGACGAGACCCTCCTCGAAGCCGAGGAGAAGATGGAGAAGGCCGTCGCGGTGGCCAAGGAGGAATTCGCCGGCATCCGCACCGGCCGCGCGCATCCTTCGATGTTCAACAAGATCACGGCCGAGTACTACGGCACGCAGACGCCAGTGAACCAGCTGGCGTCGTTCCACATGCCGGAGCCGCGGATGGTCATTGTGCAGCCGTTCGACAAGTCGTCCATGGGGTCGATCGAGAAGGCCATCAGGAACAGCGACCTCGGCGTGAACCCGTCCAACGACGGAACGATCATCCGGGTGGTCTTCCCCGAGCTCTCCGAGGAGCGCAGGCGGGAGTTCATCAAGGTCGCGCGGCACAAGGCGGAGGACGGCCGGGTCTCCATCCGGAACATCCGCAGGCACGCCAAGGACTCGCTCGACAAGCTGGTCAAGGGTGGTGAGGCGGGCGAGGATGACGGCCGGCGGGCCGAGCGGGAGCTCGACGACCTTACGCATACCTATGTCACCCAGGTGGACGAGCTGCTCAAGCACAAGGAAGCTGAGCTACTCGAGGTATAGCTTGCGACACAACAAGCTCGCGCCGGGGGAGGCCGACCCGGTGAGCGAGCGCAAGCCGGGCCGGGCGGGCCGCAACCTGCCCGCGGCCGTGGCCATCGGCGCCGTGCTCGGCGCCATCGTGCTGGTCACGCTGTTCACGGTGAAGGCCACGTTCCTCGCCTATGTGGGCGCCGTCGTGGCGCTGGGGCTCTGGGAGCTGAGGCAGGCACTGCTCGAACGCGGGATCAGCCTGCCGCTGGTCCCGCTCGCCGCGGGCTGCGCGGCCATGTTCACGCTCGCGTACTGGTACGGTGCCCAGGCTGCCCTGGCCGCCACGGCCCTCACGCTCGTGGTGCTGCTGGCCTGGCGGCTGCCCGGCGGCTCAGGCGGCTATCTGCGCGATGTGACGGCGAGCGTCTTCACGCTGGCGTACGTCCCGCTGCTTGGCGTGTTCGTGCCCCTCATGCTGTCAATGCCCAATGGCGCCAAACGCGTGCTCATCTTCGTCGTGCTCGCGATCTGCAGCGACATCGGCGGCTTCGTCGCCGGGATTCTCATCGGGCGGCACCCGATGGCCCCGGCCATCAGCCCGAAGAAGACCTGGGAGGGCTTCGGCGGGTCGATAGCCGCCTGCCTCGCGGCCGGCGCGATCATGCTGCCGTTGCTGCTGCACGGTCACGTCTGGCAGGGCCTCATCCTGGGCGCCGCCGCCGTCGCCGCGGCGACCCTCGGGGATCTCGTCGAGTCCATGATCAAGCGGGATCTTGAGATCAAGGACCTGGGGACCGTGTTTCCCGGGCATGGCGGCGCCATGGACCGGCTCGACTCGCTGCTCGTCGTCGCCCCTGTGGCCTGGCTGCTGCTGACCGTCTTCGTCCCGCACTAGCTCATTCGGGGGACGACCCCCCAGACCCCCCGTGTGCCCGGCGCTACTCCGCGACCCAGCTGCGGCGCTGCGCCGCGAGATGCGTGACCAGGCTGGCCGGCCCGCGCTCGACGCCCAGCAGGCGGTCTCGCTCACTGACCGGGACGACCCAGAGCCACCGCACGGCCTCGCCGCTGAACGAGAAGCCGGACAGGTCAGGCACGTCGGGCCCGAGCAGGCTGCCGGGCTTGTCCAGCAGCAGCACCGCCGCGTGGCCGCCGCCGAGCGGGAACGTGGACGGCTCGTGATACCAGGCCAGACAGTGACCGTCGCCGAGCCAGGTCATCTCGCGCCACGGGTACTGGCCCAGCCACAGGAAGATCCGGGCCGCTTTCGTGCTCGGCATCGTGGTCGCGATGGCCAGCTCGATCCTGGCCCCCCTGGCCGCCTGGTCGCCCAGTTGCTCGATCACCGGCATCCGCTGGCAGCTCATCCCCACCGTGGACAGGACGGTGAAGGGGCGCTGCCCGGTCGGCGGCCGCTCCGTGACGCCGACCGGCGGCTGCTTGCTGCCGCCCACGTCCCAGTACCTGGTCCCGGGGCCGAGCTTGCCGAGCAGATGGCCGAGCACCGCCTGCTGGAATCCGGCCCAGGCGCTCTTGTCCGCCCGCCACCGCCAGAAATCCTCGGCCTGCGCCGCCCGCGGGCCCAGGCCCTCCATCGCGTCATCGAGAGACCAGCCGAACGGGGTCTGCCCGATCACGTCCCGGCAGTAGCCGGGCAGCCCCTTGGACATGTCGGACCACCCGGGCAGGACCGCGAGCAGCCCGCCGTACTCGAGGATCACGACGCCGTCGCCCTCCTCGAGCCACACCGCCCGCAGCGCCCCCGCCTCGAGCATGGGCCGGCCGTCCGGGTGCTTGGTGTGCGCGGCGGGCATCACCGGAGCCTCCCCGGCGTTCAGCCGGGCCATATCCGTGGTCGCCGGGGCCGGCACGTGGTTGGCGATCCAGGTGGCCGCGATCGCCGCGGTCGCTGAATGCAGGTAGGCGGCCGTGGTCGTTCCATCGGACTCCACGACGACGCGCCGGCTCGCGTAGGGACTCTCGTTCTCCAGCAGGATCTGGGGCCGTCCAGGGCTGGCGGATATCCTGGATTGGCCGGCCCCCCGTCGCAGCGTCGGCATAGCAACGAAATCTACCGACTTATCGCAGGTCAGCACGGTAATACCGGTGGATCGCCACTGGTTGGCCTAAAGGCCGCTGAATAACGGCAGAATTCAGGGCCAGAACGGGAGATACGCGTGCCGGTCCCGCACCCCAAGCCGGGCTCACCCGACGGCGGGGAACGCCCCGGGCCGGTCCTGACCATCGGGGCCGCGGGCCGGCCTGACCGCCCCTCCGGGGATCGTCTGCCCGGCGGTTCCGGCCCGCCGCGGCATCTTGCCGACCTGGACCCGCAGGAGCGGCGCGCGGCAGCCGAGCAACTCGGTGAGCGGCGATTCCGCGCTGACCAGCTGTCCCGGCACTACTTCGCCCGGCTGACCGATGACCCCGGCGACATGACCGACGTGCCCGCCGCCGCCCGCGGGACGCTGGCCGCCGCGCTGCTGCCCCGGCTGCTCACCGCGGAGCGTGAGCTCAGCTGCGACCAGGGCCAGACCAGGAAAACGCTGTGGCGCGCGCTCGACGGGGCCTACGTCGAGTCGGTGCTGATGCGTTATCCGGGCCGGGTCACGATGTGCGTGTCCTCGCAGGCCGGGTGCGGGATGGCCTGCCCGTTCTGCGCCACCGGCCAGGCTGGCCTGACCCGCAACCTGTCCGCCGCCGAGATCGTGACCCAGGTGGTAGCCGGCGCCAGGGCGCTGGCGCGGGGCGAGGTGCCCGGCGGGCCGGGCCGGGTCTCCAACGTGGTGTTCATGGGCATGGGCGAGCCGCTGGCCAACTACTCCCGGGTGCTGGCCGCGGTGCGGCGGATCACCGACCCGGTCCCTGACGGGCTCGGCATCTCGCGGCGTGCCGTCACCGTGTCGACCGTGGGCCTGGTCCCGGCCATCGGCAGGCTGGCCGCCGAGCGCCTGCCGGTGCGGCTCGCGGTGTCGCTGCACGCGCCCGACGACGCGCTCCGCGATGAGCTGGTGCCGGTCAACAGACGGTGGAAAGTCGCCCAGGTGCTGGACGCCGCCTGGGCCTACGCCGATGCGACGGGACGCCGGGTGTCGGTCGAGTACGCGCTGATCCGCGACATCAACGATCAGGCCTGGCGCGCGGAGGCGCTCGCTGACCTGCTGTCCGGCCATCTGGCTCACGTGAACCTGATCCCGCTCAACCCGACGCCCGGCTCGAAGTGGACCGCGTCGGATCCCGAGGTGATGCGGGAGTTCGAGGAGCGGCTGGCGCTGCGGGGCATCCCGGTGACCGTGCGTGATACCAGGGGAACCGAGATCGACGGCGCCTGCGGCCAGCTCGCGGCCGCGGGCCGCCCCGGCGTCCCGGGGGCCGGTGCGGGCGGGACCGGCATCCCGGCGGGCGGCCCGGGGCGGTAACCGGGGGCAGGGCGCGCAGCGGCGGCGCGCCCGCAGCGGGTACCGTTATCGGCCATGTCATGGAGGCGCGCGCTGGGCACGCGGCGGCGTGCGGCCCTCTCCGCCGGGGTGCACGCGGCCTGGCGGGCGCTGCAGCAGGCCGGGGCCATCACCGCCGAGTCCCCCGCGGGGCGCAGGTTCGCGGCGTTCGGCCCGCACTCGATGATGGCCTTCCCGACCGGGGCCGTGTTCGGCGAGCGCTGGATCGAGGTCGGGGACGAGACCATGATCGCCGAGCAGGTGACGCTCTGCGCGGGCATGATGCCCGGCCATGACCTGGGCGACCAGCCGGTGCTGCGGGTCGGCAGCCGGTGCGTCATCGGGCGCGGCAGCCACATTGTCGCGCACCACTCGATCCTGATCGGTGATGACGTGTTCACCGGCCCGTACGTCTACATCACCGACCAGAACCACGCCTATGCCGACCCGGACGTGCCGATCGGCCGGCAGTGGCCGGTGAACACGGAGGTCTCGATCGGCGCGGGCACCTGGCTCGGCGCCGGTGCCATCATCCTGCCCGGGTCGTGCGTCGGCCGGAACGTGGTCGTGGCCGCGGGCTCTGTCGTCCGCGGGACGGTGCCCGACCGGTGCGTCGTGGCCGGCGTTCCGGCCCGGATTGTCCGGGAGTACATCTCCGGGGCCGGCTGGTCCCGCCCCACGGGCTGAGCCGGACTGTCGCTTCTTGCGGTAACGGGCGCGCTACTCTGTCACGATGGGTAGTCGATGATGCACTTAGAGACACGAGACGATCTCGTGGCGACCGCCGCATACCAGCCCCTGCCCGCGGCCGCCGCGGCAGCGCGCCGTTTTGTGCGCGACACCCTGCGATCCTGGGAGCTGATCGGCTCGTCCGACGGCCAGGACGCCCTGGTCGACGACGCGGTGCTGCTGACCAGCGAGCTTGTCACCAACGCGGTGCTGCACGCGGGCACGCCCGTGCAGGTCACCTGCAGGCTGCTCGGGGACCAGCCGGGCCTGGCCGTCGAGATAGCTGTACTGGACCGCCGCCCCAGCCAGCTCCGCCCTCAGCTGCCGTATACGCCGGCGGAGGCGGCCGAGCGCACCAGCGGCCGCGGGCTTCAGCTGCCTGGCGAGCTGGCGTCCACCTGGGGCGTGACCTACGCGCGGGCGGCCAAGGCAGTGTGGTTCCGGATGGGCCTGTGCTAGCCCGGGGGGGACGACCCCCCGGGGCGTCCGTCACCCGGTGGGCCGCATGCGGGCCGCGGGCTCGGCCTTGCCCGGCCGGCCCGATTTGCTGCCGCGCTTGCTTTTGGCCCCGCTGGCTCCGCGCCGGCCGGTGACGCTGCGTCCATCGTCGGTGTCACCACCGAGCTGCGGGGTGAACACCTCACCGCGCAGGGCCCGCCCGACCAGGTCAACGGCGCGGGCCGTCTCGACCAGCCTGCTGCCCTCGGCTTGGTAGGCCGCAAGCACGGCCTCCACGCCGCCGGGCGGAAGCTCGCCGCCGAGCTCGGTGCGGGCGGTCCGGTACCCTTCGCGCGCGCCCTGGACGCAGGCGGCCACGTGATGCCTGGCCAGCGCCGCGAGCGCCACCGGATGCCGGCGCAGCACGCCATGCAGCCGGTAGTCCGGCGGCACGACATCGAGCAGCCAGGTCACTGCCGTCTGCTCGAACTCCTCGCTGCCCGGCGGGTGAACGCCCGCCGGCCAGCCGGGAGGAAGATATGCCGTCACACGTCCAGCATAGCTGAATCGAACACATGTTCCACGCATTATGTGCCGCCGCCCGGGACCGCGGACGTCTTCGCGTTCGTGACCCGGCGCTAGCGCCCTTCCAGCCGCGGCTCGAGGGGCCGGGGGCGCGGCAGTGGCAGTTGAGTTTCGTTCTTTATCTTCGAGCGAATATGCTGTACAGGCCGTAATCCTGGCGCTTCCCCTGGTTAACCCGGAGCCTGCCTGCATGCCTGCTCGCCCTGCCCAGCTTGCTACCCGTGACGATCTGCGCAACGTCGCGATCGTCGCGCACGTCGACCACGGCAAGACCACGCTGGTGGACGCGATGCTGTGGCAGTCAGGGGCGTTCCGTGCGGGCGCTCACATCGCCGAGCGGGTGCTTGATTCCGGTGATCTGGAGCGGGAGAAGGGGATCACGATCCTGGCCAAGAACACCGCGGTGAGCCACGGCGGGCTGACGATCAACATCGTGGACACGCCGGGTCACGCGGATTTCGGCGGCGAGGTGGAACGCGGGCTTTCCATGGTCGACGGGGTGCTGCTGCTGGTGGACGCCAGCGAGGGCCCGCTGCCGCAGACCAGGTTCGTGCTGCGCAAGACCCTCGAGGCGCGGCTGCCGGTCATCCTCGTGATCAACAAGGTGGACCGGCCGGACGCGCGGATCGCCGAGGTCGTGGACGCGTGCTACGAGCTGTTCCTGGACCTGGACGCGACCGAGGAGCAGATCGAGTTCCCGATCGTCTACGCCTCGGCGCGGGCCGGGCGCGCTTCGCTGCGGCGGCCCGAGGACGGCTCGCTGCCCGACTCGCCGGACCTGGAGCCGCTGTTCGCCGTGCTGCGGGACACCGTGCCCGCGCCGTCCTATGACCCGGACGAGCCGCTGCGGGCGCACGTGACCAACCTGGACGCCTCGTCCTACCTGGGCCGGATCGCGCTGTGCCGGATGTACAGCGGGCAGATCTCCCGGGGCCAGCAGGTGGCCTGGTGCCGCAGGGACGGCACCATCGAGCGGGTGAAGATCACCGAGCTGTTCCGGACCGAGGCGCTGGAGCGGGTCCCCACCGCCTCCGCGTCGGCCGGGGACATCATCGCGGTGGCCGGCATCAGCGACATCATGATCGGCGAGACGCTGGCCGACGTCGACGACCCGCGGCCGCTGCCGCTGATCACCGTCGACGAGCCCGCGATCTCGATGACGATCGGCGTGAACACCTCGCCGCTGGTCGGCCGCGACAAGGGGTCCAAGGTCACCGCGCGGATGGTACGCGACCGGCTGGACCGGGAGCTGGTCGGCAACGTGTCGATCCTGGTGCTGCCCACCGACCGGCCGGACACCTGGGAGGTGCAGGGCCGCGGCGAGCTGGCCCTCGCGGTGCTGGTGGAGACCATGCGGCGGGAGGGCTACGAGCTGACCGTGGGCCGCCCGACCGTGGTGATCCGCGAGGTGGACGGGGCCTCCTGCGAGCCGGGAGTACCTCGGCGCCGTGACTACGCTGCTCGCGGTCCGCAAGGGCAGGCTCGAGCAGATGACCAACCACGGGACGGGCTGGATCAGGCTGGACTTCATGGTTCCGGCGCGCGGGCTGATCGGCTTCCGCACCCAGTTCCTCACCTATACCCGGGGGACCGGCATCGCCCATCACGTCTTCGAGGGCTACGAGCCCTGGTCGGGGCCGCTGCGGATGCGGCCGACCGGGTCGCTGGTGGCGGACCGGTCCGGCCCGGCCACGCCGTACGCGATGTTCTCGCTGCAGGAGCGGGGCACGCTGTTCGTGGAGCCGGGCACCGAGGTGTACGAGGGGATGATCGTCGGCGAGAACTCCAGGTCCGACGACATGGACGTGAACATCACCAAGGAACGGAAGCTGACCAACGTGCGGCAGTCCTCGGGTGAGGAGCTTGAGCGGCTGATCCCGCCGCGGCTGCTGTCGCTGGAGCAGGCGCTGGAGTTCTGCGCGGACGGCGAGTGCGCCGAAGTGACGCCGTCGGCGGTGCGGTTGCGCAAGGCGGTGCTCGACGCCAAGGAGCGGGGCCGGATGCGGGCGCGCCGGGCCCGCGGCGAGTGAGGCGGATGGCTCGGTCGGCCGCCCGCGGAGTGGACCGCCCGCTTACTTCAGCGTCAGGTAGATGATGCTGCCCAGGCCGGCTACGACGCAGTAGATGGCGAACGGGGTCAGCGTCCGGGTCTGGAAGTACTTCATCAGGAACCGCACCGACAGGTACGCGGCGACGCCGGACAGGATGCTGCCGACGATCACCTGCCCGCGGATCCCGCTGCCGAGGTGGCCGGTGAGGTCAGGGATCTTGAGCACCCCGGCGGCCAGGATGACCGGCGTGGAGAGCAGGAACGAGAAGCG
>WNGR01003310.1_pt1 | contig 17615 bp, 19 predicted proteins | sample 5407581 | NCBI WGS metagenome assembly WNGR01 (sample SAMN13153383, study PRJNA577476) | soil metagenome | isolation source: 80 cm soil or saprolite under Garry oak tree replicate 2 | place: USA:California | collected 2016-06-15 | reverse complement strand
CCGCCATCAAGGCCCGACCGGAGAACCCAAAGTGGAAACGCCGAGCAGATCGGCAGCTCGGCCGCACCCTCAACTCGACGCACCCAGACAAAGATCAACTACGACCGAACACTAAGCTGCGCGGTGGATTCGGGCTAAGGCGACGCCGATCTGCCACAAGCCGATCCGTCTGCCGCGGTATCCGCCGCTGAAGAACACGCGCAGCATGTGGATCAGGACCAGTCCGAAGATGACATACGCGGTGTAGTAGTGGAAGTTGAGCACGATGGACCAGCCGCCCTCGTGCAGCATCGTCTTTGTTATCGCGTAGGCCTGGGTCGCGTCCGGGATATAGCGCAACGCCAGGACCATTCCGGTCAGGGTCTCCAAGATCAATGAGATGGCCAGGACGCCGCCGAGGGTGTACCAGAAGGTGTCGGTCTCGACCGGGATCATGTACTCGCGGATCATGCCGCGCAGGCCGAGCTGTTCGCTCACCCGGCCGCGGAACGCCCGGCGCCAGTCAGCGCCGCTGGGATGCGCCTCGGCAGGGGCTGTGCCCCGTTCGACCTGCTCGCCCGGGGCAGCAGCCGGCTCGTCCTCAGTCAAGGGGCCTTCGGTGGTCACGGCGCACGCTCCTCTGCGACGGAGGGCCGCTGTTCGATACCCGCAGACGCGATGGCATCGGACGCCACGGCATTGTGCTCGTCCGGCCGGATCCTCGCAAGCGCGGCACACCGGCTAACCCGCCCAATCGCTCGGTCACGCCGGCTCGCCCCGCGCCCGGTGTCGTTCGGCACATCGGTCTAGTTCGCCGCGGATCTGACGCTCGAAGACCCACGTCGCGAACGGCACTACGGCGACCGAAGCCGCGACCGACAGACGACGCCATCCCCAGCCCAGCAGACGGGCGATGCACGGCGTCAGCAGCAAATAAGCGCTGAAGACCACCCCGTGGCTGGCACCGATGACCGCGACCACCATCGCCCCCCAGCCACTGATCCAATGGATCAGCGCCACCAGCAAGATCGCGGGAAGCAGGCCGCCCTCGGCGATCGCCGCCACCTGAAACGAACGAAGCACCACCCTGACCGCCAGATCCGCGGCGCGTCGACGTCTCGAACCGCCGGCGGTCATCCGGTCTGGAACAACCGCATAAGCACAATCAGCGACGTCAAACCGCCACCGAGTCGGGCCAACGCCTTGGCCCGATCAGACCCCAAGCCCGCGGCGGCATTGTCCGCAACCGGAATCAGCCCGAACGCCAGCAGGCCGTATGCCAGATGCAGCCACTCTTTCGGATGGTGCGCGCCCACCAGCAACGCCAGACCCGACGCCAACACCATGCCCACCACCAACAGCACGGCCGACCGCGTCCACTCCGCCGCCCGGCCCGCAGGGCGCCCCGCCCACGCGCGCACCGCCCCCTCACCCGTCGCCGTCGCGACCGTGAGCACCGAGAACAGCGCGAGCAGCACATGCAGATCGTGGCTGAACAGGATGACCTCCAGCGTCTATGGCAGATGGGCCCCTGAACGGGTGCGATTATCCAGCGACGGCAAGCCGGCCACGGTCAGCGAGTGATCGTCGTCCCGAACGCGCTGGCACACTACGACGGGCACCCGGTCCTCGCCTATATCCACGGCACGCTCGGCGTGGCAGCAACTACACCCGGTGGCTGGTCACCGACCCAGACAAACAGCCGCTGCCGCTCGACCGCGGCGAGCTTTCGTCGGCGGGGTTATGCCGCGTGATGACGAACCTGCGCGATGCGCGTACCGGATGGGGACCTTCGACCCTGTACAGAGGGGTCTGACCTCACTACTGGAGCCATCCATGTTCGCGCACTGTCAAGGCGTCCCCATTTCCTGCAGACGAGGGGGCCGTCATGAAACATAACCATCCGATCCTGGTTCTCACGATCGTGGGCGGCCTGCTGTTGGCGATCGCCGGAGGGCCCGTTGCCTTTGTGCTGTTGGTAATGGCCAGCCCGTTGATCATAATCATGATCTTCTCGGTGCACGCCGTGCTGCACGGCGGCGGAGGTATCTCGCATGCTGAGTACCAGCGCCGTGACGCTCGGCGTGGAGATGGATTCAAGCCAGACAAGACCTAGCACGGCCCGGAAACAGGCGTGGCGACCGGGAAGCAAGTAGCCGCTATTGGACCCACGTCCTCTCACCGACACGATCGTGCACGCGGCCTGCGGCAGTTCCGGATATTCGGGCCGAGCAGGACTGTGGATAGTTGCCGGTTGCGCAAAGGCTTGGCGGCGGGTGGGCACACGGGCCAGTCTGCGGGTCATCGCGGAGTCGGTGATGCGCGGCGGGCGAGGCGGCTTGTCGGTGCGCCTCGGCCGGTGGTACTACGCCGGGACTGAGGAGGTGAGGGTCGTGTCCGAGGTCAGCTGGCAGGAGCTGACAAAGTCCGAGTGCTTCGGGCTACTGGCGGGGCAGCACTTGGGGCGGGTCGTGCTGGTCGACGACCGAGGGCCGATCGCTCTTCCGGTCAACTTCGTCCTGGACCGTCACACCGTGTTGTTTCGTACCGACGAGGGGACCAAGCTGGACGTAGCCGGCCGCGGCGGGTCTGTCGCATTCGAGGTCGACGGGGCCGACGAGGCAACCCGAACAGGTTGGAGCGTACTGGTCCGGGGCGAGGCCACCGAGATCACCGATCCGGATGACCTGGCACGGGTGCGCCAGCTGCCGCTGTCCCCGTGGGCGCCCGGCGCCAAGACCCGCTACGTCCGGATCCTGCCGTCATCGCTGACCGGGCGGCGGATCGCGGTGCCCCGCGACACGCCGTGGCAGTGGTGGGGCTAGGCCCGAGTCGGGGTGAGGATCGGCGATGGGGAAGCGGATCGACCGGGATGCGTTCGATGAACCCGACTACACCTGGTTCCAGGAGCGACTCCAGCAGTGCCTGCTGGCGCTCGGCGAGCTGCTCGAACGGCCGGGTTTCGGAGTCGGCCCGGCCACGGTCGGTGCCGAACTTGAGCTGTTCCTGGTCGACCGCGAGGCGCGGCCACTGCTGCAAAACCAGGCGGTCCGCGCCGCAGCCGCCGACCCCCGGATCACCTTCGAGCTGGATCGCTTCAACCTGGAGCTGAATGCCTCGCCGACGCTGCTCGCCGGGAACCCATTTACCGCGCTTGGTGACGAGTTGACCCTGCTGCTCGGGCGTGTCGCGGACGCGGCCGGCACTCACAGCGGGCGGCCTGCTCTGATCGGTGTCCTGCCCACGCTGCGCTGGACCGACCTGCATCCCGGTGTGATCACCGACGTGCCGCGCTACCGGGCGCTGAACACCAGCCTGCGTCACCTGCGCCAGGGCTCGTTCCGGATCCGGATCGCGGGCGTCGACCCGCTGGAGCTGGCCAGTGAGGACGTTGCTGTCGAAGGGGCGAATACGTCGTTCCAGGTGCACCTGCGGGTGAATCCGGCCGACTTCACGCGCACCTACAACGCGGTCCAGTTGGCGACCGCGCCGGTGCTGGCGGTGGCCGGCAACTCGCCCATCTTCCTCGGTCACCAGCTGTGGGAAGAGACGCGGATCGCCTTGTTCAAGCAGTCGATCGACGAGCGCGATGGGCGGGGACCGCGCCGTCGACTGGCCCGGGTCGCGTTCGGGACAGGGTGGCTGCGGGGCGGGCCGGTGACGCTGTTCGGCGAAAGCGTGCGGCTGCACCAGCCGCTGCTGCCGGTGCTTGGCGGCGGTGCTCCCCCTGACGGCGGGAACGGAGCGTGCGCGCCGCCGCTGGACGAGCTTCGGCTGCACCAGGGCACGGTGTGGCGCTGGAACCGGGCCATTTACGATGCCGCCTTCGGCGGCCACCTGCGCATCGAGATGCGTACCCTGCCGGCCGGTCCGACCGTGATCGACATGCTCGCCAACGCCGCTTTCCTGATCGGCCTCTCCCTGTGGCTGGCCGAGCAGGATTCGCGGTGGACGCACCAGCTCTCGTTCGAGCGCGCCGAGCACAACTTCTACCGTGCCGCCCAGCACGGCCTGGCCACTGCGCTGAGCTGGCCGTTCGGGCACAGCGGACAGGTGCGCACGGTCCCGGCCGCGCAGCTTGTGCCCGAGCTGCTGCCACCCGCCCGGGACGGGCTGGTGCACGCTGGCGTGGCGGCAGCGGAGGCCGACCGCCTGCTCGGCGTGATCTCAGCCAGGGTGTCCGCGGGACAGACCGGCGCGGTGTGGCAACGCCGAACGCTGGCGGCGGCTGGGCAGCGGCTCGCACGCGAGCCAGCCGTGGCGGCAATGTTCGAGCGCTATCTGCAGTGCGCTGCCACCGAACAGCCGGTCCACACCTGGCCCGTACCAACCGGTGGGCGTTGATCAGCAAGCGCGCCCCGTCGCTGAAGCCAGGCCCGGCGACGACAAGCTCGGTCGACCGACGCGGTGGTCGTCACCCATACCTCCAGGTCGCGGTGTGACCGCGCGACCGCACTATTGCCGCAGGTTATAGTGTGCGCGGCTTCCCCACCGTCCCGTGTCTGCTCCGGTGACCTGGGACAAGCTCCCCGACGTCGAGATCAACGACTTCACGATCGCGACGATGCCCGCGCGGTTCGCCGCACTCGGCGACCTCCACGAGGGGATCGACGACGCGGTCTGGGACATCGAGCCGTTGCTGGAGTGGGCCGACCGAGATGAGCACGATCCAGGGCTGGGGGACGCTCCGTATCCACCCAACGTCCCAAAGCAGGAGGGCGAGCCCCTGCGCGTCCAGCCAAGCCGGGCCCGGCAGCGCCCGACAGGGCGCCGAGGCCGATGCTTCTGCGGAGCAGCCGCAGGATCTTAGCTGAGGCAAACACCCGCGCGTGATCGCCGAATACGCGCTGATGGACCAGTGCGACATGAACGAGACCGCCACGGCGTTATGCACGGATGCGTTGCCCGGGTAACCAGCTGTCGGCTGACCGCACGCGGGATGGCCGACCCGATCCTGCACACCGCTCGTGCGGCACTCTCTCATCCTCGCCACGGCTTCCCCGGACCACGCTTACATGGCGGCCGCCCGGGGGAGCTCAGCTGGCGGAAGAGTCCGATTCACGGGCTCAAAGACTAGGTCGCGATGCCTGACGTGCGAACTCCCAGCGTGCTGCTCGCTCGCGGGTCGATTACCCAAGACCAGGCGACGGCGGCCTGCACTTTCAAACCGTCAGGGTGGCGTCATCAGGCGGCGGTACTGCTAACCCGCCCGTCAGGCGGCTGGAAGCTCGCTGCGGGTGTTGTCTGGCGTGTTGCCGGGTGGGGTCAGGAGTGGCAACCACAAGGTCACCTCTGCGCCGCCGAGCGGGCCGGCTGTGGCGGTGACGCGTCCCCCGTGGGCCTCGGCAAACGCGCGCACGATCGACAGGCCCAGACCGAAGCCGCCCGTGGCGCCCGGCGGCCCGGCCCGCATGAACCGGTCGAATACCGCGTCCAAGTGGTCCTGCGGCAATCCGGGTCCGGAGTCGGAGACAACAATCGCCGCCTCCTGGTGGCGGCGCCGAACCGAGAGCTCGATCTGGTCGCCGTCGCCGGTGACCTTGACGGCATTCTCCACGACCGCGTCCAGGGCAAGCATCAGCCGCTCCGGGTCGGCGATAACGACCACATCATCGTCGCGGTGTATCAGCCATCGCCGTGGGATCGCGCTCCATCGGTGCACCACATTGTCCACCAGAGGCACGAGTCGCATGGGCTCTGGCCTGAGCAGGTCGGTCCGCTCGGCCATGGCGAGCAGCAGCAGACGGTCCACGAGGCGGTGCAGCCGCCCGAGTTCGTCGATGACGACCGCGCCGTCGTCGGCGCCGGGCATGACGAGGAGCTCCGCATGTGCCAGTGCAATCGTGATCGGGGTACGCAGCTCGTGGGATGCGTTCTGCACGAAGGCCCGTTGCCGCTCGAGCAGCTCCGCGTTGTGTCGTGATACCTCGGCGAGCGCGGCCATCGCTTCCGCGCGGTGCCTCGAATGCAGCATCATGGCCCAGAGCATCGCCGCCAGCAGGGGTACCTCGACGACCTCGTCATACGCCTGTAGTCCTCGCACGCGGGTATTGACGAACAGCAGTCCGGTACTAATGAGGACGGGAACGAACAGGCTCCATGTCAGCGTCAGACTCCAGGTCCGCGAACCGAAGCCGTAGAGCAGGCACAGGCTCATCCAGGTGAGGTGAAAGGGGATGCTCGACCAACTCGGCATGGCGATCATCCATCCCAAGTTGCCCAGTGCGAAGACTGCCCACAGGGCCTCGGGCCACCATGAGGCCCATAATCGGGCCATCGGCGAGCCGCTCGCTGTCGCCTCAGCTGCAGGAGCCGACACTGTAGCCCTGCCCTCGTACGGTCGTGATCACGTCGGCGCCCAACCGGGAGCGCAGGCGGCCGATGTACACGTCGACCACGTTGGATGCGGAGCCCGGCTCGTAGCGCCACACCCGGGCGAGCAGATCCTCCTTCGAAATCACCTCGCCGCCGGCGCGGACGAGCTCCCATAACAGTTGGAACTCGCGCTCCGTCAACGGAATCGGACCCGCCCCGGTATCGGCCCGCCTGTGCAGCACGTCAAGAGTCAGCCGGCCCCGGGTCAGCATCGTCGGGGCCGGCCGGCCGGTTGCACGTAACCGTGCCCGCACCCGGGCGACCAGCTCAGCGACGTGGAATGGCTTGGGTACGTAGTCGTCTGCGCCAAGATACAGACTCTCCACCTTCGACTGCGGATCGGTCAGGCACGACAACACAAGGACGGCCTGGTCGGGCCTGCGGCGCGTGATCTCCGTGAGCACGCTGAACCCGTGCTGGCCCGGCATCAGCAGGTCCAGGATCACCAGGTCGTACGGGCGCGACTCCACAAGTCCGATAGCCTCCGCACCGTCCGCGGCCGCGTCCGCGTCGATGTCGCAGCGATGCAGGATCCGGACCAGAACCTCCCGGATTCGCTCCTCGTCGTCGATGATCAGCACGCGTTGGCGAGCCGCCGGTGCAGGCGTCATGGTCGTCCCCCCTGATGCGCCGGCAGCATGACCGCCTCCGCGGCAGACCGGCCGTTGGCACCTCGACGCTCGTTAGGTGCACGCTCGCATGTTGCGCCAGGCCACACAGCCGCACAAGAGCCCAAATGACAATGTCGTTAGTTCCGCTGCCGCCAAAGGCAGTCTGGCCGAACATGAGCGCGTGGTCCGTCGAGAAGATTTGGCGCGCGACGCGACAGGCAGCGACATTGCGGCCGAGGGCGCACGAGTGCGTCATGCCATCCGCGGTGGCCGCCGGTCGGCACCGGGGGGCCGGCGGCCACCGCGGTTGCGTGACCCTCCCGTGCGTTCTGCGATCTCACGATGAGCCCCATCGTGAGGCCGATATCGGCCCGCAAAGGATCTACATCCAAGGGGGAGATGAGTATGCGGCGACGGCTACTCTTCATATTTCACATGCGGCGATCGTTGATCCTCACCCTGTCCGTGCTCGCATTGATGGCCGTTGGGACACCGGCGGCGATGGCATCGAGCGTCCACCTGAAGGGCGGAGCCCACGCCGAGCCAACGTTCACCGATCTGGGTCTGACACTCAACGCGATGGGTGAGCTTGCCGGTCTCGGAAACGGGGATGTGCTCGTCACGCTCTCGGCCACCGGCCAGCCCACGGCCACCTGCGGGAATCCCGGAACGAACACCTTCGAGGCGCCGGGCCAAAACCCGGCCGAGGTAACGTTGACCGGCTCGCAGTCCATCCCGGCTTCGGAGATCAAGAACGGCTTCACGCCGTTCAACGTGACCACCGAGGCGCCAGTGTCGCCGATCCCAGGCGCTCCGGACTGCCCGAACTCGCAGTGGACCGAGACGATCACCGACGTGGCGTTCACCAGCGCGACGATCACGGTCGAGCAGCCGCCCGGCACGGGCGTGCTTACCGTCACCTGCACGTTCTCGTCGCCGACGACGGACGGGCTAGTCCCGGCAGACAACGTCAGTTGCACCAGCAGCTAGCGCGGTCGTTCCTGAATCAGTTTTCGGCGAAGCGTGTGCGGGGCACGTTTCGTCTCCGTGGAGGAGGAGCTATGAAGCGCAGGATCGCGGCCATCTTGGCCATGGCGGCGCTGCTCGACGGGGCGAGCGCGGTTCCGGCGTTCGCCGATGCGGGTGGGGGGCCCGGCAGCAACGTCGGCTGTGCGGGACACCAGCCGCCACCACCACCAGATGGAGGATGCGGGAACTAGCGCACCGCATCGCTGCAAGCGCCCAGGTCTGCCGACCGCGGGGCGTTGTCCGCGTCGGGCTGCGGAATTCGTCAACGCTGCGCCGACCCATCGGTGGTAGCGATGCTGGTCACTGCGACCAGCCGTGGAGCCCGGCGGACGTCATCATTCTGCGGCCGCCGACCAAGCCCGATCCGCTAGTGGCGTGCGATTGCCGTGGGGGAGGTGATCTCGAATGACTCGACGCACATTGCGTGCTGCAGTGGTGGCGCTGCTGACTGCGGGCCTAGTGTCCGTGTCGGTTCCGGCCTTTGCCGATGCGCCGCCGCCGACCAACGGTGGCAACGGTGCCGGCCAGAGCGGCCAGTGCACCGGCAACCCGGACGACCGTCCAGCGTCCTGCGGCCCGTGACCTAGCCGTCCGCGGGTGAGAGGTGGCGGCCCTGCACTCGGTCAGGGCCACCGCTGCCCACCCTCGACGCGCTTGATGCTCTGGAAATGATGCGGCGTCGTTGCGCGGCGCCGAAGGGGGTGTGCTGCAGTGATAACGCGGCGAACGTTCTTGAAGGCCAGTGCGGCGGCCGGCGTTGCGGTAGCGGTGCCGTGGCGGATGCCTGCGTCGGCTGCCGCTGCGGCGTTGCCGGGAGGGTCGCTGGATCCGACGACAATTCCGAAGTACGTCGCGCCGCTGTTGATCCTGCCGGCGATGCCGCGGGTGACCACGTTGCAGGGCGGCAGCGTGGATTATTACGTGATCGCGGCGCGGCAGTTCCGCCAGCAGATCTTGCCGGCGGGCATGCCGGCGACGACGGTGTGGGGCTACGGGTCGCAGCCGCAGCGGGCGACGTTCAACTACCCGGCGTTCACGATCGAGGCGAGGGCCGACCGGCCGGTGCGGGTGACGTGGATCAACGGACTGGTGGATTCGGCGGGCAATTTCTTGCCGCATCTGCTGCCGGTGGACCAGACCCTGCATTGGGCGAACCCGCCGGGCGGCACCGACGGCCGGGACATGCGGCCGACGTTCACGGAGACACCCAGTCCCTACACCGGGCCGGTGCCGATCGTGACCCACCTGCACGGCGGGCACAACCACGAGGAGAGCGACGGCTACCCGGAGGCGTGGTACCTGCCCGCGGCGAACAACATCCCGGCCGGCTACGCCACGGTCGGCTCGTTCTACGACCAGTTCGAAGCCGAGGCCCTGGCCCGCTACGGGGCCACCTGGGCGCCGGGAACGGCGACGTTCCAGTACGAGAACGACCAACTCGCATCGACGTTGTGGTTCCACGATCACACGCTGGGCATGACCCGGCTGAACGTCTACGCGGGACCGGCCGGCTTCTACCTGCTCCGCGGCGGCGCCTCAGATCTGCCGGCCGGCGTGCTGCCCGGGCCGGCGCCTGCGCTCGGCGACCCGCCGGGCACCCGCTACTACGAGATCCCGATCGCGGTCCAGGACCGCAGTTTCAACGCCGACGGGTCACTGTTCTACCCGTCCAGTCGGGCGTTCTTCGACGGGTTCACCGGCCCGTACATCCCCGACAGCGACATCTCGCCGATCTTCAACCCGGAGTTCTTCGCCAACACGATGGTGGTCAACGGGCGTACCTGGCCGAGTCTGCAGGTCGAGCCGCGCCGCTACCGGTTCCGCTTCCTCAACGGCTGCAACTCCCGCTTCCTAATCCTCAAGCTCGTCACCAAGCCGACGGCTCGACGACCCGCCCGCGCCGCCGTGCCGTTCTGGCAGATCGGCACCGAGGGCGGGTTCCTGCCCGCACCGGTGCAGCTCGACCAGTTGCTCATGGGCCTCGCCGAGCGGGCCGACGTGATCGTCGACTTCACCGGGATGCGAGCCGGCACCCAGATCTACCTGATCAACGAGGGCCCGGACGAGCCGTTCGGCGGCGGCGACGTCGAGCACGAGTTCGAGGGCGCCGATCCGGCCACCACCGGGCAGGTCATCAGGTTCGTGGTAGGAACCCTCACCGCACCGGACACCAGCGTGCCGCCGAACCAACTCACGCTGCCGCCATTCACACCGCTCGGCGCTGCGACCGCGACCCGGCAGGTGTCGCTCAACGAGGAAGACTCCGCCGTCCTGGAAGGCGTCGGCCCACGGGCCGCCCTGCTCGGCACCATGCAAAACGGAACACCGGTGCACCTCGGCTGGAACGACCCCATCACCGAGAACCCCGCAGTCGGCGCCACCGAGGTGTGGGAGATGTTCAACTTCACCGAGGACGCCCACCCCATCCACATCCACGAGGTGCAGTTCCAGGTCGTCAACCGGCAGCCGTTCGACAGCTCCAGGAGCAGGCCGCCGGAACCCTGGGAGAGCGGCTACAAGGACACCGTCATCGCCTACCCAGGCGAGATCACCAGAATCAAAGCACTCTTCGACCGGGCCGGTCTATTCGTCTGGCACTGCCACATCGTGGAGCACGAAGACAACGAAATGATGCGGCCCTACCGCGTCGGCCCATAACTCCCAACCACGCAAGCGCAACCAGCACACCTCGGGCTAGACCGCCGATGACTGCGGGTCGCCGTTGCCGCGACCGGACATGCGCAGGCCCGGCCCGGATCGAATGATCCTGGGCCGGGCCGGGTTGGTCTGCCGGTCAGCTCGCCAGGCTGGTGAACATGCCGGGCTCGTAGGAACCCCGTGCTGGTGCACGATCACGGCGAGCCGGGTGGCGGCGTTGATCACGGCGACGCAGGGAGACCGAGGTCGAGGACTTTCGCGTCTATTCGACGTCCGGTACCCAGCTAATTCTCATGATCGGGCGGGAGAAGGCTATGACGATCGACAAGCCGGTGCCCACGACTGAGCAGCCCGAACCTGCGCCGGAGCCGTCTACGGCGGCGCCGCCCACCGGTGAGGAATGGCGGCACCATTTCCGTGACCGGATGAAGGACCAGCTCGGGCTTCGCGGCGTAGTCAGCGAGTACCTGATTCCGGTGGAGACCAACACCATCTGGTACACGCTCGGTGGCGTGCTGGCGATCTCGCTGGTGCTGGAGATCCTCACCGGCATGGCGCTGTCGATGCGCTACATCCCTGACGCCGGGTAGGCGTATCAGATCACCGACACGCTGCTGCACGAGGGCGGCTGGTCGGTCGTGCTCAACTTCCACTACTGCAACGCCTATCTGATCTTCGCCCCGGTCATGATCCACATGCTGCGGGTGTTCTTCACCGGCGGGTACCGCGGAGGGCGGACCGGGCTCTGGCAGATCGGCGTGGCGCTGGCCGGGACGGTGTTCCTGCTCAGCATCACCGGCGAGACGCTGCACTGGGACGAGCGCGGGTTCGCCGTCCCGTGGCACACGTCGGAGATACTGGAGGCCGTCGGGCTGGACAAGACGTTCCACTACACACACACCGATCTGAAGGACGTCACGAAGGCGACGCACCTGTTGCAGCCGTACTACGACCTGCACATCGCCATCCTGCCGGTGCTGCTGCTCGCCCTGATCGCCATGCACTACTACGTGATCAACGTGAAGGGGATTTCCCAGCCGTTCTGGCACCCGGCGAGCGGACGCAAGGTGCCGTTCACGACGCACATCAAGGCATGGTTCCTCTACAGCGCCATCATCCTGGGCGCGATCATCGCGGTCTCCTTCATCGGCCGGGGCGCGGGCCCGGCGCCGCAACTGCTGAAATTCTCGCCGTACTACGGCGCGAAAGAGGGACCCGGCGGGCTCGGAGTCGTGCCGACCTTCCCGATCAGTTGGACGCACGGCATGAACCGCTTCGTGACCATCGCGTTCAACCTGGAGCCGGACATCTGGGGCACGATCACGGGGATAGGGATCATGGCGCTGGCGCTGATCGCGATCCCGTTCCTGGACCGGGGTAGGGCCGAGCCGCACGGTTGGGCCGAGGCGTTGAGCCTGCGGGTGCGCGGCTGGGCGTTCCTCGCGATGGCGTTGTTCTGGGCCGTCCTGATCACCGGCGTGGTCACCAACATCGTCACCCCGAAGGGTTGACGACACCAGCGCGGACCCCAGGACCGACGATGTTCGCCCACGACCTGCACCTCCTGTTCGCTGCCCTGTCCGCGGGAGCCATCCTCGCCGCCACCGTGGAGGGCGCCGTGCGAATCGGCACCGGACACCCGGCGGGCGTCGCCGCGGAGCGCACCCGCACGGCCCTGCTGTTCCTCGTCGGCATGACCGCGGCCGCCGGCCTGGCCCTGCTCGTGACCGGCCACCATCCCGAGGAGTGGCTGCACCTCGCCTACGGCGTCCTGGCGTTCGGGCTGATACCGGTCGCGGACAACGCGGCCACGTCACTCACCTCGGATCGGGCGAGGGCGATTGCGCGACTCGGCGGCGGCCTGATCGCCCTGGTCGTGGTCACCCGGCTGTTCGTGACCGGATGATGGGGGAGCCCCCGATGGTCAGCACGACGACGCGCGACCAGCGGCCCTCGGCTGGCGCCCGGGTGCGCGCAGCCCTCATCACCGCGACACCGCGCAGCTTCCAAGGCGCCGCCTACGCCGAAGGCGGACTGCTCCCGGCGATGCTGCTTCTCGCCGTTATCCACTGGGTGTCCGGCAGCGGCGCCGCTGCGGTCGCCGTCGTCGGCGCCGCCCACGGCACGGCGTTCACCGCCTACGTCCTGCTCGTCCCGTGCGTGGCGAGACTGCAGCACTGGTCACCGCGCACCACGTCGGTGGCCTTCTCCGTCGCGTTCGTCCCCTTCGCGCCATGGGCCTTCGAACGACGCATCCACGCCGAGATCATCGAAAGAACCCGCGAGACCGTGCGCGTCGATACGAATGCCCGACGGCTCCGCTCCGCAGACCGGCGCCTACCGCCGGCCTGAGTCGTCCCCACCTGTCGTGGAACCGGCCGGCTGAGGCTGCCCACCCAGCTAGCGTGCGGAGCGCCGCCCGTCGGGATGGAAGGCGTGACCCTGGGGCCTGCCAGCCAGGAACGGTTCATCCCCAGGGATGTCCGGTACGACGGGCGCGGGCCGCGGAGGTCGACGCTGCCACCGAGCGAATCATCGAGTACCTCGCCAAGGGCTACGGCGTGCCGGTCAACGTGGTGTTCTTCCGGTACTTCCTCGACGGGAGCGGCAATACTTAACCCGCACCCGGCTGCTTGACCAGGAACAGCCAGGTGACGGGGCCCCGAAGCCGCGCGCGAAGACCCAGGAGCTGTGGAACGGCACCGATTGGTACGTCTCCTTCGGCGAGGAACTCGGCGGCCGATCCTGGACCGACGCCGCACACGGTATGGGTTCGTCTCCGCAGGCGGCGGCGAGTGGTTCTCCAGCACCCTGCGCAACCTCCTCGTGGGCGGGCGGGTGTTCGCCGCCTGCATCCCCATGGCTGGCTACGTCGGCGTCGGTGAGGTCATCGGTCTCGCAACCAGGTTCGACGACGCCGTGGTTGACGTCGACGGCGCGCCGCAAGCTGTCCGAGTTGGAGCTGACCGGCGACTACACCCACCCTGGCGGCGATGAGTGGATCGTGCCCGTCCGCTGGTGCTCGCACCGTCCACGGGACAAGGCGTTCTGGAAGACTGGCATGTTCGCCAATCAGAACAGCGCCGCCAAGCTGCGCAACAGGTTCACGCTTGCCTGCTCTACGCCGAGTTCAAGATCGATTCACTAGGCGGGAAATCAGCATGACGGAACCAGGCGCTTAGCGGATCAGCGCCGCCGACGTACCGCCGAACCTTTCGACGCATTCGGCCGGCCGCACTGACGCGGAAACCGGCTCCAGGTTGAGGGCGGCTTGGGGCTCGTCGTCGATGTCAGGCGTCGGCGATCAGTTCCGTGCTGTCGAGGACTTTCCGGAGCCGGTCGCCGGCGTGGCGAGCGCTGCGCCAGCTGCGGTGCTAGTTGACGACGAAGTTGGACATCATGCCGCTGTCCTCATGTTCGAGCTTGTGGCAGTGGATGACGTACTCGCCGCGATACGCCGAGAACTTGATCAGCACGTCGACGGTTTCGAAGTCCTGCAGCAGCACGGTGTCCTTCCAGCCCGCTTCCCACGGGAAGAGCTGACCACGTCCGCCGTTCCGCTGCACCACCTGGAACGACGCGCCGTGCACGTGTACCGGATGGGGCGCGTTGCCGTTTGTGATGAACCGCCATCGCTCAACGTCTCCGAAGGGCACGGTGAAGTCGATCCGGTTCACGTCGTACACCTTGCCGTTGATCTTGCTCATGCCGTCGAAGCTGAAGGTGCGAGTGCGCAGCGGCGTGCCCAGCGGGGTGATCGTCGACAGTGTCGTCGGGATAGTGCGCGTGTCCGTGATCTGACGGGCCACCCGGAACTCGAGCAGGTCCCATCCGGCGTTGAGGTCGCGCAGTACGACGGTCTGACCGGTGGCGAGCCCGCGGAAGTCGACGAGCACGTCCAGCCGCTCGCCCGGCGCCAGTTCGATCCGCGTCACCTTGGCCGTCGCCGGCAGCAGCCCGCCGTCGTTGCCGATCAGCCAGAACGGCGCACCGGTGCTCAGCCCGAGACCGAAGACCCGGGCGTTCGCGCCACCCAAGATGCGGAACCGGTACACCACGGAATCGACCGGCAGGTACGGATCGCGGGTGCCGTTGACGAGGGGCGTCGTACCGAGGAACCCGCCGCCCTTGGGGGTGTATTTGAGGTTGCCTGCGCTGTCGAAGCTCGCGTCGCGGAGCACAAGCGGGACCTCGTACCCGCCGCTCGGCAGGCCCAGCGCCAGTTCCTGGTCGTCGTTGAGGATGAAGCCGCCGGCCAGTCCCAGGGCGACCTGCTCGCCGGTAAGCATGTCCGGGTGCGGGTGGTACCAGTTCAGCGCGGCGCGCTGCACGATCGGATAGGTGTAGCTGTAGGTCCCGCCTGGGTTGATGGCGTAGATCGGGTGCCCGTCATTGAGGTGGTCGACCAGCATGCCGTGCCAGTGCGTGATCGTGGGCTCGGAAAGCCCGTTGTGCAAGGTAAACCGTACCGTGTCCCCGGTTCTCGCGCGGAATGTTGGCCCTGGCAGCGTGCCGTTATAGACCCACGCCTTTGACAGTTGGCTGCCCAAGTCGACGGTGCCTGGCGCTTCGGTCAGGTCGTACGGATTGCTCAATTGAGCAACGTCGATGACCGGAGGTACGTACAAGAGGTTCCTCGTTGACGAGCCTCTGGCCGCGCTTGCCTCGGGCGCTCCGCTCGCCGTCAGACCGCCGACCAGCAACGCTCCGGACGCGGCCGCTCCGCCGAGAAATACGCGCCGGCTGACATCTTTCACAGACATGTCTCAGCCCCCGTTCTGACCGGCCGAAAACTAATAACCCGAGTCTGTTCCCGCGAGAGTGGGCAGCGACAGTGCCGAGAGGCCATACCCGGGTGGGTATAAGGGCCCAGGCGCCAGACAGGCAGCCGACGCGCTCGCCGGACTGGACCCTGACCACCGGCCCGGACGAGGCAACCGGTGCGTAAGCCGAGCAGGTGGCCGAACTCGAGACGACCCTCGATCGTGGAGATCCGGGCATTCTTAGATTTCTCATCACACCGCCTCCTCTGGCTGATTATTGGGTTAACAGTCCGTCGGCGGGTCGAGCGGTGCTCCGGAGCGTCATCCGGCGGCCGCACCAACCGCGTGACGCGGCCGACGGCAGTCCTGTCGGCGTCGGCCAGTCCTGCCGCCGGCGCAGCAGCGCCTGAGCGCGCGGCGCTGCCACTTGAGTAGGTCGGCGTTCATCGGCGGTGAACTCGATCGCAACCTGCACAGGCAATCACCCACCGGGTGCCTGGGCGCCGGCCTGTCGATGGGTTCGGGAGTGTCGAGCGGATACCCCACCGGGCAATATCTATATACCCTACCGGGTAGGGACCTTGGGCTCTGTGGAGCCGCCGCCGCGGGCTAGATCATCGTCATATAAGCGAATACAAGCGGCGAGGAGAGACCATGAAGCGTCTCGTGGTTCTGGGTGCCGGTACGGCTGGCGCGATGGTGGTCAACAAGCTGCGGCGCTGCCTGGACCGGGCCGAGTGGTCAATGACCGTGGTCGACCAGAACGGCGATCATCTCTACCAGCCCGGCCTGCTGTTGTTGCCCTTCGGTGTCTACGAGCCTGAGGAGCTCGTCAAGTCACGCGCGCGGTTCATCCCGGACGGGGTCGACCTGGTGCTCGCCGAGGTCGATCGGGTTGATGCGCCGGCGAGCACGGTGCGGCTCGCGGATGGCCGCTCGCTGGGCTATGACTACCTCGTCATCGCCACCGGCACGTCCCCACGTCCGGACCAGACGCCGGGCATGGTGGACGGTGAGTGGCGCAAGAGCATCTTCGACTTCTACACCCTCGACGGCGCCACCGCGCTGCGGGACAAGCTTGCGGGCTGGGAGGGTGGCCGGCTGGTCGTGCATGTCACCGAGATGCCGATCAAGTGCCCGGTCGCGCCGCTGGAATTCGCGTTCCTCGCCGACGCGTTCTTCGCCGAGCGTGGCATGCGTGACCGGGTCGAGATCACCTACGTGACACCTCTGGAGGGTGCGTTCACCAAGCCGGTCGCCTCGCGGCATCTGGGCGGCATGCTCACCGAGCGCAAGATCGCGCTCGAGGGCGACTTCATGATCGACCGGGTGGATCCGGACGCGAAGACGCTGGTCTCGATGGACGAGCGGGAGATCCCGTTCGACCTGCTGGTGACTGTGCCGCTCAACATGGGCGCCGACTTCGTCGCGCGGTCCGGTCTGGGCGACGAGCTCAACTACGTGCCGGTGGACAAACACACCCTGCTCTGCAAGGCCTATCCCAACATCTTCGCCATCGGCGACGCGTCCGGCATCCCGGCGTCGAAGGCCGGATCGGTCGCGCACTTCTCCGTCGAGTTGTTCGCCAAGAACTTCGTCGAGCATGTGGCCGGCCGAGAGATGACGCACCCGTTCGACGGGCACGCGAACTGCTTCATCGAATCCGGCCACGGCAAGGGCCTGCTCATCGACTTCAACTACGACACCGAGCCGCTGCCCGGCAGGTACCCGATCCCCGGCGTCGGCCCGTTCACGCTGCTCGAAGAGAGCCACGCCAACCACATGGGCAAGCTCGGATTCCGCTGGGCGTACTGGCACCTGCTACTGCGCGGCCGACCGGTCCCCGTCCCGGCGCTGATGTCCATGGCCGGCAAACACCCCGAGACCACGAAGTCCTGAAAGGGAGAGTCGCCATGCCTGTCACCGAGATCAACGGCCATGTCGTCCACGTCAACGACGAAGGATTCCTGACCGAGTACGACGAGTGGGACGAGGACCTCGCCGAGGCGCTCGCCGCCCAGATCGGCATCGACCTGACCGATGCGCACTGGCAGGCGATCCGATTCCTGCGTGCTGACTTCCAGCAGCAGGGCGAGACGGCGACGACGCGCCGCGTCCAGGCCGCCGGCGGGGTGCCCGTGAAAGAACAGTTCGCGCTGTTCCCGAAGAAGCCGGCGAAGAAGATGGCCTACATCGCCGG
>WNGR01003305.1_pt1 | contig 17625 bp, 17 predicted proteins | sample 5407581 | NCBI WGS metagenome assembly WNGR01 (sample SAMN13153383, study PRJNA577476) | soil metagenome | isolation source: 80 cm soil or saprolite under Garry oak tree replicate 2 | place: USA:California | collected 2016-06-15 | reverse complement strand
AGGAAGTGGCCCCGATCCTGGAAATCCTGCCCATCCAACGATTGGCGCTCGCACTGTCACTGGCCAGGGGCGGCGACCCGGACCAACCCCGAGGCCTGAGCAAGGTGACCCGCACCCGCTGACCGACAACCAGCGGCGGAGCCTGGTTGATCCTATGCTCACGCCCCGTGTCCGAATCAGAACAAGCAACTTCTCGCGGGATCGGTCCAGACCTGCCCGCGCCAGGCGACGGATTCACCGTCGAGGCATGGAGCCATCGGTGGCCGACAGGTGCCGAGAAGGTCGAACTCAGCCGAGGCGTCCCGATCTTCGTCGGCCAATTCGACGAACGTGACGTCGAGACCGCCCGTCGCTGCTATCCGGGCCGACAGGTCGTGCTGAATGAGGACGGTGGCATCGAGATCCATCCTGCTGGGAACTGAGGCCGTTCCCAGCGGACATGTCCGCGTCGTCAGTGGGTGGGCAGCGGGACGGATTCGGTGCCGGGGGCGGGGACCTCGGCGGCGACCATGCTGGGAGTCGTGCCGGATGTGGCGTCGGCGTCGAAGACGACTTCGCCGGCCACCCAGACCTTGCGGGGGCGTAGGTCGTCGCTCCACCACACCAGGTCCGCGATGGCGCCGGGTGCCAGGCGCCCCAACGACGTCTCGCCGATGGTGTCCGCCGGCACGACGGTCGCGGCCGACAGTGCGATGGCCGGGTCGACGCCGATCGACACGATGTTGCGCACCGCCCGGTCCAGCGTCAGCGCGCTGCCGGCGATGGTGCCCCCCGGTGAGCGCGGCACGCCGTCGTCGGTGAGCAGTACGTCGGCGCCGCCGAGTTGGTAGCGGCCCGGTGGCATGCCGGCCGCCGCAACAGCATCCGTGACCAGTGCGACCCGGCGTGCGGCCACGGCGAACACCAGCGCGCACACGTCGGGGGCGACGTGGGCCAGGTCGGCGATCAGGCCGAGCGTGAACCGGTCGTCGGCGAACGCGGCGCCGGGCACGCCGGGCTCACGGTGGCCGAGGCCGCGCTGGGCGTTGAACAGGTGGGTGATCATGCGAGCACCCGCGTCGGCGGCGGCGCGGGTCTGGGCCGCTGTGGCGTCCGTGTGGCCGACGGAGACCAGGATGCCGGCCGCCGCAAGGCGACGGACCGCCGCAAGCGCTCCCGGCCGTTCTGGGGCCAGCGTGACCATGCGCAGGCTGGCGGCGACCACCTGATCGGCCAGGATCTCGTCGATCAGGTCGGGGGTGGGGTCGACCATGAGCGACGGATCATGCACGCCGTGCCGGACCGGGGACAGGAACGGTCCCTCCAGATGCACACCGAGCGGCCGGGCGCCGGAGTCGGTCGGCAGGGCTCTGCCGGCCGCCAGCACGGCCCTGGCCTGCGCGAGAGCGACCGGGACCGGTGCGGTGATCAGGGTGGGCAGAAACCTCGTGACGCCGGTGCTGGGCAGCGAGCTGGCGACCAGCCGCATGCCCTCGTCGTCCACCTCGGCGAAGTCGACGCCGACGGCGCCGTTGATCTGGATGTCCACGAGACCGGGGGTCAGCACACCGCTGTCGAGCTGGTCCACATAGTGGGAACCGCCGTTCTGGCTGGGATACCCGGTTCGCACGTCGACGATCCGGCCATCCCGTACACGTATGTGAACAGGGCCGACGATCGCGCGGTCGACAAGGGCACGCGGTGCGGCGACGACGGTATCCAACGGTCCTCCCGATTGGTCCAGACCATTAGAAAATACTGGGCGGCCCGTCAGACGTCCAGTGAACTTCTAACAGTATGCCAGACCAAACCGAAAATAACCCGCCGAACAGGGCACGTCAGTGTGCGGCCGGCCACGTCCCGCCCGCCCGACCAGCGCCGACACGTTCGGCCCAAGCCCAAAGTAGTGGCATCCACCTCGGAAAATTGGCAGAATCTCTTGGTTCGCCAAGTGCCGACCGAGCAGGTCCGGCCGCCGTGACGAGCAAGGGAGGACTTGTGCACGGCTGGAAGAGCTTCATCGCGATCGGTGACAGTTTCACCGAAGGCCTGAACGATCCCGGTCCCGACGGCCACTACCGGGGTTGGGCCGACCGCCTGGCCGAACTGCTGGCCAAGGACCAACCCGGCCTGCGGTACGCCAATCTCGCCGTCCGGGGCAAGTACCTGCGCCAGGTGCTGGCCGACCAGTTCCCACTGGCCCTCGCCGCCCGTGCCGATCTGGTCACGTTCGCCGCGGGTGGCAACGACATCCTGCGACCCGGCGGTGACCCGGACGCGCTGGCCGCGCGGTACGAACAAGCGGTGGCTCAGCTACGCGCGGCCGGCAGCGACGTGGTGATCTTCACCGGTTTCGACACCAGGACCACGCCGGTGCTCAGGCACGTGCGTGGCCGGATAGCCACGTACAACGGCCACCTGTGGTCGATCGCGGACCGACACGGCTGCCACATGGTCGACCTGTGGTCCATGAACATCCTGAGCGACCCACAAGCCTGGAGCGACGACCGACTGCACCTGACACCCGCCGGCCACCACAGGGTCGCTCTGCGCACCGCGGAGGTACTGAGCGTCCCGATCGACGAGGACTGGCAACGGCCGTGGCCCGTGCAGAGCGAGCCGGCGTGGCTGGACCGCCGTCGGGCGGACGCGAAGTGGACCCGGGAACACTTCGTGCCGTGGTTGGGACGACACCTGAGAGGCCGCTCGTCCGGCGACGGCATCCCACCGAAGCGCCCGGAACTGACCCCGTTGTCCAACACCATCACCAGCGGCGGCACTGGTTGATCTTCGTTCCTGGCCACCAGATCCAGCCACAACCCACACCCAGCAAGGCCGCGAGATCCAAACGCGACCAACTGTGCCAAAATCAACGACCGCCACGAGGACAGGCCCCCGCCCAACCTCGGGGGCTACGGCCCTTTTCCAAGGTATACCTGTCAAGCCCCCAAATGGGGTGTTGGGCGGAAGTTGTGGATGGAGCGATCGGCTGTCCACAATTGGGCCAAAGGCTTGACACGCAGGACGCAGCCGGCACCTCCCCCACGGTGCCGGCCGGCCTCGTTGCGTAGCAGTGCTCCCACTCCCCGTGCCCCCCGGCACCACGCCAGCGTTCAGCGCGACTGCCTTGCGACGCAAGGACAACCCTGGCAGGACCGGCCTGCACACGGACTAACCGTCCGCTAAACGAGCAGGGCCGAACGGCTGGGACCGGCGTCCAACGTCGCGATCAGATCCGCGATCTGGGCCGTGCGCGGGCTGTCCAACCGCTGCGACCAGACCAACGCGGCGCGCAGTTCGTCCAGTGCGGCCGGGTTCGCGCGGGCCAGCAGGACGCGACCGTACAGCTCGCGGGTGAACGCGTGCTGCAGGTCGGGGCGGCCGGCGCCGATGGTGTCGAGTGCCTGGCGGGCCAGGGTTTCCGCCTCGTCCAGGCGGTTCTGTTCCAGGCACAGCTCGATCAGATTGTTGCCGGCGAGTCGGCGGTAGCCGACGTCGCCGATCTCGTCGAACAGGGCGACCGCGGCGCGTACGTGGGCGGTTGCCTCGACGGGGCTGCCCAGCTCGCGTTCCACCTGTGACATGTTGTTCAGCGCGTGTGCCTGTGCCATCAGGTCGCCGGTCTGCACGGCCAGCCGGTAGGACTCCTGGTCGCAGTGCAACGCCTCTTTGTACCTGCCCTGTTCGTACAGGCAGCTGCCGACGTTGCCCAGCGCCGCGTAGATGTGCCGCTGGTCGCCCAGTCGCGTGGCCAGCCGCAGCGCCAACTGGGCGTCCTCCAACGCCTCCGCGGCTCGGCCGTAGCGGCTGCGGGCGGTGGCCAGCACGATCAGCATCAGCACCTCGCCCTCGGTGTCGCGCACGGCGCGGGCCGCGTTCAGGCCCGTCAGGCCCCAGTGCGACCAGTCCGGGTACGTGCTGCGGGTGGTGAGGTAGTGCGACGTGAGCAGCACCAGCTGCCACGCGTGCCGGTGCCGGCCGGCCAACACCGTGGCGCGCAACAACTCCGACAGGTTGGGCCACTCCGCGTCGAACCACTCCAGCGCCTCGGCGGCCGACACCAGCGGTGGCAGCGCGAGCCGCGGCTGCCGGGCGCGGAAGTCGAGATCGTCGCGCGGCGGGTGCAGCAGCCTGCGGGACTGGTCACACGCGCACAGGTAGTAGTCCAGCAGCCGACCCAGCACTTCCTCGGTGTCCGAAGGGGACAGTTCAGTCGCCGCGAGACCCCTGGCGTGCAAGCGAACCAGGTCGTGCATGACGTACCGGTGCGTGCCGGCCTCGGTGAGCAGGCTCGCTTCGGCGAGCGACCGCAGCCTGCGGCGCGCGGCGGCCACGTCCGTACCGCACAGGGCGGCGACCACGTACGGGTCGACGGTTGGCCCTGGCACCAGTCCCAGCATGCGGAACGCGCCGCCGATCGCCGGGTGCAGGCCCCGGTACGAGATGTCGAGCGCGGCACGCACGCTGGTGTCCGCGTCCTCGAGGTCCAGCGCAGCCAGCCGGGTGCGCTCGTCGGACAGTTCCAGCACCAGGCTCTCCACGGCCCGACCCGGCTGCGCCGCCAGCCGTGCGGCCACCACCCGCAACGCCAGCGGCAGGTGGTCGCACAGTCGGGCGAGGTCGGCGGCCTGCCGGCCGGTGATCGGCACCCCGGCCATCTCGGCCGCGTTCACGATCAGCCGCGTCGCCGGGCCGGCCGCCAGCGTTTCCAGTGGCAACAGCCGGGCGCCGCTGCGGGCGACGAGGCCGTCCAGCCGCCGCCGGCTGGTGACCAGCACCAGCGAACCGCTGCCGCCGGGCAACAGCGGCCGGACATGCTCGGAGTCGCGCGCGTCGTCCAGCACGACGAGCACCCGTCGGGCGGCCAGCAGCGACCGGTACAGCGCGCCCTGCTCGTCCGGTTCCTCGGGCAGTTCCGCCGGGCGGACACCGAGCGCGAGCAGGAACCGCGGCAGCACGTCGGCGGCGGCCAGCGGTGGCCGGTTGGGGTCGAAGCCGCGCAGGCCGGCGAACAGCACACCGTCCGGGAACCGGCGCACCACCTGGTGGCCCCACGTGACCGCGAGCGCGCTCTTGCCCACCCCGGCGGCGCCGATGATCACCGCGACCGTGGTGGCGACGGCGTCCTGGTCGTCGGCCAACTGGTTGAGCCAGGCCAGTTCCCGGTCCCGCCCGGTCAATGCGGACGCGGCAGGCGGGAGCTGCGCCGGCACGACGGTGACCGGGTCGGGCTCGCGCAGGGTCGGGTCGTCGCGCAACAGCGACTCGTGCAGTGCGCGCAACTGTGGACCGGGGTCGATGCCGAGTTCGTCGGCGACGCGGCGCTGGAACGTCCGGTAGGTCTCCAATGCGTCGGCCCGTTGACCGGACCGGTACAGCGCGCGGATCAACTGGCCGACCAGTACCTCGTCGAACGGGTGCTCGCGCGCCAGGTTGCGCAGCTCCCCGATCAGTTCGGCGTGCCGGCCCAGCTCCAGGTCGGCCTCGATCCGCTCGGCGATGATCACCAGTCGCAACTCGGTCAGTTCGACGGCGACCGCGTCGGTCGGCGGATTGACCGGGATCGGCCCACGCCACAGCCCGACAGCGCCACGCAGCAGCTCGGCACGTCGGGCTGAGGGCTGGCCACGGGCGGCGTCCCATAATCGGCGTGCCTCGAACAGGTCCACTCTGGACTCGTCGACCCGCAGCTCGTAGCCGGGCGCCTGGGTCAGCAGTTGGGCCCCCGTTGCGTGCGGTTCGAGCACCCGGCGCAGGCGGGAGACGTAGCCGTGCACGATGGTCCGCGCGGTCGCCGGCGGGTCGTCGCCCCACATTCCGTCGACGATCCGGTCGACCGAGACCACCTGGTTGGCGTGCAGGACGAGCAGCAGGAGCAGCGCGCGGGCGCCGGGGCTGCCGATGGTCACGGGCTCGCCGTCCACGAGCACCTGAACGGGTCCGAGCACGGTGAACCGGAGTCCCGACCCGTCCGCCGACGGCATTGCCATTCGCCCGCCTCCTGGCAGGGAAAGTTACGGGAAGATCCGCACCGACGGGCACCAGGGTTTGTCGCAGACAGGCACAGTTTCGGACAGAAGGAATAATGCGAGCATCAGCATACGAACCACCCGGGCGCGCAGCGCTCGGGTCTGCGGGGGTCTGGGGGTCGCCCCCCAGAAGACACGGGGAGCGACCCGGTCCGCGCATTCCGCGAACAGACCTCGCCTGAGCGAGCGCTTCGGGTCGCCGGTCCCGATCCGAACGACCCGAAGCCCAACTCCACGATCACGGCCAACAGCAGTCCGGGGCTCACCCCGAGCGGAACTCCGGCTTGCTCTTGGCCCTGACCTACAGCTGCGGAGCTGGACCCCAAGATAACAGACCGCAGCCAACCGATCACAGGGCCTATTAGGAGTTACTCAGCGCTTGCGACGCCGGGCGGGGATGCCGGCCGCGGCGCGCAGCTGCGCGCCGAAGCGGCGGCCGAACCACAGGGTGGGCAGGCTGACCAGCACGCCGACGCCGGTGGCCGGCACCGAGTTGAACCAACTGGGCGCGGGCGCGGCCACCGCAAGTGCTTGCGGGTCGTGGTCGCCGATGCCGCGCCAGCGGGAGGGCGGCCAGATGATCGTGCGGGCCTTGCCGATCACATTGCTCGCCGGCACCACGCCGTGAATGCCGCCGCCGTTCTGGTAACGGGAATCGTCCGAGTTGTTGCGGTTGTCACCCATTACCCACAGGTCGCCTTTGGGCACCGTCACCGGACCGAAGCGCAGTTGCTGCGCGGGGCCGCCCCGGTCGGGCTCCCAGTAGACGTAGGGCTCGTCCAGCGGCTTTCCGTCGACCATAATGCGGTTGCGCGAATCGCAGCAGGCCACGGTCTGGCCGCCGATCGCCACCACTCGCTTGACCAGGTCGTACTCGTCGGGTTTCGCGATGCCGATGGAGGACGCGATCTGGTGCAGCCAGTGCGTGACCGGATTGCCCGAACTGTTCACGTAGTACTCGGTCTGGTCCCAGCCGGCCGGGCCCTTGAACACGACCACATCGCCGGGGCGTGGGGCGTGGAAGTCGTAGACGACCTTGTCGACCAGGATTCGGTCGCCGGAACCGTTGTTGCCGTTGAGGGTCAGCTGCATCGAACCGGACGGGATCACGTAGACCCTGGCCACGAACGTCTGGATCACGAAGGTCAGCGCCAGGGCGACCACGACCAGGATCGGCAGCTCGATCCAGAACGGGAGTTTCCGCTTGGTCTTGACGGGCGGCCTCGGCGGCCGGTCGTCGTCCTCGGTCAGCGGGCCGTCGTCCGGCGGGTTGATGTCGTTGGTGTCGATCTTCTCGGTGGCCTGCGGGCGACTCGTGGGTCGCATCGTCGGGTGGGTCTCGAACGTCATCCGGCCGAACGGGCCGGGGTCGGTGAGACCGGCGTCGAAGCTGGCCTGGTCGAAGGGCCGATCGACCGGCGCCATACCCGGCCGCGACCGCCCGTCCGGCGGCGTCCCGGGCCGACCGGCCGGCGGCGGGTTGGGGCGGCTGCGGTCGACCGGCGGGAGGTTAGACCGGCTGCCGCGGTCCACCGGCGGCATGCCAGGACGGCTGCCCTGGTCGGCCTGCGGCCATGGCATGCCGGCACGCGGTGGCGCGACCGGTGGCATGCCGTTGCGGCTGCCGTTCGCCCGGCCGGGGGTTTCGCCGGGCGGACGCTGGGGAGCCTTGCCGTTCACGCGGCCGTTCGCCTGACCGTTGACTCGACCGTTGGCCGGGGGCTGCTGGGCCGGCGGCGGCGAGCCGGCGGCGGCGGCCGGCTTGCCGAACCAGCCGTTCTCGAAGCCGTCCGCGTCCTGCTGGCTGTCGGCGGGGTCGTCCTGCGGTGGCCGCCGCCCGTTCACGGGGGGCGGCGGCCGGCGCTGATCACCGGCCGGCCACCGCGGCGCGTCGCCCTCGTTGCGCGGGGGTCGTGACCCACGGCGCGGGCCGAGTGGCCGACCGGACTGCTCCATGCTCACTTCCCCTCGCCAGTTCTCCCCACCGATACTGCCCGAAGCGTGGGGCCGATAGCGATGCGGCGTGAGGCTGACACGCATCGGAGCTGAACAGGCACGACGAGTCAGACTACCCGGTGCGCCTGTCAAGTTCCTGATAAAAGTGCTTGCAGGTGGCTATTTGACACCGATGAGGTCAACCACGAAGACGAGCGTGGCACCCGGCGCGATCACGCCGCCCGCGCCCCCGTCGCCGTAGGCCAGATGCGGCGGGATGACCAACTGCCGCCGGCCGCCGACCTTCATGCCGGCCACGCCACGGTCCCAACCCGGGATGACCCGGCCGCCGCCCAGCGGGAAGCTGAACGCCTCGTTGCGGTTCCACGATGAGTCGAACTCCGCGCCGTCGGCGTGCGAGACACCCACGTAGTGCACGGTCACCGTCTGGCCGGGCGTGGCCTCCGGGCCGTCACCGACGGCGAGGTCGGTGACCACCAGATCGGCCGGCGGCGGGCCGGGCACCTGGTCGACGTCGGGCTTGCGCAACTCCATGCGGTGTTCCTCCTAGATCGACTGGACCTCCTGATCTCATCATGAACCAACCGGCGCCGGCCAGCCGAACGGGGTAACGGCGAAACGGCCGTCCAATGCCACGATGTCCCCTATGGAACTGTCGCGGGAACTGCCACCGTTACCGGCTTCGCTGTGGCAGTCCTGGGAGGTCAGGGCGGCCGTCGCGGCGGGGGCGCCGGGCACCGTCGTGGCGATCGCCAGGAAGGCGCACGGGCTGCGCCAGGAGGAGTTGGGCGCGCTGGCCGGCTTCTCCCAGTCGGCCATCTCCCGGCTGGAGTCGGGCAGCAACCTGGCCTTCGACCTGCGCATCCTGCGCACACTGCACAAACTGCTCGGCATCCCGCCGCGCCTGCTCGGCGTCGCCGACCCGACGACGCCGGCACGGGACACGTCGGCACCGGCCCGGCCGGCCGGATTCTTCGGTATGCCGGACGAGCTGGTCGGCACCGATCCGGTGGCGCCGGGGCTGGTCAGCCACCTGCTGATCACCCGACGGATCCTCAACGACGCGGACAACTGGCGGCGGTCGGGACCGCTGCTGCCGGCGGTCCGGCAGCTCTACCAGCTGGCGGACCGGTTGCGCCGCTCGGCGCGCGGTGCGCTGCGGCGGGACATGCTGCGGATCGCCGCGATGTACGCGGAGTTCTACGGCTGGCTGCACGAGGAGAACGGCGACCTGACCAGTGCCGGGCAGTGGACCGCGCGGGCGCTGGAGCAGGGCCAGGCCGCGGACGACCGGGACATCGTGGCGTACGCGTTCGTCCGGATGAGCCAACTGGCCGAAGTGGACGGTGACGCGGACCGCGTGATCGGGTTGGCCAGGGCGGCCCAACGCGAACAGGGCGTGACCGAGCGGGTGCGCGCCGTGGCGCTGCAGCAGGAGGCACGCGGCTACGCCCGCGCCGGCAACGAGGCGGCCTGCCTGTCCCGGTTGGACCAGGTGGTCACGCTGGTCGACGAGTTCGCGCCGCTGGCCGGCGACGAGTACGAGATCGGCTACTGCTACACCCGCCACCACGCGGACCTGCAACGGGCCGCGTGCCTGCTGGCGCTGGACCGGCCGCGCGACGCGATCGTCCAGTACCAGGGCATTCGGCCCAACTGGGGTCTGGTCTGCCATTGGGAGCAGGGCGTGCACACGGCAAAACTGGCATTGGCGCACGCCAGGTGCGGCGAACTGGAACTGGCCGCGTCGATCGGTTTCGAGGCGCTGGAACTGGCCGGCACCGTGGACGCAGCGCTGGTCTGCGGCGAGCTGGACCGACTACGCGAATGGGCCGATGTGCCGGCGATCGCGGAGCTGACCCAGCTGGCGGCGACACGCCAGGTTTCCCTGGCATAGCAAGCGGTTCCGGTATTCCGACGACCGGGAATGTGCACCGGCGGATAAATAAGTGGCACGCCCGATGTCGACTGCGTATAATCCGATAGGAAATTGCTTGCCGGCCCTAAGTTTTCGGCGTGCGCTACGCCGGCCGCGAAATTCGCGCGAAATTGTCAGACGCTTTCGCCACAATGGTGGCATGTCCGAGCTACTGACCAACCTGGAAAGGCTGTCCCCGATCCATCGCGCCGCCGGCGACGACACCCTCTGGCAGGGTGCCAAGCACACCGGCAAGCGATGATCCACTCGCTCGGGGGGACGTGTGTCCGCCGAGAACGCGGACCGGATCGCTCGTCGTGTCCTCTGGGGGACGACCCCCAGACCCCCGCAGGCCCGAGCGCTGCGCGCCCGGGCAATACAAGGTGCACTTGGCCCGCATGGCGATCGTCGACGACCTGCCGGCAGGTGCCCTGAACGCTGGTGCCCGGCCACCCTGTCCCGGCCGGGCACCAGCCATGGGCTCATCGGTTCGGCGGCGGCACCAGTCGCAGCGCGAGCCGCGGGCAGTAGGCCACGGCCCGCCGGGCGTAGGGCTCCAGTTCCGCCGGGACGTCCGGCTGCCGGCTGCCGTCCCGCGGCATCGGGTAGCCCCACGGGTCGGCGTCCAGCACTTCCGGTAGCAACTCGACGCAGGTACCCCTGCCGTCGCACACCGTCCAGTCAACGTGCAGTCTCATCGACGTCCCTCCACTGTGGAGCATCGGCCGGCCAGGTGCAGGTCGATCTCGGTGGCGAACACGCGCAACGCGCTGCGCACCAACCGGACCGTGCCGTCCGGGTGATGACACGCGCCCCGGTTCACCACGAGTTCCGTGAGTCGCGCGATCTGGTCGGGCAGTCGGGGATCCCGCTCGCCCGCGGCCAGCCGGCGCAACGTCTCGGCCATCATCGGCAGGCCGTTGCGACACGGCCCGCACTGCCGCGCGCTCTGCTCGGCCAGGTAACCGGTGATCCGGGCAGTTTCCACGAGCCCGCAGTACGACGCCGGCAGCGCGTGCACCACGCCGGCACCCGGTGTCGCGCCGAACGGTGCCAGGCCGGCACGGGACACGGGCGCGGACATCGCGTCCGCGATCGGCAGCCACGCGCCGTGGTAGCCGCCGACCAGCACCGCCGACAACGGTGTCGCCGGGCCACCGGCCACATCCAGCAGGGCGCCAAGGTGAATGCCGTACGGCGCCTCGTAAACCCCTGGCGTGGCAACGGCTCCGCCGACCGTGGCCAGGAACGAGCCCGGCTCGGCCTCGGTGCCCGACCGGCGGAACGCGGCCGGGCCGCGATGGGCGATCACGGCCAGGTGCGCCAGTGTCTCCACGTTCTGCACCAGCGTCGGGCGGCCGCGCAACCCCGACCGCACCACCAACTCGACCTTGTCCGTTGGCAGTGCCCGGCGGCCGGCGATCCGGGCGATCACGGCGGACTCCTCGCCCGCGATGAACGTGTCCGGCGCCTCGACGAGCGTCACCGCGAACCGATCACGTCCGACCCGCTCGGCCAGCGCGTGTCGCACATGGTCGGCGATCAGGCCGGGCACGTAGAGATAGCAGTCCGCGGCGCCGACGGCCTCCGCGGCCAGTTGCAGCCCGTCCAGCACCAGATGCGGTGTCCTGGTCAGCAGGGTGCGGTCCTTGGCGCTGGCCGGTTCGCCCTCGGCGCCGTTGCCGATCACCACCGGCCGCTCACCGATCGCCACCGCGGCCAGCTTGCGCCACGTGGGAAAGCCGGCGCCGCCCCGGCCGGTCAGCCCGGCCCGTTCCGACAGCCCGATCAGCCGGCCACCCGGCCCCTGCCAGGGCAGTTGCCCCGTGCGCCGCACATGTTCGGACAGGTCCGGAGCCGCGAGGGACAACAACGGTCCGTACGTCATCGTCGTGGTCATCGGACACCGGCCAGTTGCTTGGCGGCCGCGATCTCATGCGGCCGTGCGGCGAATCCGGTGGACAGCCGCCAACCGACGCAGGCCAGGACGATACCGACACAGCAGGCGGCGACCAGCCACAGCCAGACGCTGCCGTTGTCCGTGCCGGTGCCCAGGGCGTGCACCACGGCCACCGGCCACGAGAGGTAGGCCGCCCAGTGCACGAATCGCCAGACGCGGTAACCGATCCGCTGCCGCAGCAGGCTCGTCACGAGCACCGCGACCAGCAGTTCCGCCGCGATCGTGCCCAACCCGAGCCAGAATGCCCGATACGGGCCTGCGAAGGGCAGCACCACGTCCAGCAGCCGCAGCGGCGCATACGGGTCGAGCAGCATCGTGCCGACGTGGATGATCAGGAACACCAGTGCCAACAGGCTCGCGCCGCGATGCACCCACTCCACCGCGAACCGCGGCAGGCCGAACACCGGGCGGGCCGACCGGGTCGCGATGCCCAGCGCCACGACGAGACTGAACAGCACCAACGTCACCACACCGGTGCCACGGCCCACATACCATAAGGCGCTCGTCATGATCGATCCTCCGGCCAGCCGTTGACCACACGCACCGAACCATCGGCCGCCACGAAGCGGGCCGGCCGGTCCAGCCGGGACGGTGCAGAAAGCCCGCGCACCAGGGCCGCGGTGCTCTCCGCGTTGGCGTCCACACAGGACGGTGCGGCCACGGACACCGTGCGCCACACCGGAGCCACCGGCTGGCAGGTCCTCGGGTCGAGCACGTGGTGCAGCAGCCGCCCACCGCGCCGCCATTGACGCCGAGTCGTGCTCGACGTTGCCATCGCGGTCCCGGCGGCCAGCCGGACCGTGCAACTGGGCTCGTCCGGACCGTCGGACACCAGTACGTCCCAGTCCGGGCCGCTGCCCGCGGTGGCGATGTCACCGCCCAGGCTGACCAGCACGTCGGTCCCGCAGGACGTGTGGACCAACGTGGCGCACAGGTCGGCCGCGAACGCCTTGCCGACCGCGCCCAGGTCCAGCCGAACACCAGCCGGAATCGTCACTTCCTCGCCGTAGAGCCGGATCTGGTGCCAGCCGGGTGCCCGCCCGACCACGACCGGCAGCGCGGGGCCATCCATGTCCACCAGGGATAAGTCCCGGTCGTAGCCCAGTGATGCCATGGCGATGCCGATCGTCGGGTCGACGTCGCCGCCGGTCCACTCGGCCGCGGTGAGCGCGGCGTCGATCAGCTCGGCCAGCAGCGGGCTGACCTCGGCCGGCCGGCCCGGCGCCAGTTCGAGCCTGCGCAGTTCGGAGTCCGGGCGGAACCGGCTGCATGCCGCGTCCACGGCCGCCAGCACCGAGTCCACGATCCGCCGGGCATCCGGCAGCACGGCGGGCTCGCGCACCACGATGCGTGCCGTGGTGCTCCAGACCGGCCACTGCGCGGTGTCCGGGCCGACCGGCAGCAGGTCGCACGTTGACACGGCCATCACGACCCGGCCGACTGCGCCTGCGGCGCCGACCCGCTGCCCGCGCTGACGGTCGGCGTACTGGTCTGGGTCGACGTGCCGCTGCTCGTCGACGTGCTGCTGTTTGTCGACGTGCTCTGCGCCACGGTGTCCGCGTGCGCGAGCACCGCCACCGCGCCCGACCCCACCACACCCGCGGTGGCAAGCATCGCGGTGATCAGGCCCGCCCTGCGCAGGCCGCGTTCCCTCATGCTCCTCGGTGTCTGCTGGCTCATTTCACCAGCCTGCGAGCCGACACTGTGTCCCGGCTGTGTCGACCGTGAGGGAGACCTGTGTCAGCTCGGCTGGCGCACCGGGAGCCCGGCGGCCCGGTAGATCGCGTCGATCACGGTCATGTTCCGGATCGCGTCGACCGCGTCGGTGAGCACCGGTTCACCGTCGCGCACCGCGCCGACGAAGGCGTCGAGTTGGTAGGCGTAGGTGGGCCTGCGGGTCAGGTGCTCGGTCCGGCGGCCGTCCTGGGTGCGCACCGCGATCCGGTGTCCCATCTGCGGCGCGAGCGGATTGCGCACCCGTAGCTCGCCGCGCTCCCCCACGGCCCGCGCGCTGAGCCGCAGCACGTCCGACGACCACAGCGAACACGTCAGCAGGCCGGTGTGCCCCGCGGCGAAACGGACTTCGGCACGCATCGCCCGATCCACGTCGGCCCCGTGCGTTTTCGCCCTCGCGGACACCACGTCCGGCTCACCGCCGCCCAGCAGGCGCACCATGTGCACCGCGTAACAGCCGGCGTCCATCAGCGCGCCGCCTGCCAGGTCCAACCGGTAGCGGATGTCACTGAAGCGGGGCAACGGGAAGCAGACACTCGCTTCGACGTGCCGCAGCGCGCCGAGTTGGCCGGACGACACGATCTCCAGCATGCGCAGGGCGACCGGGTGGTAGCGGTAGTGGAAGGCCTCCATCACGACAAGACCGGACTTCGCGGCCGCATCCGCGACTACGGCGGCCTCGTCCGCGTTGGCGGTGAACGGCTTCTCGCACAACACGTGCTTGCCGGCATCGAGTGCGGCCATGGTCCAACGGCCGTGCAGTCCGTTGGGCAGCGGGTTGTAGACGGCGTCCAGGCCCGGGTCGGCCAGCAGCGCCTCGTAGCTGTCGTGCACGGTCGGGATACCGTGCTTGGCCGCGTAAGCCTGCGCACGTGCCCGATCGCGAGCGGCGACCGAGGCGACCACCACGTCATCACGTTCCCGGGCCGGTTTGATCAACGCGCCGGGCGCGATCCGAGCCGCTCCAAGCACACCGATTCGCAACGGATTCATTCGATCATCCTGGCACGACAACCAAATCTGTCACCGCCACCAACTACCCTCACCGCAAAACGCCGCCCGGAGGCAGCCCCCACCACTCCCGGGGGCGTCCCCTTTCCAAAGTACCGTTTGTCAAGCCCCGAATGGGGGAGTTTTCGAGAAGTTGTGGATAACTCGAACCCTGTGGACAGCCTGTTTGACAAGCCGAGCCGCATGTGTCGAGAACGGCAGGCCCGCTCCGACAGGAGGGTGAACAGCGGCGACAGGACGCCGCGGAAAGCACTGAGGAGTACGCCATGGCACACGTGACCAGCAGCGACGGCACCCGGATCGGCTACGACCGCCAGGGCGACGGCACGCCCGTGATCCTGGTCGGCGGCGCGTTCCAGCACCGCGCGATCGACCACCGGACCAGCAAGATCCAGGCGCTGCTCGCCGAACACTTCACGGTCGTCCACTACGACCGGCGCGGCCGGGGCGAGAGCGGCGACGCGCCGACGTACGCGGTCGAACGCGAGATCGAGGACATCGGCGCACTGATCGACGCCGTCGGCGGTTCGGCCGCCCTGTACGGCATGTCGTCCGGCGCGGTACTGGCGCTGGACGCGGCGGCCGCCGGGCTACCCGTCACCATGCTGGCGTTGTACGAGGCACCGCTGGTGGTCGACGACGGCCGGCCGCCGGTGCCCTCCGACGCGGCGGAGCGGGCCGCGGCCGCCGTCGCGGCGGGCCGGCCGGGGGACGCCGTCACCCTGTTCATGACGGAGTGTGTCGGCGTGCCGGCGGAGATCGTGGCCGGGATTCGCCAGTCGCCGAAGTGGGCGGAATTGGCGTCGGTAGCCCACACCCTGCCCTACGACCTGACCATCTTGCGGGGCACCGTCTCCGGCGCTCCGCTGTCCACCGAGCGCTGGGCCGCCGTGACCGTGCCGACCCTGGTCATCGACGGTGGCGCGAGCCCACCGCAGATGGCCGGCGCCGCGAACGCCTTGGCCGACGTGCTGCCCAACGCCCGGCGCGACACGATCCCCGGTCAGCAGCACGACGTGGCACCCGACCTGGTAGTTCCGGTACTGACGAAGTTCTACGGAGCGTGATATGCCCCTCACCAGTCAGGCAATCTCGGACGCGGCCGACTCGTTGGGCTGGCGTTACGTGCTGGGCACCCTGATCACCTCGGTGCCCAGCACGTCACTGGCCAGGTCGATCGAGATCGCGACCGCCGCGGTCACGGCCTGCGGATCGGACGCGGACGAACACCTGCGTGTCGACCCACGCCCCGACCGCGTCGACCTGATCCTCAGCCCCGATGTGGCCATGGCCGAACGGATCACCGCGGCCGTGCCAGCGCCCGCGCCGCGCGGCCGGCCGGTGCAACTGCTGGAGATCGGCATCGACGCGCTGGACATTCCCGCCGTCGAGCCGTTCTGGCGGGCGGTGCTGGCCTACGTGGACGACCACGGCAACCTGGTCGACCCGGTCGGGCAGGGTCCGGCGATCTGGTTCCAGCAGATGACCGAGCCACGCCCGCAACGCAACCGGATCCACTTCGACGTGTCGGTCGCGCACGACGAGGCGCCACGCCGGATTCGCGCCGCGCTCGACGCGGGAGGCGTCCTGGTGTCCGACGAGCACGCGCCGGCGTGGTGGGTCTTGGCCGACGCCGAGGGCAACGAAGCATGCGTGACCACTTGGCAGGGACGCGACTGAGCCCTGTCGAACAAAAGGCCCAAAAAGGACACCCACAGGTTCTTTCACGCCAAATTAGCTACTTACAGTCACGCATACCCGCGAGCCGGTGCCTTCAGAGATCAAATCTTTCACCCGTTCGGATGAATGGGTGACCCTAGGTGTCCAAAGACCCTAGAGACGCACCGCTGAGTCGTTCACCATGGTCGGGCAACGTCAGAGAGCGCGCGATTGGCACAGGTGAAACGTGGCGATGGGTCGCGAGAAGTGGGGGTCACGACCATGAGGCTCAGTGTGGTCGCGCAAGATGCCCAGAGCCCGGCGAACCGGCAGTCGGGCGGCGTCACGGTCATGTCCCTGGACGTCGAGAGCAGACCGGTGGCACTCGTCCCTCAACCCGTCCGGACGGTGCGCCGGCCGGACAGCCATGCGGACGTCACCACCGACCTGGCCATCGTGGTGGATGCCGCGGTGTCCGGCGATCGAGCCGCGACCGAACGGCTGCTGGCGCTGGTACGACCGTTGGTGCTGCGGTACTGCCGGGCCAGGATCGGCCGCCAGGAACGCTCGTTCGCCGCGGCCGACGACGTGGCCCAGGAGGTGTGCCTGGCGGTGTTCACGTCGCTGTCGACCTATGTGGACCAGGGACGCCCATTCCTGGCATTCGTCTACGGCATAGCGGCCCACAAAGTCGCCGACGCGCACCGAGCCACCGGCCGCAACCGAATCGACCCGATGGCCGACCCGCCGGAAGAACCAACCACCGACGCCGGCCCGGAACAGCGACTGCTGCGAAGCGAACTGAGTTCCCAACTGGCCGACCTGATGCAGGTACTGACCGCCTCGCAGCGCGAAATCCTCACCCTGCGAGTGGTCGTCGGCTTGTCCGCGGCCGAAACCGCCGAAGCGGTCGGCTCCACCCCCGGCGCGGTCCGCGTGGCCCAGCACCGAGCACTGACCCATCTCCGCACAGCCGCCGCCCGACTGGACCTGATGTAAAGGCGCCCCGACCTCGCTGCTCGTACAATCGCGGTCATGACGGGCAGAGACGGTCACGCCGAGTGGAACTCTCCGCCGTACAACCAGCCCCACTATCCACAACCGCAGTACCCGCCACCGCCTTACCAGCAGTACCCGCCGCAGCAGCCGCCACCCCAGTACCCACCGCAGCAGTACCAGCAGCCCTACGCGCAGCCGATCGTCATACCCATCGAAGGCAAGGGCGCCGCCAAGCTGGCTGGAGCTATTGTCAATACCTGTGGATCAAGATCTTTAGGCAGCGGTTGGTGAACTGTGGTCGTCGGGTCGTTCGACGTGCCTGCCGTTGACGAACGTGGCGCCTGCGCGAACCAGCGCGACCAACTGCGGCGCGTTCACCG
>WNGR01007888.1_pt1 | contig 17626 bp, 16 predicted proteins | sample 5407581 | NCBI WGS metagenome assembly WNGR01 (sample SAMN13153383, study PRJNA577476) | soil metagenome | isolation source: 80 cm soil or saprolite under Garry oak tree replicate 2 | place: USA:California | collected 2016-06-15 | reverse complement strand
CGGGTCAATCATGCATCTATCACGCGCTTTGGCGGCCGCTTCGGCCGCGCTGCTCTTTGCTGCGGCCATGCCGCAGCTGGCGCAGGCACGCGAAATCGTTGGATTTTCCGGCGCTTACTCGAGCGGCACGGTGGTGGTGAAAACGAACGAACGGGCGCTCTATTACGTGCTCGGCAACGGCAAGGCGGTGCGCTATCCGGTCGGCGTCGGCCGCGCCGGCAAGCAATGGACAGGCACGGCCTTCATCAGCGGCAAGCAACTGCGCCCGGCGTGGTCACCGCCGGCCGAGGTCAAGCGCGACAAGCCCTCGCTGCCGAACGTGATTCCAGGCGGAAGCCCGGGCAATCCCATGGGAGCGGCCGCCATGACCCTCAGCGGCGGCGGGGAATACGCCATCCATGGCACCAACAACCCGGGCTCGATCGGCGGCTTCGTCTCCTACGGCTGCATTCGCATGTACAATGCGGACGTGCTCGATCTCTACAACCGCGTGGGCTGGGGAACGACGGTAGTCGTGACCCGCTGAACCCCGTTCAGGAGCCAGCGATCAGGGACCAGAATTCCTGGTCCCCGGCTTCCGACGCTTGATCCGCACATAGAGCGCGCCCGCGCCGCCGTGGCCGATATGGGCGTCCTCGAAGCCGACGACGTAGCCGCGGAATTGCGGCAATTTCAACCACTGCGGCACCTGGCGCTTGAGCACGCCCCGCTCGCCCCAATTATCGCGCGCGCCGCCACCTTTGCCGGTGATGACCAGGACGAATTTAGCGCCATCGCTCTGCGCCTTGCGCAGGAAGGAAAGCAGCGCGGCATGCGCCTCGCTTTGGGTTTTGCCGTGAAGGTCGAGGCGGGCATCGATCGGTTCGGTGCCGCGCGCAAGGCGCTGCTTGAGCCGGCGATCGAACGGCTCGAGCGGGGCCGCGGCCCTTGCAGCGGGCGCTGCGGCGCGCGCCGGCGCATGAGCATGGGTCGCAGATTTCGCCTTGGTAGCCGCTGCTGCCGGCGGCGGATCGGCGGGCGCCGGCGATCGCCCCAGCGGCGCGACCGCGCGCGTGAAATGGCCCCAAAGCTTGCGCTCACTTCGGCCTCGGGGGTCTTCGGCTTCGCCACCGGCAGCGGCACATGCTTGCCGGCCTCGATCATGTCGAGCTCGCGCGCCGCCTGCTGCTTGGCCTTGCCCTCGTCCTTCTTGACTTCGGCCTCCGGGATGTTCGGCTTCGCCACCGGCAGCGGCATGTGCTTGCCGGCCTCGATCATGTCGAGCTCGCGCGGAAGCAGCATGACGAAGCGGCCGGGATGGCGGATGCGACCGGCGATCCGCGCGGCATCATCGCCGGCCCCCCAATAGAGGTCGGCGCGCGCCGGCCCGACGATGGCCGAGCCGGTGTCCTGCGCGATCATCAGGCGGCGGAACGGCGTGGTCGGCTTGGCACTCTCGATCGGCAAGCTCGCATCGATGAAGAACGGCGTGCCGTAGACGTGGATCTTGTCGACCGCGATCGAGCGGCCGGGTATCAGCGGAACACCCTGCGCGCCGACCGGCTCGCCCTCGTTCGACAGGCCGGTGATGCGAAAGAACACGAACGAGCGGTTCGTGGCGCGCACGTTCGGCGCTTCGTCGGGATTGGCGGCCATCCAGTCGCGGATGCGTTGCATCGACATTTCTTCGCGCGGCACGAGGTTGCGCTCGATGAGCACCCGACCGACCGACGTGTAGGGATAGCCATTGTGGGAGTCGTAGTTGAGGCGCAGCGGCGTGCCGTCTTCGAGGATCACCCGCGCCGAGCCTTGGATTTGAATCGCGAGCGCCTCGAAGGGATCCCTAAGCCAGCTGATTTCGAGCTTTTGTCCATCGAGCGCGCCTGCCTCGATGGCGCCGCGGTCGTGGTAAGGCACGATCTCGCTGTTTTCGTTGCGGCGCCCGATCAGCGCGCCCTTGTTGGGAAAGGCGCCGGAACCCGGCGTGTAGCCCGCAGCCACGAGATCGTGTGGACGTCGGTAGAGCGGGACGTGAAATTCAGGATTGGGAAAGCGCGAGCCCTCGACGATCGGCTCGTAATAACCGGTCAGAAAGCCCTGCGCTTCGCCGAGCCGCGCGATCTGCACCGGGCGAAAATTGTCCTCGAAGAAGCGGCGCGCGGCCTCCTTGTTGGCGGGCCGCGCCGCGGTCGCGCGCCGGCAGACCTCCCGGAGCGCGCTGTAGATCGGCCGGTCGTCGTCAGGGCGTTTGGCGTTGCGAAGGGTCTGGCAGCTCGCCTGGAAAGCCGCGAACGCAGCGAGGTGATCGTCGGCCGCCCAACCGTCGACATCAACCCATCTGACCGGCTCGAGCTGGCTGTCCGCGAGCCTCAACGGCCCGTCGCCCGGCTCGGCGCAAGCCGGAATCGACAACCCCAGCGCGGATGCGGCGATGCTTCCGAGGAAGACCCACAGACGCACCGGCATCGCGTTCCGCCCCGGTTACTGCCCGGCTTCGGTGGCGACGAGTTTCCAATTGGGATCGCGCGAGGAGAGGTCGCGCGCGAAGGTCCACACGTCGGTGACGTCGGTGACTTTTTCGGCGTTGCCTTCGATCACATTGCCGGACTTGTCGCGGGTGACCGAAATCAGCTGCGAGACGAAACGCACCGTAATCTGCGCGGTTCGCCCGCGCAATTCGACGCCGGCAATGTCGGATTTGTCGATCGCCACGAAACGGGTCTCGACGATCTCGCCCTTGGTCTCGCGCTCCCGGATCGCGGCCTCGAACCCCTCATAGACGTCGCGGGACAGCAGATTCTTGAGCGTGCGCCGGTCGCCCTCGGCATAGGCCAGGACGATCATCTCGTAGGCGGCCCGCGCGCCGGCGACGAAATGTTTGGCGTCGAAAGTTTTGTCCTCGCGGGCGACCGCGTCGAGTCCGGCGGCGACCGTCGAGCCGGCCTCCGCAATGCCCTTCCAGCGCTCGGCCGGCTCGGGCGTCTCGACCGGCTTTTGCGCAGTCTCACCGCCCCGGCCGGGCAGCGTCACCACATTGTCATTGGTCGCACCGCGCACCGCGTCGCGGGCGGAATAAGGGTCGTAAGGCGGCCGTTCGCGGCCCGTGCGCTGACCCAGCACGCTTCGCAGGCGGAGGAAGATAAACACCGCCAGCGCCAGAAAGATGATGGTGTAGATATCGAACACGTCTGGCACGCTCTCGACCGCCGTGACGGGAACCGCGGATCAGTGGGAAGCCGGCAGACAGGAAATCTGCATAAGCAGAGATCGGTTCCCGTACCAATATGTAAGTGCGCGACCGCACTGATCCAAGGCTTGCGCCGAACCGCCGGCGCATGTCGCACCTTCGGGACCATAGACGATCCCAACCGTGGCGCCAACAAGGCTGATGCCCAAAGCGAACGCAGGAATAAGGCCGATGTCCTTGGTTAAATGGACATTAATCGGGCTGCTCGTGCTCCCCGCGGCGGAGCTCTTCGCCTTCTTCCTGGTGGCGGCGTTGATCGGCTGGTTGTGGGCGGCAGGTCTTTTCATCGCCACCTCCATCGCGGCCGTGCTGTTGCTCAGAAGGTTCGGACGCGCCGATCTCGACCGCTTGCGCACCGCCTTCGCTCGGGACGGGGTTCGAGCACTGCATTTGGAAACGCCCGGCGTGGCAGCGATGGTCCGCGGAATCCTTCTGATATTTCCAGGTTTTATAACGGACCTCTTGGGCGCCGCGTTGTTGCTGCCCACGGTTCGCCGGTGGGCCGCGGCAAAACTCGCGACGTTCGCGCGCAGTTCCCGGCGTACCCCGCGCGACGATCGCGTCATCGAGCTTGAGCCCAGCGAATGGCACCAAATCCCCGATCGGGGGCGGCGCCGGCGGCGTAAGTCCAAGCGCGGCGCGTGATATCCTTGTCCGACCGGAGCGCCTGTGTTAGCCACGCCGCCGACTGCGGCAATTGTGGGCAGTGAGAGGTAGAGTCGATGGCGACCACCGGCGGCAATGGCGGGCCCGCGCCGGGCCCGAGCACTCCGCAAGGCCAGGCACAGCTCAGCGTGCTTGGGCAATACATCAAGGATTTCTCATTCGAAAATCCGAATGCGCCGCGCTCCTTGGCGCCCAACCAAACGCAACCAGCGATCAACATTCAGATCAATGTGAGCGCGCAGCAGCTCGCTCAGACCGACTACGAGATTTCCCTCAAGCTCGAAGGCAAGGCCGAGAGCGCCGGAACGCTCCTGTTTGCCTTCGACCTGACATTCGCTGGCGTTTTCCGCCTCCAGAACGTACCGGCGGAGACATTGCAGCCAATTGTCATGATCGAGTGCCCGCGTCTGTTGTTCCCGTTCGCGCGCGAGATCGTCGCAACCTCGGTGCGTAACGGGGGCTTCCCACCCCTGCTGCTCGACCCGGTCGACTTCGTCGCGCTTTATCAACAGCGCGCGGCCCAGATGCAGGGGGCACAGCCAACGCCGACGTCGACCTAGCGATCTACTCGTCACCCGCTTGGCCCACCACGCGAGGCGGATTGATTCGATTTGCGATATCGGATCGGTCGCGGGTCTAAAACCCGCCCGCCCGGCGCTTCAGGCGTTCGCGCTGGGCCCGCGCAAGTCCAAATAGTCGCACCAGATCGCGCTCTCCCCGAGCGTCGCCACGAAGGCGAGATGCGCATCGCGCTCGTCGGCGGTCAGGCGGACCGCGAGCGCATTCGGCCGCACGCGAATGGGCACCGGGCCGGCAGGCCCGCCGGTCGTGCCGCTGCCGGCTTCGACCAGGATGAGCTGGGCTTGCCGGGCTCCGATCAGCTCGAGATAGACCTCGGCCAAGAGTTCGGCGTCGAGCAGCGCGCCATGCTTGGTGCGGCGCGAACTATCGATGCCATAGCGCGTGCAGAGGTCATCAAGGCGGTTGGGCGCGCCCGGGTACTTGCGGCGCGCCAATAACAGCGTGTCGACGAGCCGCTCGCGCGGCACCAACGTTTTTCCCGCGCGCTCGAGCTCGGCATTGAGGAAGGCGAGATCGAACAGGGCATTATGCGCAACAAGCGGCGCGTCGCCGATGAACGCGGCCAGGTCTTCGGCGATCTCGGCGAAGAACGGCTTGTCTTTGAGGAACTCGCTCGACAGGCCGTGGATGGCGACGGCCTCGGGCGGGACGTCGCGCTCTGGATTGACGTAGCGATGAAAGCTCTGTCCGCTCCGAATGCGATTGACGAGCTCGATGCAGCCGATCTCCACCAGTCGATGTCCCTGGAAGGGATCAAGCCCCGTCGTTTCGGTATCGAGCACGATTTCGCGCACGTTTATATTCCCGCATCCGCTCGCGCGGTCATGGGCGGAACCGACGAATCACCGCCGCCGCTTCGGCATTGTAGCTACCGCGTCGAGGATCGCACGTACCTCGGCGCGCGCCGCCTCGAAGCCGCGCGACGTATCCACGACAAAATCCGCGCGGCGGCGCTTTTCGTCGTCGGGCATCTGCTTGGCCAGGATCGCTTCGAGCTTTTCCACGGTCATGCCGGGGCGTTCGAGCACGCGCGAGCGTTGCACTTCAGGCGGCGCCGATACCACCACCACCGCGTCGACCCGGCTTTCTCTGCCGGTCTCGAACAGGAGCGGAATGTCGAGCACCGCCACCTTCTCGCCGCGCGCCTCGGCCTCGGCGAGAAGACGCCGCTCGGCCTCTTGCACGAGGGGATGAACGATCGCCTCGAGTCGTTTCAGCGCCGCGCCGTCACCCAGAACGCGCGCAGCCAGCTTATCGCGATCGACCTTGCCGCCCGCAGTCGTGCCGGGAAACGCCGCTTCGATCGCCGCCGCGGCCTCCCCCTCGTAGAGGCGATGCACCACCGCGTCGGCGTCGTGCACCGGCACGCCTTGCTCGGCGAAAAAGCGCGCCGTCGTCGACTTTCCCATTCCCAGCGAGCCGGTCAGACCGAGAATGAACATGCGTCCTGAATGACCCCAGAGTGCGCGGCAATTCACGCCGCCAGCCATCCCGCCTGCCGCATATATCGCAGCAGCGCCACCAACGGCAGCCCGAGAATCACAAAATGATCGCCCTCGATGCGCTCGAACAGCTGGATACCGATCCGCTCCAGCTGGTAGCCGCCGACGCTCGCCGTGACTGCCGCCCCGATGGCATCGAGATAGGCTTCGAGGAAACTGTCCGAAAAGGCGCGCATGGTGAGCCGCGCGACCTCGCGGTGCTCGAACAGGATCGCGCTCTCCCGCACCAGCGCAATCGCGGTATGAAGTTCATGGGTTCGCCCGCGCAGCGCTTCGAGCTGCTCGCGCGCACCGGCGCGGTCACCGGGCTTGGAGAACCGCCGCTCGCCGAGCGCCAATGTCTGGTCGGCGCCCAGCACCAGCCGACTAGGAAGGCGATTCGCGCGCCAGCAACGCCGCGAGTTCGCCCGCATCGCGCGTCGGACTCCGCTGCTCGATGGTCCGCTCGTCGATATCGGCCGGCCGGACCTCGAGCGGAACTCCGGCGTCGCGCAGGAGGGCGTGGCGGATCGCGCTCTTGGACGCGAGCACGAGCGGTTCGCCGGCGAGCCAAAGCGGCATCGCTCACGCGACCGGCTGGCGGCGGCGCTCGGCGAGAAAGCTCATGACCGCGGCGGCGGTCTCTTCGATCGAACGCCGCGTGACGTCGATGCTCGGCCAATTGTGCTTCGCGCACAGCTTGCGCGAGAACGCCACCTCCTCGGCGACCGCCTTGCGGTCGATATATTGGTCCCCGTCGTGGTGCGCCCTGAGCCCGAGCAGGCGATTCTGCCGAATCTGTACGATCCGCTCGGGGCTGGCATAGAGCCCGACGACGAGCGGTCGCGACAGTTCCTCAACATGCCTTGAGACTTCAACCCCTGGCACAACCGGGACATTGCCGGTCTTTACCCCGCGGTTCGCCAGATAGATCGAGGTGGGTGTCTTCGACGTGCGCGATACGCCGACAAGCACCACATCGGCCTCCTCCAAATCCTCGAGATGCTGGCCGTCGTCGTGCAGCATCGTGTAGTTGAGCGCATCGATGCGCTTGAAATAGTCCGCGTTGAGCGTGTGCTGCGCACCGACGCGATGCGAGGTCTCGGTGCCGAGATAGGATTGCAGGAGCTGCAGGACCGGCCCGAGGATCGACAGGCAGGGCAGGCTCAGCTCACGGCAGTGATTTTCCAGCCGTTGCAGAAGCTCGTCGTCGAGCAGCGTGTAGAGAACGATACCCGGCGACTCCTCGATCTCCGTCAGTACACGATCGAGCTGCTTCTGGGTCCGTACCAGGGGATAAACGTGCTCCACCGCCGAAACCTTGGTGTATTGCGCAGTTGCCGCCCGTGCGACGGTGGTCAATGTTTCACCGGTCGCGTCGGACACGAGGTGAAGGTGGAAATAGCTACTAGCACGCTGTGCCATGATGACAACGGGACGAATTGTGAACTTCTGGGGAGAAGGCCACGAGCGTAGGCCAAGTGCAAGCCCGCAATCGGCCGACCGCCTCAGGCCGTCCCTATCGTTGCTTTGGGGACAGTTTTCCGGGCACTTGGCTGGTATGCGGGGTAAATGTGAGTGAGGCGTGGACTTCACCGCCACCGAAACAACCTGGAGCAGCGATCAATCGCACTTTGTGACCGCTTCATGTGAAGCGCATTGGCTCCCCACAGGCAGGGAATAACTTGTGATGACGTGGATAGCATGTGGACACCAATGTATGAGTCAAATCAACGGTACAACAATCACAACAAGAGTCTTTAAGATTTAGGTTTAGAGGAAAGGCAAAGCTGGATTACGCGGTGAATAAACCTCTTCTCGATGTCCTCGATCACCAGCGCCGTAGTCCGCCGCCCATATGGTTGATGCGGCAGGCGGGCCGTTATCTGCCGGAATACCGGGCGGTGCGCGAGAAGATCGGAGACTTTCTCAAGCTCTGTTTTACTCCGGAACTGGCGGCTGAGGTGACGCTTCAACCCGTGCGCCGGTTTGGTTTCGATGCAGCAATCCTGTTCTCGGACATTCTGGTCGTTCCATACGCACTTGGCCAGCCGGTGCAGTTTGCTCTAGGCGAGGGTCCGCAGCTCGATGCAATCGCCGATCGCCGAGGGTTGGCGCGGCTCAAGGCAGAAGTCGACCATGGCGTACTTGCGCCGATTTACGAGACGATCAAGCGAGTGAAAGAAGATCTTCCGCGGGATGTTGCGTTGCTTGGCTTCTGTGGCGCACCGTGGACGGTTGCAAGCTATATGGTTGCCGGCGGCGGCACATCGGAGCAGGAGCCCGCACGGCGCTTTGCTTATGGGGATCCGGAGGGATTTGCCGAACTCATCGACAAGCTAATCGACGCATCCGCCAGTTATCTGGTCCGGCAGTTGCAGGCGGGCGCGGACGCGGTGCAGATTTTCGATACCTGGGCCGGCGTTTTGCCGGCGCTCGAATTCCAGCGATGGTGCGTCGATCCCACGGCGCGCATCATTGCGAAAGTGCGCAGCCATGTACCGGGGGCAAAGGTAATCGGATTTCCGCGTGGTGTCGGCACTGCGCTCCTGCGCTACGTGGAAGATGTTCCGATCGATGCCGTCGGCCTCGATTGGACGGTCGATCCTGCTTTTGCGCGTGACCAGATCCAGTGTCGCGTGCCGGTGCAGGGAAACCTCGACCCGTTAGTGCTGCTCGCCGGCGGCGGCGCGCTCGACCGCGCGGTCGATAACATACTGGAGGCGTTTTCCGAGCGGCCCTTCATCTTCAATCTCGGACACGGCATCTTGCCGCAGACGCCAATCGCACATGTGGAGCAGATGCTTGCGCGCGTGCGCGGGACATAGGATCACCCGAGATGACGATCGGAGCGACGCATGTACGTGTGGTTGAAGGCATTCCACGTCATCACGATCATCGCCTGGATGGCGGGAATGCTCTATCTGCCGCGGCTCTTCGTCTATCACTGCGAGGCCGAGCCCGGCTCCAAGCAGTCGGAAACCTTCAAGGTGATGGAGCGGCGGCTGCTCAACGCGATCATGACGCCGGCCATGGTGGTGAGCTGGGCGCTCGGTCTATGGCTGGCGTGGACGGGGGGCTCCTACGCCGCAGGCTGGCTACAGGCCAAAGTGGTCTTGGTCGTCGGGCTCTCTGCCCTTCACGGCTTTTTTGCGCGCTGGGTGCGCGACTTCGCCGCCGACCGCAATCGCCACTCTCAAAAGTTCTATAGGATTATCAATGAGATACCGACAATTCTCATGCTCGGGATCGTGATCCTCGTGGTCGTCAAGCCGTTCTGACCGCGCCGCTGCCGCGGCCGCCAAACCGCGTTCCAGGTTGCGGCGATGCTTGCCGCCGTCCACACGCCGTCGGCGCCACTTGCGCATGGAACCGTCTTTACCTATCTTGGGTTCATCTCCCCGAACGCAGGCACATACATTTAGTACCGGCCCAAGTGCGGGAGCCGGCCGTTGTATCGGGCCTCAAACGCCTCGCTCAAGACCTGCGATTCCCCTTCCGTATCGATCGGCAGCTTTTTCAGTCACCGATCCCCTCCATAGGACTCCCCCGTATGCGGGAAATGAAACTCCAAGACCTCAAGGCCAAAACACCGGCCGAGCTTGTCTCGTTCGCCGAGGAGCTCGAGGTCGAAAACGCCAGCACCATGCGCAAGCAAGAGCTGATGTTCGGCATTCTCAAACAGCTCTCTATGCGTGAGACCGACATCATCGGCGAAGGCGTGGTCGAGGTGCTCTCCGACGGCTTCGGCTTCCTGCGCTCGCCGGAAGCGAATTACCTGCCCGGTCCGGACGACATCTACGTCTCGCCCTCGCAGATCCGCCGCTTCGGGCTGCGCACCGGCGACACCATCGATGGTCACATCCGTTCGCCCAAGGAAGGCGAACGCTATTTCGCGCTGCTCAAGGTCAATACCATCAATTTTGAGGACCCGGAGAAGGCGCGCCACAAAGTCAACTTCGACAATCTCACCCCGCTCTATCCCGAGGAGCGGTTGCGGATGGAACACGAGGATCCGACCAAGAAGGATCTCTCCCCGCGCGTCATCGATATCGTCGCACCGATCGGCAAGGGTCAACGCGCGCTCATCGTGTCACCGCCACGCACGGGCAAGACGGTGCTGTTGCAGAACATTGCGCATGCCATCACCGCCAATCATCCGGAATGCTATCTCATCGTGCTGCTCATCGACGAACGGCCCGAGGAGGTGACCGACATGCAGCGCTCGGTGAAGGGCGAGGTCGTGTCCTCGACCTTCGACGAACCGGCATCGCGTCACGTCCAGGTGGCCGAGATGGTGATCGAGAAGGCCAAGCGTTTGGTCGAGCACAGCCGCGACGTGGTCATCCTGCTGGATTCGATCACGCGCTTGGGACGCGCCTACAACACCGTGGTGCCATCGTCGGGCAAGGTGCTCACCGGCGGCGTCGATGCCAACGCGCTGCAGCGGCCGAAGCGCTTCTTCGGTGCCGCGCGCAACATCGAGGAAGGCGGTTCGCTCACCATCATCGCCACCGCGCTGATCGACACCGGCAGCCGCATGGACGAGGTGATCTTCGAAGAGTTCAAGGGCACCGGCAATTCCGAAATCATTCTCGATCGCAAGGTGGCGGACAAACGCACCTTCCCGGCGATGGACATCACGCGCTCCGGCACGCGCAAGGAAGAGCTGCTGGTGCCGCCCGATCAGCTCAAGAAGATGTACATCCTGCGCCGCATCTTGAATCCGATGGGCACGATGGATGCGATCGACTTCCTGCTCGACAAGCTGCGCAACACCAAGAACAATGCCGACTTCTTCGAGTCGATGAACGCGTGATCAGTGGCGTGTCGCGGTGACAGCTGCGGCAATGGCGTCGGGCTCAGTTACTGGTAGCGAGCAGGTTTCGCCGACGCAGATGAAGGCTGCGCTCTGCGCCGTCGCCTTGATTTTCTCTTGGGCGGGATGCGAGGCCGGCAACGCCGGGGAAGCGCGCAGCACGATGCGGTCGAGGAAGGGGAGCTTGCGGGCGGCGGCGAGGAGATCGTTCGCGCGCGCTCCCTCTCCTGCCACGACGATCTCGGCCGCGCGCAAGCGCAGATCAAGGGCGTTGAGCAATGCGAGATGCGCAAAGAGATTTTCGCCCGCGCTGGCAGCAATCCCCTCGAACAGCCGATCGGCCTTGTCGCGCCAAGCGTGCTGACCGGTAAAGATCGCGAGGCGGATCAGGTTCTGCGCCGCCACGGCATTGGGGTTCGGCGTCGCATCATCGGTGGTGGCGTTGGGCCGCACCACCAGGCCAGCGGCGTCGTCGGCGGTGAGGAAATAGCCGCCGTTGTCGGGATTGGCGTAGTGGCGATCGAGCGTCCCCTGCCAGGCAAGTGCCCGCTCGAGATGGGCATGCTCGCCGGTCGCCTCGTGCAGCGCCAGCGCCGCCCGGATCATGGCAGCATGATCGGAGGCGAGGCAGGGAACGAGAAGCTTGCCCGCGCGCCAGGAATGGCCGAGCCGGTCGCCATGGGCCATCTTGGCGTCGACGAACAGGAACGCGCGCGCGGCCATTTCGAGCCAGCGCGGTTCCTCGAACGCGAGGCCGGCATTGACGAGCGCGGCAATCATCAGGCCGTTCCAGTCCGCCAGCACCTTGTCGTCGAGGCCGGGGCGCGCCCGTCTGCCGCGTGCGGTCAGCAACGTCTCGCGCATCGCCGCGAGCTTTTTCTCGTCCTCCATGCTGCGCGGTAAGTGCTTGAGATGATTAAGAATATTGTGACCTTCAAAGTTGCCCCCGGCGGTCACGTCGTAGTGCGCAGCAAAGTGGGCGGCATCGTCATTGCCCAGGACCGTCGTGATCTCGGGCAGCGACCAGACATAGAATTTGCCCTCCTCGCCTTCGGAGTCGGCGTCGAGCGAGGCGCAGAACGCCCCTTCCCCCGTCGTCATTTCGCGCGCCAGCCAAGCGACCGTCTCCCGCGCGCGGCGGCGGAATAGCTCATTGGCCGAGCGCTGGTATGCGAGCGCAAGCAGTTCGAGCAGGAGCGCGTTGTCGTAAAGCATCTTCTCGAAATGCGGCACCAGCCAGCGCTCGTCGACCGAATAGCGCGAGAAGCCGCCGCCGAGGTGATCGTAGATGCCGCCGTCGCAAATGCGGGTCAGCGTGAGTTCGACCGCACCGAAATAGCGCCTGTCGTTCAGGCGCCCCCCGGCGCGCCACAGAAACTCGAGCATCATCGGCTGCGGGAATTTCGGTGCCCCGCGCATGCCACCGTTGACCGGATCGATCATGCCGGCAATCTGACTGGCCGCGCGGTCGAGTTCGGGCGCGGCGATCACGACCCGCCCTTTGGGCCGCGCGCTTTCCGCAAGACGCGCCATCAGCGCGCTGCGGTTTTGCTCCACGCTTTGCGGGTCCTGGCGGAAAACGCGCTCAACCTCGCGCAACAGGTCGACGAAGGCGGGCTTTCCATAGCGCGAGGTCTTGGGAAAATAGGTGCCGCCCCAGAACGGCTCGCCGTTGGGGGTGAGAAACATCGTGAGCGGCCAACCGCCATGCTCGCCGAGGTGATGCAGCGCCGACATGTAGATCTGATCGATGTCGGGGCGTTCCTCGCGATCCACTTTGATGTTGACGAAGAGATCGTTCATCACCTGCGCGGTTGCCGCGTCCTCGAAGCTCTCGTGCGCCATGACGTGACACCAATGGCAGGCGGCGTAGCCGACCGAAAGCAAGATCGGCTTGTTGGCGCGCTTTGCCTCGGCGAGCGCCTCGGTTCCCCACGGCCACCAGTCGACGGGGTTGTGCTTGTGCTGGAGCAGATAGGGGCTGGTCTCGCGGGCGAGACGGTTTTCGTGGGACGTAACGGCGGTATCGGTCGACATTCGATCACAATGCCGGACAGCGTCGTTGGTTCAGTGCGTGAACCCAACAATCATCAGTGGATGGTCGGCCGCGGCTCCATGTAACCTAGTTCGGCGCTCCCGCGCTCGCAACCTACGGACGATCCGAATACGAACAATGGCCAGCGACCGCGACACCATCTTCGCCCTCTCCTCCGGCCGGCCGCCGGCGGCGATCGCGGTCGTTCGCATTTCGGGTCCACGCGCACGCGTCGCGCTCGAGCAGCTGATCGGCCGCGTGCCACAGCTGCGGCGCGCGTCGCTCGCGCGCGTGCGCGATCCGGCGACCGGTGACGTCATCGACGAAGGGCTGGCGTTGTGGTTTCCCGGGCCGAACAGCGAGACCGGTGAAGATATGGCCGAGTTGCAAGTGCATGGCGGCCGCGCGGTGATCGTGGCGGTTCTTGCCGCGCTGGCAAAGCTCGCAGGCTTGCGCCATGCCGAAGCAGGGGAGTTCACGCGCCGCGCATTCGAGAACGGTCGCATGGATTTGACCGAGGTCGAAGGGCTCGCCGACCTGGTCGCAGCCGAGACCGAGGCGCAGCGCCGACAGGCGTACCAGCAGCTCAGGGGGCTCCTCGGCGAGCGCGCCGAGACATGGCGGCAGCGGCTGATCGAGGCGCTGGCTCTGGTCGAGGCCGGCATCGATTTTTCCGACGAAGACGATGTCCCGGAGGACATGATGGTGCACGCGCTCGAGCTCATTCGGCCGTTGACCGAGGAAATCAGCAAGGCCGACGCAGGGCAGGGCGAGCGTCTACGCGAAGGCCTGCGCGTTGCCATCGCGGGCCCACCGAATGCTGGTAAGTCGACGCTGTTCAACCGGCTGGCGCGCCGCGAGGCTGCGATCGTGTCGCCGTTTCCCGGCACGACGCGCGACGTCCTCGAATTACATCTCGATCTCGGCGGCTATCCCGTGACGGTGCTCGATACCGCCGGCATGCGCGAAACTAGCGATCCAGTCGAACGCGAAGGCGTGCGGCGTGCGCGCGAGCAAGCCGCCAGCGCGAACCTGGTGCTGTGGGTCGTCGATGCCACTGCGATCGAGTCGCAGGCACTGCAATGCCCCTTGATCCAAGCTCCGCGCGAATCCACCGCTTGGCTGGTGGTTAACAAAATGGATCTGGTGGCGGAGGAGGAAAAGCGAAGAATTGAATCTCGGTTCAATAAGGAGGAAGTTGTTAACCTTGTGTCCAGCACGACGGGTGCCGGTGTCGATGAATTGGTTAACGCGCTCGCCCGCTTTGCCGGGTGCTTCTTCACTCCCGAGCCCGCGTTGGTGACGCGCGCGCGTCAGCGGGCACATCTTAGAGAAACCGTGCTCGCGTTGCAGGGCGCGCAGCGCGCCGCGCAAGACGGCAGAGAGGAAATCATGGCGGAGCAGCTTCGCCTGGCGACCAGGGCATTGGGCAAGCTTCTCGGGCGGGTGGACGTGGAGGACGTTCTCGACGTGATCTTCCGAGATTTTTGCATTGGCAAGTAGGAGCGCGAGAGGCGCGCATCGACGACTGGGCCGATGGCCGAGAGACTCCGTTCGCGTTCGACGGTTGCGCATGTTTCACGTGAAACACGGCCGGCACCGGCAACGTCGCTTGGGAAATGGACGCTGCACCCCCAGTCGGGTAGAAGCTCGGCGCTCGGAGAATTTGGAACGATGAACCCGCAGTACGATGTCATCGTCGTGGGCGGCGGCCATGCTGGCTGCGAGGCCGCCGCGGCCGCCGCGCGCATGGGCGCGGAGGTCGCACTCGTCACCCATCGCTTCGCGACCATCGGCGCGATGTCGTGCAATCCCGCAATCGGAGGCCTGGGCAAAGGCCATCTCGTGCGCGAGATCGACGCGCTCGACGGCCTGATGGGGCGCGTGGCCGATCTCGGGGGTATCCAATTTCGCGTGCTCAATCGTCGTAAGGGGCCTGCCGTGCGCGGGCCGCGCGCGCAAGCAGACCGCGCGCTCTATGCCGGGGCCATGCAGCAAGCGATCCGCGCCACCGCCAATCTCGCGGTGATCGAAGCCGAGGCGGACGACCTCCTGATCCGCGGCGAGCGAATCGCCGGGCTCAAGCTCGCGGACGGGCGCGAGTTCGGGGCAGGGGCCGTCGTGCTCACCACGGGAACCTTTCTGCGCGGGCTCATCCATATTGGCGAGCGGCAGACGCCGGCGGGACGCGTGGGCGAGGCGCCGGCACTCGGCCTGTCGCTCACCTTGCAGCGGCTCGGATTCGCGCTAGGGCGGCTCAAGACCGGAACGCCGCCGCGGCTCGACGGCCGCACCATCGACTGGGCGGCGGTAGAGATGCAGTCGGGCGACGAGCCGCCCGAGCCGTTCTCGATGCTGACGGAGCGCATCGATAACCCCCAGGTCCAGTGCGGCATGACCCGCACGAACGTGGCGACCCACCGCATCATCCGCGACAACGTTCACCGCTCGCCGATGTATTCCGGCCAGATCTCGAGCAAAGGGCCGCGCTATTGCCCCTCGATTGAGGACAAGATCGTGCGCTTCGGCGAGCGCGACGGACATCAGATTTTTCTCGAACCGGAGGGGCTCGACGACCCGACCGTGTATCCGAACGGCATCTCCACGTCGCTGCCGGAAGAGGTTCAATTCGCGCTGATTGCCACCATCCCGGGGCTCGAGAACGCGCGCGTCATCCGGCCCGGCTATGCCATCGAGTACGACCACGTGGATCCGCGCGAACTCAATCCCACCCTGGAGACAAGGCGCTTGCCCAAGCTGTTCCTGGCGGGGCAGATCAACGGCACGACCGGTTACGAGGAGGCGGCGGCGCAAGGCTTGGTCGCGGGCCTCAATGCGGCGTCCCGAGCGGGTGGGGGAGGCGACATCACATTCGACCGCGCTGAGGGCTATCTCGCTGTTATGATTGATGATTTAGTGACGCGCGGGGTCACCGAGCCGTACCGCATGTTCACCTCGCGGGCGGAATACCGGCTCACGCTGCGGGCCGACAACGCCGACCAGCGCCTGACTGCCAGAGGCATCGCGCTCGGCTGCGTGGGCGCCACCCGCCGTTCCCGGCATGCGTCGAAAATGGCGGCGCTCGAGGCGGCGCGCGATTTCGCCCACTCGGTGTCCCTCACCCCCAACGAGGCGGATCGCCACGGCCTTGCCCTCAACAAAGATGGCCAGCGGCGCAGTGCGTTCGACCTGCTGTCGCACCCAAACATCGGGATCGCAGACCTCGCCAAGATCTGGCCTCGGTTCGCCGATTTGCCCCCGAAGATCGCGGAGCAGGTCGAAATCGACGCGAAATACGATGTCTATCTCTCACGCCAGGCCGCCGACATCGCGGCCTATCGCCGCGATGAGAGCCTGGAACTGCCGGACGGGCTCGACTATTCGCAGCTCTCCGGGCTCTCCAATGAAGTCCGCCAAAAGCTTAACGCCATGCGTCCTCGCACCATCGGCCAGGCTGCCCGCATGGATGGAATCACGCCGGCAGCGCTCACGCTTCTCGTCGCGCATCTCAAGCGCAATGGACGCGTTGCAAAAGCGGCAGCCGCTGGACGCTGATGCCGAGGGCCCGCCGGCCTTATCGCGATCGGGAAGAGAAGACCCCGCGGCGCGCGCGGACTGGCCATGAGCCCGGGCTTGTTGAGCCTGCCGACCGCGAGCGCACGCCTGTCGCTTCCGTCACGCCACTCCTTCTTGGCCTCATTTGCTAATTCGCCGCACTCGCCGCAAAGCGCAAGCACCAGGAAGCGGATTAGCTCATCGCCCTGCAGGTTGCCCCATTTTAGATGAAGGCGTAGATGGTCTCGCAACTCAGTGTTCATGCCTTGCGCGCTCGCTTTCATGCCAAGCCAATATGGCGGTAGTTGCCGCCTCTAAAGTAGCGAACAGACGCACCTTAGGATGGTGTCGCCACGACCAGTTATGTTCGGTAACTAAATAGACCATCTTCCCGGCGCCTAACGCCGCGCCGACCTCGAGCAATGCACCGTTCTGGTTCTCCTCAGCGCCGCAAAATGCGAGCACGATGTCGGCATCGCGTGCCTGCTCGATGCAGGCGATCCAGTGCGCTTGCCATGAATCGTGAGATGGTTCGCGGCCTGTGTCTTTGTTAAAATCCCAATCGACCCAGGTAGCGGTGATGGGAATTCCAGCGGCTCTAAGTGCCGTCCACCACGGCCAATATTTACTTTTCGAAGCGCAATAAACTTTCATGGTTATCTCTAAGGAACCTCGAACAATACCCGCTTTCGGTGATTTCTGGCTTAGCTGAGCGAACGGTTGTCAGCACTCGTGCCAAGGTGGATCCCCGATCGGGACCGTTTTGACGCCTGGCGGGCGAAGCGCGGTCTTTGCACGATGCCACACGCACTCCACCCGTGAGCGCACTCAAGCGGGCGCAGCCGCCATCCGCTCGAGCTGAACCAGCCGGCGGATGTTGTAACCGAGGTTCATCATTCCGATCTTAAACCTCGCCCGCGCGATGCCGATGGTGCGCACGATCTTACCGCCCATCGAGTTCTGCTGGTGGCCGAATACGTGCTCGACACGCGCGCGTACCCTCGAGCGCGTCGTGTTCGCCGACTTCTGGCGCTCCGACAGCGGACGATTTCGTGCGGCGCGCCGGTGGATACAGCTCTGCAAGCCCTTCGCCTTCAGGCCCGCCTCAATCTGCATCGAGCGATAGGCGCTGTCCGCCCAGACCCCCTTGCCGGTATTGGAGAGATCGAGCACATCGTCCAGCTTCTGACTGTCGTGCACGGCCGCGTCCGTCGCATCCCATTTGCGGATCAGCTTGTGCGCCTTGTCCACGCCGAGGTGGT
>WNGR01003304.1_pt1 | contig 17627 bp, 23 predicted proteins | sample 5407581 | NCBI WGS metagenome assembly WNGR01 (sample SAMN13153383, study PRJNA577476) | soil metagenome | isolation source: 80 cm soil or saprolite under Garry oak tree replicate 2 | place: USA:California | collected 2016-06-15 | reverse complement strand
CAGGGAAGGAAGTGCTGGGCCACAGGGCGCCTCCGGGAGAGAACTACGTTGTTGTAATTCTCATCCCGCGATAGCCGTCACTCCAGCACCCCCGAGGGGTTCATGCGACAGCCACTACCCTTTGCAACAGCCCTCGGTCCTTGACGGGTCAGGCCCCGGGCTACCTGAGCCGGCAGCGATTCGGGTCGCGAATGTGGCTCGGCCCGGTCCCGGCCGTGCCCTCCGGGATGTCCTGACGACGCCCCTGCCCTCCACCGGGGTTGTTACACGAAGGGTTCACGAAGGTGCCCACCCACCGCGACCGCCCCGTCCCCCTCGGCCTGAAGGGGCCAGACGTTCCTGGCCCGGGGGCGACCGCCCCGGCTTTCGAGACCGGGTCAGGGGCCTCCTCCTGCGGCGACCTTCTTGCACCCTTCGCATACCCCCCCACCGAGGGCCTGCCACACTGCGGTGGCGCGGACGCAGGCCTTGAATCCCCTCCACCTCCCTGGCCAGGGGAAACGCATCACGCTCTGACTCGAACGCCTGTTCGATCTAGCTGGGGGGAGCCCTCCAAAACTGTGGTTCTCTGTGGCTTCTCCGTAGCTTTCGACGTCCGGGGTCGCGATGTGATGGTGGGGACGGGCAACTCACCTCAGGGAGAGCCAGTCGCGATCGACGAGGTGCAAGCTGGCCTCCTTGCCTTGGCGACCCAGGGCAGGGTTCGAGTGAACCCAGCCACCCTTGGCTATCGAAGCGCCTTCGTGGGAGCCATCTTGTACACGGTTCCGGGTGCCATCATCCAGCGAGACCCTCAATGGGTCGAGCTCACCGACAGTCACGAGGTCCCAGAGCCCACCTCTTTCCTGAGTGACGTGCGCGATCATCAAGGGCCACTGGGGTTGGCCGTGAGTACCAGGATAATCCACTGGGCAGCGCTGAAGGGGGCCAATCACCCAGCTGGAATGGACCCTGGAGCAGATGGGGAGCGGCCCCCACGCGTGCTACGTGACCAGCCGTGGGTTCAGGCTGCCTCCGGATGAGGGGGCCATGAGCCGAGTCTGGTAAAACCTGTGGTCCCGTCCCCAGTGGCCCTATGACCGACTGCACGACGGGGACATCCTGTATTTCTATGAGTCCCCCAGCGCGGCCATCCGGATAAGAAAGTATAAGCCAGGCGGCAGCGGGACCTGCAGGGAGTGCGGCCAACGTGACTGGTCAGAGTGGGTTTGTCAAGTTACCAATTCCCTCAGGTAATTGGGAGCGGGACCAGTTCCGCTAGCCGTCATGTTCCTCCTGCCCTCGCGACCCGCCGCCCGCTGCTCGAGGTCCGGTCCGGACTGTTACCTCTTGCTGTGCCTTTGCCTGCTCTTGCTGTGCCTTTGCCTGCTCTTGCTGTGCCTTTGCCTGCTCTTGCTGTGCCTTGCTCTTGCTCTCCCTACTGCTCTTGTAGGCGTCCGCGCCGAAGTAGAAGCCCACCACGGTGATGAGAACCCATCCCAGCTTGGACAGCACGTTGTTCACAACTGGATCCAAGCTCCCCCCTGCTCCGGCCCTCTCATCTCCTGTTGCGACCGCGGTCTGGAGAAGCAGTGAAGCGCGAAACGCAGACAGAACCAGTAGGTCGATCGTTAGGGCCACATAGAAGAGCAAGTAGGCAGCAGCGAAAGCATCGCGCAGCTTGTCTTGGCTGGAAGACTGATAGACACCCAAGAAGATGCAGATCACCAAAGACCCGAGACCGCCCCCGATCGCAGCGGGAGGGTAAACCACGATCCAGTCGCTAGCAGCGTCGATCCAAAGCCAAATCCACGTGCCGATCCAAGCCAACAACCCAACGGTCCCCCAGTAGAGCATCGGGTCGAACTTCCAACGCTTCAAGACGGCGAGGGAAAGAACTAAGAACAGAACAAGGCCGAGAGCAACACCAAGGAGGGACAGAAACACTGTTCCTGTGTTTGTGCCGATCATGAAGCCCCCTTCCTCCTTCGATGCTCCGAACGGTACTCGGGAATGTAGACGACCAGGAATGGCCAAGCCAGACTGACGGCATCGTCGTTTTGGTCTTGACCCGGTCCTGGTGGACACCCGACAGTGGGGCTGCGGCCCCTGGAAGGGAGTCCACATGGCCAAGGGAACCCGGTACCCCACCGAGTTCCGAGCCGAAGCCATCCGGCTGTACCGCACCGCCGGCCGGTCCCAATGAGAGCGCGCGGGATCGCCCGGGAGAACCCTCCGTCGCTCGGTGATCCAGGCCGACGTCGACGCCGGACAGAGGAACGGGCTCACCACCGAAGAGCGGGAGGAGCTCCGCAAGCTCCGTCGGGAGAACCGCATCCTGCGGGAGGAGCGGGACATCTTGAAAAAAGCCGCCGCCTTCTTCGCGCGGGAGGAGCAACGCCGGACCCTGTAGCGGTGTTCCGGTTCATCCACGCGGAGAGGGCCAACCACGACGCCCGGGTGCTCTGTCGGATGCTCGGAGTGTCCCGCTCCGGGTACTACGCCTGGCGGTCGAGGCCGCTGTCTCACCGCTCGATCATGGACGCCGATCTCACCCGGGCCATCATCAGGATCCACCAGGCCTCCAAGGGCACCTACGGACGTCCGAGTTCAGCGACCACTGCCCCTTGAGCGCGACGTTCGGATAGGAGACCTCCAGCCGCCCGCGCCCTGAGCGGGAATGTCATTCATGGCCCCGGCCGGCCCGGCCGGGCTGAATGGCTAGGCACCCCGTCGCTGGAGTGCGCCTGTTCAGCAGCTTCATTGGGCTTCGGCTCGATTCCGAACCGCACCGACTGAATCCAAGCTGCTGCGTCCTCGACCCATCCCGACAAGTCCTTTATGCCTCCCACTCCATCGTTCGCCCCCGGTGCACCTGACTTCCCAAGAAAGGTTGCAAGGTTCACGAGGCCACCTTCAACGTTGTCGAGATCCTCTCCAACCTTGATGTCTTCTCCGTGGTCTTCCCAATCCTCGATAACCTTCTTTACGTAATTCTCCGCCTTTCGGAGGGCACGCCTGATCCGTGCGTGGTCATGCCCGTAAAGGGACGGCTGCATTTTGACGCCAAGCTTGAGCTTCTCAAGCGTCAGCTGGGCGTCGTTGAGCACCACCATCTGCTCCCTGAAATCCGCGATCTGGCGCTCGCTGGGTTGCCGGCTCCGCTTGGTGTCGGACCTAGGCGCGTCCAGCAACTCTCTGAGCCCTGCGGCCCGTAGCATTCGACGGACGGACTTGACTCGATGATATGCTCCCCAGAGTTCGTCTGTAACGCTCGCAAGGTACTCATCCCGACGCCGACGATCGTCGCGAAGGTCGTCCAGAAGCTTGAACGCCAAGGCGACCAAGCCGCCCAGTATCCCGAGTGCGACGAGTTGGAGGCCAGCCTTACCGACCTCGAACCACAGAGTAGCGCTTCCCGAAGGTGACTTAGCGAATCCGAGCGAGATCGCCGCGCCAGCGATCGCCAATGCGACGAGCAGAATGATCACCACCCACTTTAGGCGTCGCAGGCGCGGCCAACCTCGAGCCCTAAGTTTGTCTTCCGGCATGCCTGCGAAGCATAGACCTAGGACCGTAACCTCGCTCTCTGAGATTCATCCCCTCAAGGAAGGCCGCAATGCGCAAAGGGAGGACGTGAGCCCTTACGAAATGGAATCGGGCGGACTCGCCTGGGTAGCCGACATGACTCTACGTGTACTGGGTCGTATGGCTCGTCGGAGGCCAAGAAGCCGGTTGGGTTGACCGGCTACTAGGTCAATGCCGTGGCCGAGGAGGGTAGCTGTTTGTCCGCTTCGGGCCACTGCCATGGTCCCGCCAGAGGGTCATGAGTTATTGGCCGGCTCGTACAACTCGGCGGAGGTATACAGACCCACGGTTTTGGACCCGCCAGCGACTAGGACCTTGCCGTTCCCCAGGAGAGTAGCTGTCGGTCCGCTGCGAGCGGAGGCCATGGTTCCGCCAGAGGACCACGTGTTCAGTCGCCGGGTCGTACCGCTCAGCGGAAGCCACATAGCCCAAATTGGTGGTTCCGCCGACTACCAGGACCTTTCCGTTCCCTAGCAGGTGGCTGGATGGTGGTCTCTTGCTGTGGCCATGGGTGCCGCGGAGCGGGTGGTCGCCACACGAGCGGACCTCGCGAAGGCCCGAGACGATGCGCAGGTCGCCTTACGCGGATGGTACTTCCCTCATGTGGACCGCGAGCGGGTCGGCAACTTCGCCGAGGGAATCCAGTCGGCGACCACGTGGGAAGTCCACCATGAGGCGCACCGCGCTTTCGTCTCGGGACTGTTCCTCTGGCGAGGTCTAGTTCGGGAGGACTTCGAATCGGGGTTTGCCAAAACCTTGATGTACGAATCCACGATCTGGTCTTTTGTTGAGATCTGCCTGTTCGCGAGCCGCTTCCTCTCCGCCATCCTCGAGTCAGGGAATGTCGTGGTCGACGCCGCTATCCATGGGCTCGCAGGTCGTCGACTCGTGGCGAGCAGGCCTAGCGTCTCACTGTGGGGGGATCGGTTCACAGAGGAAGAGGACTTTCGCCAGCAGGTGGCTATGCCGCTCGGCGAGCTTCGAGTCGCCCATCTCCTTCTTCCCCGCTCCTCCGGAGGTGAAAATGGGCGCGTTTCCCCAGCGCATGGGGGGATGAAGCGGTGAGCAGTGTGGCGTTCAGCGGCACCTTCGGGCCGAGGCCCGGAGGCGGTCCCCAGAACCCGACACCGTATGGTGCGGTGTCTTTCGTCCCGCCCCCGGCGGCGTTGCCGGCCGAACGCTGAGGGGGATCACCGCTTCTCTGTTCCGGGCTGGAGACGACACCAGCTAGCATAGTGTCCTGATCAGCCCCCAGGAAGGGTCTTCGGTCCTCCCTGCGCCATCCGGGTTCCGGTTCGCCTCGGGTCGGCTGTGCCTCGATCTCGCCGCCACGGTCACCGAGCGAGGAGGCCAGGCGGTGGAGCTCCTCTCCCGGGCCTCCGTCCTCGGGGCGTGGCTGCACCAGGCCGGGTTCTGTGATCGTCCTCCTCCCGTGGACACCGCCCAGCTCCAGGAGGCCCGCCGCCTCCGGGAGGCCATCGCCCACTCCGCCCTCGCCACCTCGAGCGGGGAGCGGCTTCCCCAGAGCGAGGTGGACCGGATCAACCTGTGGGCCCGCTACCCGGTGACCCCCCGCCTCGATCCGGACACCGCGACGATCACCTTCGATGCCCCCCGGAAGGTGGAGGGAGCCTTCGGGAGGATCGCCCGGGACGCCGTGGACCTCCTGGGAGGGGAGGATTAGAGACTTTCGCAATTCCAAGCGTCCTGTCACGGCTTCGGCGCGGGCTTTACCCGCCAGTGCAGCACATGGCGATCCGGTTCACCCTTCGCAGCGGTCGAACCGCCCGGATCTGGATCCGATCCTGGGCCCGAGGGTGCCGCTGAATCCGGCACCTTCCACCGCTTCACCCTCCCTGTGCTGGGGAAACGCGCCCATTTTCGCCTCCGGAGGAGCGGGGAAAGAAAGAAGACCCCAGATCGGCAGCCTGGCCCGATCCCATCGCCGCCTACGTGGCGACATCCCCTGTCGCTCTTGAGGTCGCGGACAGTCGAACCATAGAATCGGCTCGGATCGCCGTACCCCTCATGCATTGTCGTCGCCGGCGAGATCCGGTAGAGAAGGGGGGGATCGTGACGAGGTCGATGCGCCGGCCGCTGCGGGGGACCTCTGCTCGAGCCGCCACGCTCGCCCTCATCGGGGCAAGCCTCTGGGCGCTCGGCATCAAGGCTGCAGCAGCGACAACCGGCTGTCCGCCGGCCCCGATCTTTTTGCCGTCCAGCGAAGAGCAGGCCCCACTGGTCACTCTCGTCCCAGACCAGGCCCAGGGGCTCTCGATGTCCTTCGGTCGCAGTCGGGCGGCGAAAAGCAGGGAGTTCTTCCTCACTCCCAAGCTCAAGAAGAGGAAGGGGGTGAAGAGTGAGCTGCCCCCAGGCACGTTCCTCCCCCTCCCGGTCGGGACGGTCCTGAAGCTCGACATGCGCCCGCTCGAGCGCCAAGAGGTGGATGGCGAGATCAGCCCGGGGCCGAACTACGTGGCTTTCGCCCAGGTCTCCGACACGAAGGAGGTCACCGTCTCCGTCTGCATCGATCCCACTGGAGCCGATGTGGATCCCGGCACGTACGTCGGAAGCGTCAGGATCACGGACGGCCGGGTCGAAGAGGTCACGGTTCCCATCACCGTGACGTTCCAGTACCCCAACTACCCGCTGCTCATCTCGCTCATCGTCGTGCTGCTCGCCGGGGGGTCGTGGTACGTGTGGGCCACGTCACAACGGATAACCGGGCACGACGTCCTCGAGGGCGACTGGGTGGACCGGTTCCTCGGCTGGCTCGGGCACAACATCGTCGCGTTCATACCCGCCACGATCGCGGCCGGCGGAGCGTTTCTCGCGGCGTACTGGCGTAACCCAGCCTGGGGGGCCCGAGCCCCGGAAGACTGGTTCACATTGCTTGGTGCCACGTTCGCTGCCTTCTCGGCCACACTTGCCGGTGCCGCTTCGATCGGGAAGCGGGGTCCCGCGCCACCCTCCCCGAGTCGGCCCGGCCCGGACCCGCGCCCGGCGGGGGCGGAGCACAGGGGACCCAGTGGTTCGACTGAGGGATCCGGGCGGCCGATCGATGAGTTGACTGATGAGCTGCTCACGGACCAACTCATCGAGACGAGGGAGAAGGATCACGAGCCCGCTGCAGAAGGCCAAGGCATCGCGCCCAACCAAAGGGCCGCTATCGACGCGCTGACGGACAAGCTCATCGATAAGACCGAGAAGCTCAACTACTTCATCGTCACTGCCGGTACGGCCGTCCTCGTGTTCACGTTCCGCGACTTCAATTCGGCAAGCGGGCTTCTGCGGCTAGCACCGATCTGGCTCGTGGCGGCCGGTTGGGGAGCTCTGCTCGTATCGGCCCTGTCTTCCCTCGGGACAGTACGCCAGGGACATCTGCTCTACCGTCTCTATATTCGGATTCGCAATCAAGGTCGCCAGACGACCAATCCTGGGGAAGCGTGCCGGGTCCAGAGGATCTACGCGTACATGCGCTTGGGCGAGTTTATGATGATCGCTGCCTTTCTGGTGGGCATCTCAGGTCTGGTGACTGCCTATATCACAGCCCTGGGGGGTTGAGGCTTTGGGGCGCACGAGGAGGAGGAATGGGCTTCCACGAGGGACCAGTCAAGGAAGTTGCCCGGTCGTTCTACGAGGCGATTTCACAAGGTCAACTTGACCGACTCGACGAACTCGTGGCCCCGGACTTCCAGGACCACACTCCCGGGCAGCCACCTGGACGGGATGGTCTCCGAGAGTCCCTGGAAGCAACACGGCTGGGTTTCCCCGATCTCACAGTCTCCATCGAAGACATGTTTGTGGCTTCGAGCGAAAGCAAGGTGGCCATTGTGTCCTTTATTCATGGAACTCACGAGGGAGAATGGGTAGGAATTCCTCCAACGGGCAAGAGAATTAGCATCATGGCCCTAGACATCCTGCGAATTAGCGAAGGGAGGGTTGCTGAACGCTGGGGCCTGGTCGATAGCCCAGGGCTCTTCCAGCAGCTGGGTGTGTTCCCAGGAACATGATGGAATCCGCGGCCCCTCTCCCCCCGAATGGTCTGCGAGCCCGTCGCTACGGGCGCCCAGGGCTGCTGCTTCCCCACGTGGCTGTCGCGAAAAGGGTCCGCCCGGTGGACGACTGGCGCGGAGGGTGTGTTTCCAGTCTGATTGGCCGGAGGGGCCCGGCCGGGGGCCGTGTCAGGCCCCCGCGGCGGCGATCCGGTGCCGGTGGAGCTTCAGGAGGTTGTGGGTCGCCGCGGCTAGTCGCCACTCCGAGCGCACGGCCGCTCTTCCCCGTCGGTGGAACCGGTCGAACCGGCGGTTGTACTTGATCTGCCCGAACACCGGCTCCACCGTCGCCATGCGTCGCCGGTAGATGGCCTGGCCGTGCTCGGTGGCGAGCACGGCGCGCATGAACGCGTAGAGGCCGTTGTCCCATCCCGGCCGGCTGCCTGTGCGGAGCCCCGAGTCCGGCGGGATCAGCACCTGGATCCCTCGACCGACCACGGCCTCCATCTGCTTGGTGTGCCAGTACCCCGGATCGGCGAGCACCACCTCCGGCAGCTCGGTGACCCCAACCTTCTCCAGCTCGGCGGTGGTGGCGTCGACCATCGGCTGCAGGTGACCGAAGTCGGGCGAGTCCACCGTGACCTCGGCGGCAACGATGATCTGATGCTCGGTGACCGCCGCCTGGCAGTTGTACCCCTGCGTGGCCGGCTGACCTTTCCTGCGCACGATCCTGGAGTCGGGGTCGGTGGTGTTGATGGTCCCGGCCGGAGTCTCGGGGGGCTGATACGGCTTGGTGGTCCCCGGGGCCATCCGACGCGATCCATCGGCGGCGATCCCCCGGGCCCGCCACGCCTCGTACTGCTGGTTGGCCTCGCGCTCCGCGGCGTGGTCCTGCTCCAGGCGGCGAGCTGCTTCCTCCAGCCGGCGAGCCCGGGAGCGGGGGATGGGCCGGGCCTGGAGCCTGCGGTGCTCATCGATGAAGTGGCGTGCCTCGCCTTCGATCCTACTCAGCACATCGCCCGCATCGAACCCCTTTCGGTCGTGGGCGCGTCCGCAAACCAGGCGCGGCGGGCAGTCCGGCGGCTTATCCGGTCCCATCTTCAGGCGGTCGGCGTCGTCGTCAATGTTGTCCGTCTGAGTCGGCTCGAAGATCAGGGGCCGCATCCAGAAGCGGTCGTCCGGCGCCTCGCGGAAGGCCCGCTCTAAGCCAAGTCGCCGCTCTAGTCCCTTGTTCCTTTGGCAACCGTCACGAATGCGCTGGGGCCACGCCAGGCGGGTAGGCTCCGAGACGCAGGTGCCGTGACGGACTGGCCCCACAGCCATCCCGTTCCTCAAACGGCCCCTGCATCCGAGGCGGTCGGCACCGGGGATCTTTTGCGCGTCGGCTCAGTCCCAGGGTTGTCCTCGACCCGAGGGCGTCCATCTTTGTCTCTCGCGAGTGACCCTGGCCTCAAAGCCCCGCGGCCTGGTGCGACGCAGCCGCCACCTAGCCTGCCAGGACGGCTCGATGGGAACAAGACCCGGGAACTCCTCGGCGAGCAAGCCCTCGACCTCTTCCATCGCAGACCCGATCACGCTGTCAGTGACCGGCTGCCCTCGCCCCTGCACTAGCTGGATCTCAAACACCTTCGACATCTCGTACTCCATTCGGTTCAGCACCATGTTCAACCAGCGAAGCTCGAACAAGAGCTCCTCCCAGCGATCCGTGCCTGTCTGCTGCCGCCGCACCATGAACAACATCTCGGCCAGGACCTTGTGAGTCCGCTCGATCAATTCCAACCGTCGAGCGCGCGCCGACTCCCGCTGTTCGGCGGCCGCCCGAACCATGCCCTCCTCTGAATTGCGGCTCGCACGCCGCGCAGAAAGGGCCGCGACCGCAGCCGCCAAGACCGCCCCACCTTCCAGCCAGTTCCCGAGCGTCACCGCAATAGTCCCGGTCTGCATCTCCAGGAGTATCCCGCCGCGAGCGGGTGGCCCGCCATAACACAGGCGTACACGTCGACCTACCCGGGCACTCGTCCAGGATGCGTTGCGCACTCGACAGCCTGCCGGTGACCGTGGCGGCGAGATCGAGGCACAGCCGGCCCGAGGAGAACCGGAACCCGGATGGCGCAGGGAGGACCGAAGACCCTTCCTGGGGGCTCATCAGGACACCATGCTAGCTGGTGTCGTCTCCAACCCCGGAACAGAGAAGCGGTGATCCGCCTCAGCGTTCGGCCGGCAACGCCGCCGGGGGCGGGACGAAAGACACCGCACCAATACGGTGTCGGGTTCTGGGTACCGCCTCCGGGCCTCGGCCCGAAGGTGCCGCTGAACGCCACACTCCTCACCGCTTCATCCCCCATGCGCTGGGGAAACGCGCCCATTTTCATCTCCGGGGGAGCGGGGAAGAAGGAAACAAAAGCTACGGGCACCACTCCGTGGCCGCCGTCATCGCGATGATCTACCTCTGCTGCGGCGGGATCACGATGCGGCTACCCACGGAAAGGTGAGGAGAACCTGTTTGTGGAGGTGGCCGGTTGGCTCACCCTGCTCTTGGCGGCGATCCGGTCCCAGACCCTTGCAGAAGAGTCCGCGCGGCGACACCCCACGCTGCCCGGGTCGCTCTCCTTCGGCGGTTTCTGGTCCACGGAACTTCATTCCTGGGCCGGCGCAACCGTCGTGGTCGCGTTAATCGTGCTGGCGAAAGCCGCCTCGAGGCCGCTGACGACGTTCCTGGCCGTGTACATGACGTATCGGTTCCTCGACCTACTCTGGCTAATTGTGTTCCTCGTCCTGTCATTGGGCGAGGCGAAGACCCGGCTCGAGACCTTCCTTCGACCAATACGTCTGATCCGTCAGCTCAAGCAAGACCGGCACCTCCCGTCGTCCGAGGAAGATGTGGCCGCCTTGCGTCAGTCGGGGGAAGCCATCGACGAGATGTGGGATCGGGTGTTTTGGTTCTATGTGTGGGTCGCTCTGGTGAACATGGCGGTCAGCGCAGCCCTGATACTGCTAACACTTCAATGGGATTCGGGGGGGAGATTCGTGGCAGCACTATGGCTGGTGAACGTGCTGGCTACCCACGTGATCGAGCAGCGGTATCTACCGCAGTTTTACGGACTATAGATATGACCCTCGATTTGACGCGCCCGCATGTGGGTGAGTGGGGCGACGAATGCTGTTTCCGGCCCAATCCAGCACTGCTCGGGCTGGGACGCCAGTTAGGATGCGGGCGTGGCTGTGGTTGTGCGCTTCGTGGGGAGCGGGGACGCCTTCGGAAGCGGTGGCCGCCTCCAGACTTGTATCCACGTCCGGACCGATGCCTCGGTCTTCCTCATCGACTGTGGTGCGTCCTCCCTGATCGGGATGAAAGCGGGGGGCCTCGACCCGAACGAGGTTGAGACGGTCTTCCTCACCCACCTCCACGGCGACCACTTTGGTGGCCTCCCCTTCATGATCCTGGACGGACAGATCAGCCACCGTTTCCGTCCCATCACCGTGGCGGGTCCGCCCGGGGTCCGGGAGCGCGTCATGGCCACGATGGAGGACCTGTTCCCCGGGTCGTCCACCGTCCGGCGTGGCTTCGCCCTTCGCTTCGTCGAGCTGCCCGCGGGAGTGGAGAGCGTGGTTGGGACCCTTGCGGTCGTCCCGTACGAGGTCGTTCACGAGAGCGGCGCTCCCGCCTACGCCCTGCGGATCTCGTGCGACGGGAGGGTGATCGCCTACTCCGGCGACACGGCGTGGACGGACCGGCTGGTGGAGGCTTCGGCGGGGGCGGATCTCTTCGTCTGCGAGGCCCTCTTCTTCGAGAAGACGGTTCCCTACCACCTGGACTACGCCACGCTGGCCGGCCACCGCTCGGCCCTCTCCTGCCGGCGGCTCGTCCTCACCCACATGGCGACCGACATGCTCGGCCACCTGGCCGAGATCGAGGTGGAGCACGCCGATGACGGCATGGAGTTCGTGCTGTAGCCGCATCCAGCGAGTCTCACCCGGGGGCGACGTCGCAGAACACGAAGTCCTCGCGGGCCACGACCTCCCCGGGGTGGCAGGGGATGGGCCGCCGGAACAGTGGACCGTCGTGGACGAAGGTGTGGAACTCGCCGTTCTCCCCGCACGGGTCCACGCCCTCGGGCAGGTCGGCCAAGAAGCCCTCATCGAAGGCACGCCCGGCGAACGAGGGATTAAGGGCTCGGGGGTCCACGCAGACCACGAGGGCCCGGAAGCCGCCGGCGATCATGTCCCGGGCCAGCGCAGCGGTGTCTCGGCCCCACAGGGGAAAGACTCCCCGCATGCCGACCTCGGCTAGCCGGCCCTCCCGGTAGGCCCGGATGTCCTCCAGGAAGAGGTCGGCGAACGCCACGTGCTCGACCCCCTCGAACTCGCGAGCGGCGAGGGTCGAGGCCATCCGGCTCTCGTACACTTCGTTCGAGCACTGCGGCGGGATCCACACCTTGATCACGGGGAGCCCGATGGCCTCGGCCTGGCGGTCCAGCAGCTCCTCACGGACCCCCGACATGCTCACCCGGTCGTAGCCCTCGGTGAGAGTGGTGAGGAGGGCCCTGACCTCAAAGCTGGGGTCGCTGAGCACGGTCCACAGCCCGAACGCGGAGTCCTTCCCCGCGCTCCACGAGAAGACGGCAGGGGTTGGCATGGCTGCCATTGTCAACCACGCCCGAGCCGTGTCGCTTTGGGCCGGAACCGGCACCCTTCATCGTTCCCATTGGGTTCGATGACCTTCCCCTCACCATCACGAAGGATGCCCCCTGGCCGAACTCAGCTGCCTCTTCCGGGCCCAACGGATACACGAACGGTCCACGAAGGATAATCACGGCCGGGTAGCTCTCCGTCGCCCCTCGTCGGGTCGACAGGGGGTTGGAGGCCTCCGGCCTCTTCACCCTCGCTGGCCTGGGGAAACGCGCGCGGGTCGATGACCCGAACACTCGTTCGATTCAGGCCGAAACGACGTTCGAAAGTGTTGCATTTGCGTGCGCTACTAGTGCATTAGAGTGCATTTAAGCGGCCTTCCCTAGACGCCGGTGAACTTCACCGTGCTCCCCCCGGACCCCCACGGATTCGACGGAGACGGTGACGGGGTGGGCTGCGAGGTCGGACGTGCCGTTCATCGATAGCAGCGGGCTGAGCGTCCTGTTCCAGGTGATCAAGGGGCTCCACAGGGTGTGATAGCTGTGGCCGGTGCGCGGATCGAGGGAAGTTGAGTGAGCGAGTCCGGTCGGGTGACGACGCACTAGTATTCGGGGAGGCGGCGGACGAAGAAATTTGCGATTGCTATTAGTGACGAAATGAGTCCAAAGGCAGCGGCGAGCCCAGCGCACCATTCGCTTCCATAGAGTGCCGCCTGACGCGCAGTGTTCGCGGAACGTGCCCATGAGAAGAACGGCCCACCCACGGGAAAGTGTTCACCACCTCTGCCGCCAGTTCCAGCAATCTAGGGGTGTCGTTTGGGAACGCGGCTTGTTTTGATCTCGCCCACTCAGCGATCTCGTCATCTGATTGCTGGAGCTCGCGGTAGACCTCGCTCGGCGAGACAAATCGCCGGGCGTCGATCAGCTCCTCGATCCGCTTCCAGACGGGGGGAGAAGCGCCTCAGGGGATAGTTGTAGTCGAGATCGATCAGGCTGCTGGTGTCGACCACATAGGTGGTCTTCCCCGGGCCCGCGCCGCGGTTGGCCAAGCGCTGCCTAGCCGGGCCGAGTTGAGAGCGACAGAAGTGACCCGAAGTGGTCCGCCCGAATCCCGAGGTACTCAAGCGCCTCTGCGTGGCTGATCTGGCCTTCACCCTCGGCTCGGAGCACCATCGAGACGAAGCCGCGGCCTCGCTCGTTCAGAGCGCGGGCGGCCTTCGACATCGCGGGGCCACTCTTCTTCGCTGGGTGGGGGCGGGCCCTGAACAAAGCCCGCCACATCGCCCATTTCGCACGGAATCGATCCTTTGGAATCTTGCCCAATGAATAGAGTCGATGCCAGATCACCTGACGGCTCACTTCGAACTTCGCGACTAGGGGGCCGAACAGTGAGTCAGAGGGGACGTCCGAGCTTTCGATAAGCCGCCGGGCCGCCTCGTCGCGAAGGAGAGCCCCTCGGGGCACGAGCAGGGCACCGGCGAACGCGTTGCAGAACTGCTCCTCGCCGCGGTTGGCGATTGTCGCGAGCCGACTCTCTGGCAGGCAGATTCCCCCGCCTCCAAACAGGGCATGGCAGTACTCGTGGAAAAGTGTGAAGATTCTCGGCCGAATATCGTCGCCGGTATTGACCACGATCGTTGGCGGTCCTCCGTTCCCGGCGAGAGAGAATCCCTGGACCTCCTCGACTGGCATGCTCGTCTGAAGCACAAGCACGCCAGTCTCCTCAACGGCGCTCCGCCATCGACGGAATGCCTCGTACGGATCCGCCCACCCGAACTGCTCCTCGAGCCTCACACGAAGACGTCGCCGCTCTCGGCCGGCGAGGTCGTCGGCTGTGATGTCCTCGTCCCGACCGCGGACGCGGGGCCAGCTGGCCGAGAGGTCATCGGCAACCTCTTGTAACCGCAGGGCCTGGCGAACCGCGAGCCGAGTCTGGGCCGAGAGACCTCGGCCAATTGATGGTGATCGGTAGTCGAGAGGGTATTTCGGCTCGTCCGGCGGTTCGGACAGCAGGAAGACAGCAGCCGGGCGTCGATAGAAGTCAGCGAGCTCGCGGAGAGCCGCCCAGCTGGCCAGTCCACCGCCGGACTCCCAGGCATCGAGGACTGCCGGTGGGCGACGGATATGCTGCGCTGCGTGCTCGAGAGAGTAGCCGGCAGTATGGCGTGCCCACTTGAGCACTGCTGGACTCACGGCGACTTCGAGCTGGGACGACACCCCACGCCTCCTAGTTCACTGACGGGCATCATATCGGCCGCCCCCGACTGTTCAGCCGGGACCATGACTCACAGCAACCCAGGAGCGCCCGCGAAGTTTGCGGCACGGCTATGGTCGGGGGAGAAGGGGAGCCCACGTGGGCCATTAGTCCGGCTTGCCGGATCTTGGTGTGACGAAACCGCGGACTTGGCTTCGAGAGAGCCCCCCGCCCAGGCTGCTGACGGTCGTTCAGGCAAGTCGGCTACATAATTCTCGGATGCTTTGTCCGAATTGTCGGTTCGAAAACACTCTCCTCAGGTCCACGGCCCTTGACGATTCTCGCAGGATCTTGCCTGGGTGGATGGCACATTCGAATGTCCGATCGCTCCAGCGCTCCCGCCCCAGCACACGGGTCCCGGTCGGCGGCCCTAGCGAAGATGCCCCGCCAGTCCGGCACGGGCTTGATCAGGGCGCCTCTTTTCTCAATGGCGCCCCGGGGTGAGATGCACGACCAGCGAGCTCGGAAGTGACCTGTCGATTAGGCCCTCTGTGCGCTAGGGCAACCCTCTGGCCTCCGGCACAGATCCCGAGGCGGCTCGATGGCCGACGAACCAAACCTCCCTTGACAGCCAGCGACCGCAAGAGTACAAGAGCTTCAGCCCCCCAGGCATCGGGCCTTGGTGCTCGAGAGGAGGATCTACATGACCGGGGGCGGCGCCAGAGCAGCTAGGCTAATGTTTCACCCCTCCTATTCGGTGAGGCGGCTTAGCTTGCGGAACGCGGGATCCTCACCGAGGCGAATTATCCGGAGCCGACTGATCGTGGCGTTCCTCCTCGCTGCTGCCTCGGTTCTGGTGCAGTCGACACCAGCTATGGCCTCCTGCAACCCGAATCGAACCGACGACGGCCATGACTATCAGGTCGGGTGGCTTCGGATCCCTTCCGGCTACCAGCCCCGGGCCGTCTACGCCGACATCAAGAACTACAACCCATATATGAAATCGGGCAGCGCCAACACCACTGCTTGGGTGATGCTCAACTTGTATCCAGGGTGGTGGGCTCAGGTCGGATGGTACAAGGAAAGCAGTGGTACCCGACAGAACTTCTACGATTGGACCGACACACAGGCCCACGGCAATATCGGTTTCTTCGCCGCCGATACGGTCGGCAGTTACCCCACCTACAAGGTCAGCGACCGAACGTCACCCGGCTCTTTTCAATTCTTCCACAACGGAGCTCTCATATGGACGGTTGCCGAGAAGTTCACTCCAGCGCGAGGCGCAATCTACGGCGAGACCCATACGCTGGCGAACCAGATGCCAGGCGGCTCGAATTTCGTCTCTTATGGAGAGGACTTCACAAACGCTCACATTTTCTTCGCCAGTTCGAATCAGGTCTTCGATGGGACCACGTACGGGAACACCACGTACTTTGACTATAACAAGGTATCAACGACGGAGACCTATATTTGGGACAAGGCCTGCACCCAGTAGGGAGGTACGGCATGAAAGGCAAGCTCACTGTCTCTCTTCTCAGCGCCCTAACGGCTGTTGCCTTGGCTGCATTACTGACAGGCAGCGCGGCCCATCGCAAGGCCCTTCCTACGCCCACGACACCCTTGCCCGGTCCGACATTGTCCGCTGTGAGTCCGCAGACGCTCGACGCACGAGGCATTGTGCTTTTGGCCCCAGTAGGGACCCCTTCCGTGACCGAAGCCGACGCGACGACCACAGCCCTTGCTAACTTCCCCGGCACGGCTACCGAGGCGGTCCTAGCGGCAGTGGACGCACCCGACGGCCCTATCCTGGACGGCTGTTTGTGCTGGGTCATCTCAGTAAATCCGGACGCCCCTATGGGCGAAGTGGCCGGGCCTGGCGAGAGCCCCAGGCCAGCCACGCGAGAGTATCTATTGGTATTCGTTGATGCCGAGACCGGACTCTACCGCTACGGTGCGGAGGCCTACCACTTCTAGGGTGTGGCTTGGGTCGATGGCCAAAACGAGGCCGGTCTCCAGTTCTTTGAAGCGTTCTTCCCGGGTGGCGCTTGTCGCGGCGGCGATCCTGTTCAGTTGGGCTCGCCCAGCGTGGGCCTCGTGCCAGCCCGGCCCTTCCTTCGCAAGAGCGGTCCAAGTCGCCGATGCGGTCTGGGTGGGAACCACTGTTGCCGCCCATCCGGACGCCTCCGGGCCCCAGAATTGGCGTCTCACCGTCCAGGTGGAGAACGTGATTAAGGGAGGCAATATCAACCGTGATGCTATTATCGACATCTCATTCTCTCAGGGAGGCCCTGTGTTGCCCTCCGATGTGCCGAAGATTCGGCACAGTCTGGTTGGAGCGACGAATGTGTTCACCGTAGAGGGCCCGTCTCCGAATGGGACTTACCGGTGGAAGGATCGCAACGACGGGTGTGGTTTCTCGGCCCCCGCCAATCGATTCCTAGCGGCTGCGGGAGCCGCGCTCGGTCATAGCACGGAGCGAAGTAGGACTTGGCTGCTGGTAGTGATTCCGGTCGCCGGGGTCATTATCTTGATCGGGGCACTCAAGTTGTGGATTGGCATGCGTCCATCCAAGAGACTGTAGCCCGTGAGTAGCTTGCGCCTGACGGTCCGGCCCTGCTGCGACGTAAGTCACCAAGGCGAGGGCAGCCGTCGGCCACTAGTAGCGCACGCAAATGCAAGACTTTTGAAGGAGTTTCCGCCAGAGTCGAACGAGTGTTCGAGTTATCGACCCGCACGCGTTTCCCCAGTCCATCGAGGGTGAAGAGGTCGGAGGCCTCCAACCCCCTGTCGACCCGACGAGGGGGGCGACGGAGAGCCACCCGGTCGTGATTATCATTCGTGGACCGTTCGTGTATCCGTTGGGCCCTGAAGAGGCGCGGAGTTCGTCCAGGGGGCCTCCTTCGTGATGGTGAGGGAAGGTCATCGAACCCGACGGGAACGTTGGTTCTGCTGCTCTCGGCCCGAAGGAGCAGTGCTCACGGCTCAAGGCTGGCGGTGACACTTCGATCAACATCAGGATCCACCCGTTGAGCGCCCGTGACGCCGCCGACCGGAGACCAGTCGTCAGGTTCTGAACTCGGTGCCGGCGTTGGGGGGCGCCACCCGCCCGGGTCTTGGCTTGCCGGGAAGGCCGGAGAGCGGGAAGATCGCGCCCATGGCTGCCACGGTGTGGGGTCTGTCCAAGAAGGCGGCGAACTACCGACCCGCCCCCAAGGCCGACGTCCGGTGCGACATGTGCAAGTA
>WNGR01003302.1_pt1 | contig 17633 bp, 10 predicted proteins | sample 5407581 | NCBI WGS metagenome assembly WNGR01 (sample SAMN13153383, study PRJNA577476) | soil metagenome | isolation source: 80 cm soil or saprolite under Garry oak tree replicate 2 | place: USA:California | collected 2016-06-15 | reverse complement strand
CAGAAGAATACCAGCCGCGCATAGCCCTATACACGCGCTTCGCCTGACCCACGCGTGAGCAACATAGGCTGCTTTGAATTGGTTCAGCATAAGATCTCCCCTCGGTCTCCTTTAGGCATTTTGTATGAACGACGGCGATGATCCGCCTTCGACCGTACAAGCTCCGCTCGTAATCCACCGTATGCCACCCACCAGGGCGGGGACAAGCCCGGCCCGTACCCTATACGGATCGGCGGCGGGCATCGTGTAGGGTACGGGCCGGGCTTGTCCCCGCCCTGGTAAACCCATTCACGAAAGCGATGATCCGCCCTTGTAAATCCACTCACACGGTGCTCCCTACAGTCGTCTCAAGGAACGATGTCACGCGTATCACTGAAGCATTTTGCAGCAGCACGCGCATGCCGCCCATGCCCTGGGTGAGCGCGGTATCGGTCACGGTCAACATCCAGGCGGCGGGTTCGGGCTGGTTGGCTAGCCACACTTTGGCGAACAGGTTTGCGCCTACGACGCGAAAGCGCAGGGTATAGGAGATGCCATCTTGCGCCGGAAATGGCATCGTGGCGAGCGATTTCGTGGTGCCATTGATGCGGCTGAGCAGTTGCAATTGAGTGCCATCGATGAGAGCTTTGTACCAGTTATTGCCATCCACCCAGCGCAGCGCGGCCCCGCTATTGACTTTGCCGCCGTTGGCGAAGTGATTCACGCTGCTGGTGAAGATGACCTCGGCATTGGCGCTCACCGGTCCCAGCACGGCATTGAATGCGCCCTGGCCATGATCGATCTGGCCCGCGCCTCCTTTGATAGAGAAGACCTCCACACTATTGGCATCCCCCTGCCACAAACGCCCGTCCGAGGCTTTCCCCCAGAAGGTCTGGGCAGCACGCTGAAAGCTATCTTTGGCTAAGACGTTCACACCTCCAGGCATGGATGTCGCCACTGGCGTCGTAGTCTTTGTGGGCGTTCCTTTCGGCGTAGTTGCAGGTGACGGAGTGGCATTCGTTTGTGGCGCGCCATCGAGTTTCTGTATGGTCAAGGCAGCTTCAATAGAACGCGAGAAGACACCGGCAACTAACCCCGCAATCATACATAGAGTGATAAAGCTAAAGACAATCCAACGTATACGCATTTTTCACCTCATTTTAAAAAGAGAACCAGGATTGGGTAGTTGTAAAGGGCTGCATACTGGGGACAATTTCAGGAGATTGACTGCGTTGAATATATTGAACGACATCGAGGGACGCCAGGGACTGCACGTGGGCATGAATCCAGATCACCCCGTTGCGCATCGTGCCCCTTGTGGGATCGACCTCACCTGTGTAGGCGAAGTTGGCCTGGTCGACCATATCATTGAGCAGTGCGAAAGCGGGCGGCTGGGCAATCTGGGCATCGGTCATCGACAGAAGCTGTTTTGCGTCGTCATGCAGCTTCTGTAGCCACTGCCGCACATGGCTCATGGCGTCGATAATTTGCGTGGCCTCCTTGCGTATCTCCGGAGTTGCGCCGGGAGCATTGATCAGTCCATTCAAATGGCGCTCGATATGCGTGAGATAGCTGGGCGGAGTCTGGTTTGAGCCATGCACATCGGTTAGCCCAACACTGGCGAGATTAGGAATGTAGGGTACACTCGTACCCGCGGGAAGGTCCTGCTCTAGAAATGAGAGTCCATCCAGGTAGGCCAGGGTGCGCACAGTCTGACGGCGTGCGAAGGCAAAGTCTTTGGCCTCTTCCCATCGATCGCGCGCGCTGACCGTCCATTCTATCAACTTACCGGTGTTGCGATAGAACCAGTTGCAGAGTCCGCCGGGCAGCTCCAGTTGATCCAGCAAGGGGTCAGCCGCTAACAGGTGGCGCAGGTGGTCGAGCAAGCTAAAATGATTTGGATCCTGGGAGTCTGGCGACTGCGGAATGATGCCGTAGTAGCGCCAGGTACTATAGTCGGGCGAAGGAGCGATGGGAGTGGTAGCCGCGCTCTCTTCGGTAATGAGAAAACGGCTGGTAATGGCAAGCAGATTGGTATGCTGCTGATCGCCACCGTAAAACAGGTGAGCGCTGCCCTGGTTGATAGAGAGTTTTCCCAGCAAGAGGACGGTTGTATCGCCCTGCACTTTATCGCTCAGCAGCCAGGCATAGTCACTGTTACCAGGGGCTGGCGGCTGCAGGTCATGCAGATCAAGCTGCACCTGGTCATCCAATCCCTGGTTACTGCTTTCACTCACCTGTTCGCTGCTCAAAAAATACAGCCGTCCCACGATATTTCCGCTCACAGGCGCAACAGCGTTTGAGGCAGAGGTATGCTCAAAGAAGAGGAAATAGCCAGGGCCAGCGCCTCCCAGTGCTAGAAGTGACAGCACAATCAGCACAATCAGCAGTGCGCGTGAGCCGCGCCGCCGTTGTTTGACGGCGGGCGGCCTGGCATGACCGGCAGGAGGAGATGAAGTTCCATACGCGGGTGAGGACGTATGCGGAGCGGCGGTAGAATTAGGAGGGGATGCGGGCGCTTGAGTCATGTAAGACCACTGCGATGCAGGAGGCGCCAGGGGCACCGTCTTTCTCGCACTGGTACTGCGTGCCGGAGAAGCATGCGGGGAGGATGATGCGAAGGGCACAGAGGACATAGAAAAGGACGCTGGCGGTACTAATGGGGCAGTCTTCGCATTCTTTGTCATGGTGCGCTGGTGAGAGAGTGATAGACGGCCCTCTTCAAGCGCCTCGCCAAGCGCATCAATGGAGGCATAGGCAGGAAAGCCATTGCGCGTTGCCAATTGCCGCAGGTGTTCGTTGCCCGCGATTACAAAAATGATGGTAAGGTTGTGCCAGCGTTTGATATGTTTGAGGTCGCTAAAATCCTCTGGGCGCTGGAAGACCCTGGGTTTCGTTTGCGTTGCAGTTGGAGCAGGCAGCACAGGCGACACAGGCAACATCAATACCACAGGTTTTTTCTGTTCGCTGATGACCTTGAACACTGTGGCTTTGTCGTCCTCAGCTTCAAGATAGAGTATGCAAAAATCACCGGAATCGCTGCACTTCATAGTACCCTCCCAGGACGACAATGATCATTCTACGAGGCCTAAACGCACGACGCGCTGTTTTCGGCGTCGTTGCAATAAGAGTTTTTCTCCCCTACGTGACATTGAATATGGTACTGTTCCTACCTGGCGATGCGCATGCACATCCCATATTGGCAATATTTCCAGGCCCCCCGACGACTCCATATACTGGCCGGGCTGCTCTGTAGAAGGAGCGACAGCCGTTCCCCAGGTATGTGCGATAGCGCCCAGAACTACTAGAGCGCCTCCAATGTAGCCAGCGATGGGCAGCGTTTCTTGCAAGTACAGATTGGCAACGAATGCTCCCAGCACCGGCTCGAGGATGTAAATAAACGAAACGGTAACGGGCGAGATGTAGCGCTGCATGAGTACAGCGATCAAGGTTGGTAAAAAGGTGCAGATAGCGGCGACGAAGAGTACCACCCATACATCCTTTGGCAAGGAGGGATGCACGGCGTGCCAGTCGCCAAAGAGCAGCACCACCAGGTTAGCCCAGACCGCCATGGTCAGCAACTCGATGCCGAAGAGCGACCAGTGAGTATGGGAGCTATGGGAGCCGTGAGAGCCTTCCGCGTGTTGTTCTGAATCGCTCACAAACACGTATCCCGTAAAAAACAGGCCACCGAGAAAGGCAATCACGGAACCGCGCCAGCCGCCCATTGAGGAATTCATAACCAGCATCACCACGCCGATGAGGGATAACAGGCCCGCGAACCAGGTAGCTTTCCTGATAGGCTGGCGCAAGAAGAGCCACGCGAAGATAGCCGCCAGGAACCCGTTCAACGCGGGGAAGAAGGCCACACTGGTGGCAGTAGTATATTTCAAAGCGATAGCGATGGTGAACAATGCCAGGCAGAGCGAACTGCCGATCAAGATACCGCGTTTGACGACTTCCCTGGTCATAAACCTCCACGAGCAGATAATGATAATTATGGCTACGGGAGCAAGTGTCATCATCTCAAAGTACGTAAAGATGATCGGGTCGATACGGTCTAACGCTTCCTTCGCCACGGCATAGTAAGTGGCGAAGCAGAGCGTATTGAATAAAAATGCGAGACCGGCGACGATTTTCATCTTTGTCATACGAATACCTTACTAACAAGTTGACTGGACGGACGTGGTGAGCGGGTCGCGCGTTTCACCGATTGCACTTCAATGTCGTCGGTTTGGAACATGTCACAGGCGAAGGTGACCACTTCGGCTTCGTCAAATTCATTGCACGAGAAGATATCGATGTTTATCATGCGATAGGGGGGCCAGGCATGCAGGCTGACATGGCTGGTAGCAATGATGACAAAACCGGAATAGCCATCGTCCAGCGGATTGCTCGTCTTGATGTCGCGCAGCTCGACTGGACTCACCTTCTCCATACCAATACGCGCGGGATATTCGTCGAGTACCCGCCGCAGATGCGCCTCATCGGCCAACAAATCGGGGTTACAACTGTAGAGGTCAAGCATAACGTGTCGCATGGACGGCTCTCCTCGTTGTCTTTGCCTATTGCGTACAATAGGCCGGGATACGATCCCACCAGTGGGTCTACTGTGTTATCGATGGTGATACAAGAGCTGGAGATGACCTGCTCTACGAGGAAGTATACCGGATGAAGGGGTATCAGGATGGTTGTTTTTGACTGCGCTTCGTTGTATGGTTTTCAAAAAATTGGTATGTTGCGCGTCCTAAATTTTAGGGATGTCTTTTCCATCTGAAGGGATTAATGAGGCAACTTCAGCGAGAGCAACCTGGCCTTTGGCGCGTGTCTCAACTTCCAGGCCCCGGAGACTGAGCGCATGTTCAAGAGATTTTTTGGCGCGTTTGAGATATGAAAGGTTGTTGGTCGCCCTGGCCTGCGCGATTCTCAGATTGCCGAGCGAGATAAGGGCAAGGCCGGTACAGGGGATATTATGCATGGTGCGAGCAATGGTCAGGGCGCGGCCCACACACTCTCTCGCATTCTCAATCTTGCCGCACTTCAAGAGGACGATGGCGAGATCGGCATTCCACAGGCTCAGGTATTCACGGTCATTGATCTGTTCCGCCAGCGCCAGGCCGCGCCTGTAGTAGAGTTCGGCTTCTTCCAGGCCATTGCCGCTGGACAAGAGAGCCAGTTCTCCCATGTTATGCAATACGACGGACATCAACGGAATGTCGCCAATGCGCTCCGCCAGGGTGAAGGCGCGTTGTAAAAAGTTGCGGGCCAGCGGATAGTGGCCTTGTTTCAAATGGACGTAGCCGATGTTATTGCACACGTGGGCGATCTCGCGCTGTCGATCATGACGTTCATATAATGCCAGCGCAGTATTCAAGTGGCTTAACGCCTCGGCGCGCTCCCCAACGGCATTGTCAACCGCGCCTAATAAGGCGTGTGCACGTCCAAGATCAACCGGGTCGCCCAGTAGAGTCTGCCTGATGCGCGTCAGACGTGCCGGGTCTCCGGCAGGCTGCATACGCGAAGACTGCGCCTCTTCAAATAACTTTAAGGCTGCATTGATGCTGCGGCGCGCATCCGCATAATTCCCCTCCTGCCAGTGCAGGCTGCCCTGTTGAAAAAGCAGCCGCGCACGCGCTGGACCGGTTGTGATGCCAGCCGCGCGCAGCACCTGTTCGCCACGTTCGCAGCACTGCCAGGCGCGCTGGTTATCTCCGGTGAAGCGCCACGTCCAGCCAATTTCGCTCCAGAGCAAGGATTGTATCTGGGCTTCCTGACTGTCCAATTCACCGGAAGTAGCACGATCCCGGTGATTGCGTACCTCTAGTACCCGTTCAAATATCTGGCGCGCTTCCTTAAATTTGCCTTGAATACGCACGCATTCCGCCAGCCGTTCCAACAAAAAGGCCAGGCGCGAGCGTGTTTCAGCCGGTAAGGGGTGAGATGGCTGCGAGCGTCCATGCTGCGGGTCGGCAGCCTCCACATATTGCACCGCCAGGCGATACTGCCGCTCGGCTTCTGGATAAGCGGAGAGCGCGTAGGCATGGTCCGCTGCCAGTTCCGCGAAATGGACAATTTGCCCAGCTTCGGCGCCACCTTTCACCAGGTGTTCGGTAATGGCCGCCGCCTGCCCATCCTCGCGTGCGGAGTATACTTGCTGCAAGACCTGGGCTGCGCGTCGATGAAGTCGCGCCCGCCGCGTGGCTGACAGGTTGTTGTAGAGATGACTGGCCAGCAGGGGATGCCAGAAGCGATAGGTGATGCGCGTTCCCGTCCCCTCTTCCATCAAAACACCTGAACTCAGGGCTTCGTCCAGCAGGTCGAGGATGGCCTCTTCTTCGATATCGGTCGCGCTGGCCTCCATCACATGAATAAGAGGAAAGCCAAACGAGCCGCCTAGCACAGCAGCCTTGCCTAACAATTGCTGGCATGCCGTACTGAGCCGACGCACGCGCTGGTTAAGGGCGGCGGTGATGGTCTTTGGCAAAGCGGTTGTTTCCTCACCTATCGACTGCTGCTCAATTTGTCCAGGAGGCAGCGAATGAGCCAGTTCTTCCGCGAAGAAAGGATTGCCGGCCGCCTGGCTTTGAATGTGTCGTACCATTGGATCGGGAAGATGCGACACAATCGTTGCGATCTGGGCATCGGTGAGCGGCTCAACGTGCAAATACTCGATGGCATGTTCACGCTGCATATGCGAGAACAATGAACGCAGCGTCGCATTATTGGAGAGTTCATTCTCGCGGCATGTTGCCAGCAGCACAATGGGATGACCAGGCAGGCGGCGCGCCAGGTACCCAAGCAGTTCGCAGCTACTTCCATCGGCCCATTGCACATCATCAAGCACCATGAGCAGCGGTGTACGCGCGCTGATAGTCGTCAGCAACTCGTACACAGCTTCACGCAAACGCACCTGTTCCTGTTCAGGCGAGAGGGGATTGTGATGGTAGGAGCCGGATAAACTCTGTCCTTCGTCCTCCGACCACCATTCATGCAGTTCAGGCAGCAAAGCTCTCAGGGGTTGGTAGACCTGAGTAGGCTCTCGTTGTGCATTTTGCTCATCCTGCCAGAGTCCCTGTGCAAGTAGATTGCGCAACGCCTCACTCCACAGTCGATAGGGGATCGCGCTCTCCTGCTCATACGCATGACTCCATACCACGGCCCACCCATGTCGCTGCGCCTCGCGCGCGGTTTCTTCCGCGAGACGGGTCTTGCCAATACCCGACTCACCCATCAACACCATACATTGCGAACGCGGTCTTTCAAGCGCGAGAGCGGCAACCACAGAAGGCTTCTTTTCTCCCACTCCAGCATTGGCACTGCCGAGCCTCACCTGTTCCGCCGCCAGCAACAATTGCCAGAGCGCGTTCCGTTCCTGGTCGCGTCCAACCAGTGGACTCTGATTAATGCGTCCAATGTGGGGGGAATCAATAGTAGAGGGCGACCGCGAGGGTCCCCACCCCTCTTCCACACTGCCCCCGCCCATACTGAGGTCGCGATCTGAGAAGTCATCTCCATGCAGTACAGTTTCATATATCTCCTGCGTTTCTGCCAAAGGCGAGCGGCCATAACTACTGCGCAGCACAGAGGTGAAACGCTGGTAGGCGCGCATGGCTTCTCCGCGCCGCTTCGATTGCGCCAGCACAATCATGAGGCGCTGCAATGCGGCCTCATTGGTAGGGTCAAAGGCCAGGAGTCGATCCAACGCATCAATTTCGCTGTATAGCCCTTCTTGCGCAATGGGGAAAGCGGGGTTCTTAGGAGTGGCGGTTCCTGAGCGTGGCATGGAATGCCCTCGCTTCTCTTCTAGATCCCCTTCAGGAATGGCATCACTAGAAGCGGAAAGCGAAGATGCTACGCCAGGGGGAAGTTCTCTGCCAATATAAGTGCGCACCGTCCGCCCGGCATCGGTGAGGTGATATGCATACCAGTAGGGACCATGACCAACACCTTCGCGGCACTTGCGACAGCGCGGCTTCCCGCAGAAATTTACCTGCTGGCGATAGGTAACCTTATCGTCCATCTTCTCACCGTCTCCTTCCCGTATGTCTCTCCCAACGCCATACAGGAGCAGCATATATCGACAAAGAGCGAGGGGATGTCTCAGGTAGTTTCATTATACCTTATGTTCCCAAAAATTTCATGATTAACAATTCATCCATAGATAAAGATTGCTCTGCCTTGCCTTCTTCACATAGCTTTTATTGATAATGCGCCGGATAAGCAGTAGATTTACTACAGTGAAGTATAACCTATAGAGCAAGATGCAAACAGGGCAGGGGCAAGCCCAGCCCGTACCCTAGACGAAGCGTGGCATAGACAGAGGACCAGGGCAGGGGCAAGCCCAGCCCGTACCCTAGACGAAGCGCGCCGAGGGGACACCAGGGCAGGGGCAATGTTCCTCTGATTGTTAGTACATCTCAACCGGCTTATCACCAGGTTATCGGCAATATGATCTTTAACCATTATTCGCTGCTGGGAGCTATTGAGCAACAGTGGGGTTGGGATGCCTGGCGAATACGTGTAGGTTGGCTGGTGTGGATGTGTTGCCGAAGTTGTTTGGGTGATGGGTATTGCGAATTGAAGTTGTGATAGCAAGAGGGTAGGACTTTTGGGGGATTGACATAGTGTGCAAATACCGCTCATTTTGCGCGGTATTATTTTTTTTGGCGCCGGTCGCTTGCTAGTTGAAGATGTGGGATGGTTGGAGCTGGGGTCGATGTTTGTGTTGCTGTTCATGGATGGGTTTCTTTCTTGTTGAGGTAGGATGCTTGCTTTTGCGAAGAAGAGTGAACAAAGATGGGTGGTGAAGGCTGCCAACAGTGCGTTGGCGATGCCAGAGTGTAGACAGGATTACCTTCACTATATTCCTGCACAACAAAAGACGCTCACCTCCACGGATGAGCGTCTTTCTGTATCCTCGAAGTTTAATCATAGTGAGACATGTGGCGCTTTCCTTTCATAGACTATCTTCAAACGTTCTCCTACGCGGCCCGCTCTGCCCTGCACCTGTTTTCCCCTTGCTCTATCAGCGATAATGCAGGATTGTGACTAGGCTCACGATGAAGAACAACACGGCTTAAATGGATTGACTAGGGGTCCTTTCCAGGTGGGTGTATAACTTTCACTTAGCAATTACTCATCCTGGCGAACAGAGCCTGATTCAAGGCTGACGGATAATAATATTTGGGCTACTCGCAATCTCATGCCATAGACCTGGCATGGCGGCATGAATGACAATTAGCGTGGTTACCAGAAGAGATACAATAATCAGGACGAGTAGCAACAGTTGTCTTTTGTTCATGCGGACAGCCAGGTTCATGTGGTTTGCTCCTTTTTGGGAACTCGGGAGACTATTACATTTTCTGCCTCCCAACAAAACTCTTGTACAAGAAGAATATAGTTTTTCAGAAAAAAATGTGTCCGATTTACACATTTTTTGGGATATAAAAGGCATGGAATTAGCAAGGGGGACACCGCAGGTTTATATGCAGGTCGCAAAATGGGATGGACATCGCAGAATTTTTGGACGTGTAACGCAATTTTTGAGAGATGACAGTAATACAGGGCCTTGTAGAGTATCAATGGAGTTCATTTGACATAGGCAAGAGCAAATCATGGCTGGGGCAAGCCCAGCCACTACTATACTTCGGTTTCGTTCTCTGATGCCAACGTATATAGTAGTGGCTGGGCTTGCCCCAGCCATGACAGTTCATGTAAAAAAGTGACTCGCACCCCATATCATTGATACATAGAGAGGCCTATTGTTAACATTAACGCTTTTTGCGTGCTGGTGCGAGTGCGGGTGTAGTTTTTTCGGAGAGGATGCCTTCAACAAGCTGCAAATCGAGGACGGCATTGCATTCTTGAAATGCCTGGCGAGCGTCTTGCAGGTAACGTAGACCCTCTGTATAGCCATTCTCACCTGCATGCGCGTGTTGTAGCAAAGCCTCGCCATAGCTACGCAGAGTACGCGCCCATTCCAGGCGCATACCGCACTTCTGCAAGGTCTCTAACGCCTGTGCGAAATGGATATCCGCCTCTTCATACAACCCTTGAGCCGACAGGATGCTGCCCATCAGTCGCTGAGTGCAGGCCAGCAGCCAAGCCTGTTCATAGCGGCGTGCCTCTTCCATCACCTGCAGTGTTTGTTGCTGTGCAGTATCGATCTTTCCCAGCAATAACGACACCTGAGCCAGAGCTAGTTGTCCTTCAGTGCGCGTCTCGGCTTCCAATCCTTCAAAAGCAAGCGCACGTTGTAGAGAGGTTCTGGCTCGCTGGAGTAGATGTATAGAAGATATATAACGATGCCTTTTTAGAGTTTCTTGTGAGAGATGATTGTTCTGTTGAACAACTATAGCCTGAGCAATCCGTGAATGTCCCAAGGCAACAAGAGCAAAGCCAATACAGGGAGCAAAGTTCGTAGATCGACCAACTGTTAGAGCTTGACCTAAAGATAATCTTGCCTCATCAAGTCTTCCTTGATCTTGCATAACAGGAGTCAAGTAGCCATGCCATAGACTTATATATACAGGATCATTTACCTGTTCTGCCAAAGCAAGACTTCGTTTATACCATACTTCGGCCTCTGATAGATCACCTAAACGAGCCGATAACGTTCCCAGGTTGCCTAAAGCTACCGACATAATTGAAACATCACCTATACGCTCAGCAACACTTAGAGAACGACGCAATGCGGCTTGTGCCAATGAATGCTCTGTTTTCCGTAGATAGACATCGCCTATGTTGCCGCAAACCATCGCAATTTCTCGTTGGCGGTCATATTGCTCAAAAATCGCTAGTGCCGTATTTAAATGGTGCAATGCGACTGTTCCTTGTCCTACAACAGCTGCGAAATTACCTAATAGCAAGTGAGCACGCCCAAAATCCACAGGATCACCGATAAGTGTGCGTCTAATGGCCGTTGAGTGAAAGGCACTTCTAATTGTAGGATGCTGTTTATGGAGTACATCTTCGAAAATTTTTAATGCTCGATCTACTGACTGACGGGCATCTTCAAAATTTCCTTCCTGCCAAAGTACATAACTTTGTTGTAAATAGAGACTAGCCCATGCCGGTCCAGACGCAACTGTCGCTTCATTTAATACCTGTTCGCCACGTCTATAGTACTGCATAGCATGTACATTATTTCCTGTAACATACCAAGTTTTACCAATTTCTATCCATACAAGAGCATCGATCTGGGCTTCATACTGCGAATCGAGATGCGAAGAAGACCGGCGTCGCTGGTTACGCACTTCTAACGCTCGTTCAAAATAGTTACGCGCTTCCTCTGCATTTCCTTGTATAAAAGTACATTCCCCAAGCCGTTCCAACAAATTCGCAAGCTGCAAATACTCATCTGCACTAGCATTCGCAGGTAATGTTCCCTTGTGTTCAAGGGCAAGGCGATAATGCCGGACAGCCTCAGGATAAGCCGACAACGCATAAGCCCGATCCCCAGCCAACTCCGCATAATGCGCAATTTGCGAAGAATCCGACCCGCCCTTGACCAGGTGGAAGGTGATGGCAGCCGCACCCTCTTCCTCGCGGCCTTTGTAGGTGTTTAGCAGGACTTCGGCGGTGCGGCGGTGCAGGCTGGCGCGGCGGCCTGCGGAGAGGCCGTCGTAGAGGTGGCTCACCAGCAGGGGGTGCCAGAAGTGGTAGGTAATGCGTGTGCCGCTGCCTTCTTCGGTGAGCATGCCTGCCTGTAGCGCCTCTTCAAGGAGGTCGAGCATGGTGTCTTCGTCGATGGCGTTGGGGCCGGTCTCCATGGCACGCAATGCGCTAAATTCGAAGGAGCCACCCAGCACGGCGGCCCTGACCAGGAGTCGATGACAGGCGCTGCTAATACGTCCCAGGCGCAGGTCGAGGACGGCGGCGATGGTATCGGGTAAAGCCGAAGGCTGATCGAGCGCGATATTGTTGTGTTTGGTAGTGTGATTAGATGTGGGAGTGGGCGCAATGAATTGGGCAGTGCCTGCGGCCCCTACATTGCGCGCCAGTTCCTCGGCGAAGAATGGGTTGCCGGCGGCGTGTGCCTGGATGTGCTGGACGACGGGTTCTGGCAGGCCTGAGACCAGCATGCGAATCTGCTCATCGGTGAGCGGCTGCACGGAGATGGTTTCAATGGCCGATTCGCGCTGCAGGTCATTCAGCACAGTGCGCAGTGAATGAGTGGGCGGCAGCTCGATGTCGCGGCAGGTTCCCGCGATGAGGATGGGATACCCGCGCAGTTGACGCACCAGGTATGCCAGTAGCTCGCAACTGCTGCTGTCGGCCCATTGCAGATCGTCCAGCACAATGAGCAGAGGCGCGCTTTCGCTGATAGTGATAAGCAGCGAGCGTGCAGCCTCCCATAAGCGCAATTGTTCCTGTTCAGGAGAGGCGGCGGATAGCTCCATCTGCGGCAGCAGCTCTTCCAGTTCGGGCAACAAGGCACGCAGCGCTTGATAGATGAGGGGACGCCGGGCGATCTCCTGGCGCTGCCAGAGTCCTTGAGTCATAGCCTTGCGCAGGGTCTCCGTCCACATACGATAGGGAATACTGGTCTCCTGGGCATAGGCGCGGGTCCAGGTAACGGTCCAGCCGCGCCTCCTGGCTTCACGCCCCATCTCCTCGGCGAGACGCGTTTTGCCGATACCAACATCGCCCAGCAGCAGGACGCATTGGTGTTGCTGGTGAGCTTCGAGCGGAGCAATAGTGGAAGCCTTCTTTTGCCCGGTCAGCTTCATCCTTTTGGCCTGCTCGGTTGTGTGCAAAAGCTGCTGCAAGGCGGCCAGTTCCTGGTCGCGTCCTACGAGCTGGCTCTGGTTACTGCGGCCAACCTGCATATAGGGACGCGCTTCAGACTCCGGCTTGTCTTGCGCCATAGAGATTGGGGACACGCCTGCCAGTGGTAGCTGCGCGCCGCGCTGAGCTGCTTCGTAAAGGGCGCGCGTTTCCGGCAGAGGAGCCATTTTGTATTCTTGTTTCAAAACCGCGACGAAACGCTGGTAGACGCGCAGGGCTTCACCGCGTCTGCCCGCCTGCGCCAGCAAGAGGATGAGCCGCTGCACGGCGGCTTCGTTAGCAGGGTCAATGGCCAGCAGTCGATCAAGCGTCTCGATGGCACCGGGTATAGCTTCGCGTGTGATGCGCAGATCGGCAAGTTCGAGCAGCAGCCCGATCCAGCTGCGCTGCAAGCTCTCGCGCCGCGTCTGAATCCATTCGATATGCCGTTCCTCTGGCACGTAGTCTCCGGCGTAGAGCAACATGGCCTCTTCGAGTAGCTGTTCGGTTTTACCGGGATCACTACTGGCGCGCGCTTGAGCCAGCAGCGCATCGAAGGCATCGGCATCAATCCAGAGCTGGCTTTGATCGGCAAGCATCAGTGTGGCGTGTTCGGTCAAAAGGAGATTGGAGGTGGCGGGGCGACTGCGCGCGGGTTCAAAAAGCTGGCGCAGGCTATGCACAGCCTTATCCAGGCGATGAGTGGCGGTCTCGAAATCGAGTTCGGGCCACAGCAATTCAACGGCCTGCTCGCGACCAAGTTTGCGTCCGGGAGCGCTGATGAGGCAGGTGAGTAGTGAGCGCACCCGTGAATGCTGCATGGAGGCATCGGCAACGATTTGCCAGCGCTGCCCGCCCTGGCGGTCACGACGTTCAAGGGTGAATTGTCCCAGCACATACAGGCGCACCGTCACATCGGTTAAATCCGCTGCGCCTGCTTCCCTGGTATCTTCGCCAACCCCTATGCCCTGTACTTCGGCTGGGGGTTGTTTGCCCACGTAGGTACGCACGGTACGCCCGTTGATGGTCTGGTATGCATACCAGTAGGGGCCGTGTCCGATACCCTCGCGACACCTGCGACAGCGCGGTTTGCCACAGTAGCTGACCTGCTGGTGGTAGGTGATCTTGCTATCCATCTCGTCGCTGTCTCCTTTGTGTATCGTCAACGAGCATTTGCTGGGGGGATGCTACGCATCGAACGAAACCAAAGCTAGCGTCCAGTCTTGAGACTCATTCATTATATCAGAATATGTCAATGTGAAAAAAATTGCTGCCAAATGGCCATAATTGGGGACACCCACACCCCTACTTCATAAAGAACGGGCAAGAAGCAGGAAACTGTTGAAGTCAGAGAGAAAAAATAATGAAGCGGCAAAGAATTATGAGAAGACTGGTATAAGACAGGTACGGAGTATAAGTATATCCCGTTTTCTGTAGGGACAAGGGGCGGCGGAGCGGACGGGTGGGGGCCTTGTGCTTGTCCTCTCTGGGGAATGGAACAGGCACGAGGACAAGCACAAGGCCCCCACCCCACACCTCTTCCACTCCTTGTCCCTACGGATTATTTACATCTTTTCATGAGGTTGATGCGTATCTATCGCCTCTTCAGTAATTCATTATCTTCTTCGCCTGGAAGCCATATAGGACATCACAAGAAGGGCCGCGACGTACACTTACTCCCAGTAAACGAGATTTTGCTGGAGGGAATTTCTCATGAATAGTTTGTTGCAAACAGAGGAAAGAATGAGCGAAGTAGCAACCATTGGACAGCTGCCTGGGAAAGGCCCGGATCAACTCGCAAAGCTCTATGGACTTGCCAGTATCTCCGGCGTACCAGAGCAGGCGGTTTCCAGTGATTCGGCCAGGCTCTATCGAGATGAAATCGGGCGTGTCGATTTGCTGAGCAATGAAGAGGTTACTTGCCTGGCACAGCGTATTGCGCGCGGGCGGGCAGCAGCCGAGCGCCCCAAGCAGCCAGGACATCAGAAGCTGATCGAAGAGGGCGAGCAGGCGAAGCGCAAACTCATCGAGGCCAATTTGCGCCTGGTTATTCACGTAGCGCGTAAGTATAAGGGCCTGGACCTGGACATCATGGACCTGATTCAAGAGGGCAATCTTGGCCTGATCCACGCCGTTGACAAGTTCGACTATACGAAAGGATATCGATTTAGTACTTACGCCATCTGGTGGATTCGCCAGGCTATCACACGCGCACTCACTGAGCAGGCGCGTATTATCCGTGTGCCACTCCACAAAATGGAGAAGATGAAACGTCTCGCGCGTATTCAGCAGCGCCTGCGGCAGGGCCTGGAGACGGAGCCAACGCTGGAGGACCTGGCGGAACAGATGGAATTGAGCATTCAGCAGGTGGTTGATCTACTGATTATCACCAAAGCCCAGGAGCCGCTCAGTTTAGATATTCGCCGCAAAGTAGGCGACGATGATCTGCCCTTGAGCGATCTGCTGGAAGATGACCAGATGCATTCACCTGAACAGATTGTCATGACCCAGACATTGGAAGCGCAAATACGCGACCTGCTTGAGAACCTGACGCCGCGAGAACGCCAGGTGATCCGCTTCCGCTATGGCCTGGACGGTGATCGCGAGCACACGCTGCACGAGGTGGGGCGCAAGCTCGGACTGAGCCACGAGGCGGTGCGCCAGCTTGAAAGTCGCGCACTGCGCAAACTTGACCCGTTGAGCCGCAACAGAAAATTGGAAGAGTTTCTAGCATGAGCCATTTTGACGATGATGAATAATTTCCAGGGCGACCGCGAGGGTCGCCCCTACCCTATACGCAGAACAGGAATCAAAATCCTTTCGCGTAGGGTAGGGGCGACCCTCGCGGTCGCCCTGGCTCAACTGGGTATTCTACTTATTACCTCTATACACGTTACCCCTATACACGCGCGACAATTACGCTTACGTTGTCGGCTCCGCCGCGATTGAGGGCGGCTTTGACCAGGGCAGCGCTGACCTGCGAGACATCTGGAAGACAGCGTTTCAGGATTTTTTCGATCTCGTGGTCGCGCACCATCTCCCACAAACCATCGGAACAGAGCAGGAGATAATCGCCGGCCTGAACAGGTTCGGTAAACCAATCCACCTGCACAGAATCCTTCTCTCCCAGGCCGCGATAGACCTTATTACGGTCAGGATGGGTGTAGACTTCTTCGGCTGAAATGGCGCCAACGGCCACAAGGCGCGCTACCAACGAATGATCGCGCGTCACCTGCCTGAGTCCTTCGCCCCCGCGATAGATGTATGTGCGGCTATCGCCCACGTTGACGATATAAGCGGTAGATTCGACCAGCAGCGCCGCGGTGATGGTAGTTCCCAGATCGACGTGGTGTTCTTCCCTGTGCTGGTGAATGGCCTGGTTCGCCCAGTGCGTACTATCCACCAGCGTATCTATCAGAAATTCCTCGGTAAGCTCCTCGCCGTTCTGGATGGTCGGCAATACGGTCTGCATCATACTGTGTGTAGCCAGGTGACTCGCCACCTGGCCACTGGCATGACCACCCATACCATCAGCTACCACAAACAGGGAAAGAGGCACAAGCCTTCCATACGCAGTACAGACGCTGCGCTGAACCAGCACAGCATCTTCATTCGGCTTGTGCTTGCGTACAATACCCGGATCCCAACCAACTCCAACGTCCTCCGTCCGTAGGGGCGAGGGCGGTGGGGCGGCGTGGGGAGGGCCTTTATGGTCGCCCGCTGCTGGTCGGCCCTCTTGTAAGTCCGAGGTATTGCTCTCCCGTCGCGGCGGGCGACCATAAAGTCCCTCCCTACGCCCTTCCGCCGCCCCTACAGAATCGCGATGAGGTTTTGAAATTTTCATCAACGGGGGAGGAGTTAAGGGCGAGGTAGTTCTGGCAAGCGCGGCGTAGGCCAGAGAAGCTTGCGGCTCATCAAAGCCTTGATCGAGCAGATTGTCGGCTGAGGTGCGCTGCCAGTTGATAGCTGCCTGCATGCGCCTCTTTGGTCGGCTGGGCCAGATTAGCGCGATACTTACCCATAGCAGCAGCAGCCAGAGGATGCCCCACGTCAAAGACAGGAATACTATGCCTGCGAACGATGCCAGGGCGATGATACCCCGTGCGGCCAGCAGGCTTCCGATGTGTGGAGCAGCCTGGGCCAGCAGATACCAGACCTGCGGTGGAAAGCCATCCGAAATGCGCAGCAGCAGTGTTGCAACGCTAATCAGGCCCAACCAGGTAAGACATTTCAGCCAGATGTGCATAGCGTAAGCAGTTTTGAATTGCTGTATCATGTCAGGCCTTTGACTCCGCGTATGAGGTGATAGCGATGGTAATACCAGTTTGCACGATCAGGCGCATGCCATCATATCCCGATGGTAGCATCGTATCCGTTGCGTTCAACATCCAGGTGGATGGCTCGGTCTGGCCCGTCTGCCACACTCGCGCACTGATACTTGACCCGACCATACGCACGCGCAGGGTATACGATTGACCATCCTGGGCCGGAAAGGGCACGGATTGCAGGATGGAGACAACTCCGGCGACTTTCCTGAGTACGGTTAAATTCGTGCCATCGAAGAAGACCTTGTAGAGGTTGTTCGCGTCCGTCCAGCGTAACAATGCGCCCATGTTGGACTCACCAAAGTGACTGACGGAGCCGCTGAAGACGATCTCGCTATCGACGGCGCGCTGGCCGAGCAGCGCATCGTAAATACCACTGCCATTGCCGACCTGTCCCGCGTGGTTGACAATCGCAAAGGCCGGGGCATTCGCCGCGTCTCCCGTCCAGGTTTGCCCATCGGAAGCCGTTCCCCAGAACCGCTGATCCGCGCGCTGAAAGGTATCCTGCGATAGGATATTCGCGGGTGGCCCTATAGCAGTAGTGGTTGTGGCTACCGGCGT
>WNGR01003299.1_pt1 | contig 17640 bp, 14 predicted proteins | sample 5407581 | NCBI WGS metagenome assembly WNGR01 (sample SAMN13153383, study PRJNA577476) | soil metagenome | isolation source: 80 cm soil or saprolite under Garry oak tree replicate 2 | place: USA:California | collected 2016-06-15 | reverse complement strand
TGTCCCAGCGCGACGTGCGCGAGCTGCAGTTCGCCAAGGCGGCCATCGCCACCGGCTGGCAGATCCTGCTCGAGGAGGCCGGGCTGGAAGCGGCCGACGTCAAGCAGGTGCTGCTGGCCGGGTCGTTCGGCAGCTACCTGTCCCCGGCCAGCGCGATCCGGATCGGGCTGGTCCCCAAGGTGCCGGTGATGCGGGTGGTGTCCGCGGGCAACGTGGCGGGCGAGGGGGCGAAGATGGCGCTGCTCAGCCTGCGCGAGCGGGCCGGCGGCCTGGCGCTGCTGGAGGAGGTGAGGTATGTCGAGCTGTCTGACCGCGCCGACTTCAACGACCGCTTCGTCGATCAGCTGCCCTTCCCTTCAGATTGAGATCGTGGCCTGCGGGGCGCTGGCCGGGCACGTGCGCGAGATCGTGGCCCGCCGCGGCTGGCCGGCCGCCGTGACCCCGCTGCCCGCCGTGCTGCACAACCGGCCGCAGAAGATCAAGATCGAGGCCGAACGGGCCGTGGTCTCCGCCCTCGCATCGGGCCGGACCGTCGCCCTGGCCTACGCCGACTGCGGCAGCTACGGGGCGCTGGACGAGCTGTGCGCCCGGTACGGCGTGCGCCGCCTGCCCGGGCTGCACTGCTACGACGTGTTCGGCGGCGCGGACCGGATCGCGGCCATGTTCGACGCCGAGCCCGGTACCTACGTGCTCACCGACTTCCTGCTGCGCAGCTTCGACCGGTCCGTGCTGGCCGGGCTCGGCCTGGACCGGTACCCGGAGCTGTGGGACGACTACTTCGGGCACTACACCCGGCTGGTCTGGCTGGCCCAGGACCCGTCGGCGGCGCTGGCGGCCGAGGCGGACCGGGTAGCCGGGCGGTTCGGCCTGCCGCTGACCCGGGTCGACGTCGGGGTATCCCGGCTGGAGCAGGCGCTCGCCGCTCTGGTGGGGGCGGCGTTATGGCCAGCCTGCGCGAGCTGCTGTCCGCGCCGCGGTACGAGGTGATCCCGGCCAAGGGCACCGAGCAGGCGGTGGCGGAGTGGGTGCCCGCCGGGATGACCGTCGCGGTCACCGCGTCGCCGGTCAAGGGGCTGGAGCCGACCGTCGAGCTGGCCGTGAAGCTGGCCGCGCGCGGGTACCGGGTGGTGCCGCACCTGGCCGCCCGTTCGGTGGCCAGCGACGCGCACCTGGCCGAGATCGTGGCCCGGCTGACCGCGTGCGGGGTGGACGACGTGTTCGTGCCCGGCGGCGACGCGACGCACCCGGCCGGGCCGTTCGACGGGGCGCTGCCGCTGCTCGAGCGGCTGGACGAGATGGGCCGCCCGTTCGGCCGGATCGGCATCACCGGGTACCCGGAGAGCCACCCCAAGATCCACGACGACATCATCATCCAGGCGATGTGGGACAAGCGCAGGTACGCCAGCTACATCGTGAGCAACGTGACCTTCGACGCGGCCGGGCTCGGCCGCTGGATCGGCCGGATCAGGGCGCGCGGGGTGACGCTGCCGCTGCAGGTGGGGCTGGCCGGGCCGGCCGAACGGACCCGGCTGCTGCGGATGGCCGCGGTGGCGGGCGCCTCGGAGTCGGCCCGCTTCGTCACCAGGCACCCCGGCTGGATCCTGCGGCTCTGGGTGCCCGGCGGGTACAGCCCGGACCGTTTCCTCGATCGCGCCGCCCCGGCCATCACCGCGCCCGGCGCGGGCGTGGCCGGCCTGCACCTGTTCACCTTCAACCAGCTCCAGCCGGCCGAGCGATGGCGCAAGGCCGCGCTGGAGCGCACCGGAATCGATAAACCACTACTCGCGGGATGATCCATGACTGAGACTCCGGCGCGGGCCAGCGCCGTCATCATCGGGGCCGGCATCGTCGGCAACAGCCTCGTGCACCACCTGGCGCAACTCGGCTGGCGGGACCTCGTCCTGGTGGACAAGGGGCCGATGCCGAACCCGGGCGGCTCGACCGGCCACGCGTCCAACTTCATCTTCCCGATCGAGTACTCGAAGATGATGTTCGAGCTGACCGAGGACAGCACCGCGCAATATGAAGAGCTCGGCGTGTTCACGCAGAGCGGCGGCATCGAGGTGGCCCGCACCCCGGAGCGGATGATCGAGCTGAAGCGGCGGTGCAGCCAGGCCAAGGCCTGGGGCATCCCGGCCGAGCTGGTCACCCCGGGCGAGGTGAACAAGCTGGTGCCGTACCTGGACGAGTCGGTCATCCTGGGCGGCGCGCACTTCCCCACCGTCGGCGTGGTCGACTCGCTGCGGGCCGGCACGCTGATGCGGGAGAGCGCGCAGAAGGCCGGGGCGCTCACCGTCCTGGCCGGCGCCGAGGTGCACGGCATCACGGTGGCCGGCGGCCAGGTCCGGTCGGTCACGACCAGCGCGGGCGAGATTTCCACTGGCAACGTGGTCATCTGCTGCGGCGTCTGGTCGCCGCGGATTGCCCGGATGGCCGGGGCCCGGCTCGCGCTCACCCCGACCGTGCACCAGATGATCAGCGTCGGCCCGATCGCGTTGTTCGCCGACACACAAGGCGAGATCTCGTACCCGATCGTCCGCGACGTGGACACCAACATGTACGAGCGCCAGCACGGCGGCGACATGGAGGTCGGTTCGTACGCGCACCGGCCGATCATCGTCCCGCCGGACGAGATCTCGTCCATCGAGGAGTCGGTGCTCTCGCCCACCGAGATGCCGTTCACCTCCGACGACTTCGACCCGCAGCTGGAGCAGGCGCTCGAGCTGATGCCCGAACTGCTCGGCGACGAGAAGGCCGGGATCAGGTACGCGATCAACGGGCTGATCTCGATGACCCCCGACGGGCATCCGCTGCTCGGCGAGATGCCCGAGGCCTCCGGGCTGTGGTCGGCCGCGGCTTCGTGGATCAAGGAGGGTCCCGGGTGCGGCCGGGCGGTGGCCGAGCTGATGTCCGGCCAGGTCCCCACCGTCGACGTGTATGAGGCGGACACGGCCCGGTTCTACCCGCACCAGCAGACGGTCGAGCACGTCCGCGGCCGGGCCCGCGAGGGCTTCAACAAGATGTACGGAATTGTGCATCCTGCGGAGCAGTGGACGGCTTGCCGCCCTGTCCGGGTCGGCCCGGCCTACGAGCGGGAGCGCGCGCTCGGCGCGGTGTTCTACGAGACGGCCGGCTGGGAGCGGCCATTCTGGTATGAGTCGAATGCTCCCCTGCTGGAGCGGTACGCCGGCCGGCTGATGGACCGCACCGCCGAATGGGAGTCGCGCTGGTGGTCGCCGGTGATCAACGCCGAGCACCTGGCCATGCGGGACGCCTGCGCGCTGGTCGACCTGTCCGCGTTCGCGATCCTGGAGATATCCGGCCCCGCCGCGCTGGACGCGGTGCAGAACCTGTCGGTGGCACAGCTGAACGTGCCGGTCGGCCGGGTGGTGTACACGTCCTGGCTGGACGAGAACGGCGGGTTCCGTGCCGACCTGACCGTCATGCGGCTGGCCGACGACCGGTTCCGCGTGGTGACCGGCGGCGCGACCGGGATGTCCGACGCGGCGTGGATCCGCCGCCACCTGCCGCCCGGCGCCTTCCTGGCCGACCTCACCTCGGCCTGGACCACGATCGGGCTGTGGGGCTCCCGGGCCAGGGACGTGCTGGCCGCGGTGACCGCCGACGACGTGTCGCACGAGAGGTTCGGCTTCGGCACCTGCCGCGAGATCGAGGTCGGCGGGGTCGTCGTGCTCGCGTCGCGGATCTCCTACGTGGGCGAGCTCGGCTGGGAACTGCACGTTCCGATCGAGCAGGGGCTGCGGCTGTGGGACACGCTGTGGGCGGCCGGGCAGCCGGCCGGCCTCGTCGCGGCGGGTATCGGGGTGTACGGCACCACCGGGCGGCTGGAGAAGGGGTACCGGGCGTTCGGCGCCGAGCTGACCGCGGACTACACGCTGGTCGAAGCCGGCATGACCCGGCCCAGGGTGAAGCCGCAGTCGTTTATCGGCAAGGACGCGTACCTGCGGCAGCGTTCCGAGCCGCCGTGCGCGGCGATGTGCACGCTGACCGTGGACTCGCACGAGTCTGCGGACGGCTCGCTTCGGTACATGCTCGGCGGCGAGCCGATCCTGTCGCCTGCTGGTGAGCGGCTGGTGGACGCCAAGGGGCGGCCGTCGTACGTGACCAGCGCGGGTTCGGGCCCGTCGGTGGGCAAGCACCTGCTGATGGCCTACCTGCCCGCTTCGTATGCCGTCGAGGGCACCTCGCTGCGGGTGGAGTACATGGGCGAGCAGTACCCGGTCACGGTGGCGAGGGCCAGCGCGACCCCGCTGTTCGACCCGGAAAACGCGCGGATCAGGAGCTAGACAGGTTATGGACATTCTGGTCTGCATCAAGCGGGTCCCCACCGTGGGCGGCAAGATCGCGGTGACCCCGGACGGGCAGGAGGTCGACACCCGGGCGTCCGGGTTCTCGATCAGCCCGCACGAGGAGTGCGCGGTCGAGGAGGCCGTGCAGATCACCGAGCGGGACGGCGGCTCGGTCTCGGTGCTGACCCTCGGTCCCGAGGCCGCGGTCGAGCAGCTGCGCGGCGCGCTCGCGCTCGGCGCCCACCGGGCGGTGCTGCTGGAGACGGACGGCCGGGAGTTCGGCCCGATCGCGACCGCCGCCGCCATCGCCGCCGAGGTCCGGGCCCACGCCTACGACCTGGTGCTGCTGGGCAACGAGGCGGCCGACACCGGCGACTACCAGGTCGGCGTCCGGCTCGCGCACGAACTCGCCTGGCCGGTCGCCACCGGGATCAAGAACCTGTCCGTTTCTGACGGCGCCGTGGTCGCCCGGCGCGAGTACCGCGGGGTGGAGGAGGCGTACGCCCTGCCCCTGCCGGCCGTGGTCACGGTCAAGGAGGGCATCAACCTGCCCCGCTACCCGTCGCTGCCCGGGCGGCTGCGGGCCAAGCGCGCCGCGGTCGACCGGTCCTCGCCCGAGTGGGCGGCCGAAGGGCTGCGCAAATCGGCGCTCCGGGTGCCCGAGTCGGGCAAGCATCAGGCCGAGGTATTGGGCGAGGGGGTCGACGCGGTCCCCGGCCTGGTCCGCGTCCTGGAGGAGATCGGAGTGCTGTCGTGACCGTGCTTGTTCTGGTCGAACTCGACGGCGGCGAGCCCGCCGATGCCTCGCTGCGGGCGCTGACCCTCGCCCGGTCGATCGGCGATGTCAACGCGGTTGTCTTCGCCAGTGCCGCGCCCCAGGACACCCTGGGCGGCTACGGCGTTACCGACGTCTACCTGATCGAGCCCAGCTCGCTAGAGGGATACGCGCCGCAGGCCTGGGCGCGGACGCTGGCCGGGCTGGCCACCGAGACCGGCGCGACCGCCGTGCTGGCCGCGGGCACCGACCGGGGCAACGAGGTGCTGGCGCACCTGGGCGCGATCACCGGGCTGCCGATGGCGGCGAACTGCACGCTGGTCACCCCGGACGGCGGCAAGACGCACCGGCTGGTCCGGCACCGCTGGGCCGGGCTGCTGCTCGAGGACGCGGTCATGGAGGCCCCGGTCGCGCTGTTCACTGTGGCGACTGATTCGGTGGCCGCTGTTGCCGCGGAGACGCCGGTTTTTTTCCAGGTGCACGTGCACAAACCGGAGCTGGCCGAATCCGACCTGCGGGTGCGGGCGGTCGAGTCGCCGGCCGGCGCGGGCGGCGCGTCGCTGGCCACCGCGCGGGTCGTGGTCGGCGGCGGCCGCGGCGTGGGCGGCCCGGACGGCTTCGCCCCGCTTGAGGAGCTGGCCGAACTGCTCGGCGGCGTGGTCGGGGTGTCCCGCGTGGTCACCTCGGAGGGCTGGCGCCCGCACAAGCAGCAGGTTGGCCAGACCGGCACCAAGATCACCCCCGAGCTCTACCTGGCCTGCGGTATCAGCGGTGCGATCCAGCACATCGCCGGCTGCGCCGGCGCCAAGCACATCATCGCGATCAACACCGACCCGGGCGCCCCCATCCTGGCCCACGCCGACTACGCCGTCATCGGCGACCTGCACCAGGTCATCCCCGCCCTGGTCGAGGCGCTGCGCGCCCGGCGCGGCCCTTAGTCCCTGGGTATGAAACCGGTTTCAGCGCCTAAGGCAACGCAGCTCAGAGTCGCGCGTCGCGGGCCTGAAATCTGACTTGAGTCACGCCAGCACCACCGGCTCGTCACGGCAACCACGGCGATGTGACATTGCCGTGGTCAGGACAACAGCGATGTGACATCGTCGTGGTTGTAGAGCGGTCGGCCCCCACAGGCGACAGGTATCACCAGTCACGGGAGCTTGTCGGAAGCGCAGGGGCACCAGAGCGCCGGGGCGAGCGGGGGATCGGGGCCGGGTTTGCCCCCGCGCCCGGGCATGAACCCCGGTTCGAGGCCTTCTGACGTGCGGAAAACGTGTTTCATGGCGTTCCGGCTTCGGCCCGCGCGGGGGAAGGCGCCCAGGTAGCGCGGGAGTGGGCGCATGCTCGCGGCTGGCGTGGGAAAGTGTGAGAAGGTCGAAACGCATGCTGCGAGAGGGATGGGAAACACTTGGCGGCGACTGCCGTATGGCCGGGCGACAGCTACCCACTGGGTGCCACGTATGACGGAGCCGGGACCAACTTCGGGCTGTTCTCCGAGGTAGCCAACCGGGTCGAGCTCTGCCTGTTCGACGACGACGGCACCGAGACGCGGGTCGACCTGCACGAGGTGGACGGGTTCGTCTGGCACGGGTACCTACCCGGCGTCAGCCCGGGCCAGCGGTACGGGTACCGGGTGCACGGCCCGTACCACCCGGCCGAGGGGAAGCGCTGCAACCCGCACAAGCTGCTGATCGACCCGTACGCGAAGGCGATCGAGGGCCAGGTTAGCTGGGGTCAGGCCGTGTTCTCGTACCAGTTCGGGCACCCCGACCGGCGCAACAACGCCGACTCCGCGCCGTACGTCCCGCGCTCGGTGGTGGTGAATCCGTACTTCGACTGGAACCTGGACCGGCCGCCGCGCACCCCCTACTACGAGACCGTGATCTACGAGGCGCACGTCCGCGGCCTGACCAGGGAGCATCCGGTCATCCCCGACGAGCAGCGCGGCACCTACCTGGGCCTGGCCCACCCGGCGGTGATCTCGCACCTGAAGGGGCTCGGCGTCACCGCGGTCGAGCTGATGCCGGTGCACCAGTTCGTCACCGACAGCCACCTGAGGGACAAGGGCCTGGGCAACTACTGGGGCTACAACACCATCGGCTTTTTCGCCCCGCACAACGCGTACTCGGCCAGTGGCATCCGCGGCCAGCAGGTGCAGGAGTTCAAGACCATGGTCCGCGCGCTGCACCAGGCGGGCATCGAGGTGATCCTCGACGTGGTCTACAACCACACCGCCGAAGGCAACCACCTGGGGCCCACGCTGTCCTTCCGCGGCATCGACAACGCGGGCTACTACCGGCTGATGGACGACGACCGGCGCTACTACATGGACACCACCGGGACCGGGAACAGCCTGCTCATGCGGCACCCGCACGTGCTCCAGATGATCATGGACTCGCTGCGCTACTGGGTGCTCGACATGCACGTGGACGGCTTCAGGTTCGACCTGGCCGCCACCCTGGCCCGCCAGTTCTACGAGGTGGACCGGTTGTCCGCGTTCTTCGACCTGGTCCAGCAGGACCCCGTGGTGTCCCAGGTGAAGCTGATCGCCGAGCCGTGGGACGTGGGCGACGGCGGCTATCAGGTCGGCAACTTCCCGCCGCTGTGGAGTGAGTGGAACGGCAAGTACCGGGACACGATCCGCGACTTCTGGCGCGGCCAGCCGGCCACCCTGCCGGAGTTCGCCTACCGGCTGACCGGGTCCAGCGACCTGTACCAGCAGGACAGCAGGCGCCCGGTCGCGTCGGTCAACTTCGTCACCTGCCACGACGGGTTCACCCTGACCGACCTGGTCTCCTATGACCACAAGCACAACGAGGCCAACGGCGAGGACGGCCGGGACGGCACCGACGACAACCGGTCCTGGAACTGCGGTGCCGAGGGCCCCACCGAGCACAAGGCCATCCTCGCGCTGCGAGCCAGGCAGAAGCGCAGCTTCCTGACCACGCTGCTGCTCTCGCAGGGCGTCCCGATGCTGCTGGCCGGCGATGAGATGGGCCGTACCCAGCGGGGCAACAACAACGCCTACTGCCAGGACAACGAGATCTCCTGGGTGGACTGGGCGGTGCGGGCCGAGGACGACCAGGCGCTGTACGACTACGTCCGCACGCTGATCAAGCTGCGGGCCGACCACGCGGTGTTCCGCCGGCGCCGGTTCTTCCGCGGCCTGCCCGCCCGCGGCGGCCGCAACCGGCTCGGCGACATCGCCTGGTTCACCCTGGCCGGCGAGGAAATGACCGGCGACGACTGGGACGCCGGATTCGCCAAGTCGCTGACCGTGTTCCTGAACGGCCGGGCGATCAGCGAACCGGACCGGCGGGGCGAGCGCGTCCAGGACGACTCCTTCCTGCTGCTGTTCAACGCCAGCGAGGAAGATCTCCGGTTCGTCATCCCGCCGCGCCGCTACGGACCCCGCTGGTCCAAGGTGCTGGACACGGCGGTCCACGCGACGGATTTTGAAGACGAGAACCCCGTCAAGCCGGGAGACGCGATAAACGTGACCAACCACTCCGTGCAGTTGCTGCGCCGTGGCTGAGCCCGCAGGCCGGCACGCCGGCCGCCCGCTCACCGGCCGCGAGCACCCCGTGTCCACCTACCGGCTGCAGCTCAGGGACAGCTTCGGGTTCGGCCGGGCGGCCGAGCAGGCCGGCTACCTGGCTGCGCTGGGCGTGACGCACGTCTACCTGTCGCCGATCCTGCAGGCCAACCCCGGCTCGGCGCACGGCTACGACGTCATCGACCACTCGCTGGTCTCGACGGACCTCGGCGGGGAGCCCGCGTTCCGCGAGATGGCGGCCGAATTCCACCGGCACCACCTGGGGCTGGTCGTCGACGTGGTGCCCAACCACATGGCCCGGCCCACCCCGGAAACGCTTAACCGGCAGCTATGGTCGGTGCTCTACCGGGGCCGGCAGTCGGAGTTCGCGCACTGGTTCGACGTCGACTGGGAGGCGCAGGAGGGCAAGCTGCTGCTGCCCATCCTGGCCGGGCCGCTGGAAGAGTGCCTGGGCGACCTCATCATCGACACCGCGCCCCGCAACCCGGAGAACGCCGCCGCTCACCGCGGGCCGGTGCTGCGCTACTTCGACCATGTGCTCCCGCTCCGGGACGGCGTGGCCGACCTGCCCCTCGGCGTGCTGCTGGCGCAACAGCACTACCGGCTCACCGACTGGCGCAAGGCGGCCACCCAGCTCAACTACCGGCGATTTTTTGACATCGACTCGCTCATCGCGATCAGCGTCGAGGACCCGGACGTGTTCGACGCCACCCATCGGGTGCTGGTGCGCCTGGTGCGCGAGGGGCTGATCGACGGGCTGCGAGTGGACCACCCCGACGGGCTGGCCGACCCGCACGGCTACCTGACCCGGCTGTCCGAGAAGACCGGCGGTGCCTGGGTCGTGGTGGAGAAGATCCTGGCCCACGGTGAGGAACTGCCCGACTGGCCCTGCGCGGGCACCACCGGGTACGACGCCCTGTCCCTGGTCGGCGGGCTGTTCACCGACCCCGCCGGGGACGTGCCGCTGGCCGACGAGTACGTGCGCTTCACCGGCGGCAAGCAGAGCTTCGCCGAGGTGGAGCGGGACGCCAAGCACGACATCGCGAACGGTACCTTCGCCGCCGAACTGGCCCGGCTGACCCGCCTGTTCGCCCGGGCCCGCTACCCGGCCCTGGACGGTTTCTCGGCCGGTGACCTGCACGACGTGCTGGTCGCCGTGCTGGCCGAGTTCGGCGTGTACCGGGCCTACGTGACCCCGGGCGAGCCGCCGTCCGCCGCCGCGGCGGCGGCGGTCACCGCGGCGGCGGCCGCGGCCCGGGACCACCTGGACGAGTACCTGCACCCGGCGCTGGACGCGGTGCGCGCGGCGGTCCTCGGCCTGGGCGAGGTGACCGCCGACCCGGATCAGCGGGCCGCCCGGGACGAGCTGATCGTCCGGTTCGGCCAGACCACGGGCCCGGTGCTGGCCAAGGGCGTCGAGGACACCGCGTTCTACCGCTGGTCCCGGCTGGTCGCGCTGAACGAGGTCGGCGGCGACCCCGACGTCTTCGGCGTCAGTCCGGCCGAGTTCCACGCCAGCGCCGGGCGGCTGGCCCGGCGCTGGCCGGCCACCATGACCACGCTGTCCACCCACGACACCAAGCGGCAGGAAGACGTCAGGGCCCGGCTGGCGGTGCTGGCCGAATGGCCGCAGGACTGGGGGCACCACGTGGCCGAGTGGCACGGCCTGGCCCGGTGGCTCACCGACGGAGCCGTGGCCGAGGCCACCGAGCGCGCCCCAGAACCCGACCTGGAATACCTGATGTGGCAGACCCTGGTCGGCGCCTGGCTGATCGGACCGGAACGGCTGGACGAATACCTCGGCAAGGCGATGCACGAGGCCAAGACGCGGACGTCCTGGACGCTGCGCCGCCTGGGTTACGAGTCGGCGGTGCTCGGCCTGGCCGGCGCCGTGCTCGGCGACCCGGAGCTGACCGCCGCGATCGCCGGCTTCGTGGCCAGGATCGCGCCGGACGCCCGGGTGAACACCCTCGGCGCGAAGCTGGTGCAGCTCACCATGCCCGGTGTGCCCGACGTCTACCAGGGCTGCGAGCTGACCGGCCTGTCCCTGGTGGACCCGGACAACCGCAGGCCGGTCGACTACCAGCGCCGCCAGCGGCTGCTGACCGCGCTCGACGCCAACCCGGATCAGGCGGCCTTCGGGGGTCTTTGGGCCGGCCTGGATGCGGAGAAACTCCTGGTGACCTCGCGCGCGCTGCGGCTGCGGCGCGACCACCCGGACTGGTTCGCCGGCAGCTACACCCCGCTGGCCCCCGAAGGGCCGGCCGCCGGGCACGCGTTCGCGTTCCTGCGCGGCGGGCACGCGGTCACCGTCGTCACCCGGCTGCCCGCCGGCCTGCGGCGCAGTGGCGGCTGGGCCGACACCGCGCTGCCGCTGCCCGAACTGCACTGGCGCGACGTGTTCACCGGGGTCAGGCACGCCGGCCTGCGGCCGCCGCTGGACGAGCTGACCAGGCGGCTGCCGGTGGCGCTGCTCATCCCGGACCGGGTCTGGGACGACGAATTCCAGGAGCGCGCCGACGGCAGCATCCGGTGACCGCATTCAGCGTCTGGGCCCCGGCTCCGGGGCGGGTCGACGTCGAGGTCGCCGGGCAGCGCTACCCGATGAGCCTCCAGAACGCCGACGGCGGCAATGGATGGTGGAGCGCGGACGTGCCCGACGTGACGGCCGGCATCGACTACGGGTTCCGGCTGGATGACGGCGAGCTGCTGCCGGATCCGCGCTCCCCGCGCCAGCCGTTCGGCATCAAGGGCCCCAGCCGCACCTATGATCATTCCGCCTTCCGCTGGACCGACCGCAGTTGGCGCGGCGGCCCCCTGCACGGCTCGGTGATCTACGAGATGCACGTCGGCACGTTCACCGCCGACGGTACCTTCGACGCTGCCATCGGACGGCTCGGCCACCTGCGCGATCTCGGCGTGCACACGGTGGAGCTGATGCCGGTCGCGGCGTTCCCCGGGCGGCACGGCTGGGGCTACGACGGGATCAACCTGTGGGCGGTGCACGAGCCGTACGGCGGGCCGGACGGGCTCAAGCGGTTCGTGGACGCCTGCCACGCGCGCGGCCTGGCCGTCCTGCTCGACGTGGTGTACAACCACGTCGGCATCGGCAACCGGCTGGACGCCTTCGGACCGTACTTCACCGAGGCGCACGTCACTCCCTGGGGACCCGCGGTGAACCTGGACCAGCCCGGATCCGACGAGGTGCGCGCGTTCCTGATCGGTAACGCGCTGATGTGGCTGCGCGACTACCACCTGGACGGGCTGCGGCTGGACGCGGTGCACGCGCTGGAGGACCACCGCGCCCTGGTCTTCCTCGAAGAGCTTGCCACCGAGGTGCACGCCCTCGCCGCCCGGCTGAACCGCGAGCTGATCCTGATCGCCGAGTCCGACACCAACGACCCGCGCCTGGTCACCTCCAGGGAGGCGGGCGGGTACGGCCTGGCCGCGCAGTGGAGCGACGACTTCCACCACGCCGTGCACGCCGCGATCACCGGCGAGCGGCAGGGATACTACTGCGACTTCGGGTCGCTGGCGGCGCTGGCCAAGACCTACACCCGGGTGTTCTTCCACGACGGCATCTGGTCCGCGTTCCGCGGCCGCACGCACGGGCGGCAGGTCGATGTGTTCCGCGTGCCCGCCCACCGCTTCCTCGGCTACCTGCAGGACCACGATCAGATCGGCAACCGGGCCATCGGCGACCGGATCGCCGCCTCGCTGTCCCCGGAGCTGCTCAAGGTTGGCGCCGGCCTGGTGCTGACCTCGCCTTTTACTCCGATGCTGTTCATGGGCGAGGAGTGGGGCGCGGACACCCCGTGGCAGTATTTCACCGACCACATCGAGCCGTGGCTGGCCCAGGCGGTCGCCGAGGGACGCAAGAAGGAGTTCGCGGCGCACGGCTGGGACGCGGCCGACGTGCCCGGCCCCCAGGACGAGGCGACCTTTCTCCGCTCCAAGCTCGACTGGCAGCAGCCGCAACGCGAGCCGTACCTCGGCCTGCGCGCCTGGTACCAGGAGCTGATCGCGCTGCGCCGGGCCCGGCCCGAGCTGACCGATCCGCGGCTGGACCGGGTGCACGCGGACTTCGACGAGGATGCGCGCTGGCTGCTGGTCCGGCGGGGTCGGCTGCGGATCGCCGCGAACCTCGGTGCCAAGGCCGTCCGGCTGCCGCTCGGCCAGCGCGGCACCGGCGTGCTCGCCGCGTCCAGCCCGGGCGTCACGATCAAGCAAGACATGGTCACGATGCCCCCTGCCACCTTCGCCGTCATCGAGACCAGGGCGCCGAGCCCAGGGTTATCGGCCCAGCCGCTCAGCCGTGCGCGCACGGATGACATGGTGGCTCCTCGGTGGCTGCTGGCTACGTTGACCTAGCTGGCGGCAGCGGCAGCCCGGTGCCGGTGGACGAACCGGAGATGACCCCGGACTCGCGGCCGCTCCGGCTGGGCGGAACGCGCCGCGGCGCGGGCGAGGCCCGCACGCCGGGCCTGGTCACGCAGGTCGGCGATCCTGGCCTGGGCGAGGTCGTAGCTGACGCTAGGGTACGGGTTCATCGCGGTCTCCTCGGGCGAACGTGCCTATATATCGAGGATGCCGCTAAGGCAGGGCGCCGCGGATCGGGCGAATTCCTAGTATTCGCAGGTCGAAGGGGTCTTAGATCTGCCCGGCCCCGCCTCAGACACGCGGTGCGGCTAAGGCTGCTACGGGTACTCGGGCAGCTTGATGGCGGTCGCGGTCCTGGTGGACAGGTACCTGATCAGGCTCTTGGTCGGCAGGTAGGGCAGCATCCGGAAGAACCGGTCGCGCTGCCGGATTTTCTTCGCGGTCGCCGGGGCGAGGTAGTCCCGGCCGCCGCGGGCCTGCTTCTGGCCCCCGGCCACGTAGCCGCGCAGCAGGTGCTCGTAGCGGGCGAACGCGGCGCGGTAGTCGCCGCGGGCCGCGGCCAGCTCCCCGGCCAGCACGTAGGCCGCCACTACGGCTCGACCAAGGCGCTGCTCAACGCGGCGGTGCTGGCGGCCATGGACGAGTTCGGCGAGGAGATGGCGCGCGCCATCGGCGAACCGGACCCCGGGCCCGGCGCCCTGGAGCGCTTCGAGCGGTTCTGGACCCGGGTCATCGACTCGTTCCAGGCCAGCAGCCAGGTATGGCTCGCCACCTTCGACATCTTCACCGTGGCGCAGCGCGACCCCGAGGTGCGCGCCGCGGTGGCCGAGGGCCTGGAGGACGGCAGGAAGCTGTGGGCGCGGCTGCTCTACGGGGTGGACGACGCCGACGAGGAAAAGACGCGGGCGATCGGCTCACTGCACCAGGCGCTGGTCAGCGGCGTCCTGGTGCAGTGGCTGATCGACCCAGGGCGGGCCCCCTCACCCGCCGAACTCGCCCTGGGCCTGCAAGCCATCGCCGAGCAGGTCACGGCGGCCAAGCCCGGTTAGCTTGCCTGGTTAACCAGCACAGCTGTGCTTGGCCGCGGAGATCAGCGAAGAGAACACCCACGGGTTCAGCGGCGCGTTGCTGCCCCGCAGCGCCTTAGGCAGGCCGTGCGGGTACCGGAACGAGGCCTTGGTCCAGACCATGTGCGGGACGCCGGAGGAGGTGCAGACCTTCACCGGGTTGCTCAGCGTGACCACGGTGGCGACCGAGTAGACCGGCCCGGCCGCGCAATCCGGGTTACAACCGTCGAGCTTGTCGATGCCCGTCCCCACGGCCTTGGTGTCCGACCAGGTCTGCCACGTCATCTTGGACAGGAAGACGGTCGAATCACCGGACAGGGCGCAGCCGAAACCGTTGCACGCCGGCTTGAACAGCATCTTCCCGTGCAAATCCTGGCCCTGCGCCAGGTAGGCAACCGACGGGTTCGGGGCACCCGTCACGACCACGGACGGGCTGGCCTGGGCATTACAAGCGGTTACCAGCAAGGCGGCACAAACGATCCCGGCCCAGCCCGCGACCCGGCGGGCCATACGCACCTTCATTGTCAGCATGATCTTTCAACCCTCAACTCTCAGTAATCCAATAGCGACAGCAATATAGACGGCTGCGGCGCCGCCTCGGTTGGACAGAGAGTGAGCAGGGGCGATTGATACAGCCCGTTTGGCCGTAATCCGGCGATCAGGACCTCAGCCGAAGCACTGGCCCTCGCCGCGGTACGTGGGCACGGTGATGAGCTGCCCGTCCTCGTCCAGCACGTGGTACGCGCGGAAGCGCTCGGCCAGCTCGCCGGCCTTGGCGTGGCGCAGCCACACCCGGTCCCCGGGCCCCAGCTGGTCCGCGGCCGGGCCGCGCACCGGCGTCTGCACCTCGCCGGCGCCCTCGGTCCCGGTGAGGCCGAGGCCGGCCGGCAGGTACGGCCGGGGCAGCCGGTCCGGGGTGCCGGTGCCGGAGGCGACGTAGCCGCCGGAGAACAGCGTGGCCAGGCCGGGACCTGGCCGCCGCACCACCGGCAGGGCGAACAGCAGGGCGGGTTCGGGGCTGAACCGGCGGTACGCGTCGAACAGGGTCGGGCCGACCAGGCCGGAACCCGCGGTGAGCTCGGTCACCGAGGAATCGCGCGCGGTCGAGTCCAGGCTGCCGGTGCCGCCCCCGTTCACGAACTCCAGGCTGGTCAGGGCCTGGATCTGGCGGATCGTCTCGGTCCGGCGCCTGATCAGCTCGGGCGTCGAGCGGGCCTGGATCAGCCTGATCAGCCTGGCCCTGACCGGATGCCCGGGCGGCGCGTCGCCCAGGCCCGCGATCTGGCCCTCGTATCCCATCACCGCGACCAGGCGGAAGCCCGGGCGCCTGGTGATCGTCCGGGCGAAGTCCGCGGCCTGCTCCGGGGTGTGCAGCGGAGACCGGAAGGTGCCGATGTGCACGGCCGGCCTGCGGGCCAGCGGGCGCCAGGAAACGTCCAGGTCCAGGCAGACCCGGATCTCGGGGTGGCCGTTGCCCAGCACGCGGTCCACCACGTCCAGGTGGGCCTGCGAGTCGGTCATGATCGTGACGTGCTGCCTGGCCCGGCCGTCCGCCGCCAGCGCCCGCAGCGCCCCGCGGTCCACGGTCGGGTAGGCGACCAGCAGGTCGTCGCTGGTTCCCGCGTCGTGCAGCCAGAGGGCTTCGGCCAGCGAATAGCACATGACGCCCCGGTAGCCGGGGGTGGCCAGGGCGCGCTCGATCAGGAAGCGGCAGCGCAGCGACTTGGTCGCGACCCGGACCGGATGGCCTGCGGCCCGGCGGGTCATGTCGGCGGCGTTCCGGTCGAACGCGCCCAGGTCGACGAGGGCCAGCGGCGGGTCCAGGTCGGCGGTGGCGCGGTCGTACCGCGCGCGGACGGTCTCCGGGGTGCGGTTCGGAACGAGTCCGGCATGACGGCGGCCCTGGTCGACAGACATGCTCGCACAGTAGACCAGCGCTGGTGAAATATGAATACTCTCGAGTAATGAGGACCCAGCCTGCCGCCCAGCCTGCCGCTGGCCGGCGCGTGTGGCGCAACTGGGCCGGGACCGCGACGGCGACCCCGGCCCGGTGGAGCCGGCCGCGCAACGAGGCCGAGATCTCCGCCGCGGTCAAGGACGCGGCCGCCGCCGGGCTGACGGTACGGGCGCTCGGCAGCGGGCACTCATTCACCGCGGCCGCGGCGACCTCCGGCGTGGCGCTCGACCTGTCCGGCTGGACCGGGATCACCGCCGCGGACACCGCGAGCGGCCTGGTCACCGCGCGGTCCGGGACGACGCTGCGGGCGCTGAACGCGGAGCTGGGCGGCCTCGGGCTGGCCATGGCCAACCTCGGCGACATCGACGCGCAGACGCTCGCGGGCGCGCTGTCCACCGGGACGCACGGTACCGGTGCACGGCTGGGCGGCCTCGCCACCCAGGTGGAGGCGCTCGAGCTGGTGCTGGCGGACGGGTCGGTGGTGACGTGTTCGGCCTCGTCCCGGCCCGAGTTGTTCGCCGCGGCGCGGGTCGGCCTGGGCGCGCTCGGCGTGATCAGCTCGGTGACGCTGCGCTGCGTGCCGTCGTTCACGCTGCTGGCCGACGAGCGCCCGATGCCGGTGGACGAGGTCCTCGAGCGGTTCGACGAGCTGGCGGCGGCCAACGACCACTTCGAGTTCTACTGGTTCCCCTACGGCCGCCAGGCCCTGGTCAAGCGGAACAACCGGCTGACCGGCCACGACGCGGAGGCTGGCCCGGCGGTTCCGCCGGCCCTGCCGGCCTGGCGGCGGTTCTGGGAGTTCGAGGTGATGGAGAACGCCGGCTTCGGGACGCTGTGCCGCCTCGGCCGAGCCCGGCCAAGGCTCATACCCGCACTGAACAGGTTCTCCTCGGCCGTGCTGTCCACCCGGACCTACACCGACACCTCGCACCGGGTGTTCGTGACCTCGCGCCGGGTCCGCTTCGCCGAGTCCGAGTACGCCGTTCCACGTGAATCACTGGGCCAGGTGGTCACCGAGCTGCGCCGTGCGGTGCCCCGGCTGCATGATCCCGTCATGTTCCCGGTCGAGGTGCGGGTGGCGGCGGCCGACGACATCTGGCTCTCCACCGGCTACGGCCGGGAGTCCGCCTACGTCGCGATCCATCAGTACACCGGGCTGCCGTACCAGGAATACTTCGACCGGTTCGAGTCCATCGTGGCCGAGGTAGCCGGCCGGCCGCACTGGGGCAAGCTGCATTCGCTCGACTCCGGGCGGCTCCGCTCGCTCTATCCCCGCTTCGACGAGTTCCGCCGCGTCCGGGCCGGGGTCGACCCGGAGGGCAGGTTCGGCAACGCCTACCTGACCAGGGTCCTCGGTCCTCACGACTTGTGACGAGAAGCTTACGCTCGCCGCCGGGGCCGAACGGGCCCGGCCGGGTCCTCGTATCCGGGTTAGTGGCCCGTGCTCGCGGCCGCCGGGACTACCGCCTTCATCACCGACGGCGACCGCGGCACCGGCCACGTCAGTGCCTTTCCGCGTGGTCGGTAAAGGTTCGTACTGATCCCGTGCGGGGAAAGGCGAGGAGCCAGATGATATCGACGTGGCTGGCGGCGAATCA
>WNGR01003297.1_pt1 | contig 17643 bp, 14 predicted proteins | sample 5407581 | NCBI WGS metagenome assembly WNGR01 (sample SAMN13153383, study PRJNA577476) | soil metagenome | isolation source: 80 cm soil or saprolite under Garry oak tree replicate 2 | place: USA:California | collected 2016-06-15 | reverse complement strand
ACCTGGATCGCGACCTCCTCGCCCGCGCGGGCGCGCTCGACCTTCTGATGGTTCACTTCCATCGAGGCGATCTGCTCGGTGAAGTCGGTGGTGTGGCCGTGGAACCGCACCTGGTCGCCCACGGCCAGCTCGCCCTCCGCTAGGCGCACGATCGCGACGCTCGGCCCCTTGAAGTAGTGCACCACGGTTCCCACGAGTTGCTCGGGCATGGCTCCCTCCTGCTTCAAACGTACGGAGCCCGCAGCTAATCGCTAGGGAACCGCCTCTGGCCCTGGGGCCGGCGCGGCGCGGGTCGCCGTCCTGATCAGCTGCTGCTGTTTCTCGCCCACCGTCAGAGCCGCGTCGTCCCGCAGTCGCTCGCTCGCGTACACCGCCGCCACGGCGCTCCCCGAGCCGCACAGCCGTATCCAATAGGGATGCGTCGCGGCAAGCCGCTCGAACAACGCCCGCAGCGGCGGATGGCGGCCGAATACCGGGATCTCGAAGTCGTTACCGCCCAGCCGCCCGATGCTCCCCCACGTCGCGAACGCCTCCGCGTCGAGCACGACCGGGCCGCGGCGCGGAACCTCGAGGTGCATCTCGTCCCACCAGCGGTAGGCGTCCGGCGTCGCGACGGCGAGCGGCTCGGGGGGCACGGCGACCAGCGCCGGCGCGGGCGGGGGCGGCGCGAGCCGGAACAGCCGCTCGCCCCGGCCCCAGGCGAGGGCGGCGGGCGCGCCGCTCGCGCAGAACGCCACGTCGGCACCGAGTCGCGCGGCGCAATGGAGCAGCTCGTGGCGGGGGACCGCGTCGCCCGCGAGCGCGTTCACGGCATGCAGCGCCGCAGCCGCGTCGCTCGATCCGCCCCCCAACCCGGCGCGCACAGGGATGCGCTTCGTCAGCTCGATCGCCACGCCGAACGTGTGGCCCGTCGCGTCGAGCACCGCGCGCGCCGCGCGCACGGCGAGGTTCTCGTCGAGGGGGCCGAGGTCGGGGGCGGGGTCGTGGACGGTGAGCGTGACGCCGGACGGCGTGCGCGTGACGAGGAGCTCGTCCGCCAGCTCGAGCAGCGCGAAGGCGGTCTCGATCTGGTGGTAGCCGGAGGGCGTTTCCCGCGCGAGGATGCGGAGCAGCAGGTTGAGCTTCGCGTGCGCCGCGACGCGCACGCGGTCCGGCGCACTCCCCGCCTGGCCCACCGTCAGTCCTGGGCTGCGGCCGCGGCGCGCAGCTCGGCGAGGTGCAGGCGCAGCCGCGAGAGCGAATGGAAGCCGAGCAGCGTGATGGGGACGAAAGTGCCGACGTGATAGCCGACGGCGTAGCTCACCGCACGCGTCGCGTCGATGCCGTAGATCGCCAGCGTGGCACGGGTCGCCGCCTCGAACACGCCGACGAAGCCGGGCGACGCCGGCAGCGCGACCCCGAAGCCGATGATGCCCTGCAGCAGCAGCGCCCCTTCGGCCGGCACGGGCAAGCCGAATGCCCGGAAGCACACGGCGAACGATGCGGCGTTCACGAGCCACAGCACGAGCGACCACGCCACCACGCCGAGGAAGCGCCCGGGGCTCTTCAGCACCTCGAGCCCGGCGACGAGTCCCGCGGCCGCCTCCGTCACGCGGTCGGCGAAGCGCGCCGGGAGCACCGCATGCGCGACGCGCCGCAGCAGCGCGAGCCAGGGCGCGGGTCGGTGCACGACGCACAGGGCGATCACCAGCATCGCCCCGAACAACGCGGCGGCTCCGGTGGCGACGCTCGAGAGCGACATGCCGCCGATAGTGGCGTGATGCGGAAACGAGGGAGCGGCGAGCGCCACCGTGAGCAGCCCGACGAGCATGAGCCCGTCGAACACGCGCTCCACGCCCACCGAGGCGAGGGCGGTCGTGAAGCGCACGGGCAGCGCCTGCTGCGCGGCAAAGGCGCGGGCGAACTCGCCGGCGCGCACGGGGAGCAGGTTGTTGGCCATGAACCCGATCGCCGTCGCGTGCCACAGCGGGAGCAGCGGGAAGCGGCTGCCGCCGACGTCGCGCAGGATCAAGCGCCAGCGGATGGTGCGGAGCGGGAACGTGAGGGTCGCGAGCACGATGGTCGCGAGCGTGAGCCACGGATTGGCCCGCCGCATGTGCCCGACCAGCTCGCGGGCGTTGACTCCGTGCAACGCCCAGGCGAGGAGCCCGATCGTGACCACGAGCCCCACGAGCCAAGCGCCCTTCGCACCCCCCCAGGGGGAGCGGGGGGAGCCGGGAGCGCCGCTACGGGTTGGGCTCGACGGCGAGGGCAACGAGATCGCAGACTTCTTCGACGAGGGCGCGGAGCGCGTCTCCGGAGGACTGCTTCGCCGCCTCGCGCAACTCCTGGGCGCGCTTGAGGGCGCGCTCGCCGCGGTACAGCAGCGTGCGGACGTCGACGACGGACGGCTCGGCCGTCGCCGCCGGCCGCGCGGTGTCGAGCGAAGGCGCCCGGGGACGCGGCGCCACCTGACCGGCGGCCGCGATCAGCTCCTCGAGCGACGCCGGCGCGACGCCGGCCAGCATCAGGCGCTGGTACTGCGCCCACGACCCCACGATGTCCGCCGTCTCGGGCACGGCTTCGTCCGGCGCCGTCTTGGACGATGGAGCTGGAGCCCGGGCGGCCGGGCGCGCCGCGGGCGTCGCGGCCGTCACGGGCGCGAGGGATTCGATCGGGACGACGGGAGCGCCGGGCTGGAGCGCGCGGATGGCGCTGGTGACCGCGTCGAGCTCGGCGCCGAGGGCGTCTTCGTCACCCGTGTTCGAGCGGGCCAGCAGGTCGCCGACGCGCCGCAGCTCCGCGGCGAACCCGGCGGGGTTGTTCACGGCGACGCCCGAGGCCACGGCCTCGCGTGCCGCGATCGCGAACTGCGCGACGCGGTCCGCGAGCCTGCCGCCGCCCGCACTCGCGAGGGCGCGGAACGTGGTGCCGAGGGTGTGGGCGCGCAGCTCGCGCTGGGTGGCGGAGGGCGCGCGCTCGAGCGAGTCCGCCGCCTGGCGCAGGTGGTCGCCGTGGCTCACGAGCTCGAGCCGGCCGAGCGTCGAGGGGCGCGCCACCGGCACGCCGCGCGACACGATGTGCGGCCCGGAGTCGCTGTAATACAGCGAGCCGATCGACACGGAGTCGGGCTCGCTCTCGATGAACCGGACGAGCAGCTCCGCGAAGCTCCGGAACTCGGCCCCTTCCGGGTCGGGGCGGCCGCGCTCGGCCACGTCGCGCGCCGAGCGCGCGATCGCCGTCGCCGCCGCCTGAAACAGCGCCGCCACGTTGGCCGGCGGCTCGATCCCCGAGCGTGACAGCTCCGCGATGGCGCGCTCGATCCCTTCGAGCAGATCGGGGAGCGGCGGGAGGTCGTTGACGGCGGCGAGGCCGCGCAGCGGCTGCAGCGAGCGCAGCACGTGCTGCAGCGGGTCGTGCGCCAGGGGGGTGGTGCGCAGCGTCTGGGCGGCGCGGTCCAGCGCGCTGGCGATGGCGGCGCCCTCGCGCGCGACGAACGCGCGCGCGCCCGCGTCGAGGCCGAGGGCCGCGGCGGCGCGGACTTGCGCCGTGGGGCGCCCCGCGAGCTGCTCCAGCTCGTGGGCCAGCGCTTCGGCCTTGGCCGTATCCGCGTCGGTCCACGCGCCCGCGCGGCGCACGAAGATCTTCAGGTCGTCCACGCCGCGCACGGCGAACTGCTGCGTGGACGGATCCCAGGCGCGGCGGCCCTCGCGCACCGCGCGGGCCAGCGCTTCGAGGCCCGCCGCCGCGCGCGCGATGCCGTGCTGGTTCGCCATCAGGGCGCTGCCGCGCAGCGCCCGTGCGAGGCGCACGAACTCGTCGGGGCTCGGGCTCTCGCCCGTCGCCACGAGCCCGTCCAGCCGCTCGAGATACTCCCCCGCCTCGAGGGCGAAGAAGTCGGACATGCCGAGGGGCTTCGAGGGAGGCGTCATCGCGACTTCAAGCTAACAAAGGGAGCAGGGAGCAGGGAGCAGGGAGCCGTACTATCCGATCATCGGGGAATCCTGCTCCCTGCTCCCTGCTCCCCGCTCCCTTGCCTCATCGATCAGTTTCCGCATCCGCCGCACCGCCTCCTCCAGACCCCAGAACAACGCGTTGCTCACGATCGAGTGGCCGATATTCAGCTCCTCGATCTCGGGGATGGCGGCGACGGGCTGCACGTTCTGATAGGTGAGGCCGTGGCCCGCGTGCACGGCGAGGCCGAGCGCCCGGGCGTGCACGGCGGCGCGCCGCAACGCGGCGAGCGCCCCGTCGCTCTTGGTCCAGGTATGCGCGTAGCGACCGGTGTGGAGCTCGATCGCGGGCACGCCCAGCTGGGCGGCGCGGTCGATCGTCCCGAGATCGGGATCGATGAACAGACTCACGCGGATGCCGGCGGCCCCGAGCCGCGCGACCGTGGCTGCGACCGTGCGCGCGCGGCTGCGGAGCGCGAGACCGCCCTCGGTGGTGATCTCTTGGCGGCGCTCGGGGACGAGCGTCGCCTGGAACGGTTTCACGCGCACGGCGAACCTGACGATCTCGGGCGCCGCGCCGAGCTCGAGGTTCAGGACGGTGCGCACCGACGCCCGCAGCGCGCGCACGTCGGCGTCCTGAATGTGGCGCCGGTCCTCGCGCAGGTGGACCGTGATGCCGTCCGCGCCGCCCCGCTCGGCCGCCTCGGCGGCGCGCACCGGGTCGGGCTCGTCGGTCTGGCGCGCTTCGCGCAGCGTCGCGACGTGATCAATGTTGACGTAGAGCCGCATGCCGTCTTACCTTCGGATCACTCCGTCACACTCGAGGCGCACGTCCGTGAGACCACGACTGGTCCCGTTCCAACTTGCGTGCCCGGGCCCCTCGTCTCGGTCCAGCAAAGTTGGAACGGGACTGGCTGTGCTCGTCGCGCTGGGCGGCTTCGCGTGTGGCGGGGGGGCGGGGCCGCAGACCCCCGCGCCGCAGTCGCTCCAGGAGACGCTCGCCCAGTTCATGACGGCGGTGAAAGCGAACAACCTCGACCGCATGGGCGCCCTGTGGGGCACCGAGCGTGGACCCGCCAACAACTCGATGAAGCCCGAGGTGCTGCGGGAGCGTCTCACGGTCATTCAGAAATATCTCGATCACGTCGGCTACCGCGTGGTCGAAGGCCCGGTCCCCGTACCGGGCAAGGACAACGTCCAGACCCTGCGGGTCGAGCTGCAGCGCGCGCAGTCGTGCAGCGTGGTGTTTCCCATCGATCTCGTCCATACCAAGAGCGGCAGCTGGCTCGTGCTCGACCCGCATCTGGAGAGCGTCGGCACGCCGAGGACCTCGTGCCGGTCGTGATGCCGGGGAACGTTCGCCCCCCGTGGCGCGTTCACTACTCTACTCGGTCAGCTCCAGCAGAATCCCGGCCGTCGCTTTGGGATGCACGAAGGCGATACGCCGGCCGCCGGCCCCACGGCGCGGCACGTCGTCGACCAGACGGTAGCCCGCCGCGCGGCAACGCTGGAGTGCGCCGTCGAGGTCCGGCACGCGGTAGCAGATATGGTGGATGCCCGGCCCGCGTCGGGCGAGGAATTTCGCCACGGGGCCGTCCGGGTCGCGCGGCTCGAGCAGCTCGACCTGGACATCGCCCAGCGTGAGGCCGACGATCGTCGCCCCGTCGGCGGTCTCCGGGCGGCCCGGCTCGAGGCCGAGGACGTCCCGGTAGAAGGCGAGGGCGGCGGCGATCGACGGAACGGCGATACCGACGTGGGCGACGCGGGCGCGGGAGTCCGTCATGTCGCCCGTCAACATAACGATTGCACCCGAGGGAGTGGAGAGGTCATGGCAGACAACAATCATCCCGTGGCGGTCACGGACGCGACGTTCGGACAGGAAGTGGAGCAGCACCAGGGGCTCGCGATCGTCGATTTCTGGGCCACGTGGTGCGGCCCGTGCCACATGGTGGCGCCGATCCTGGACCAGCTGGCCGGCGAGTACCAGGGCAAGCTGAAGGTGGTGAAGCTGGACGTGGACGCGAATCAGACGACGGCGATGCGCTTTAACGTACGCTCGATTCCGAGTATTCTATTCTTCAAGGACGGGCGGCACGTGGACACCCTGGTGGGCGCCTATCCGAAGCCGGTGTTCGATCAGAAGGTCAAGCAACACCTGTCGTAGCATCCTCCCCGGAGGACCATGCGCGCGAGCACCGCTCGCCTGATGAACTCGCCGGTTCGCCTCGCGGACTTGACGTTCCCGCAGGTGACCCAGCTGATTCATCGCACGCGCCTCGCGTTCGTGCACCTCGACAACCTGCTGGCATTCGGCAAGCGCGACCGCGACGGCCGCGTGGACGGCTACATCACGGCGCACCTCCCCGACGAATGCCTGCTGCTCTTCTTCCGCAAGGGCGAGGCGGTGAACGCCGCCTCGCTGCACACCGCCGGGCGGCAGGTCGTCACCATCACCGAAGCGCTGAAGCGCATGCGCGCCGAGGTGGAGCGCGGCGACCTGACCTACTCGGCCGCGCCGATGGAGCAGCTGGCATGGATGTACCAGTCCTGCGCGGCCCCGACCGAGGTGCGCGTCGTGGATCCGGCGAACCCGGGGGGACTCTTCCCGGCGCTCACGCAAGAGAAGGTGACGGGCGTCCTCGAGCTGATCTCGAACGGCCGCGTGTCGTACCTCCGCTTCGGGGACGGTCGCTTCACCGGAGGTTACATCTGCGACAAGCCGGACGCCACGCCCCTCCCCAAGTTCCTCGAGTCGCAGTTCCAGCCGGGCGCCGACGGGCACTCGCCCGCGGTCACGGCCGCGGTGTTCCCGCCGGTCGCGGACCTGCCGCAGCAGGCGCCGCACGCGCTCATCAACACGTACCGCGAGCTGTACTGGCGCATCGTGGACGAGGTGGAGAAGGAGTTCCCGGGCGAGGCGAAGCGACGCGCGCAGAAGGTGAGCGTCGGCATCAGGGAGGGACACCAGGCGATCGTGATCCTCTCCGTGCCGCGCGGGGCGGAAACGCCGGACGCGGTGGTGCAGCCCGAGGAGTTGTCGAACGCCCTCACGGACTGGTCGCTGCAGCTGCTCGAAGGCGTGGAGGTCATGATGCCGGGGACTGCGCCCAAGATCCTGCGCGAGGCGACGCGCGAGCACCGCTACGTGCTGCAGTCCTCGGGCTTCTATGGGCGCCTGCCGTGGCCGGTGACGTGGTGAGATGGCCGGCACCCTGTACGTCGTCGCCACGCCGCTCGGCAACCTCGAGGATCTCTCCCCCCGCGCGGCCGCCACGCTGCGACAGGTCGCGGCCGTCGCGGCTGAAGACACGCGCCACACCAAGCCGCTGCTCGCGCACGCCGGCTCGCGCGCCGAACTGCTGAGCTTCCACGCCCACTCGACCGCCGCGGCGCTGCGGCGCATCCTCGAGCTCCTGGGCACCGGGAAGGACGTCGCGCTCGTGACGGACGCGGGTACGCCCGCGGTGAGCGACCCGGGTGCGGAGCTGGTCGCCGCGGCGCGCGCACGCGACGTGCATGTGGTGACGATCCCCGGACCCACGGCCGTCGCCGCGGCACTCTCCGTCTCGGGGCTCATGGCCGATCGCTACCTCTTCCTCGGCTTCCTGCCGCGCAAGGGCGGCGAGCGCCGGCGGCTGCTCGACACGGTGGCGAAGAGCGAGTGGACGGTGGTGCTGTTCGAAGCGCCGCCGCGCGTGGCGGAGCTGCTCGAAGACCTCGCGGCGGTGTGCGGCGGCGAGCGGCCCGCCGCTGTGGCGCGCGAGCTGACGAAAGTGTTCGAGGAGACGCGCGCCGGGACCCTGGCCGAGCTCGCGGGTTATTACGCCGCAGCGCCGCCCCGCGGCGAGGTGACGGTCGTCGTCGCGGGCACCGGCAAGCCCGCGCGCGAGGAGTGCCCACCCGATCCCGCAGCGCGGGCCCGCGTGCTGCTCGCGCAGGGGATGACCCGCCGCGACGTCGCGGAGCAACTCGCGACGGAAACGGGGATCACGAGAAACACGGCGTATCGGCTCGTGAACGAGCTATGAGAGCAGGTGTGCTGGCGCTCTGCGCGCTGACCGTGACGGCGACGGAAGGACGGAAGGACGGACAGGGGATGGCAGGGACCCTCCTTCCGTCGTTCCGTCCTTCCGTCGCTTCATCATCCGTCGCTTCCCTGACCATCGGTCGGTTGCATTACGACGGCGGCGGCGATTGGTACGCCGGGCCCTCCGCGCTCCCCAATCTCCTCGCAGCGATCCGCCAGCGCACCACGCTCCCGGTCGCCGACCGCGAGCGCGTCGTGACCCTCACCGGTCCCGAGCTGTGGGACGTCCCATACCTCTTTATGAGGGGCCACGGGAACGTCCACTTCTCGGACGACGAAGCGAAGATGCTGCGCCGCTGGCTCGAGCAGGGCGGGTTCCTGCATGCCGACGACGACTACGGGATGGACAAGTCGTTCCGCCGCGAGATCGCGCGCGTCTTCCCCGACCACCCGCTGGTCGAGGTGCCGCTGAGCCACCCCGTCTATCACCTGGTCTACGACTTCCCGAAGGGGATCCCCAAGATCCACGAGCACGACGGGCTGCCGGCCCAGGGGTTCGGCATCTTTTTGGGTGACCGCCTGGTCGTGTACTATTCCTATCAGACGGACCTCGGCGACGGGTGGGAAGATCCCGAGGTTCACCACGATCCCCCGGAGCTGCACGAGGCGGCGCTGCGCATGGGCGTGAACCTCTTCACCTACGCGGTGAGTTCGACCCGGTGACCGACACGGCGGCCCGGCTGCGGCGGCTCGGCCGGCCGCACGCGCGCGCCCGCGCCGGAGCGGTGCTGCTCACGAGCGCGGGCGTCGCCTGTGGGATCGCGGCGGCGGGACTCGCCCTGGCGCCGCGCGTCGCGGCGGTGCTCGGCGCCTGGCTGCTGATCGCCGTGGTCGCCGGCGCGACGGTGTGGGTGGCGCGGCACGCGGGGCGCCGGGCCGCGCCGGCCGCCGTCGGAGCGCTGGTCGAGGCGGCGGCGGGGACGCGCGCCGGCAGCGTGGTGGGGCTGCTCGCGCCGCCGGTCACGGCGGGGGCGAGCGCCGACCTGCTCGGGCTCGCGGACCGCCGCGCGGCCCAGGTGGTCGCGCGCGCGGCGCCCGCCGTGGGCCGGCGGCTCGCGCGCGGCACGCGGGCGTCGCTCGCCGTGGGCGCGGGCGCGGCCGCGGTCGGCGCGGCACTGTTCGTCGCCGCGTCCCCCGCCGCGGGTCGCGCGGCGGCGTTCTGGCATCCGCTCCGCACGCTCGCCGACGCGCGGGCACCGGTGCGTCTCTTCGTGGACCGCGCCACCGTGCGGCGCGGCGACAGCGTCCTGGTCACCGTCGCGGTGCCCGCGGGCTCGCGAGCGGTGCTGTGGACGCGGGGGCCGGGCGAGCCGTGGCGGCCGGCGCCGGTCGCGCTCGATTCGCTCGGCCGCGCCACGCGGCGCCTCGGCCCGCTCACGGCGGATCTCTATCTGCGCGCGACGAGCGGCGGCCGCCGCAGCGCGGAGCGTAGGGTCACGGTGGCGCTCCCCGCATTCGTCGCCGGGCTCGAGCTGACGGCCCGCTATCCCGCCTACCTCGCGCGCCCGGACGAGCCGCTCGTCCCGGGCCCGGACACGATCCCGATTCCCGCCGGCACGGTGATCCTCACGCGCGGGACGGCGAGCGTGCCGCTCGCGGCCGCGGCGTGGCGCCGGGCCGAGACCCGCGTGCGGCTCGCGGTGGAGCGCACCGCGTTCTCGGGCCGGCTCGCGCCGGCGTCCTCCGGGACGTGGCTGCTCGACCTCGCCACCGCGGACGGCAGCCCGCTCGAGGGCGACGCCCCCTCGTCCCACCCCGAGCTGCGCCTGCGCGTCGTGCCCGACTCGGCGCCCGTCGTCGTGGTGCCGGTCCCGGGGCGGGACACGACGCTGCCGCTGTCACTGCGCCAGCCGATCGTGATCGACGCGCGGGACGACCACGGCCTGACGCGGCTCGAGGTCGTGAGTTGGCGCGTGAGCCAGACCGGGAAGGTGGGCCAGGCGCTGCGCGAGTCGCTCGACGTGAGCGGCGTGGGCGACCGCGCGATCGTGCAGGGCGACCTCGACGCGAGCCGCCGCGGCCTCATCCCGGGCGACACGCTGCGATTCCGGGTCGAGGCGTGGGACAACGCTCCCGCGCCGCACCTCGGCCGGAGCGTCGAGCTCGCGCTGCGGCTCCCCAGCCTCGCGGAGCTGCGCGCCGCGACGCGGGAGGCGACGGCGGGCGTGGCGGCGGCCACCGACTCGCTGGCGCAGGCGCAACGCGAGCTGGGCGCGCGCACCAGCGACCTCGCCGAGCAGCGCTCGCGCGACGCGGCGGGGTCGCGCCGCCCGGGGGAGAGCGGGCGCGAGGGCACGCTCCCCTTCCAGGCGACCGAGCGGGCGGAGGCGGTGGCGCGCGAGCAGGCGGCGCTGCAGCAACGGGTCGAGGAGCTGTCCCGGACGGTCGCGGAGATCGCGCGCGCCGCCCAGGCCGCGGGGATCGACGACACGGCGTTCCAGACGCGGCTGCGCGAGGTCCAGCAGCTGTTGCAGCGCGCCGTCACGCCCGAGCTGGAGCAGCGGCTGCGCGAGCTGCAAGAGGCGCTCGCGCGGCTCGACCCCGAGGCCGCGCGCCACGCGCTCGAGCGGCTCGCCGAAGCGCAGCAGCAGCTCAAGGCCGAGCTGGAGCGCAGCCAGGAGCTGTTCCGGCGCGCGGCGGCGGAAGGGGCCCTCTCCTCGCTCGCCGCGGACGCCGAGGACCTGAAGCGTCGCCAGGGTGAGTGGAATCACGACGCCGCCCCGCGGCCCGACAGCGCCGCCGCCGCGCGCCAGCGTGCGCTGGCGGACCGCGCCGACTCCCTCGCGCGCGGCATCGCGCAGGTGGCGAAAGACCTCGGCGCGCCGCCGGCCGCGCTGGCGCTCGCCGCGCCCGCGCAGGCCGCGCGTGACGCGCGCGGCGCGATGCAGCGCGCCGCCCAGGCCGCGGAGCAGGGCCAGGCAGCGGGCGCGGAGCAGGGCGGGCGGCAGGCGGAGCAGGAGCTCGAGCGCGTGCCGGAGCAGCTGCGCGGCCAGCGGGACTCGCTCGCCCGGGCGTGGCGCGAGGAAACGGTCGCCGCGCTCGACCGCGCGCTGTCCGAGACGGCGGCGCTGGCGCAGCGCGAGCAGCGGGTAGCGGAGGCGCTGCGCCGCGGCGAGGTGGGTGCCGCGACGCGGTCGCAGCAGGCGTCGGTGGAAGAAGGCACCGACGCCGTGGCCCGCCAGATCCGCGAGGCCGCGGGGAAACACGCGCTCGTCTCGCCGCAGCTCGAGGCGGCGCTCGGCTTCGCGAAGCGGCAGATGGGCGCGGCGCGCCAGCAGCTCGAGGAGGCGGATCCGAACTCCGGGGAGGCGGCGTCGCTCGCGGACGAGGCGGTGGACGCGCTGAATGCCACGGCGCTCGCCCTGGCGCGCAGCCGCAGCCAGGTGAGCGGCGCGCAGTCGGGGAGCGGATTCGCCGAGGCCGTGGAGCAGCTCGCCCGCCTGGCGCGCGACCAGCAGGGGCTGAACGGGCAGGCGCAGGGGCTGCTCCCCATGATGGGACCGAGCGGCGAAGCGGTGTTGCAGCAGCTCCGCGCCCTCGCGGGCCGCCAGCGCGCCCTCGCCGAGCAGCTCGAGCGCCTCAAGGCCGAGGGGACGAGCGGCGCGGCGGGAGCGCTGGCGCAGGAGGCGCGCGAGCTGGCGCGCCAGCTCGAGGCGGGGCACCTCGACGCGCGGACCATCCAGCGGCAGGAGCGGCTGTACCGCCGGCTGCTCGACGCCGGCCGCACGCTCGCGGGCGCGGAGCCGGACGAGAAGCAGGAGCGCGTGAGCCGCGCCGCGACGGACGACAGCGTCCACATCCCCGAGGTCCTGAAGCCCGGCGCCACCGGCGCCGGTCCGAAGCTGCGGTACCCCACGTGGGAGGAGCTGATGGGGCTCACGCCCGAGCAGCGCCGGCTCGTCCTGGAGTACTTCCGGAGATTGAATGCGCCCGAGCCGCGTTGAGTCTGCGGGGCAGCTCGCGCTGTTGTTGCTGTTGCCCCTGCGATCCGCGCCCGCCCAGGCCATCGGCCAGGGATTTGAATTGGAGCGCGCCGGCCAGTACGAGCAGGCGGCGAACCTGTACTTCGGGACGCTGCGCGCCGACCCGACGAACCTCTCCGCGCTGCTCGGCCTCGAGCGGGTGCTCTTGCCCCTGAACCGGCTGGGGGAGCTGCTGCCGGTGGCGCAGCGCGCGGTGACGGCGGGGCCGACGAACGCGGCGCTGCGCGGCGTCCTGCTGCGCACGTACGTGGCCTTGAACGAGTCGGACAGCGCGCGGGCCGTGGCGCTGCGCTGGGCGGCCGCCGCGCCGCGCGACGAGGCGCCGTACCGCGAGTGGGCGATCGCCCTCGAGGACTTCCACCACCACGACGCGGCGCGCGAGGTGCTGTTGCTCGGCCGGCGCGCGGTCGGCCGGCCGGCGGCGTTCGGCATCGAGCTCGCGGAGCTGTACCAGCGCATCGGGGACTGGCAAGGCGCCGCACGCGAGTGGGCGGCGGCGCTGGCGGAGTCACCGGCGCAGCTGCCGAACGCGGCGAGCGATCTGGGCGAGGCGCCCGAGGGTCAGCGGGAGCGGGTCGCGCGCGTGCTCACCGCGGGCGATCCCCCGCCGCTCACCCGGCGGCTCGCGGGCGAAGTGCTGCTCGGCTGGGGCCAGCCGCAGCGGGCGTGGGAGGTGTTCGCGCCGAGCGTGGCGACGCCGTCGACCGACGCGACGTACGCGTTGCGGCGGTTCGCCGACCTCGCGGCGGCGGGGAGCACGCCCGGCGCGCGCCGCGTCCGCGCGCTGGCGCTGGCCCGGTTCGCGGACATGGTCCCGGAGCCGCTCGCGGCCCGGGCGCGGGCGGATGCCGCACGGGCCTTCATCGAAGCCGGGGACCGGACGGGGGCGCGGGACGTGCTCGAGCGGGTCGCGCAGGACACCACGGCGCCGCCCGACGCGCAGGCGCTGGCGCAAAGCGCGGTCATCGAGGCGCTGATCGACGAAGGCCAGCTCGACGCAGCGGACCGCCGGCTCGAGACCGAAGGTCGCCTCACGGCCGAGGACCGCGTCGCGCTGCGGCTCCGGCTCGCACGCGCGCGCATCGCGCACGGCGAGCTCGACGGCGCGGACGCGGCGCTGGCGCGCGATTCGAGCGTGGACGCGCTCGCGCTCAAAGGCTGGATCGCCCTGTACCGCGGGCGGTTGCGAGACGCGCAGCAGCTGTTTCGTACGGCGGGGCCGTACGCGGGGGACCGGCGCGACGCCACCGAGCGCACTGCCATGCTCGCGCTGTTGCAGCAGATTCCCGTTGCGGCCTTTCCCGAGCTGGGAGCGGCCTTGTTGACGCTCGCTCAGGGCGACTCGGTGCGCGCGGTTGAGGCCCTGCGGCTTGCGGCTGGGCGACTGGAAACGGGGCGGGGCGGTGGGGGGCGGCCGGATGTCCTGTTGCTCGCCGGCCGCGTCGCGGCGCGCCTGGACCCGGACCGCCGCCGCACCGCCGTCGCGCTGTTCGACGAGGTCGTCCGGACCGGCGGCGCCGGCGCGGCGGCGCCCGCCGCGGAGCTCGAGTGGGCGCGGCTGCTCGAACGACAGCAGCAGACGGCCGAGGCGATCCGGCATCTCGAGCACCTGATTCTCAGCTATCCCGGGAGCGCCGTCGTGCCGGAGGCGCGCCGCGAGCTCGAGCGGGCGAAGGGAGCGATTCCCAAGTCGTGAAGCGGAGAGAGTTTCTTCAGGCGGCTAGTCGGATAGGCGGATGGGCGGTTAGTGCCCGGTGGCTCGCGGCCTATCCGCCTATCCGCCTATCCGCCTATCCGTCGCTGTTGATTCCCATGGACGACGCGCAATCCGACCATCTGAAAGCGTACGGCCTCACCTATCGCGTCGTGCAGGCGGGGATCAAGGCCGAGTGGCTGCTCAACTATCGTGGCGGGTCGTTCCTGCTGCCGGACGGCGCGGCCGTGCGGCGTGACGCCACGCTCGCCGGTGTGAGCTTCGAGGCGGTGGACGACGGCCGGGTGAGCGCCGTGCGCGGCGAGATCGAAGGAAGCAACATGGACGCCGTGCCGCTCGAGAAGGCGCCGAAAGTGGCCGTGTATGTGCCGCCCAACGCGCCGCCGTGGGACGACGCGGTCACGATGGCGCTCCAGTACGCGGGGATCCCCTTCGAGAAGGTGTGGGACTTCGAGGTGCTCGCGGGGAAACTCCCGAGCTACGACTGGCTGCACCTGCACCACGAGGACTTCACCGGCCAGTACTCGAAGTTCTACCTGATCTACGCGGGCGCGCCCTGGCTCGCCGAGATGGTCCGGTTCAATGGCGACGCGGCGAAACGGCTGGGGTTCGCGACCGTGCCGGACTTGAAGAAAGCCGTGGCGCGGCAGATCCGCCAATATGTGGCGAACGGCGGGTTCCTGTTCGCGATGTGCACTGCGACGGAGACGCTCGAGCTGGCCCTCGCCGCGGAGCGCGTGGACATCGCGGCCGCTTTTGCCGACGGCACGCCCATGGACCCACAGGCCGACGCGAAGCTGGACTGGTCGGCGAGCCTCGCGTGCGATGGAGCGCACCTCGAGCCGAATCCGGCCATCGCGAGCTTCTCCGATATCGACGGCCATCAGGTGAACGCGGGCGCGCGCCGCCAGCCCCTCGGTGCGTTCAAGCTGTTCAGCTTCAGCGCCAAGATCGACCCGGTGCCAACGATGCTGGTCCAGGACCACCGCCAGGTGATCACCGACTTCTACGGGTTGACGACGTCGTTCATGCGCTCCCGCCTCAAGCCGAGCGTGACGGTGCTCGCCGACGAGGAGGGCGCGCCCTGGGTCAAGTACATCCACGGTGACCACGGCAAGGGGACGTGGACGTTCTTCGGCGGCCACGACCCGGAGGACCAGCAGCACCAGATCGGCGATCCGCCCACCGATCTCTCGCTCCATCCGCACTCGCCGGGCTACCGGCTCATCCTCAACAACGTGCTCTTCCCGGCTGCCAAGAAGCGCGAGCTGAAGACGTGAGCGTCGAGCGCCTCACGCCCGAGGTCCGCGAGCTGTTGCGCAGGGAAATCGCGGCGGCCCACGGGCGAGAGGTGTCGTTCGTCGCGCGCCCCGGCGCGAACGGCTCGATCGTCGAGGCGCGGGTCGTCGCCCGCGGCACGGTCGACGCGGTCCTCGCGCTCCCGGGGATCGCCGACCGCGGCGACATGCTGCTCCACAACCATCCGAGCGGCGTGCTCGAGCCGTCGGGGGCCGATCTGAGCGTGGCCGCCCGGGTGCACGACGGCGGAGTCGGGTTCGGCATCGTCGACAACGACGTGACCGATCTCTACGTGGTGGTCGAGTGTCCCCGCCCGCGCTCGGCCGCCCGGCTCGACCCGCTCGACGTCGCCGGGCTGCTCGCGCCGCGGGGTGCGGTCGCGCGGGCGCTCGGCAGCTTCGAGGACCGGCCGAGCCAGCGCGACATGGCCGCCTACATCGCCGACGTCTACAACGACGGTGGCGTCGCGTTGCTCGAGGCGGGCACGGGAGTGGGGAAGTCGTTCGCCTATCTCGTCCCGGCGCTGGTGTGGGCGCGAGAGAACGGCGAGCGGACGATCGTCTCCACCAACACGATCAACCTGCAAGAACAGCTGGTCGGCAAGGACCTTCCGATTCTCGCCCGCGCGCTCGCCACGGGGGGCCGAGAGGGCCGTGTGCCCAGCTTCGCGCTGCTCAAGGGGTGGCGGAATTACATCTGCCTCTCGCGGCTCGCGCAGGCCCGGGACACGGGGCGCTCCCTGTTCGACGACGACCGCTCGGCGGAGCTCGAGACGCTCGCCGCCTGGGCGGCGCGAACGGGTGACGGCACCCTCGCGGACCTTCCGGACGAGCCGAGCGCCGACGTGTGGGACGCGGTGGCGGCGGAATCGGATCTCTGCACGCGGCTCAAGTGCCCCCACTTCGAGCGCTGCTTCCTGTTCCAGGCGCGGCGCCGCGCGGCGGAAGCGGACGTCGTCGTCGTGAACCACCACCTGCTCGCGAGCGACCTCGCGGTGCGGATCGCGTCCGATAACTGGCAGGAGGCCGCGGTCCTGCCGCCCTACCGCCGGCTGGTGCTCGACGAGGCGCATCATCTCGAGGACATCGCCGCGACGCACCTCGGCGCCCAAGTGAGCATGCTCGGGGTGCAGCGCCTCTTGTTCCGGCTCGACAAGAACGGCCGCGGGCTGTTGTCGGCGCTCCGCCTGGCGCTTCAGAACCGCGACGATCTGCTCTCGGCGGCGAGCAGGGAGCTGGTGCAGCAGAACCTGTACGACGCGCTCGCCGCCGCGCGCCGCTCGGCGGACGAGCTGTTCGCGCTGCTCGCCCGGCGGCTCGACTCCGAGCCCGGGCCGGCGCCCGTGCTGCGGCTCACGGATGAGTTCGGGGGCGACCCCGTCTGGTCCGGCGGGCTGGGGGTGACGCTCGACAATCTCCTGCTCGCGCTCTCCCGGCTCGGGGAGGGAGTGGAGACGATCGCCGACCGCCTGTCGCTCGACGATGCCTCGGAGCGTCGGGCTCAGCTCATCGGCGAGCTGCGCGGTGTGGTGCGGCGGCTGGATGCGGCGGCCGCCGGGTTGACGGCGGCGCTGCGCCCGCCCGCCGGGGGCCCGGCGACGGTGCGCTGGCTGGAGCGGCGCGGGCACAGGACGCCCAACGTCACGCTCGCCTCGGTGCCGCTCGACCTCGCGCCGATCCTCAAAGAAAACCTGTTCGACCGTGTCGAGACCGTGGTGCTCACCTCGGCGACCCTCGCCGCCGGGGGCGAGTTCAGCTATCTCGAAGCGCGCCTCGGGCTCGACCTGCCGCGCTCACGCGTCAAGGCCCGCGAGATCCACGCGTCGCCGTTCGATTTCCCGACGAAGTGCCTGTTCGGGATCCCCACCGATCTCCCCGAGCCACGTGACGACGAGCCGGGGCACGACGCCGCCGTGGCACGCGTGCTGGTCGAGCTCGCCCACGCATCGGACGGGGGCATGTTCGTGTTGTTCACGAGCCACGGGGCGTTGCGGCGCACGGCGGAGGCGGTGCGCGACCAAATCGGCGCACGCTGGCCCCTGTTCGTGCAGGGGGAGGGGCAGCGAGACCAGCTGTTGCGCCGCTTCCGCGACGCGGGCTCGGGCGTCCTGCTCGGCACGGACTCGTTCTGGGAGGGCGTGGACGTGCCGGGCCGGGCCCTGCGGGCGCTCATCCTCGCCAAGCTCCCCTTCAAGGTCCCCACGGAGCCGCTCACGGCCGCGCGCCTCGAGCGGCTCGAGGCGTGCGGTCTGAACGGCTTCATGCACTATCTCGTGCCCAACGCCGCGCTGAAGCTGAAACATGGATTCGGACGGCTCATCAGGAGCAAGACGGACGTGGGTGCCGTAGTGCTGCTGGACCGGCGCATCGTCACCAAGCGCTACGGGCAGCTGATCCTCGAAGGCCTGCCGCCCGCGTCCCGGGTCGTGGGGCGGTGGCAGCACGTCCGGCGCGCCTGTGAGGAGTTCTTCGCACAGCGGGGCATCGGAGCGGCGGCGGTAGAGGGCGGTAGAGGACGGTAGAGGACGGTAGAGGTTAAATTCCCTGCTGTTAACGAACCGCGGTTGTTAACGAACGGCGACCTCACGCGTACCAACGTGCAGGTGGACGCATGACTCGATTCAGCAGT
>WNGR01009301.1_pt1 | contig 17646 bp, 15 predicted proteins | sample 5407581 | NCBI WGS metagenome assembly WNGR01 (sample SAMN13153383, study PRJNA577476) | soil metagenome | isolation source: 80 cm soil or saprolite under Garry oak tree replicate 2 | place: USA:California | collected 2016-06-15 | reverse complement strand
CGTCTGATCATCTGACGTCCGATGTCTTGGCCGCGCGGCTGCGGGCCGCGGACCCCCCGATCATCGCCCGCATCTCAGACGACCGCGTGGTCCTCGACCCCCGGACCATCTTCCCCCACCAGATCGAGCAGCTCGCCCGCGCGGTGCGATCCGCCCTCGATGCCTGAGGGCCGCCGCCGGGCGGTGTTTCTGGACCGCGACGGCACGATCGTGGACGACCCCCCGCCCGGCTTTCTGCACGAGCCGGGGAAGGTCCGGCTGCTCCCGGGTGCCGCCGCCGCCATCCGGCGCCTCAACGAAGCGGGCTGGCTCGTGGTGGTGGCGACCAATCAGTCGGGAATCGGGCGCGGGCTGTACGACGCGGCGGCCTACAGCGCGGTCCAGCGCCGGCTGACGGAGCTGCTCGCCGCGCACGGCGCGCACCTGGACGCGGCGTACTTTTGCCCGCATTACCCCGACACCGATGGTCCGTGCGATTGCCGCAAGCCGGGAGTGCAGCTGTTCCGCGACGCGCAGGCCGCGCTCGGGATCGCGTTGCACGACTCGTATTGGGTCGGAGATCGCTTGAGCGACGTCGAGCCGGCGCGGGCGCTGGGCGCCGGCCCCGCGCACGGGATCCTCGTCGCCACGGGGCACGGCGGGCGGCACCGCGCTCAGGCGGAAGCGCTCGGCATGCTGCTCGTCCCCGACCTCGCGGCCGCCGTCGACCGGATTGTGCAGCGGAAATAGGGACGGCAGATTGCGGGACGACATGGAGCCACACCCGGCCGGATCGGGAGCCTGCGCGCTGGCGCTCTCGCTGCTGCTGCCGCTCACCCACCTGGCCGCGCAGCAGCTGCGACAACCCGCGCCGCCCAAAGGCTCGATCGCGGCCGGTGCCACCATTCGAGACTCGCTGGGTCGGCGCGACGTGCTGCTCGCTGCCGAGAGCACCTACGCGCAACAGTGGAAGCTCGCCGGCACTGCCGGGCAGATCATCACGATCGATCTCGTCTCCGAGGCGTTCGACGCATACGCCTTCCTGCTCGGCCCGGGGCTCGACAAACCGCCGCAGGACGACGACTCGGGCGGCCGTTGCAACGCGCGGCTTACGGTGCGGCTGCCACAAACCGGCGCCTACACGATCGTCGTCACCAGCACGGACAAGCTCGCGACCGGCCCATTCTCGCTCAGTGTCAGCGCCGGTGCGAAGCCCAAGTCGCTGACTCCCTGCCCGCGGTGAGGCCGGTCCGCGTCGCGGTGCTCGTCTCGGGGGGCGGCACGAACCTGCAGATGCTGCTCGACGCGCTCGCGGATTCGGAAGTCGCGCGGGTCGCCCGCGTCGTCTCGAGCGACGCCGCCGCGGGCGCGCTCGAGCGAGCGCGCCGGGCCGGGGTGCCCACCACCGTGCTCGCCGACCCGAGTGACGCCACTCAGGTCATCGCGAGCCTGGGTGACGCCGGGCTCGTGGTGCTGGCCGGGTATCTCAAACAGGTGCCGCCTGCGGCGGTCGCCCGCTTTCGGCTGCGGCTGATTAATATCCATCCGGCGTTGCTGCCCGCCTTCGGCGGCCCCGGGATGTACGGGCGTCGCGTGCACGAGCGGGTGCTCGCGAGCGGCGCCGCGATCTCGGGCGCGACCGTGCACTACGTGGATGAGGAGTACGACCGCGGGCCGATCATCGCCCAGTGGCCCGTGCCCGTGCGTCCCGGGGACACGCCGGAGACACTGGCGGCTCGCGTCCTCGACGTGGAGCATCGTTTGCTGCCCCTGGTCGTCCTGGAGCTGGCGAAGCGCGGGGTGCCGAGGGCGCCCGTGCGACTCTCGGCAGCAGGATCCGCATTCGTGACTGGAGGCGACGTTGCGCTCGACTTCGACTGGGGCGGATAGGCGGATAGGCGGATGGGCGGATCGAATTGCCTTCGCCGGGCTCCTCCTATCTGTCTATCCGCCTATCCGTCTAGCCGGCCAGTCAGTCGACGCCCTCGCGGTCCGCTTCGCCGCCATGACCGCCGTCACGGGGCTCGAGCAGGCGATGACCGACACGCTGCTCACGCTCCTCCCGGGGAGCATCCGCGACCGCGCCGGCAATGTCACGGTGAGTCTCGGCAGCGGGACCCCGAGACGACTCGTCGCCTGTGCGCTCGACGAAGTGGGGTACGTGGTCGGCAACATCACCCCCGACGGCTATCTCACGCTGCGCCGAGTGGGCGCACCGCCCACGCCGCTGTTCGACCAGCAGCTCGAGGGCGAGCGCGTGACCGTGTTCGGCGCGCGCGGCGCCGTACCGGGGATCGGCGCGGTCCGGTCGGTCCATCTCACGCGCGGCCGCGTTGGACCGAATAGCCCCGATCCGGTATTCACTGTGGACAATGCTTACGTGGACGTGGGGGCAGCGGCGGCCGCGGAAGCCCGCACGCTCGGCATCGACGTGCTCTCCCCGGTGTCACTCGCCAAACGCCCACATCGCTACGGCGAACGCCTGCTCGCCGCGCCCGCCGCCGGCCGGCGCGCGAGCTGCGCCGCGCTGGCGGCCGCAGTGCAGGGGAAGCCGAAGGTCCGCGGCACGGTCGTCGCGGCGTTCACGGTGCGCAGCCTGTACACCACCACCGGGGTCCAGGCGGTGCAGCTGCTGCAGGGTCCCTTCGATGAAGCGCTGCTCCTGTGGAGCGGTCGGGGCGCCGCAGCGGGTCGAGCCACGGCCGACACACTGCCACTCGCGACGCGTTACACCGACACGGCCGTGGAGACGGTGTCGCTCAAGGAGGCAGACGCGCTGGCGAAGCGCCTCGCGGTGTGGGTGGAGGCACGGTGAGAGCCCTCGCGATGAGCCTGCTGGCAGCGATGCTGCTATGGGGCGCGTTGCGGGCGCAGGACAGCGCACGTGTGGCCGAGGCGCAAGCGATCTTGGCTCCGCTCGTCGAGACCTACGGCGTCTCCGGCGCCGAGGGGCCGGTGCGCGAGGCGGTGAAGCGGCTGCTGCCGGCCTGGGCGCAGGCCGAGACCGATACGGCGGGCAACCTGTGGGTGCGCGTCGGCAAGGGCGACCCGGTCGTCGTATTCATCGCGCACCTAGACGAAATCGGCTTCACCGTCACGGGCATCCGGGACGACGGGTCGCTCGAGCTGCAGACGCGCGGCGGCTTCTTCTCCTCGCTGTACGAGGCAGAGCCAGCGCTGGTGCACACCGCGAAGGGTGACGTCCCCGGCGTGTTCATGCCGCGGGATTCCGGCGTCACGCGGCACACACCGCCGCCGCTACGCGTCGACGTGGGCACGACCTCGCGGGCGGCGACCACAGCCCTGGGCGTGAGCCCAGGGACCACCGTCACCATGCCCAAACAGTTCGTCCGCCTCGCGGGCACGCGGGCTGTCGGCCGCTCGTTTGACGACCGGGTCGGCTGCACGACGCAGCTGCTGGCGTTGCGGCACTTGGACCGCGCCGCGCTCAAGCATCAGGTCATCTTCATCTTCAGCACGCGCGAGGAGATCGGCCTCGAGGGCGCGCAGGGCGCGGCCGCCGCGCTCGGGACCACGCCCAAGCGGGTACACGCCATCGACACGTTCGTGTCCGCCGACTCGCCGCTCGAGCTGCCCAATTTCGCGGTGGCGCCGATCGGCCAGGGTGCGGTGGCCCGCGCGCTCGACGCCTCGTCGATCACGCCCCCCGCGTACGTCGACTCCCTCGTCCGCGTGGCGCGCGCGCGGGGGGTGAAGCTCCAGGTCGGCACGACGATGGGGGGGAACGACGGCTCGATGTTCGCGCCGTACGGCGTAGTCGACGTTGCCCTGGGCTGGCCGCTCCGCTACTCGCACTCCCCCGCCGAGGTCGTGGACTTGCGCGACGTCGTCAGCCTCGCAGACATGATCCAGGCGGTCGCCGAGCTCTGGTGAGAGCGTTGCTGTCGGTCTCGGACAAGCGCGGCATCGTGGAGCTCGCCCGCGAGCTGATGGCGCTCGGCTGGGAGATCGTCTCGACCGGCGGCACGGCCGAGGCGCTGCGCCAGGCCGGACTTCCGGTCATCCCGATCGACGCGGTGACCGGATTCCCCGAGATGATGGAAGGCCGGGTGAAGACGCTGCATCCCAAGGTGCACGGTGGGTTGCTGGCGCGGCGCGGCCATCCCGGCGATCGCGCGGCCCTGCAACAGCACGGCATCACGCCCATCGATCTCGTCGCGGTGAACCTGTACCCGTTCCGTGAGACCATCGCCAAGCCCAACGTGGGCTTCGAGCAGGCGATCGAGCAGATCGACATCGGCGGCCCGTCGATGCTGCGCTCGGCCGCGAAGAACCATCAGGACGTGATCGTGGTGGTGGACCCGGATGACTATCCCCTGGTGATCGCCGCCCTGAAGGCGGGCGAACTAACCCCGGGCGCAAGCCCGGGGTCCCCGGGGTTGCGCCGGGAGTTGGCCGCGAAGGTCTTTGCCCACACCGCCGCGTACGACGCCACCATCTACAATTATCTGGAGAGGGACCGGCCCGGCTGGCCCGAGCGCATTACGCTCGCGCTCGAGCGCCGCCAGGAGCTGCGCTACGGCGAAAATCCCCACCAGGCAGCCGCGCTGTATTCGGCGGACGAGCCCGGCATCCGCGACCTGGAGCAGCTGCACGGCAAAGAGCTGTCGTTCAACAATCTGCTGGACGTAGACGCCGCGCTCGCGGCGGTGGCGCCGTGGGGCGGGTCCGATCGCGTAGCCTGCGCCATCATCAAACACACCACGCCGTGCGGCATCGCGCTGGGCCGGCGCCCCGCCGAAGCGTACGAACGGGCGCTCGCGACCGACCGCACCTCGGCGTTCGGGTCGGTGATCGCCTTCAACTCGGGGCTAGACCGGGCGGCGGCCGCGGCGCTGCGCGAGCTGTTCGTGGAGGTGGTGGTCGCGCCGGCGTTCGTCCAGGATGCCCTGAACGTGCTACGGGAGAAGAAGAACCTGCGCGTGATCCGGCTCGCCGCCGATCCCGACCCGCCGGGCTGGGATTTCAAGCGGATCCGCGGCGGCTTCCTGGTGCAGGAGCGCTCCCGACCGGGCGCCGTGGGCGCCGAGTCCGACTGGAAGGTCGCCACCCGGCGCGCGCCGACCGAGGCCGAGTGGCGGGACCTGCGGTTCGCCTGGGCGGCCGTCGGGGCCGTCAAGTCGAACGCCATCCTGCTCGCCAAGGAGGAAGCGGCGATCGGCATCGGGGCCGGGCAGATGTCGCGGGTGGATGCCTCGTTTCTCGCGGTCCACAAGGCCCGCCAACAAGGCCACGATCCGGCGGGTGCGGTGTTAGCTTCCGACGCGTTCTTTCCCTTCCCCGACGGGGTAGAAGAAGCGGCCCAGGCGGGGGTCCGGGCGATCATCCAGCCGGGCGGCTCCGTGAAGGACGCCGACGTGATCGCGGCCGCCGACCGGCACGACCTCGCGATGGTGCTGACCGGCCTGCGGCAGTTCCGCCATTGACCGACACGACGAGCATGCGCGACCAACTCACGCCGTACCCGGACGTCGAGCGCCCGCCTTACGTCACGGCGCTGTGCGTCGCCCTGGGCGCCCTGCTCCTCTACCTGGCGACCCTCGCCCCGACGACCCAGTTCTGGGACGCGTCGGAGTACAGCACCGCCGTGCACGCGCTCGGCATTCCCCATCCTCCCGGAAACCCGCTTTTCATTCTGCTGGCGCACGCCTGGGGGCTGCTCCCGCTCGGCGCCGACTACGCGCGGCGCATCAACCTGCTCGCCGCGGTGACGAGCGCCGCTGCCGCGGGGTTCTGGTTCTTGATCGGGGAGCGGTGGTTGCGCCCCATCGTGTCACATCCGGGGCTGCGGCGCCTCACCGCCGCCGCGGGCGTCCTGGTCGGCGCGACGGCGTTCACCGTATGGAACCAGTCGGTGGCGAACGAGAAGGTCTATACGGTGAGCGTGCTCTCCATCGCGCTGGTGCTGTGGCTCGCCGTGCGCTGGGCCGATCAGCCAGCGGCGACCCGCCGCGACCGCGATCTGATGCTCATCGTGTACCTGCTTGCGCTCACCGCGACCTCTTGGCGGCGGTCGCGACGAGCGTCAACCTGTTCATGCCGATCCGCGCCCACTTCGACCCGTATTTGAACCAGGGGGAGCCGACGACGTGGCCCGCGCTCCACGCGGTGCTGACGCGCGAGCAGTTCGCCAAGCCCTCGGTGTTCGACAATCCGATGTACCCGCCGGGCGTGGACAATCCGGGGCACGGGTTGGTCCTATTCGGACAGCAGCTGCTCAACTACGTGCAGTACTTCACCTGGCAATTCGGTCGCGATTGGCCGGACGCGGTGCAGCGCATGCTGGCAGTGGTGTTCGCGGCGCTCGGGTTCGCCGGCGCCCGGAAGCACTGGCGCGCCGAGCCGCGGGCCGCACTGGCGATGACGACACTGGTCGCCACGCTGACCGTGGCACTCGTCTTCTATCTCAACTTCAAGTGGGGCTTCTCCCAGCGCTTCGTCGGCCCCGGTCTCGAGCACGAAGTGCGCGAGCGGGACTACTTCTTCATCGCGTCGTTCGCCGCCTGGGGGATATGGGTGGGAATCGGCCTCGCGGCGGTGATGGAGTGGCTGCAGCGCGGCCTCGGCCCGGGTGAGCACCGCGGCGCGCGGCGCTGGGCGCTGGGCGCGCCGGTGCTGCTCGTGGCGCTCGTGCCCCTGGTCGGCAACCGCCTCACCGCCTCGCGCGCCGGGGAAACCATGGCCCGCGACTACGCCCGCGACGTCCTCCAGTCGGTCGATCCCTACGCGCTCGTGATCACGGCCGGCGATAACGACACGTTCCCGCTGTGGTACGCACAGGAAGTGGAGGGCGTACGCCGGGACGTGAGCGTGCTCGTCCTGTCGCTCGCCAATACCGACTGGTACCTGCGCCAGCTGCAGCGCCGGGCTCCCGCGACGTTCGATCCGCAGTCCGCGCCCGCCTTGTACGGCAGCCGGACGTGGGCGCGGCCCGCGACGCCCTGGATGCGCCGCCACTATCTCCCCGAATCCCGGGACACCCTCCCTCCGTACGCCCTGCTGGCGCAGCCGGCGCGGGGATATCTCGGGCCGATCGACGTGACGCTCGACCCCCGGGCGCTCAAGCGCGGCTACCTGGAGCGCGCGGACCTGGCGGTGTTGCAGATCATCAAGGACCGGTTGGGCGAGCGGCCCATTTATTTTTCAGCGTCGACGGGAAGCTACGCGGACCAGCTCGGCCTGTCGCCATATTTGGTGGGTGAGGGGCTGGTGCGCCGGGTCGTGCCCCGGCCGCTCGTGCCGAGCGACACTGTGCACATGGTAGAAGGCCGGGGTTTCGTCAACATCCCGCGCACGCGCGCGCTGGCGTTCGACGTGTATCGCGGCGGTGTACGACACGATCGCGGCGGCGCTGCGGGAGCGGGAGCCGGCAGTGGCGGCGCGGGCGGTGGCGCTGCGGGACGCGATCCTCGCGAACACGACGTATGCGTTGCCCGCCGAGCGGCGCGCCGCCGGCAATTAACTATAGGACGAGCATGAGCCACGCAGAGCAAGCGGTGAAGATTCCGGTAACCGCGCGGATGGTGTCCCCGTCGCCCGTCGTCGGGAAAGCGCCCGAGTCGCCGCCCTATCTCATGGCCGCGCTCGTCAGCCTGGGCGCGCTGCTGCTGTACGGGGTGACGCTGGCGCCGACCACACAGTTCTGGGACACGTCCGAGTACATCGCCGCAGCGTACTCGCTCGGGATCCCCCACCCGCCGGGCAATCCGCTGTTCACGCTCATCGCGCACGTGTGGGGACTGCTGCCGCTCGCCGCCGGGTATGCGATGCGCATCAACCTGCTCGCCGCCGTGACGAGCGCCGTCGCGGCGGGGTGCTGGTTCCTGGTGGGCGAGCGCTGGATGCGGACGTGGGTCCCAGCCGTGTGGCCGCGGCGGCTCGCGGCGCTCGCGGGCGCGATCTGCTCCGCCACCGCGTTCACGGTGTGGAATCAATCGGTCGTGAACGAAAAGGTGTACACGCTGTCCCTGCTCTCTGTCGCGCTGGTGTTGTGGCTCATCGTGCGGTGGGACGACCAGCCGCCGGGCGAGGCGCACGACCACCACCTGCTGCTCATCGTGTATCTGCTCGCCCTCACCGCGACCAACCACATGATGGGCGTGCTGGTCGGCCCCGTGGTGGTGATCCTGCTGTTGCCGCCGCTCAAGGCGCAGCGTCCGCCGGACGACGCGTCGCGCCGCGAGGAATGGTCGCAGTGGTTCCTGTTCTGCAGCGTGTACGCCATGATCGTGGCAACGGGTCTCGAGAATTCGCTGCCCCTCAAAGCCGCGGGCGTGCTGTTCCTGGCCGCGCTCGCGAACGCCCTGTTCCGGGCCCGCAACTGGGACTTCGCGCTGGCCGTGCTCGGCGTGGCCGTGGCAGGGCTCTCCGTGTACCTGTTCCTGCCGATTCGCTCGGCGCACTTCCCACCGATCAACGAAGGGGAGCCGACCAGCGGGCAGGCGCTGTGGGACGTGCTCACGCGCCAGCAATACGGCAAGCCGCCCGTGAGCCAGCGGCAGGCCTCGATCAGCGCGCAGATCGGGATGTGGATCCAGTACTTCAGCTGGCAGTGGGGCCGCGACTGGATGGGCGGCCTGCAGCGCGGGCTCGCCGTCGTGTTCGGTACGCTCGGCCTGCTGGGCGCGTGGCGGCACTGGAAGGCCGACCTGCGCACGGCGCTCGCCATGACCACGCTGATGAGCACGTTCACGCTGCTCTTGATCTTCTATCTGAACTTCAAGTACGGCTACTCGCAGCGCCCCGACCTGGCGCAGGCGCTGCACGAGGTGCGTGAGCGCGACTACTTCTTCATCGCGTCGTTCGCGCTGTGGGGCGTGTGGGTGGGAATGGGACTCGCCACGCTGATGGAGTGGGCGGCGGAGTGGCTCGAAGACCGTGAGCCCGACCCGGAGCGGCGCTGGCGGTTCGCCACGCCGGTCCTCCTGCTCGCCCTGATCCCGCTCGCCGGGAACCGCCTCACCGCGTCGCGCGCCGGCGAGACGCTCGCCCGGGACTTCGCGTACGACATCCTGCAGTCGGTGGAGCCGTACGGCATCCTCGTCACGGCGGGGGACAACGACACCTTCCCCTTGTGGTACGCGCAAGAGGTGGAGGGAATCCGCAAGGACGTCGTCGTCCTGAACCTGTCGCTCGCCAACACCGACTGGTACCTGCGGCAGATGCAGCGCCGGCCGATCTACGACTTCGACCCCGACAAGGCGCCCCCGATGTACCGCGGCCGTGCGTGGCCCAAGCCGAGCGGCAAGGTGTTGAGCTTCAGCGACGCGCAGCTCGACGGGCTCCAGCCCGTGTACTTCCTCGAGAAGAAGACCGCCGTCAACCTGGGCGGCGTCGGGGTGACGCTCGACCCGGCGCAGCTCGGCCGCCAGTACCTGGAGAAAGCGGACGTGGTCACGCTGCAGGCGATCAAGGACCAGATGGGGAAGCGGCCGCTGTACTTCTCGCGCACCGTCGGGCCCTACGCCGATCAGTTCGGCCTCACGGGGTATCTCGAGGGCCAGGGGTTCGTGCGCAAGCTGCACCAGGACCCCATCGCCGAGTCCGACAGCATCAAGGGGATCCAGGGCCTGGGCTTCGTGAACGTGCCGCGCACCGAGGCGCTCGCGTTCCAGGTGTACCACGGCGACACGGCGGCGCGGCACCGCCCGCGCGGCTGGGTGGACAAGCCGTCCGAGGGGATCCTCGCGACCTACGGCATCGTGTATCAGGGCTTGGCGCAGCTGCTGCAGAAGCAGAAGCCGCAGGAGGCCGCCAAGGCGCTGGTGCTGGCGGATTCGATCTTTAAGAACACCAACTACGGGTTCATTCCGCCGCCGGAGCGGTAACCCGCACGGGGAGCGTCCCCCTACCTGTCGCAATTCGCATCACCGTTACCTGGGCGTGTCTCTCGGCATCCTCGGAGGGATAGCCACCCCACACGGTTCCCCCATGCCCCTGGCGAAGACCATGACCACCCAGCAGGCGTATAGCGTTCTTGAGCAAGTCGAGGCGGCGCTGGCGGCATGCCAGCAGTTCTTGCCCACGGGCTTTGCTTGCAGCGCGGTGGCCCGCCGGATTGCGGAGTGCTACCAGAACGACGCAGACGGCACGTCCGGGTTCTGGATCGCCCGGCCACGCTGGACGGTCGGAGGCCGTCCGGCCGCGCGAGCGGTGTTCGAAGTGATACGGGCGGATGGTAACAGGGGCGTGTGGGATGCGCTGACGCGGGAGGAAGGCGAGGTCCTGGCCGACGTTCTGACCGACCTCGCGTTGTAGCGTTCAGTACGGCCGCCGAGAGCTAGCCTTCGGTAAACGCGCGGCGCACGCCCTCGCCTTCCATGAGGAAATCGTCGAAAGCGTCCGGGGTCGGAAGCGCCGCGTTGCGCCACCACATGAGCTCGTGGCCGGCGCCGCTGGCATGCTGTCCAGCGAGCTGCTCCAACCGTTGGCGGCGGGCGGGTGTGAACAGGGCGCGCACCGCGGATTCGTCCCCGCCTTGCAGGCGGTAGGAGTGGGAGAAATCGGGCGAATCGTCGAAGTCGATGTCCTGCACGCCGAAGTAGGCGGCGACCTTATCCCACCATCCTTCGGGCGCCAGGAAGAACAGCGGCAGAGAGCGCTCGACGGTCCACAGTAGCCCGCCGATGCAGTGCGATCGTGAGCTCTTGCCGGAGCCCGTCGTCCAGCGATACTCGAAGGCGGTGAACGGTGTGCCACCGCTCGTTCCCACGATCGTGAAGGTCCAGCGGCGGCCGTGTCCCTCCGTGAACAGCCGGCAGGTCGCCGCGTGGCGTGCCTCCTCGCCGGAGCGCTGCGCGTCGAATCGGTAGCCGCGGTCCCGGCAGAACGCTTCGTACGCCTGGCGGCGGCGGCGCGTGACGAGCCAGTTGACGAGCCCCACGCCACCGGCGACCGCGGCCACGCCGCCGAACACGATGAGAGTGACGACCCGATCGTCGGATAGCCGCAGCGGATTGACCATGATCACCGAGCGACTCTAGCTTACGGCGGTCGGGAGGGCTAGACCTAACTGGTAAGGCGGCGGTCTTGAAAACCGCTGGGGGCAACCCCGTAGAGGTTCGAATCCTCTGCCCTCCGTCGTTAAGCGCTCGGGTTGAACTGCTTCGTGAACACGGCGCCAAGCTGCCCGTGCCACGCCCTCGTCAGAAGTCGGTAACCGATTCGAAAAACTGCAAAGGGCCCGGGCCAGATATCGCCCGGGGCGAAGTACGCCCCCACCGGCCGCTGCAGGAGGGCCACCAGGAGGCCGCGCAGCACCGCCAGCAAAGAATCGCCGTCCTGCAACCGGCCGCCGATCTCCTCCAGCACGGCGAGGAACGTTCGTCCCTCGACTTGCGGGGCATCCTGCGGCAGATCCTCACCGCAGGCCAGGCGATAGGCGTCGAGGGTCAGGTTTTTGCCGCAGCGCGTGCCGAAGTAGTGGCACACGCCCAGTCGCGGGTTGAGCTCGAGGTACTTGTATCGCCCGTCGCGCGCATCGTACTTCACGTCGATGTCGGCGATACCGGCATAGTTGAACTGTCGGCCGACTTGGGCGGCGAGATCCACCAGAGCATCGTTGCGCTCGCTCCTACCGCGGCTGGTGGCTCCGTAGTGGGCCGGCATCGTCGAGAGCTTTCGGAAGGTGAACGCGCGGGCGATCTCATTGTCGGCGTTGAACAAACAGATGCACTCCCACAGCGCCTCGTCAGGGCCGGGAATCAACTCCTGCGCGATGACACGGCCGAGCACCGCGCCGCTCGTGCGGTAGAACGCGTCGGCGTCGGCGACGCTGCGGATGATGACGTTCCTCCACCCCAGGCCTTCCTTATCCACGTGCGTGCGGGGTTTCACGATGATGGGCAGGCCCAGTTGGCGGACCAACTCGGCGGGTGAGGCCGGCAACACCTGAACGGTCTTGGGGAGCGGAATCTGGGTCCCCTGGAGGAGTTGCGTGTCCTTGGCTTTGTCGAGTGCGATGTTGATGGCGGCATCCGGGGGGATGCAGCACCGGTAGTGCACTTCTAGGTGGGCCCGGTGCTTGGCCATGAAATGGACGAGATGATCGGACGTCGGAATGAGGACCGGCCGCGGTTCGCGATTGACCTCGGCGAGCGCATCTAAGAGGGCGCCATCCACGTCGCGCGACTTGGGGACGAGAATTTTATGGCCGTACCGGGAGGCGCGCGCGGGCTCCAGCGGATCGAGCATGATGACGAGGGTGGGGACACCTCCCGCGTGCAGACTCCGGACCGCCCCCAGGCCGACGACGTCAGAGCTGAGAACCACGGCCCACGGTCTAGCCACCGCGTCATGCATGTCGCACGGCGAGCGAGCCGTTTCGCGTCGGCCGCGCGGGCCGGATGCGGCCGTTCCCGCCCGCATGGGTGATGTACCGCGTCAGCGTGCGCGCCATGTACCTCGTTCCCACGACAAAGCGACACAGGGGGCCGAAGGTCCCGGCGGCAGGCGTCCCGAGGAAGTGAAGGCCTGGCACAGACGATTCGAACCCGACATTCAGCGTGGGATAGCCATCACGGGTGCGCAGGCCGTGCAGCAGGGTCGGCGCCAGGAACGGGTAGCGAGCGGCGTCCACGCGATAACCCGTGGCGAGGAGCAGGTGATCCGCGAGGCGTTCGGTGCCGTCGTCGAGCCGCAGACGGAGCCGCGAGCCGGTGGGAGTCGCCACCGCAATCGTACGGCCCGCGGTGATCGGTACCGCGGCCAGGCGCGACGCTAACCAGCTCGCCCCGGCCGGTCGCACGGCACGCGCCGTGAGGAAGTCCTGAACCACCCTCGGCGACCGTCGAAACAGCCGGGGCCACGCGATCAGCCAGCTCACGAAGCGTGGGCCCATGATGTCAAACGGGGGACGTACGACGGGGCTGAGCAGCCGGCGCGCCGCACGCACGAACCGAGTCTGCGGCCAGTCAGGGATGAAGTAGGTGCCAGGGGCCCGGGCTACGACCTCGACCTGCGCGCCAGCCTCGTGCAGCAGGGCCGCCGATTCGAGCGCGCTCTGCCCGGCACCCACCACCACGACCCGCTGACCGGCGAACCGACTCAGATCGGCGTGGTCGAAGGAATGAGAAACCAGGGGTGCCGGCAGTCCGGCAAACTCCACTGGGCGCCGGGCGAATGGGCTGATGCCCGTGGCCACCACCACGCGCCGCGCGGGGAATTCCTCCCCATCCTCCAAGCGCACACGGAACCCCTGCACATCTGCGGCAAGGAAGGCAACCCTGCGTCGATCTACATCCGGTACCGCCTGCTGCTGGAACCACTGCCCGTAACGTACGAAGTCCTCGAGCGGTGTGGGCTTGGTGTGCGGCAGGCCGTGGAGCGCATGATAGCGATCGAGTCGCAGCCGACCATCCGGATCAGCGAGATTCGACGCGCTCGGGCTCGAACGCAGGAACATGCCCCGCGGCATGTGCCGTTTCCAGAACTCCATCGGCTCGCCGAAGATCCGAGCTTCGACGTTCTGGGCGCGGAGGTGCGCAGCGGCGGCCAATCCGTACGGCCCCGCCCCGATGATCGCGACGTGACAAGACGCGCCGCCGTCCCGCAAGGTGCCCTCCTCCGTGTTCCCGAATCCGATTCGCCACTGGCTTTTGAGCAACCCTCATGCCGTGCTGCGAGGAGACCGCTCTGGTTGCTCCGAGAGCGGGCGAGCCACAGAACTGTGGCTGGGCAGCAACGGCGACTGCGGGAGTCCTGTGCCATCCGCTCCGTGACTCCGCCGCGCCAAGGGGGGTATCCAGTGTGGATGCCTCGATCACGTCGATTCCGGCCTTCCTACCTCCTGGCCATGCTCGGGGCAGCCGCCGCGTGCCGCAGCAACGCGGTCGCGATCCTCGAGAACCCCGATCACTGTTTCATCCTCGTCGCGGCACTCCGCCCGGCGTCGTCGCTGCTGGACATCGGGGACACGCTGACGATACACGCGGCGTTCAACGGGCCGGGTGACTGTCTGCCCTCCGACACCACTTCTGCCGGGGTGCGCTGGTCGTCGACAACACCGGCCTCAGTGGTGATCGACCCCGTAACCGCGCACGTCACGGCGCGCAGTCCCGGGTGGTCGGAGATTTACGTGCACCCGGTCGCGAGTCAGGCGGTGCTCGGCCTCGCTTGGGTGGACGTGCGAGAGCCCGCGCACCTGGGTCACGCACCGGGCGCTGGCTACCACGCACACATGGATCATCACCGTGACTACCACCGCCCCATCCACTCCGACGGTGCTGGTGCAAGGGGTGACGCCCGACCGCGGCTGCTAGGGCACCACGCTGTGAACCGCGTCGTGCTGTTTTCCTCTGTGACCGACAGCGTGCATACGGAAGCGCCCGCCTGGGAGGCGACGAAGTCAACGAGACCTCTGCCGGAGGTGGACGATGAACGCGACACGGTGGCGCGCCACGTCACGGACCCTTGAGTAACAGCGCCTGGAACCGCTGCTCGCGCCGCAGCGGATCGAGTGGCGGGTCGAGCCTCAGGTGCAGCTGGAAGTGCAGGTCGCGCACCGGCCGATAACGCTCGAGCCAAGTCAGCGCCCGGTCGATTTCGCCGAGCACCGCGTACCCAGCCGCGATGTTGACCGCACTATGATTGTCAGGCGCCGCCGGGTTTGTGCGAGCCGCGGCTTCTGCCAGAAGCCTGTGCGCCGCGACGGTATCTCCGGCGGCGGCGGTCAGGGAGACGAATCCCGAAAGCCCGTTGCTCCCAGGGCCGGTGGGCAGGCGACGGGCGGCACCCAGCTGGGATTCCGCCTCGTCGCGGCGGCCGCGTGACAGCGCAACCTGCCCGGCGACGACCCGCCCGAGCCCGTACAATGGGTCGGTCGCGACGGCGCTGTCGGCCCACGCGGCCGCGCTGTCGAACACGCGCCACCACCAATAGTGGATGGCAAGAAACGCCCTGGCCGGGACGTATCCGGGATCTAACGCGACCGCTCGGTGCCACGCCGCCCCGGCGCTGTCCCGACCTCCGGTTTCCTCAAGTACCATCGCCAGCTGGTTCCACGCCCCGGCATTGAGCGAGTCAAGGGCCAGAGCCCGGCGGATCGCGCGCAGCGCGGGTCCGCGACTGCTGGGGTCGACGTCTTCCCAAGTCGTAGCACGGGTCAGCCATGCATCGACGCTGGTGCTGTCCAGCTGGAGCGCGCGGTCGCTCGCACTAATCTCACGCGTCAGCAGACTCTCCGGTGGGATGCCACTGACAGGGAAACCCCAGCGGTTCGCATTGTGCAGCACTGCCGCGAGTCCAGCCCACCCGGGAGCGAACGTCGAGTCCTTTCGGATAGACTCAGAGAGGAGAGCCACCGCTCGGCCCAGGCTGGGGGCGGTGCGCCGTGAGGCTTCGTAGCGGCCCCGCAGGAACAAGTCGTACGCGACGGGGTCGGGGGGCAGCGTGGCGCGCTCGGTGGGAGCCCCGGCTCGGGCCCCCAGCGCGCCGAGAACCTCACTCGTCAGCGTCGGAGGGAGAATCGTCCCGCGGCTCCTGAGAGCAAGCCGGGTCGCCCACACGATCTCGCCGGAGCCGTTGCGCTCGAGCTGAGCCATGACGTCGAGCGTGTCGCCCGCGCGCCTCACGCTCCCGGTCAGGATGTAGTCCAGACCAGGACGGGCTTGGCGCACACGAAACACGCGCAGGGCGTGGGCGGCGTTGAGCGAGCGGGTCAGGTCTTCGGTCAGTGCGGCACCCAGGTACGCGTCGAGCGTGTCCCCGGAACGGTTTTCGAACGGGACGATCCCGACGGAGGCTTGGCTCGAGCGTGCGTTGGCTTGCTGGTGTCGGATCGCCATGACGGCGGCCAGGAGTGCCAGGCCGATAGTCCCGGCGACCCAGCGCTTGCCCCTCCCTCGCGTGAATCGACCACCTGCCGACTCGACGGACCCCACCGAGGGCGGCGCCGCCGCAGCACGCCGCGACACGGGCGGTGACGCTGCTTCACGCGAGCGCACCAGCGCGATCAACGCCTTCGTCTCGGCCGCCGGCTCGACCTGGTAGTCCACGGCGACGCGCCTGGCGAACTCGTCGTACACCTGCACGGCGCCCACTCGGTCGCCCAGCTCGTCCAGCAGCGCGACTAGGCGGCGGAGCGTCTCTTCATCGTCGGGGACGAGCGCCGCCGCGCGGCGCGCCCACTGTGCGGTGCGCGCGAAATCGCCTTCCGCCTTGCTGCGCTGTGCGAGCGTCCACGCGGCTTGGCACGCCCGGTTCCGTAGCTGTGCTCGCTCATTCTCCAACCAGCGCTCGAATTCGGGCGAATCCGAAAGGAAGAAGCCTTCGAGCAGACCCCCCTGGTGGAGTTCGAGCGCCCGAGTCCAGTCCTCGGCCTCGAGGGCCTGGTGGAAGGCGCGAACATCACACGACAAGCGCTGCTCGTCGACGCCCACTTCCTCATCGCCTCGGCTCGTGAGCACGTCGGTGCCGAGGCCCTGTCGCAGACCGTGGAGCGCCTGGCGCAGCGCGGCGCGCGCGTGCTCCTGCTCGAGTTCTGGCCAGAACAGTCCGAGCAGCGTGTCTCGGCGGTGGAAGCGGGGGGGAGTAGCAGCGGCTAGGAACGCGAGGAGGGCGACACGCTTTGGCTGAGTGAGAAATCCGTCGAGCTTGAGCCCGCCGCCCCTTCGCAGGTCGAGTCCACCCAACAGCCGAAGCTCGATCACTCAAACCCCCACGCAGCTGGGCGGGTGTTCTCGAGCAGCCGCACGCTGAGCACAGACGGTTGATGACGCTCCCGTAACGCACCCATCACAGTCCGCTGACGGGTGCGGCCCATCGTGCCCTGACCACCAAGGTACCGGTCACGTCCGGGCGCGGCAACTACGTGCCGCACGGGGTGGGACCGCACAACAGGAGTAGTGCTATGAAACCGTCTGCTGCAAAGATTCTCCAGACGTTGCTCGCCGTCGCGCTGGTCCAGGCCTGCGATCGAGATCGCGGGCCCTTCCGTCCCGATGCATCGCTCGCGCGGGCCGACGTGCCTGCTCGAGAGCAGATGGCGGCCGGGACTTTGAGCCCCGTCGCATCGATGCCGACGGCGCGTTTCGGGCTCGCGGTGGCCACCGGAAAGCACGGCATCATCTACGCCATCGGCGGCTCCAGCGGTCTTTCCGGCCCCATTGTCCCTGCCGTAGAAGCATACGACCAGAAGACCGGCAGCTGGTCTGCGCTGGCTCCGATGCCGACGCCGCGCCGCTATCTAATGGCGGCGACCGACCGGCAGGGACGTGTCTATGCAATTGGCGGCGCGCTCTCGGGTGTGTTCCGTAGCCTTGTCGAGCGCTACGATCCGGCAACGGACACCTGGAGCGCCATGTCACGGCTGCCCGTGGCCCGGTGTTGCGGAGCGGCGACGACCGGTCTGGACGGCAGGATCTACGTCATCGGAGGATTCGCCAACGGCAACGTCCAACTCAGCAATGTGGAGGCGTACGATCCGGAGACCGACACCTGGAGCAGCCTGGCCCCGTTGCCTGCGCCTCGAGCGGGAAAGCTGTCGGCCGTCACGGCAGCGGACGGCCGGATCTACGCGATGGGAGGCATCAACGGCGTCACTACCGTCGCCACGGTGGACGCGTACGACCCGTGCGCCGATACGTGGACGCCTGTCGCGAGCATGCCGACGCCTCGCCGATTCCTGGATGCCGTCCGCGGTCGCGGCGG
>WNGR01006318.1_pt1 | contig 17646 bp, 14 predicted proteins | sample 5407581 | NCBI WGS metagenome assembly WNGR01 (sample SAMN13153383, study PRJNA577476) | soil metagenome | isolation source: 80 cm soil or saprolite under Garry oak tree replicate 2 | place: USA:California | collected 2016-06-15 | reverse complement strand
CAACGGGCTCACCACGTACGGTCGCGAGCGCGGCACCGCCATCCTCGGAACCACGGGCAGCGTGGTCATGGACCGCGACGGCTACACCGTGTACGACGTGAAGGGCAAAGTCGTGAAGCAATCCCTCGCCGCGCAAGCCGGAGACGGACTCAATACGCATGCCGACGACGACATGACCGTCCTGCACATCGCGAACTTCGTCGACGCGATCCGCACCGGCGCCGCGCTCCACCAGCCCATCGAGGAAGGGGCGAAGAGCGTGCTGCTGGGCCACCTCGGCAACATCGCGCAATCGACCGGGCGCGCGCTGCGCACCGACCCCAAGTCGGGCCGCATCGTCGGGGACGAGGAAGCGATGAAGTTCTGGCAGCGCGCGTACGCCCCGGGCTGGGCGCCCGTCGTGTAGTGCCGGACGCGCTCGTCCTCCACGAGGACCGCTGCTTCGATTCTGACCCCGCAATCCGGCGCGTCGCGCGCACGCTGTACGACGAGACGCGCCGGCTTCCCATCATCGCGCCGCACGGGCATGTGGACCCGCGGATTCTGGCCACCAACGCGCCGTTCGTGGAGCCTGCGGCGCTGATCGTCCAACCCGACCATTACATCCTGCGGCTCTTGTACGCGCGCGGCGTGCCGCTCGAGACGCTGCTCGACGGCGACGCGCGCAAGGTGTGGCAGCTGTTCGCCGAGCACTATTACCTGTTCCGCGGCACGCCTACCGGTGCGTGGCTCGACCACGAGCTGCACGACGTGTTCGGCGTCGAGCAACGGCTCACGGCGGAGACGGCCCGGCCGATCTACGACGCCATCGTGGAGCGGCTCGCGAGCCTCGAGTTCCGGCCGCGGGCGCTGTTCGAGCGGTTCAACATCGAGGTCCTCGCCACCACCGACAAGGCGAGCGATTCACTCGACCATCATCGGGCAATCCGCGATTCGGGGTGGCCGGGCAAGGTCATCCCCTGCTTCCGCCCCGATGCCGTGTTCAAGATCGCGACGCCGGGCTGGCCCGCCGAGCTCGAGGCGCTCGGCCGCGAGCACGGCGCGCCGCTCGTGGACTACGCCGAGTTCGTGCACGCGCTCGAGGATCGCCGCGCGTTTTTCAAGCGCATGGGGGCCACGGCCACCGATCACGCGGTGCTCGAGCCCTACACGACGTGGCTCCCCCCGGACGAGGCCGAGGTGCTGTTTCAGCAGGCGCGCCAGGGGGAGGCGACTCGGGCCGACGAGCGCCGCTTCGAGGCGCATCTGCTCCTCGAGATGGGGCGTATGTCGCTCGACGACGGGCTGGTGATGCAGCTCCACCCGGGGGCATACCGGAACCACAACCAGCTCCTGTTCGAGCGGTTCGGGCCCGACCGGGGCGGCGACATTCCCGTCGCCACCGAGTTCACGCGCAACCTGCGGCCGCTGCTCAACGCCTACGGCAACGATCCACGATTCACGCTCGTGCTATTCACCGTGGACGAGTCCACGTACAGCCGGGAGCTGGCGCCGCTGGCGGGCCACTACCCGGCGGTGCGGCTCGGGCCACCGTGGTGGTTCCACGACTCGCTCGAGGGGATGACGCGGTTCCGCGAGCGCACCACCGAGACGGCGAGTATCTACAAGACCGCCGGCTTCAACGACGACACACGGGCTTTCTGCTCCATTCCGGCACGGCACGATCTGGCGCGGCGCGTGGACGCGAACTATCTCGCCCGGCTGGTCGCGCGGCACGTCATCGAGATGGACGATGCGCGCCGCATGGCGCGGGCGCTGGCGTACGATCTGGCGAAAGAGACGTACAGGCTTTGAGGGAGTGACCGATGGATCGTCGCACGTTTCTGGAAACCTCCACGCTGATCGCAGGAAGCGGCGGCCGTGGTCGGGCCCCGCGCGCGGCAAGGGCGGAGCCGCCGATGGTCGGGATTCAGGTGGGAGCCGTGTCATTCGTGGACGAAGGCACCGACAAGGTGCTGGACGGCTTCCAGGAGATGGCCGGGATCAACACGCTCTTCCTCGCCACATTCACCTACGGTCGCGGCATCGCCGGCCGGCAGCTGCGCGGCCAGCCGCTCCCCGATCACGGCAAGCAGGAATACGACGACAATTTCCGCGGCGGCAACTTCGCGACGCCCCATCCGCAGTACTACCGCCACACGAGCATCGCCCCCGAGAAGGCGCCCGATCATCCCAGCTACGACGTGATCGCCGACGTGCTCCCGGCGGCGCACCGCCGCGGCATGAAGGTGATCTGCTGGTTCGAGGACGTGTTCCGGCGCGACGTGCCGGGCTTCGACCAGGCGGCGGAGATCGACCTCCACGACAAGCCGACCGGCCTCACCTGCCACCGCAATCCCAACGCGCGCAACTTCTGGCTCGGGCTCGCCGAGGACTACCTGCGGTCCTACGACGTGGACGGCCTGATGTGGGGGAGCGAGCGCCAGGGCCCGCTCGACAACGCCCTGGGCGCGAGCCACGGCAGCTCGAGCGCGGGCGGCGTGATCGCCTGCTTCTGCCCGCACTGTCTCGCTGCCGCGCGTCAGCAAGGGATCAACATCGAGCGCGCGCGGGACGGCTATCTGGCACTCGAGCGCTGGGCCGCGGCGCTGCGCGCGGGGCAGCGACCCGCCGACGGCGCGTTCGTGACGTTCTGGCGCCTGCTGGTCAAGTATCCGGAGCTGCTCGCGTGGGAGCGACTGTGGAACGAGGGGCTCAGCGACACCTACCGGGACCTGCATCGGCTCGCGAAGAGTGTCGCCCCGGCGAAGGGTGTCGGCTGGCATATCTGGCACAACAATTCGTTTTCACCGCTGTACCGCGCGGAGCAGGATTACGCCGAGTTCGGCAACTATTCGGACTTCCTGAAGGTCGTGATGTACAACAACTGCGGCGGCCCGCGGCTTGGGCAATACATTCGAAACATCCATGCGACGCTGCTCGCGGACCTGACACCCGAACAGGCCCTGGACTTCACCTACGGCGTCCAGCAATATCACGAGCAGCCGCTCGATCGCATCGCCGAACAGGGCCTCTCAGCCGACTACGTGTTGCGCGAGACGAAGCGCGCGGTCGCGGGCGTCGGGCCGCGCGTCAAGATCTGGCCGGGGATCGACATCGACATCCCTACGGGGCCGGCCGAGAAGAAGACCCAGCCCGAGGACGTGTACCAGGCGGGGCGCGCGGCGTTCCAGGGGGGCGCTCACGGCGTGCTGCTGTCGCGGAAGTACTCGGAGATGAAGCTCGCGAACATTCGCGCCGCGGGACGGGCGGTGCGCGAGCTGAAACCGGCGTGACCGCCGGCAGTCCGCTGCTGTTGCGAACACGCCACAGCGGCAGTGCTTCGCAACGAAACTGGTCCCGGCGGTGTCTAACTGTGGCTTGCCGCACTGCCCGGCCCTGCCTCGAGAGGAGCTCACATGCGCTTCCTTCCTACACGCCGGCAACGTATCGCCGCAGCTGTGGTGACGCTCGTTCTGCCTGGCGCCTGGCTCCTCGGGGGTGATCGCCGCGGCACGGATGCGGTGGTCGCGGCACCCGTGAAGCGCGGGCCGTTCACGGTGGTCGTCACCACGGCAGGCGAGCTGCGCGCACGCCAATTCGTGCAGGTCACTGCGCCGCCCGGCGGGCAGCAGGCCGGCGTCTACCAGATGAAGATCTCCTCGATCGTCCCCGAAGGCACGGTGGTGAAACAGGGGGACGTCGTCGCCGAGCTCGACCGGACCACCGTCGCCCCGAAGCTCCAGGAAGTGACCCTCGCCCTCCAGAAGGCGGACGCGCAGTACGAGCAGGCGATGCTCGACTCGACGCTCAACCTTTCCACCGCGCGGGAGAACATTCGTACGATGGAGCTCGGGCTCGAGGAGAAGCGGCTCGCCAAAGAGCAGGCCGTCTACGAGGCGCCGACCGTCAAGCGCCAGGCGGAGATCGATTACGAGAAGGCACAACGCGCGCTGGCGCAGGCCAAGGCGGACTACGAGACGAAGACCGAGCAGGCGCGGGCCAAGATGCGCGAAGTCGGTGCCGAGCTGTCGCGGCAACGTGGCTTGCTCAAAGCGGTGCAGGACTTCATGGCCGGGTTCACCATCAAGGCGCCGGCACCAGGCATGGTCATTTATGCGAAAGAATGGAACGGCAAGAAGCGGACGACAGGCTCCCAGGTGAACGCCTGGGATCCCGGGGTTGCCCAGCTTCCCGACCTCACCCACATGGAGTCGGTGACGTACGTCAACGAGATCGACGTGCGCAAGGTGGCCATGGGCCAGCCCGTGGCGATCACCCTGGACGCCGATCCCACCAAGCGCCTCACCGGTAAGGTGACGAGCGTCGCGAACGTAGGCGAGCAACGCCCCAACGCCGACGCGAAGGTGTTCGAGGTGAAGGTCCAGGTGGAGCAATCGGACTCCACCCTGCGCCCCGGCATGACCACCGGAAACGCGATCGAGACGCTCAAGGTCGCCGATGCGCTGTTCGTGCCGCTCGAGGCGCTGGGCTCAGAAGGCGGCGTGTCGTTCGTGTACAAGCAGGCGCGCGGGCGCGTCGTCAAGCAGGAAGTTGGCACGGGGGCGGTGAACGACGACGAGGTGATCATCGTCAGCGGCCTCGGCGTGGACGATCGGGTGCTGCTGTCACCGCCCGCCAACCATGAACGCCTCACACTCGTGCGGCTGCGGGCGGCCGGCGCCAGCGTGGCGACCGCGCCCGGCGACACCAGCAAGCAGGCGTCCATCAAGGATTGACCCCGTGCGCCTCGATCGCGCGACCCTGGCGCGGCTGCGCGCCGAGCTCGGTCCCCAAGCGATCTTTACATTCCGCACGGCGGTCGAGGCGCTGCAACACAACAAGCTACGTGCCTTCCTGACCTCGCTGGGCATCCTGTTCGGCGTCGCCTCCGTCATCGCCATGCTCGCCATCGGGAAGGGCGCCGAGCGCGAGATTCTCGAGCAGCTGCGCCTGCTCGGCTCCAACAACCTGCTGATCACCCCGCTGGTGCAGCAGAAGGAAGGGCCGATCGAGCTCGCTCGCGAGCGGGGATCCGTTCACGCCGCTGCAGGTGGAGCGCGGCCTGCCCGTCGCGATCATCGGGCTTGGCGTGCGGTCGCGCTTCTTCACCACGGAAGACCCGATCGGCAAGCCGCTCAAAGTAGGAAGCAACTGGGTCACCGTGATCGGGGTGCTGGCGGACCGGCGCGTGAGCACGCAGACCACCCAGAAGCTCGGTATCCGCGACGTCAGCATGGACGTGTACGTCCCCGCGCGCACGCTGCTGCTGCGCTTCCGGAATCGCGCCCAGCTGACCCAGCGCGACATCGAGACCGCGGCGCGCAGCTTCACCTTCGTCTCGGCCGACAGCGCCCCCGAGAGCGAAGCGGACCGCCAGGAGCGCCTCAATCGTAACCAGCTCGACCGCATCATCGTGCGGGTGAGCGACTCGAAGCTCGTCCCCTCCGTGGCGAGCGTCGTCCAGCGCATGCTCGCACGCCGCCACAACTCGGTCGTGGACTTCGAGATCACTGTGCCCGAGCTGCTGCTGAAGCAGGAGCAGCGTACCAAGACGATCTTCAACGTCGTGCTCGGTGCCATCGCGTCCATTTCCCTGGTCGTCGGCGGCATCGGCATCATGAACATCATGCTCGCGTCGGTACTGGAGCGCATCCGGGAGATCGGAGTCCGCCGCGCGGTCGGCGCTACGCGGCGGGACATCCTGCTGCAGTTTCTGAGCGAGGCGGTGCTCATCAGCGTCGCCGGGGGCGTGGCGGGAATTCTCGTCGGCGGCGGTCTCAGCGCCGCCATCCAGCGATTCGCGGGCATCCAGACGATCGTGTCGTACCTCTCGGTGGTAGTTGCCTTCGGCGTGTCGTTCACCGTGGGCCTGGCGTTCGGGATCATGCCGGCGCATCGCGCCGCGCGCCAAGATCCGGTCGTCTGCCTTCGCTACGAGTGACTTCCATGCGCCCTTCGAACCCCGCTCGGGCCGCGGCGGCTGTGGCCGCGCGCCTGATACTCGGCGGCCTCCGTCCGCTCGCCGCGCAGCAACCGATCACGCTCCCGCAGGCAGTCGCCCTGGCGCAGGAACGAGGGCCGCAAGCCCAGGCCGCACGCGCCACGCGCGACGCCGCCCGCTATCGCACCGGGGCGTTCACCGCGCGGCTCCTGCCGCAACTCTCGCTCGGCGGGACCGTGCCGACCTACAACCGGTCGATCATCCCGGTGCTGCAGCCCGACGGCAGCACCCTGTTTCGCCCGCAGGACCAGACAAACGCAGCCCTGAGCCTCAGCCTGTCCCAGACGCTTCCCGTGACCGGCGGAGCGCTGTTCGTCACTTCGTCGCTGGCCCGGCTGACGGTGAGCGGCCCGCAGGCGGTCGAGACGTGGTCCTCCACACCGGTCACCATCGGACTGCGCCAAGGCATCCTGCGCCCCAACGCGGCGGCGTGGGACCGCCGCGAGAACGCGGTGAGCGCCGAGCTCGCGGAGCGGCAATACCGCGAGGCGCTGGAGGACATCGCCCTCGCGACCACCGACCTCTTCTTCGACGTGTACGCAGCGCACGTCGCGCTCGACAACGCCGTCACGAACGCCGCTGTGAACGACACGCTCTACCGGTTGAACCAGGGCCGATTCGACGTCGGGAAGATCGGCGAGAACGACCTGCTGCAGAGCGAGCTGGCGCTGCTGCGGGCCCGGGCGGCGCTGGAGCGCGCGCGGCTGGACGATGAGCGCGCCACCGCCGCGCTGCGTCTCGCACTCAACCTCCCGCCGGGCACGCCCCTCGAGATCGCGGTGACACGGAACGTGCCGGAGTTCGAGGTCGACACCGCGCGCGCCGTGACCGAGGCCCTGCGCAACCGAGCCCTGGTGAGCGATGTGGAGCTGCAGGACGTGCAGGCGCGCCGCCGGGTGACCGAGGCCAAGCTCACGGGCAGCTTTGGTGCCACGGTCCAGGCCGCCTATGGATTCAACGCCACGGCGCCGAGCGCGAGCCTCGTGTATCAGAATCTGCTCGAGGCACGCCAATTCACGCTATCGGTGCAGGTGCCGCTCGTAACGTGGGGCGCACACAAGGACGACATCCATGCCGCGGAGGCCGATCAGCGGCGCGTGGCGAGCCTGGCGCGGTCTGCCATTGACCAGGCGGCGCACGAGGCACACTTCGCGGAACTCCAGTTGTCGCAGGCGCGCCGCAACGTAGCCCTGCTCGCCAAAGCCGACACCGTGGGCCAGAAGCGATTCGAGGTGGCCTACACCCGGTACGTCATCGGGCGGATCGCGATCGACAATCTGTACATCGCACAGACCGAGAAGGACCAGGCCCTCACGAGTTTCGTGCAGGGGTTGCGCGGCTATTGGCAAGCCCATTACTGGCTGCGCCGGGTAACGCTGTTCGACTTCGCGACCGGTCAGGTAATCCGGTGAAGTTGCCCCCTTGCTCAAACCGCGGCGCTCTTCGTAGTTTGGTTCAGCAGCATCACCAGAACCGAATCCAAAGGACTCTTCTGTGATGATCCGCATCCGCGACGCCTCACTCACGCTCCGCTGCCGAGCCGCTCGGGAATTCGTGTATCGGGCCGGCCCGCTGATGGGCGCTGACGGGCGTATTGCGTCTTACGACGCCGCGGTGCGGCGCCGACGAGCCCCCTAGAAGGATAGGATCCATTGCCGTGATCCGGCTTCTCGGGGTGCTCCAGTGAACCCCGGGAGGCCGTTCTTGTTGTCTGGACACTCGAAACACGGATCACGCGCATGGCTACTGACCTTCACAACGTCCAGCACCTCCACAACCTCGACACCGAGATTGTGGCGCGCTATACCGACCAGCCGCCCCGGCTGCCGGCCGAGCTGCGCCGGCAGATCGAGTCATCCTGGCAGGGCGCCCCAGTGCAGCTCTACGCGCTCGCCGACCTGGACCACGCTCTCCGGCTGACCCAGGTGTGGGTCGCGCTCGGCCCCGGGCAGCTGAGCGTGGCCCGGCCGGTGGAGCGCGGAGACCACTGGGAGATCGAGAGCGTCGAGCGCGCCCGCATCCAGGCGGTGCGCGAGGCACCCGGTCTGTCGGCCAGCACGCTCACGATCCTGGGACGCCCGGCGATCCGCCGCTCGCGGTGCTGCGCTACAGCCATCGCCAGCGGCGCGCCTTCGAGAACCTGAAGTTCGTGCTGGAGGAGGCGCTCGAGGGGCGCGCGGTCACGGCCCCAGACGCGGACCAGGAATACGCGGCGAGCGTCGCGGGCCCGATTCGCGACGCCCAGGCCCTCGTAGCCGGGCGGCAAGTCGCGGTGATCCGCCGGCTGCTCGGCTACCTCGCGCCGTACCGCCGGCGGCTCACGCTCGGCATGGCGGCGGCCACGTTGATCACGCTCGTGAGCCTGGTGCCGCCGTACCTCGCGGGATACGTGATCGACCGCGTGGTCCGGCCGGCGCAGGAAGGCCGGCTCGACAGCGGTCGCGCCGCGGCGATCGCCTGGCTCGCCGTGGCCGCGATGGCGCTCGTGTACCTGGTGCGCCAGGCGGCGGCCCTGGTGCGGCTGCGGCTGATGGCGGTGCTGGGCGAGTGGGTCGCGCGCGACCTGCGCGCCGAGCTGTACGAGCACCTGCAGCGGCTCAGCCTGGCGTTCTTCTCGCGCAAGCGCACGGGCAGCCTGATCACGCGCGTATCGGCCGACACCGACCGGTTGTGGGAGTTCCTGGCGTTCGGGGTGGTGGACGTGTCGCTGTCGCTCGTGATGCTGGCGGGACTCGGCGCGGTGCTGGTGTCGCTCGACTGGCGGCTCGGCCTGGTGATGACCCTTCCCGTGCCGCTGTTCTGCTGGGCGATCTACCGGCACGGGGAAGCGCTCAACCGGGTGTTCCTGCGCGTGTGGCGCAAGTGGTCGCGCCTCACGGACGTGCTGTCGGACACCATGCCCGGGATCCGAGTCGTCAAAGCGTTCAACCAGGAGGCGCGCGAAGTCGCGCGGTTCGACGGCCACAACGACGACGTGACGGACGAGATCAACCGGCTGCACGGCCTGTGGACCACGTTCTGGCCGCTGCTCATGCTCGCGGTGCACGCCACCACGCTCGGCGTGTGGGTGTTGGCCGTGCCACGCCTGCTGGGCGTCGGGCCGGCGCTGTCGGGGGGAACGTTCGTCTCGTTCCTCTTGTACACGACGATGTTCGTCGGGCCCATCGAAGTCATCGGCCAGATGGCGCGCACCATGCAGCGCGCCACGACGTCGGCGCACCGCGTGTTCGAGGTGCTCGACACGGAGCCCGAGGTCACGGACGTGTCGCGGCCGGTGCGGCTCGAGCCGGTCCGGGGCCAGGTCGAGTTCGAGAACGTGACCTTCGCCTACGACGGCGTCCGCCAAGTGCTCCGGGGCGTGAGCTTCGACGTGGCGCCAGGTGAGTTGATCGGTCTCGTCGGACCCTCGGGTGGGGGCAAGACGACGATCGTGAACGTGATCGCGCGCTTCTACGACGTCACGGGCGGCGCGATCCGGATCGACGGCGTGGATCTGCGGCGGCTCGAGACCGGCCACTACCGCCGCCAGATCGGCATGGTGCTGCAGGACCCGTACCTGTTTCACGGGACCGTGCTCGAGAACATCCGCTACGGGCTGCCGGGCGCGTCGCTCGAGCAGGCCGTCGCGGCGGCGCGCGCCGCCAACGCGCACGACTTCATCTGCAAGCTGCAGCACGGCTACGACACCGTGGTGGGCGAGCGGGGGCACACCCTGTCGGGCGGCGAGCGGCAGCGCGTTTCGATCGCGCGGGCGATCCTGCACGATCCGCGCATCCTGATCCTGGACGAGGCGACCTCGAGCGTCGACACCGAGACGGAGCGAGAGATCCAGGAGGCGTTGGAGCGGTTGATCGCCGGGCGCACCGTGTTCGCCATCGCCCACCGGCTGTCGACGCTGGGCAAGGCGTCCCGGCTGTTCGTGATCGCGGATGGGCGGCTGGTGGAAAGCGGCAGGCATGCCGAGCTGATGGCGAAGACGAACGGGAAGTATCGGAGGCTGTACGAGATGCAGGTGGAGCTGGCGTGAAACTGGGAGGCAACATGGACACAACTGTGGTCAGGAGACGTGAGCCGGAGGAAGGCACGACGCCCGCCGGCGAGCTCCACCTCGAGCGCCGTGCCGACGGCCGGCTCTGGGCGGTCCGGCGTGACTCGGAGCGCGCCGTGTGGGTCCGCCGCTGCTTCCCCTGGTCCGAGCCGGCGCGGTTCGTGTCGTTGCGCGACGACGAGGAGCGCGAGGTTGCGCTGGTGCGCGATCCCGCCGAGCTCGACCCCGCCTCGCGGCGCGTGCTCGAGGAGGCGATGGTGGCCGCGGGCTTCGTGTTCGAGATCATCCGGGTGACGGCCATCGAGGAGGAAGTGGAGATCCGGCACTGGCGGGTCGAGACCCGGCAGGGGGCGCGCTCGCTTCAGACACGCCTCGACGCCTGGCCGCGGCTGCTGCCGCACGGCGGCCTGTTGATCCGCGACGTGGCGGGGGACCTGTACCATGTGGCCGATCCGGCGGCGCTCGACAAGCAGAGCCGGGCGCTGTTGTGGGCGTTCGTGGACTGACGTTCGACGCGCCCACGCTTCAGCGTGGGGACTCGAGGATCCATTGCGCCCGCAGTCCGCGTTGCCGCTCGGTCGCGCCCGGGATCTCCTCGAGTCGCACGACCGGCCGCTCGAACCCGGCGACCACTACCGCCGTCCGCCACACACCACGCGGCCGTCGGACCTCGACGGCGGTGGTGTCGCCAATCCGCAGGCGGGTCACGATCGAGCGGAAGTCGGCCACGGTCCCGACGGCCGTGCCGTTCAACGCCGCCAGGCGATCGCCGGTGTGCAGGCCCGCCCTGCCCCACGTGCTCCCTGGGTTGGTGATCACGAGGCTGAGCGTGCTCTCTGCCGGCGGCTGCCACGCGTACAGCCGTAGATCTGCCGTGGGCTGTCCGTCGCGGCCCAGCGCGGGCATCCATGAGACCTGGATGCGCATTCCAATGAGTCGCAGGTACTGGTCGAAATCGATCGGCCTCGGTCCCCGCACGTGCGTCTCGAAGAAGGCGTGAACCTTGCAGCCGCATACGTCTCCGGTCGTCCGCTCGATGTCCTGGCCGCCGAACCCCCGCGCCCCCGAGAAGCGCTCGAGCATCGTGCGCATGACGTCGTCGATCGAGCGGGCGCCATTGGTCGCGTCGCGCACGATCAAGTCGAGCATCGTGCCGAGCAGCTCGCCTTGCAGGTGGGTGCTGGCGCTGTAGTCGCCGAGCGAGCCGGGGGCCGCGCCGTACGCGACGACGCTCACGCTCTCGGGAGCAAAGCGCGAGTTCCCCGGGCTCGCGAGGTAGCGGCCGATGAGCCCCTCCAGGTGCGCCACGCGGCTCGAGTCGAACACGGGGAGTCCGGCACGCCGCAGCAGCAGATCGGCGTACAGCATCGTCAGCCCCTCGCTCCACCACAACCCGCGCGCCCGCGGCGGCGTCCGGTAGCTCACGTCGCCGTATTCCGCCGGATGGATGCGCATCAGGTTCCACGTGTGGAAGTACTCGTGCGCGATCTCTGCGAGCAGCGCCCTGGGATCGCGCGCGAGCTCCGCGCTGGGAGCGCCGAGCGTGACCGAGCTGCGGTGCTCGAGCGCGCCGTAGGCCCCGTCCTCGAGGAGAAACGAATAGTCGCGATAGGGTGCGCGCCCGAACAGTGCGACCGCCTGACGGGTGAGCCGCTCGATGCTGCCAACGAGCGCCGCCGTATCGAACGGCGCCGCGTCGGGGAGCGGCCAATACACCACGCGGTGCGGCACCCCGTCTACGGCGAACCGCCAGCTCCGCAGCCGCCCCACGAGCAATGGCGAGTCCACCAGGACGCCGACAGTCGGCGCGAAAAACGTGTGCGGATCGACGGTCGGCTCGAGCCCGGTCGCGATCTGCCACTCAGGAGGCAGCTCGAGCGTCAGGTGCGACGGCGCGAGCGTCCCCCCGACCACGTACAGGAACGAGTGTGGCCCGCCGACCAGCCCGCCCGTGGCCGCGAGAAACGGACGCCACGCGGCCCGGGGGGACTCAGGCGGCGGCAGGCGCATCCGGTAGCGCACCAGCGCCTCGCCACCGGGGGCCACCACGCGCCACAGGGCGCTGTCTTCGCGCGCCACCGTGCCCGCGCCGTGCAGCGTCTCTACCCGCAGCGCCTCGACGAAGCGCCAGTTGCGGTCGTCGTATTCCGGGTGCGCGACCAGCGCGAGGCGGAACGTGTCCGGGACGTTGCGCAGCCGCAGCTCGACGTCGAACCCTGAAAGGTCGCCCGAGTCGACCCGCAGCGTGTAGCCGACGACCGGCTGCGTACGCGCGAACCGGATCTCCACTCCCTCCGTGTGATCCCGTAACGGATTCTGGGCCGACGCGGCCGTGCCGCACGCGGCGAGCGTCACAAGGGCGAGGAAGCAGCCCGCCATCGTTGATGTGAGGGACATGAGAAGGACTCGTGGGTTCGAGACAAGTCGCTCCGGAACGTGCCTAGGATGCCGCCCGGGGGCGCAGGGTTTGGCTCAGCCGCCCTCGCGCAGTCTCCGCAGAAACGTCGCGGGATCGTTCAGGAACGCCCGCGTCAGAGACACGTGATCCAGGTCCGCGTACGCGACCGGCCCGATCGGGAGACGATCGAAGCTGTAGATGGTCGCGCCGGGGAACGCGAGCAGGATGGGCGAGTGCGTCGCGATGATGAACTGCGCGTCGCGCTCGATCAGATCGAGCAGGATGGCGAGCAAGCCGAGCTGGTTCTGCGGGGACAGCGGAGCCTCGGGCTCGTCCAGCAGGTACAAGCCGCCGGGTACGAACCGGCTCTGAAACAAATTGAGGAACGCCTGCCCGTGCGAGCGCGCGTCCGGATCCCGTCCGTAGCGGCGCTCCATGTCGCCGAGTGACGCGCGCGCCGGACCCGCGGCGAGACCCTTGGCGTAACTCGAGCGGTCGCGATACTCGTCATCGAGGTCGAGCAGCCGTTGCTCGAGCTCCTGGCGCTCCACGGCGAGCCGCCGCTGGAAGCCGAAGAAATCTTCCGCCCGCAGGAAGAACCCCCGGTGGGTGCGCTTCGACCAGGTGAGCCGCAGCGCTTTGGCGAGCCGGCGCTGTGCCTCGAGCGTACCGTCCCGCGCGACCTCTGTCGCTCCCACGGTCGGCAGGGCGGCGGCCGCGGCGATGCCCTCAAGCAGCGTCGACTTCCCCGAGCCGTTCTCCCCCACGAAACAGGTCACGCGCGCCGAGAGGTCGAGCGACGGCATGCTAGCAATGGCCGAGACGGAAAACGGGAACACCGGCTCGCCCGGGGGCGGGCCCTGCTTCAAGCCGACCGTGAGAAGATGGGGCACGGCGCTTATTGATGCCGCGGGCCGCGCGAGGAGTCAACGGCGCGGCGGAGTCGGCCACGGCGGGGTACCATTCGAGGTGCGCACCACCCCGAGCCGCCGGGCCGTCCTGACGGTGCTGGCAACGCTGGCGGCCCCCGCCCCCGCCCCTGCCCAGCTCGGCGCTCGTGACTCCGTGGTGTATCGCGTCTCGCCCACCAGCCGCTTCGAAGTCAAGACCGGCAAGGCCGGCCTGTTCGGCTTCGCGGGCCATGAGCACCTGATCCGTGCCCGCGGGTTCACCGGGCGCGTCGTCTATTATCCCGGCGCACCCACCGCGTCACGGGTGGAGCTCACGGTGGAGAGCGACAGCCTGGAAGTCCTCACACCCCCGGACACCGCGGAGATCCGCAAGGTGACCGAGGCGATGCGCACCGATATCCTCAGGGTGGAGCAGTACCCCACCATCTCGTTCACATCGAAGACCGTGGCGCCGGGGGACAGCGGGTTTCGCATCGTGGCCGAGCTGACGCTGACAGGGCAAACGCGCGAAGTGCCGGTGGACGTGCGGGTGGCGATCGGGTCGGATACGCTGCGGGCTTGGGCCGCGTTCGCGGTGAAGCAGACCGCCTTCGGGATCAAGCCGTTCCGTGGAGGCCCGGCGGGAACGGTGCGCGTCGCCGACCGGGTGACGTTCGAGATCGAGGCGGTGGCGGTGCGGGAACCCTAGTCCCCTCGCAGGTAGCGCCGGGCCACCGCCAGCACCTCCTGCTGCGCCTCGGCGATCGAGCCCTCGAGCGACGCTCCGGCTGCCCGCGCATGCCCGCCCCCGCCGAACCGCTGCGCCAGTTCAGCCACGTCCACGTCGCCCATCGAGCGAAAGCTCACCTTGACCCGCCCGTTCGCGATCTGGCGGAACAGCAGCGCGAGCCGCACGCCGGCGATCGAGCGGGGATACTCCACGATCCCATCCAGGTCGTCCGCGGTGGCGCCGTGACGCTGCAGCGCGTCCGGGGGCACGGTCACCCACGCCAGGCCGACGTCCGGCTCGACCACGAGCGTCTGCAGCACCTCCGTCATCAGGCGCACGCGGCCCTCGGGCGCGCTCGCATACACCGACTCGTAGATCGACTCGGGGTTGACGCCGCGCTCGAGCAGGGCACCGGCGACCCGCAGCGCCCGCGGGCTCGTATTCGCGAACCGGAACGCGCCCGTGTCCGTGAGGAGGCCGACGTACAGCGAGCGCGCCGCTTCGGGGGAAATGGACCAGTCGAGAGCGCTCGCGAAGTCGAACACCAGCTCGGCGGTCGCCGCCGCTTCCGGCGCGACCAGCCGCGGTCCGCCGGGGAGCGACCCCTGGCTGACGTGATGGTCGATACACGCGACCGTGTGGGACTGCTTGATGGCGCGCTGCAGGTCGCCGAGCCGGCTCAATTCCGAGATGTCGAGCACTACGACCACGTCCGCCGCCTCGATCTCCTTCGCCGCCCGATCGGAGTGGTCGGCCCCGGCGGGGAGCAGAAAAGCGAACCGCTCGGGGACGGGCGTCGGGTTCGCGATCGCCGGCTTGAGCCCGCGTGCCGTGAGGAGGTGCCACAAGGCGACCTCGCTCCCCACGCCGTCGCCGTCGGCGTTGACGTGCGTCGTCAGGGCGACGCGGCGCCCCGGGGTCAGCACGGCGGCTACGGTCTTCGCAGCGGCGGCTCGCTCTTGAGGAACCGGAATACCATCCAGCATGACTACAAGATACGTGGAGGAGAGACGTTGCAAGAAGACGTCACGAAAGAACGGGAGGGGCGTTACAAGAAGACGTCACGAAAAGACGTCACGGGAACCCGTTTGACGGCTCTCCGTGACGTCTCAAACGTGACGACGTCTCGTGACGCCTTTCGTTAGACGAGTTTCGAGTGTCGGCGGCCGTACGCGAAATAGATCGCCAGTCCGATCACCAACCAGACGGCCAAGCGCACCCACGTGTCAGCCGGCAGCGTCAGCATCAAGCCGACGCAGCACACGATCCCCAGGATGGGGACGACGGGAACCCAGGGCGTGCGGAAGGGGCGGTGCAGATCGGGACGCTGGTGCCTGAGGATCCACACCCCGGCGCACACCAGCACGAACGCGAGCAGCGTACCGATGTTGACCCACGTCCCGAGCAGCTGCAGCGGTAACAGCCCGGTGGCGAGGCAAACGGCGATGCCGGTGTAGATCGTGGAGCGGTAGGGCGTGCGGAACCGGGGATGGACCTGGCCGGCCCACCGGCCCAGCAAGCCGTCGCGCGACATCGAGTAGAAGACGCGCGATTGTCCCAAGAGCATCACCAGGATCACGGACCCGATGCCCAGCACCGCGCCGACGTCGATCGCGACGCGAATCCACCACGGCGCGCCGATCCGCTCCATCGCGTATGCCATCGGCGCTGCAATGTTGAGCTCGCGGTACGGCACCATGCCCACCAGGACGGCCGACACCACCACGTACAGCAGCGTGCAGACCGCGAGCGATCCGAGGATGCCGATGGGCATGTCGCGTTGGGGGTTCTTCGATTCCTGGGCGGCGGTCGAGACCGTGTCGAACCCGATGTAGGCGAAGAACACGAGCCCGGCGCCTCGCAAGACGCCCGACCAGCCGTACGTGCCCCACTCTCCCGTGTTCGCGGGGATGAACGGCGTCCAATTGGCCCGGCTCAAGTGCGACAGGCTGACGAGCACCACGAGCAGGACGATCGCGACCTTGAGGATCACGATGACGCTGTTGACCCGCGCCGACTCCCTGATCCCAATCACCAGCACCGCGGACATCACGGCGACGATGAGGACTGCCGGAAGGTTGATGATCGCGCCGGTCGGGTTCAGCCCAACGTGGGAGCATCCCATCGCGTGGGCGGCCACCTGCGCGGCCGTGCACAACTGCGTGGGCGGGGCCGTGAGGCTCGCGGGAATCTGGACGCCGAACAGCCCCAGCAGGGACACGAAGTGGGCCGACCAGCCGACCCCCACGGTCGCGGCGCCGGCGGCGTACTCGAGCACCAGGTCCCACCCGATGATCCAGGCCGCGAACTCGCCCATGGTGGCATAGGCGTAGGTATAGGCGCTGCCCGCGACGGGCACGGCGCTCGCCATCTCGGCGTAGCACAGCCCTGCGAACGCGCAGGCGATGCCGACGAGGACCATCGAGACGGGCACGGCGGGACCGGCGTACAGCGCGGCCACCTGCCCCGTGATCACAAATATCCCCGCGCCGATGACGGCCCCGATGCCGAGCGTGACGAGATTGAGTGGCCCGAGCGCCCGCACCAGGGCGTGCTCACCGGTCGCGTCCGCTTCGGCGCGGAGGGTCGCGATGGGCTTGGTGGCGAAGAGCGGCACGCCGCAATCTCGGCGGTCGCCGGCGCGCCGTGAACCGCCCGGGGACGAGCGGGATCGGCAGCGGGACGAGCGGCGCTAGGACGTGCTGGGCGCGAGCAGGTTGTCCCGGTAGCGCCGGCTCAACGTGACCCGCGTTCCCGTCTGGAGGATGATGATCGCATCGCCGTGAAACCACGGCTGCAGCTCACGCACGCGGTCGAGATTCACCACGGCCGACCGGTTGATGCGACGGAACCGCTCCGGATCGAGCCGCTGCTCGAGCGCCGTGAGGGTCGAGCGCAGCAGGTGCGTGCGATCGCCGACGTGGAGCCGCACGTAGTTCTTGGCCGCCTCGATCCAGTCGACATCCGCCGTACGCACGAAAAAACTGCGGCCATCGTCCTCGACCAGCAGGCGATCGGCCGGCCGCGTCACGCGGCGCTGCTCCAACGCGTGATGGTAATCGTAGGCATGGACGACCGCCACGATCGCCCAGTAGATCAGGACATTCCAGTGAAAGAACAGCGTGAAGTCATCGACCAGCTTCTGGGCGAACGGATACGGCCGTCCCGCCGCCGCGTGCAGCAGGTCCTGGATGCCGACGGCGGCCACGAGTTGCAGCAGCGCAATGTCGAGGCTGCCGCCCAGATGAATGAAAAAATGCCGGCCGAAGTTGGCGCGATCCACCTGGAACCGCCGGGCCAGCCAGACCACGACGAGTGAGAGCAGCCCCCAGAGGTACCACGCGGGAAGACTCGCCTCGAGCGCTTGCCCCCAGCCCCACGGGTCGGGTCCGAGTCGCTGATGCGCCAAGTAGAGCTGCACGCTCGCGATGCCGCCGAGCGCGCTCCAGAAGCCGAACCATTTCAGCGACCGCACAACATGAGTGTCTGCCACCCGACGATTCCCCGTGACGTCGTCTCGTGACGTCGTTTCGTGACGCTCTCCCGCGACGCCCCTAGCTTTTGGAAGCGAGCTTCGAGTGCCCCACGCCGTACGCG